>Ga0233424_10000138_pt1 | contig 102735 bp, 91 predicted proteins | sample Watercolumn_Towu_FD_181011 | JGI IMG/M metagenome (GOLD analysis project Ga0233424, IMG submission 181011) | Freshwater microbial communities from Lake Towuti, South Sulawesi, Indonesia - Watercolumn_Towuti2014_125_MG | ecosystem: Environmental > Aquatic > Freshwater > Lake | place: Indonesia...
TTGCGATCCATCGCGAGTCTCCTTGTCTTGGAAACACAACAGGCTCGCATGTTCGCAAACTGTTTCCTTTGATACGACTCTAACTCCTCAACACCCTTGCATAAGGTTGCCAAAGGGGGAGAGGGGTCGGGGGTGAGGGGCGGTCCCAGCGTCGCGGGGTGAGATTCGCGATCCGAGACGTGCCACCGTCCCGCACTCTGGTTTTGATGGTGAACCGGCATTGCATCGAACCGCCTCCATCGCCGATAACTCTCCAATTCGGGGATCGCTCGATCCTCCTCATCGCTTCCCCGTAGCTCAGGACCGCGGGCCGTGAAGGTGACACTGCTGCGCTCGGCTCTCGAAACTCCGCCGGGGGAGGAGTATCAGTATCTGACGACGTACGTCGTCAACGAGCACCTCGCGATCGACGCGGGATGCCTTGGGCTGGTGGGATCGCCGGAGCGGCAGGCCGGCATCCGCGACGTTGTGCTCACGCACTCGCATCAGGATCACATCGCGTCGCTGCCGGTGTTCCTCGAAAACGCGTACGAAGCGCGATCCGATTGCGTGACGATTCACGGCAGCCGCGCGGTCCTCGATTGTCTGCAACGTGACGTGTTCAACAACCGCGTCTGGCCCGACTTCATCGCCATCTCGAAACGCCAGCCGCAGGCTCCGTTCCTCAAACTGGCCACGCTCGACGCGGGCCGCACCGTCGAAATCCAGGGCGTGCGCGTGACGCCGATCGAACTGAACCACATCGTCCCGACGTTTGGCTACGTCCTCGAAGACGCCTCGGCGACCGTGGTAATTGTCTCGGACACCGGCCCCACCGACGAAATCTGGTCCCGCGCGAACGCCGCTCGAAACCTGAAGGCCGTGTTCCTCGAGGTCACCTTCCCGAACGAAATGTCTCAGATCGCGGACGTGTCGAAACACCTCACCCCCGCGCTCTTCGGCGCGGAACTCGGCAAGCTGACCCGCCCGGCCCGCGTGCTCACGATTCACCTGAAGGCTCGCTACGCAGACCCGATCGCCCGCCAACTGGCCGCCCTCTCGCTGACAAATGTCGAGTTGGTACAATTCGGCCGCGTGTACGAGTTTTGAGCGTGCTGACGTAGGACGGCCCTTCCGGGCCGTCAGCATTTTTGACCGCGGTGACGGCCCAGAAGGGCCGTCCTACACAACACATCGCTCGCCATGAACGACCGCCGCCGTGTTCGCTGGAAACTCGTCGCGATGCTGTGCGGCATCGTCGGCGTGGTGCTGATTTGGCGGCCGCCTACCGATCACGTCGCCGCACAGACTCCGCCGCCTTCCTCGGGCGAGGAAATGCTTCCTGCACCGGCAAAGTCGCCGCCGCACCGCTGGGTTGGCACCGCGTCCTGCGGTGCCGCGTCGTGTCACGGGCGCACCGCGCCTCCAGGCTCCGTCGGCGCCGAGTACACCACGTTCATCACCCGCGATCCGCATGCGAAAGCGTACGAAGTCCTGTTTGACGAGCGCTCCGTCCGCATGGCTGCGCTCCTCCGCGAGGAGATGCAAGGTCGCCCCGCGCATGAATCACCATGGTGCCTCAACTGCCACGCCCCAAGCCCGCAAGAATTTGAGCCGCAGGCTAAAACCTTTGACCGATCCTTCGGCGTCGGCTGCGAGGAATGTCACGGCCCGGCCAGTGACTGGCTGAACCCGCACACGACTGCCGCCTGGCAGCGCCGTGGCTGGCAGGAGGAGGATGCCGATTACAAATTTCGTTTCGGCATGTACAACTCTAAGGATCTTTACCAGAGAGCGGCCTATTGTCCGTCATGTCATGTCGGCATGTCGGGGAACCACCTCACGCACGACATGATCGCCGCGGGACATCCACGACTGGTGTTTGAGTTCAGCAGCTTCCACGAGCGGCTCCCGAAACATTGGCGCGAACGTCGCACTGCAGCCGATCCGCGTCCGCGAGACCGTGATCGCTACCCTGACTGGGACGCCCGGGCGTGGGTTGTCGGCCAGTTGTTGTCAACTGCCATCGCGATGGACCGTTTCTCAGCTCACACTTTGTATGCCGACGACTTTCCTGGTTCGGAACGGCTGGAACCGGAATTTTCCGATTTCGATTGCGGTGCCTGTCATCAGCGTGTCCGTCCAGCGGGGCAACCTCCGACGGCGGGCTTGCCACTTCGGTATGGTTCGCTGGTCCCCAGCGAGTGGTCGGTGAGTCTGCTGCCACAGGCTCTTGAACTGGCTGGCGTCGATGTGCCGGATCGCCGCGAGTTGCTCAACGCGGCCGCGCCCTTCTCAGGACCAAACGTGACGCCGACCGCCATTCTAGGATCGACCCGAAGAACCATTCCTCGGTTGGGAGGCCTCGCCGAACGCGCGGCATTGCAGCAGTTGGACCCAACAGCGGTTCGTCGCGTCATTCGTGAAATCGTCTCCGCTTCCGATTCCGAAACCGTCGGCTGGGACCGCGCGTTGCAATCGGCCTTGGCGTTGCAGTCGCTGCACCGCATGCTGCGCAGCACGCAACCGCAGGCAAACGACGCAGCGATCAGCCGGCTGATCGACGACCTCGTCGCCGACGTGTGGCCACGCGCCACGAACGGCAAGCCCGCCGATCCCGGTTCCGCTGCCGCGAAGTTTCAGCGCGCCCGCTTCGCCGAACGACTCCGCGAGCTCCGCGACGCGATACAATAACTGCGGATCAGATGCTTGCGTTCCGGCAATCCCATTGAAGCCTGAATCGCGAGCGAAGGAGGCACCCGGCAAACCCTTCGCTCGCGCTCAGGCTTCAGTCACACTGTCTCCAATTCCATCTCGATCGGGAAGTGGTCGCTGAACCCGGCTTTGGTTTCGCGGTCGAATTCGCGGGGGTTGCCGCCGCGCGTTGTCATCAGGCCGGGCGTGAAGATGCGGACGGAATCGAGATCGGCCCGCAGGCGCGACGTGCCGAGCAGCAGGCCGCGCGACACGCAGAACTGGTCCAGAACCATCATCGGGTTGACGGCTGACGAAAAATGGAACGTACCGACGCCGGGGCGGCCGAGCAGCGGCCACATGCAATTCAGGACGAAAGCCCACTGGGCGAGATAATCTTTGGGCGCGGGCAACTTGCGGCCGCGCGCGGCTAGGATTTCGACCTCCACGTGATCCCGATCGCGCGAGGCGAGCAGGTAGTCGAGGACGCTGCGGTTGAACGGTTCGTCGTTGAAATCCCCCATCACGAGCACGTTGCGGTTCCACCGCGCGTTGACCTGTTGCAGGCTGGCTGATCGGTTGGGGAGGGCGAGGAATTCTTCGCGGGTCAGCTTTAGCGCGCGATCGACCAGCCGGCCGCAGTGCTCGGCGACCGAGATGCGGTACGGCTCCGATTCGTACTGCCCTAGCATGCGCGAAGGCCAGTGGTTGGCCAACACCAGCAGTTCCGCGCCGGTTTCGCGGACTCGCAGCGGCACTTCGAAGATGTCCCGCGTGGGAAATCGCAAGTGGACGAGGTGCCCGACCGGTTGGCCCACGAGTTCGAAGACGGTGTCGGAGAAGATCAACGACGTGTCGATCCCGCGGATGTCCGGCGATTCGATATGCGTCAGCTTCAAGTCCCGCCGAGACAGCCGTTCGATCAACCTCCGCGCCACGGAAGCGTTCTCGATCTCGCAGATTCCCAGCAGGTCCGGCCCCTGGCCGCCGTGCATGAGGTTGATGACTGCCGCGAGGTTGTCCAGCTTCCGTTCGAGCACCTCCGGCGTCCAGCCTTGCTTCGGCGTGAATTCCAAATCCGAAGCGATCTCCGACGCCGTGGTGTCGAACAGGTTTTGCAGGTTCCAGAACGCCACTTTGATCCGTGACATGATTGATCTTCGAGGGTGCGGGTGGCGGAGAGTCTGCCTGCCGGGCGGTCGGAGAGCAAGCGTGAGAGAGCATCAGGAGGATGGAGGATGGAAGATGGAGAATCGAGGATCGCGACGTGTCGGATTTCGATCCTCGATTCTCCATCTTCGATCCTCCATCGCCCGGTCCTCGCCGCCGATCCGAAGCATCGGGTATCCTCGTGTGCCACCCGTCACGATCGAGAGGAACTTGCCATGTCTGCTCCAAACAACGATGCGACCCGCTCCCGCCTCGAACCGGCCGCGACGACCGACCCGGACAAAACGATTGCCGCCCCCGCGGCATCGGGCGGTGGTGACCCCACCGTCCGGGATGACGATCTCGCCGCGCGGCCGAACGATGACCGCACGGTCATCGAACCGGATGCCTTGCGCACGTCGGTTCACGATCCAGCGGCGACCTGTATCGAGAGTCCGCCGCGCCTCGCCAACGGTGAGGCCACGCTGATCGGGAGTGGTTCGCAGACGACGCAGCCCGCACCGGCCGCGCCTGCTTCGCCCGATCCAAGTCGCTACCACCTCGTCGAAAACTTCGCGCAGGGGGGCCTCGGCCGAATCTGGAAGGCGCGCGACGACCGCATCCAGCGCGAAGTCGCGTTCAAGGAACTGCTGCCGGCGGCGCTGAAGAACGCGGGGCTGACGGAACGGTTCCTCGAAGAAGCCCAGATCACCGGGCAGCTCGAACATCCGGGGATCGTCCCCATCTACGATCTCGGCTGGCAGGCGGATGGGACTCCGTTTTACGCCATGAAGCTGGTGCGCGGCAGCACGTACTCGAAGGCCATCCAGCAGTGCCAAGCCCTTCCGCGCGACGGCCACGAGCGGCGGGTGGCGTTTGTGCGGCTACTCCAACAGTTCGTGGCGATCTGCAACAACTCGACGCCCGCAGCGACGTGTACTCGCTGGGGGCCATCCTCTACGAAGTGCTCACCGGCCGCCAGCCGAATGAAAAAGCGAAAGTGACCGAAATGCTCGCACGAGTCGTCGAGGGTCGCGTCCCGCCGCCGCGAGCCATCGACGCGACCATCCCTCGGCCGCTGGAAGCGATCGCGGTCAAAGCCATGTCCGCGGCAAAGTCCGATCGCTACGCCACCGCGCTCGACCTGGCCCGCGATGTTGAAAACTACTTGGCCGATGAACCGGTATCTGCCTACCCCGAACCGTGGCCTCTGCGAGCGAAACGCTGTCTGCGGCGACATCGGACGGCTGTCACCGTTGCATCGGCGGTCGTCGGTGTACTGGTTGTAACTTGGATCGCGTGGTCTGCCGTCGAATCATCCCGCGTGGCCGGCGTCCGCCAGCGAGTTCAATATGCGATCACGGAGTCACAACGACGGCTCGAGGACGGTGACTTCTCGCTGACCCGAACGTCGCTCGCCGAAGCGCTCGGCCTCGTGCAATCGGAACCGAAGCTGGCTGCGATCGCGGCAGACGTAAACGATCGTCTGGCCAATCTGCAACGGCTGGAGGCATCGCGCGAAACCGAGCGACTGGCCGAGCTGCGTGCTCAGGTGGTCCAGAGATTCGATCAGGCCGCAGTCTTGATTGAAGCCAAACAAGACTACGCCACCGCCGCTCGACTGCTCACTGAATCGGTCACGATGCTGGAAGGCGTGCAGAAACTGAACGAGCTTCGTACTGCGCATCGCAGGAGACCGGACGAAGTCCAACAGGTCCTTGACCGACAAAAGGACGTGGCGGCAGCACAGAAATGGCTGCGGGAGTTTCAACAGGACTTGGATCGAGCACGGTTCTACGGCAGCCAGTTTGCCGGTGAACAAGTCGCGATTAACGCACAGCGGGCAAAGAATCATGCCATCGCCGTTTGGACCAGGTATTCTGACGGGTTGCCCTCGGGCATCGAGCATGTCCCTGTGAAACAACTCAAGGCGTGGCAGTCGCATCTTCTCGAAATTGCGTTCATCCTTGCCGACGCGGAGGCCGCTCTGACGCAGAGGCAGCCGGAAGAAGAACGTCGTGGCGGATTGGAGCGGGCTTTGTTTTGGTTGACGACTGCGGAGAAAACCTTCGGGGCAAAGTCCAAAGCCCTGTGGCTGATGCGGGCGCAGTTCTCGCGATCACTTGACCGCAATGACGAAGCAGAACTGGCGGAGCAAGCGGCGTCCACGACTCGACCAGAGACAGCGTGAGAGTTTTTTGTGCTGGCGGAGATCGAGCGACGAAACAACGAACGCTTCGCCGCCGCCACACTGCTGTATCAACGAGCGTTCGACATCGACCCGGACTACTTCCTCGCGCTGTATTTCCTCGGCGTGTGCAACCTGCAACGGGTGCAGAGCATGGCCGCGATAGAAGGCGACTCGGCAACCGATGTGAGCGGCTACCTGAATGCGGCGGTCACCGCCTTCACGACCTGCCTGTCGCAACGGCCGAACTTCCCTTGGCCGCTGCTGCTTCGCGGCGTCGCCCACGCCAGCTTGCAGCAGTTCGATCTGGCGACCAGTGATTTCGAGCGGGCGCTGAAACTGGCCGACGCCGACGAGGTCCACGACTCGGAGTTGTTTCGCTACGGCATCCACATCAACCGCGGAGCCGTCGCGCTGCAGCGCGAGCAGTTCGCCGACGCGGCGGCGGACTTCGAGCAGGCGATGAAACTGCGGCCCGACAACCCCGATCCTCACGTCAACATGTCCGAGGTGCATCGGCGGCAGAAGCGGTTCGACGCGGCTCTGGCCGAGCTGAACACCGCCGCGAAGCTCGACGCGACGAATGCCACGGTGTTGCGGTTCCGCGGGCGAATCCACACGCTTCTCGACAACGAAACCGCCGCGATCGAGGACTACTCGAAAGCCGCCGCGATTGAACGATCGCGAACGCTGGCGGCGGCGGATCATTTCGAGATCGGTCGCATCCACCAGCGGGCCGGGCGGCTCGAACCGGCGTTGTCAGCGTACGATCAGTCGCTGGCGGTCGATTCCACGAACGGCGACGCCATCCGCCTCCGTGCCGAAGTGCTGCTGGCATTGGATCGGCTGCCGCAAGCCATCGCGGCGTTCTCCGACTTTCTGAAGCAAGGTCCACTGGTCGGCGATGCGTATCGTGCCTGTGGGTTGGCTCTGGCGAAGACGGGCGACTACCGCGCGGCCATCAACGACTACACTCGCTCGCTCGAACTCGAACTCGGACCCGACTCGCCGAACATTCTGACTCGGCGCGGCTGGGCCTATTTTCTGCAAAGCTCCCAACTCGCGCTCGCGGACTTCGACGAAGCGATTCGCAGGAACCCCAAGAATGGCGACAGCTACAATGGTCGCGGCTACGCCCGCGTCCTGCTCGGCGACCACGCCGCCGCCGTGAAGGATGCCGACGAAGCGATAACACGCGGTCCGAAGGCGTTCGAGGTTTACTACAACGCCGCCACGATCTTTTCGCAGTCCGTTGTTCAGTCGGGCCGAGACAAACAGCTTGACGCCGAAGCCCGGTCGCGGCTGGCGACGCAATTCACGTCGCGAGCCATCGACCTACTTCAACAGTCCGCTGAAATCCTCGGCCCGCAGAACCGACCGCTGTTTCTCCGAACAATCAACGGTGATTCGTCGCTCGATCCGATCCGGGAAGCGGAGGCGTTCAAGAAGTTTTTGGAGTAATCGCCCTCCCCCTTTCGGGAGAGGGGTTGGGGTGAGGGGCGAGTGAGCCGCTCAAACCCGGCGGATCACCCACACGTTGGTCACGCCATCCGGCCGCGACGGGAATGGCTCGCGGCGGATCGGTCGGCATTGAAATTGGAACGGCCGCCGGCGCAGTTCGGCCACGAACGCATCGGCCTGATGGCGGCCGGGATCGGCCAGCCAGCATTCGCCATCGCGGGCCAACATGGCTTCCAGCAGGTCGAGGATCGGCGCGTGATTCGGCTTCTCGTAGATCACGTCGCAGCCGAGGATCAGCGAGTAGGTGCGGTTCGGCGGCCGCCGCCAATCGAGGACATAGCCCGACGCCTTTTCAAATCCGTTGAGCCGCGAGTTGTGCAGCGCCAGTTCGACGGCTCGCGGTTCGTAGTCGCTGAAGGTCACGCGCAGACCGGCCGCGAGCGCTGCCAGGCCGCTCAGCCCGATCCCGGCCCCGATCTCCAGGCATTCCAGCCCGGCAGGCCATTCGCATTCGAGTATGTGCCGGGCAAGATCGAGCGACGTCGGCCAGAGGTAGCCCCAGTACGGCATGTATCCGTCGCGTGCGTGTGAGGCCAGAACGTCCGGATCGTCTAGAAACGCATCCGGTGCTGCGGGCAATGTCAGCTTGATGCGCGTGCCGGCGAGTACGACCTCGCGAAATGTCCAGCCTCCCGGCACGTCAGCGAGAGCGTTTGAAAGACGATCTTCGGCGGGTGACCTGAGGGATAAGGACGACATGCACCGATCGATCAGCCTTGCGGATTGGAACGAGTGAGGACGAGTTGTATCGGAGGTGGTCGCCCGTTCGCAAGAAGCTCGTGAGACCGGCCGACCGAACTTTCATCCGGCCATTGGCCGCCCTACAATGGCTCGCGACGGATTGAATTCGAATCGACGATCAGGAATCACAACTTGAACACTCACAACCTCCCGAAGTTTCTGACGGCACTGCCCGTGTACAACGAGGTCCGGCACCTCGAACCGGTGCTGGATCGCGTCCGGCAGTTCAGCCCGGAGATCCTCGTTGTCAACGACGGGTCCAAGGATGGCACGGCGGAATTGCTAGTTGGGCAGAGTGGAATTCACGTCGTGACGCATCCGACGAACCAGGGCTATGGAGCCGCACTGCGGAGTGCGTTTCAGTTCGCGCTGTCGCTAGACTACGACGTGTTGGTGACGATCGATTGCGACGGTCAGCACGAGCCGGAACGAATCCCGGAGCTCGTCGCGGCCATGTTTCCGCCCAGCGGCGACATCATCGACATCGTGTCGGGCAGCAGGTACCTCCAACAATTCGAAGGGGACAGCCGACCGCCGGAGGCTCGGCGGCGGATCAATCAGATCATCACGCAGGAGATCAACGAACGGTTGAGTTTGACTCTGACTGACGCCTTCTGTGGATTCAAAGCCTACCGCGTGCCAGCTCTGCGGCACCTCGACATCTCCGACCTCGGCTACGCCATGCCGCTGCAAGTGTGGGTGCAGTCGGTGGCTCACGGATGGAAGATCGTCGAATTCCCGGTGCCGCTGATCTACCTCGACGAGACCCGCTCGTTTGGTGGATCGCTGGACAATGCCGATCTGCGGCTGGCTCACTACCGCGCCGCGTTCGAGCACGAGATGCTCCGTTGGTTCCCGTGCGGCGAACCCGCACTCTCCCGGTGACCACGATGAGCGCCGCCGATCTTCCTCCCGCGAACTCGCCGCCGCGACATCGTTGGCAGGCCCCTGACGCCGACGGCACCGTGCTGTCTCAGCCGCCGCTGGCCGACGCCGTTGAAGTGGCCTCGCGCAACGGGACCACTTTCGACGCGATCGACATCGACCTCCAAAGCCGGTCTTGGCTGTCGCTGCGACGGCTCGCACGGGAGCAGGCGATCGAATCGGCTCGCAAGTACACAAGCCACATTTCTCCCCTCTCCCTTCGGGGGCGAGGGGCCGGTGGTGAGGGGCGATCCGAGCGCCTCCACGACCCCTCACCCCCAACCGCTCTCCCCAAAGGGGAGAGGGGAGAGGCCCACGATCGTGAGGAGCCGCTCCTCTTCGTCACCGGTCACCAGCCCGCGCTGTTTCATCCCGGCGTGTGGGTGAAGAACTTCGCGATCGCGCGCCTCGCGTCGCGAGCGACTGGCGGCGTCGCGCTCAATCTCGTCGTGGACAACGACGTGATGACATCGGCTTCGACTGCTGTTCGCGTTCCCGCTGGAAGCCGCGAGTCGCCGCGATTTGATTCGATTCCGCTGGACGATCCGCGGCCGGCTCAGCCGTGGGAAGAGGCCACGGTGCTCAACCGCGATCTGTTCCGAACTTTCGCCGACCGCGCAGCCGGTGCGATCCGGCCGTGGAGTTTCGAGCCGCTCGTCGGCGAACTGTGGTCGGCCGCAAGACGCGAGCTCGATCGCTCGACGAACCTCACCGATTGCCTGACGGCCGCGCGTCACGATGTCGAACGGCGCTGGGGCGTGAACAACCTCGAACTGCCCCTCAGCCGGTTGTGCGAAACCGACGCCTTCCGCTGGTTCGCCTGCCACGTGCTGGCGAATCTGGCACGATTCCGCGACGTCTACAACTCGGCGCTCGCAGAGTATCGCCGCGTGAACCGCGTCCGCAGCCAATCGCATCCGGTCCCCGAGTTGTCGGAGCGCGACGGTTGGCTGGAGGCGCCGTTCCGGGTCTGGCGCAAAGGCGACTCGCAGCGCAACCGCGTTTTCGCGCGGCAGGTCGATCGAGAATTGCACCTGTCCGACGGACGCGATGTCTTCGCACGGCTGCCTCTTTCGCCCGCCTGCGACGCCACCGCCGCCGTTGCCGCGCTCGGCGAATTGCCTTTGCAAGGCATCCGCTTCCGCACCCGAGCCCTCACAACCACGCTGTTTGCTCGGTTGTTTCTGGCCGATCTGTTCGTCCACGGCATCGGCGGCGCGAAGTACGACGAGATGACCGACCAGATCATCGCCGAGTTCTACCGCGTGCCGGTCCCCGAATTCCTGACACTGACGGCCACCGCGCGGTTGCCACTCCAGCCGTTCGACGTGACCGACGCCGACCGGCAGCAGCTTCAGCAGCGATTGCGTGAATTCAGATTCCATCCGGAGCGATTCCTGTTGTTTGGCGAACAGACAGGACAGGCTGAGATTCTTGGAATGAAAGCTGGGCTGGCGGCGTCTCGCGCCGTCGGGAAGAAATGGCGAGCCAAGTTGCGGGCGAGCGGCAAACGGATCAATCCGCGAAGCAAGCGAGGACAACGGCCTCGATACTTCGATGTCTATTTGAAGATTCAGGAATTGAATCGCGAGCTTGGGAAACTTGTGGCCGATCAACGCGACCAGACGGCAACCGAGTTGTCAGTAGTCTCTCGGCAACTCGCCGCCAATCAGGTTCTCGCCAGTCGCGAGTTTTCGTACTGCTTGTTTCCGGCGGAGAAGTTGCGAGACTTTATGGACGGCATCGCGATCTGACGTAGGACGGCCCTTCCGGGCCGTCGCGTTCCGCTCGGAATCGCCGGCCACCACGTCGGCCCGGAAGGGCCGACCTACGGGTTGATTCGATGAGGGCACACATGCGACCGGTCACGAGCGGCGGAGGTTGGAAGGCGATCGGCTACACGCTGCGCATGGCCAACCGCGTCGGGTGGCTGCGGCTGTGGAGGGCGATGCGGTCGAAGAACTCGTGCAAGACGTGCGCGCTCGGGATGGGTGGTCAGGCGGGTGGGATGGTGAACGAGGGCGGGCACTTCCCGGAGGTCTGCAAAAAATCGTTGCAGGCGATGACGTCCGACATGCAGGCCGGAATCACGCCGGAGTTCTGGCGGCGGTTCGGATTCAACGAGCTGCGAGCCATGTCGCCGCGGCAGCTCGAAGCGTGCGGGAGGCTGGTCGAGCCGGTCTACGCCGCGCCCGGCGATACGCAGTACCGGCCGATCTCGTGGAACGAAGCGTTTTCGCGGCTGAGCGACAAGCTGCAGGGCGCGGGGCCGGGGCGAAGTTTTTTCTACGCCAGCGGCCGATCGTCGAACGAGGCGGGTTTCCTGCTGCAACTCTTCGCGCGGCTGTTCGGCACGAACTACGTCAACAATTGCTCGTACTACTGTCATCAGGCGAGCGGCGTCGGGTTGACGAGTGCGGTCGGCACGGGGACCGGCACGATCACGCTGGAGGACCTCGACGGCTGCGACCTGTACGTGTTGATCGGCGGCAACCCGGCATCGAACCATCCGCGTCTGATGCGGTCGCTGATGCAGATTCGTCGGCGCGGCGGAGACGTGATCGTCGTCAATCCGGTGCGCGAAGTGGGCCTCGTCAATTTTCGTGTCCCCAGCGACGTGCGGAGCCTGCTGTTCGGAACCCGGATCGCCAGCCAGTACATCCAGCCGCACATCGGAGGCGACATCGCGCTCTTGACGGGCGTCGCGAAGCTGGTGCTGGAGCGCGGCGGCGCGAACCGCGAGTTCATCGAGTCGGCGACCGAGGGCTTCGACGACTTCCGCCAGCAGGTTGAAGCGACCGCGTGGGATGAGATCGAACGGGCGTCGGGCGTGAGCCGCGACGAAATCGCCTCGTTTGCGGATCGGTATCTGGCCGCGAAAAACGTCATCTTCGGTTGGACGATGGGGATCACGCACCATCGGCACGGGGTCGAGAACGTGCGGATGATCGCGAACCTCGCGCTGCTGCGCGGCATGGTCGGCAAGCCGCACGCGGGGTTCATGCCGATCCGCGGACACAGCAACGTGCAGGGAGTTGGCTCGGTCGGCGTGACGCCGCACCTCAAGCAGGCGCTCCTCGAACGATTCGAATCGCGGCTGGGGGTGACTGTGCCGAAGTCCCCGGGCCTCGACACCATGGGCTGCATGCAGGCGGCCGATCGCGGCGAGATGCGGACCGCGCTGTGCCTGGGAGGCAACCTGTTCGGATCGAATCCGGATGCGGCTTTCGCCGCGCGGGCCATCGGGAAGCTCGACGCCATCACGTATCTTTCGACGACGCTCAACACCACGCACGCTTGGGGACGGGCTGCCGAGACGCTGATCCTGCCGGTCTTCCCGCGCGACGAGGAGTCGCAGCCGACCACGCAGGAATCGATGTTCAGTTTCGTGCGCCTCAGCGACGGCGGCCCGCGCCGCTACGCCGGACCTCGCAGTGAAGTGTCGGTGCTGCTGGAGATCGCCCGGCGAATCCTCGGCGACGGCGGCCGCGTGGATTGGCAGTCGCTCGAAAGCCACGCCGCCATCCGGCGACTCATCGCGGACCTCATCCCCAGTCTCGAACCGCTGTCGCAGATCGACGCGACGAAGCGCGAGTTCCACATCGCCGGCCGGGCCTTGCACACACCGCGATTCCCAACCGCATCGGGCAAGGCGCGGTTTCATGCCGTGAGCATCCCGCGATTGCCAACGGTCGGCGAGAACCAGCTCCGGCTGATGACGATCCGTTCGGAAGGCCAGTTCAACACGGTCGTGTATGAGGACGAAGACCTGTACCGCGGTCAGGAGCGTCGCGACGTGATCCTGATGAACGCCGACGACATTTTCCGGTTGGGCCTGCATCCCGACCAACTCGTGACCGTACGCAGCGACGTGAGCGAGATGCGACGCCAGATCGTCCGGCCGATTGGAATCCGGCCTGGGAACGCGGCCATGTACTGTCCCGAGGCCAACGTGCTGGTCCCGGCCGAGGTCGATCCACTGTCGAAAACTCCGGCGTTCAAGTCGGTGCTGGTCCGAATCTGCCCGGATCGGTGACGAAAGCTGCTGAGCACATTTTCACACTGGAAAATCGAGGCGGCGTGCTGCATGATGGCCGCAACCGAAGTCGCCCAGCCTCGCACGCCGTTCGGTAGCCGTCTTGAGACTGTCGTCAAATGGAAACGAATCTGACCACGCACCCCAGCTTGCTCGTGCGAATCTGTAATCGGCAGGACCATGAGGCGTGGACCCGGTTTGTCAAACTGTACGCGCCGCCGATCTTTCGGTTTTTGAAGCGGTACGGGTTGCAAGATGCCGACGCGGCCGATCTGACTCAGGAAGTGTTCGCGGCCGTCTCGCTGTGGATCGATCGCCTGAAGTACGATCGGCAGCGGGGCATGTTTCGCGGCTGGCTGTTCGCCGTCACGCGGCACAAGCAGTCGAACTACGTTCATCGCGGACGGCCACCGGACACCGGCAGCGGCGAATGGCACATCCAGAAGCTGCTCGAAGCCCAACCGGCGCCGCCGGTGGAGATTCTCGAAGACCGTGTTTGGGATGAAGAGTACGAAATGTGCCTGCTGCATTGGGCGGCGGAGAAGGTTCACGTCGATTTTCGAGGCCGCACGTGGGAGGCTTTCTGGAAAGCGAAAGTCGAGTGTCGATCGATCGAGGAAGTGGCGGCTGAGTTGGGAATGTCGCCGGGGGCCGTGTACATCGCCCGCTGCCGGGTTCTCAAGAATCTGCGTGATGAGATTCAGTTTGTCGAGGGACTTCCAGCCTGAGAGGGATCGGACATGGCGCTCAATCAAGAATGTCCACAGATTATGTGCTTGCAGAAACTTCTCGCGGGAGAAGTGTCGGTCGCGGATCAGGCTGAGTTGGAGAGCCATCTCAACTCCTGTCCGCGTTGCGTTGAGTTTCTCGATACGCTCGCCGAGGGGTCGGACGGCCCGCCGCTTCAACTGCAAAAGCTGCGTGAACCACCGCCGCCCATCGAACCGGCGTTGGAACGCGTGATCGAAGACGCATCGCGAAAGCGGTGACGGTGACACGATGAGCCGACGGTCGAGCTGCCAGCCCGCTCGCTGGTCCCTGGGGAGAGCCACGCATGGCCACCGGATGTGAAGTGTCTCGGCCGCGAATCGCGATCACCATGGGTGACGTCGCCGGGATCGGACCCGAAGTCATCGTGAAGGCGATCGCCTTCGGCGACGTCTTCTCGTGGGCCGAACCGGTGGTGATTGGTCATCCCGACGTCCTCCGCCGTGCGGTGCAGCTTGTCGAAGCACCGCTCGAAATCGTGTCCGTCGCATCACTCGAAGCCGGCCGCGAGCCGACCCACCACTCACCACGCACCACTCACCGATCCCTTTCCTGCTGGAACCCCTCGGACGACGCGGCGGCGAGCGTGCCGTCGGGCCGCAACGACGCGCGAGCCGGGCGGGCGGCTTTCGGCTACCTCGTCGCGGCAATTCAGGCGGCACTGGCCGGTACTGTCGATGCGATCTGCACGGCTCCGATCAGCAAGGCGGCACTGCATCTGGCCGGGCTGAATTACCCCGGTCACACCGAAATCCTCGCCGAACGCTGCGGCGTGTGCGAGTACGCGATGATGCTGTATCTGCCTCCGGGCGATTTGCTCCGCGGGTCGGATGGCCTCGGCGTCGTGCACGTCACTTTGCACACGTCGATTCGAAGCGTTCCCGGTTTGATCTCGACAGCCGCCGTGCTGGAGAAGATTCGTCTTGTCCACAGCTTCATGCAACGTATCACCGGCCGATCGGCGCGCGTGGGCGTGTGTGCCCTGAACCCGCACGCGGGCGAAGAGGGCTTGTTCGGTGACGAGGAACCGCGGCTGATCGCGCCTGCGGTGGCGATGGCGTTCACCGAAGGGATCGCGACGTCGGGTCCGTTTCCCGCCGACACGTTGCTCAAGCGTGCCTGCGACGGCGAGTTCGATGCTGTGGTGGCCATGTATCACGATCAGGGTCACATTGCGCTCAAGCTGATTGGCTTCCACCGCGCCGTCAATATCACGCTCGGCCTGCCGATCGTCCGCACCAGCCCCAGCCAGGGAACGGCGTTCGACATCGCGTGGAAGGGGATCGCCAAGCCGGACGGAATGTTGGCAGCGCTGCGTGTCGCCGCGCGGCTGTGCGTGAGGTAACCCGAAGCGTGAACGAGGGCGTCGGAAAATGCAGTGTGAACCGCCCTCGCTCACGCTTCGGATGACCTACTCCCGACTCCCAAGACAGTACACCTTGCCTCCCGCCGCGACGTACAGCCGTCCACCGACCAACACCGAGCTGGCGAAGAGGTCGGCATTGGGAACATCGATCTCGAACCGCCAGGTCTCGACGCCGGTGACGGCATCGAGGCAGAGGACAATGCCGGTCGTGGTGACGATGCACACGTGACCGCCCGCGACGACGGGCGACGCCACGATTGGCGCACCGGCGGACACCGACCAGACCGCTTCCCCGGTGTTCGCGTTCAGGCAGTAACATCGTTCATCACGCGAGCCGACGAAGACGCGCCCGCCGCTCACAGCGGGCGTGGCAAGCACGGCCTTGGTCGTGCGGAATTCCCAGCGTTTCGAGCCTGAAGCGGCATCGAGGCACCAGACGGAACCAGCGGGATCGTCGGCGTCGTAATCAACCTTGCCGTTGCCAAGGCCGACGAACACACGATCCCCCTCGATGGCTGGCGACGCCGGGACCGGAAGCGGCGTCGGCGAGCGCCACAGCTCGCGCCCGGTGGCCGCATCGAGCGCGAGCACGAGCGTCTCGCGATGCACATCGCCGACAGCGGTTCCAACAATCACGCGGCCGTCTGCGACTGCGGGAGAGGCATCGACATGGATGTTTTCGACATGCCAGCGCACGTCCGGCGCGGGAGGTTCGCCACCGCCAGCGGCCGCGGCTGCAACGCAGAACAGGCCGTCATCGCCGGCTCCGAGAAACACGGCATCGCCCGCGATCGTGGGGCTCGATTCCACGTGGCTTTGCGTAGCGAACGACCACGCGACGCGATCGCCGCTTGTCGCGTCGAGGCAGAACAGCCGGCAGGCCGCGTCCTGATGATACCCCTCGCCGATGAACACGCGTCCGTCTGCAACCGACGGCGACGAGAACACTGGTTTGAGCGTCCCGCCAGCGTTGAACCGCCACAGCAAGTCGCCGGCTCGGACTGGCGTTTCCGATTCGAGAGGGCGGTTGGCGTCGTATCGGGCGTTGACGCAGTACACGTAGCCTTCGCTCAGCGTCGAAACTTCGTGGAGCGCTCCGATGTAAAGTTGTCCGTCCACCACGGTCGGGGACGAATGGAAATGCACGCGACCTTTGCGTTCGCGCGGATCGAAGATCCACAGCACGTCCGGTTTCGACGCCAGCCCGGCATCGTCGGGGGATGCGGCACCCAGCCGCGCGGCGATACCGCGAAACGTCGGCCAGTCGGTCGCGACGAGCTTCGCGATGCGATTGGCTTCGCGGGCGTTCAGGAATCCAGTCACGCCGAAGCCGGCAATCGTCAGGCACCAGAGGAAAACGTGCTCGGTGGTGAACCAGGCGGGGCGCGTCCCAGCCACCCCGCAGCGGATGCGTCTCAGAATCAGATGCCCGATTGCCGCCACGGCCGCGAGCGACACGACGGCCATCTGATCGATCGGAAAGCTGCCGGTGAGCCAGAGGTACGCCGCCCAGCCCAACCCCGCCACCAACAACATCGACAGTGCGAAGTATTCGACCGGGACCGGCGTTCGAACGCAACGTTGATCTCGCGGCGTTTGAGCACTCACCCACAGCACGCTTGCCCACACTGCGCCCAGCCCGGCGACTCCGAACACGGCCAGCGTGAGCGCTTGGTCGGACAGCCACCACGTTCGTTCTTTGATGAACCACCGCATCACAATCCAGTGCGCGGCCATCAGCGTCGATTGCGTCAACAGAACCTGCACGGCCACGCGGTACTGCCGCCACTGATCGCGCAACAGGCCGGGAAACAGAAGTTGGAGGAGCGCGACGATCGGCATCAACACCGGCAGGCCGACGACGGCGACTGCCGGAGTGATGAGTGGTGAGTGGTGAGTGATGAGTGGCACTGGACGCAGATGTTTCGGCCAGTCGCGATCCTCCATTCTCCATTCTCGACCTTCGACCCTCCCGCTCACTTTGCGCTCGCCATTTTCCGCACGCTTCACAGGCGGCCCGAATCCCGGCTTTTCCTTCGGATTCGGCGGCGGGGCCTTGCGTTTGCTGGCGACGACATCGGTCACGATCTGTCGCATCTCCTCCGTCGACCCGATGAACGTGCGCCGCAGGTAGATTTCGCAGTGCGTGAACGACCAGCGAGTGGTCGCGTCGCCGGGGGCCGATTGGCCGATGATCTGAAACCACGTGCCGTTTGAGTACGCCAAGCCAAGCTGCCTCGAGTCCAGCGACGTTACGAACACCACCACCGGCAGATCCCGCTCCAACCGTTCAAGCAGTTGCGGCGTGTGTTTTTCCTTGTCGCCGACGAGGTTGACCGGCATCCGGGTGAAAGTCGGCTTCCCCTTCAAATCATCACCCACGGTGAGGACGAGCGACGGCTTGTCGCGATCCAGCGACGAGACCTTGGCCATGACGATGAAATCCGCATCGCCGATGAGATTCTGCAACGGCGTGAGGCGTTCGATGAAAGCCAGTCCCGGAAGAACGAGCACGAGATTCAACAGCAGGCCGACCCAACCGCCATGCGACGATGAATCCGCGGGACCTAGGCGATTAGATCGTGTTCGGCAAAGCATTGTGCGAGATCTGTCTGATCGGCCGGATCGAGCCGTCACATTCGACACTTTGTTCGCCGCGCGATACAAAAATGAATCTACGGCTGACTGTTTTTTCGGTGGACATTGTATCATGGCCGCTTCGTGAACCAACGTCTAGATGAGGACGGAACCATGTTGGTGCGACTGACGGTGCGGTCATTACTTTTGCTGGGCATCCTGGCCAATGCGTCCGGACTGTCGGCCCAACTCCCCGCGCGCCCCAAATCCGCCGCGCGAAAGGAATCCGAAGCCGGGTCACAACCCGCGAAGACGGCCCCCACCGGCCGCAACGATTCGCGGCTGGCGAGCTTCGACAAATTGATGTCGAAGTTCATCAGCGAGCGCGAGATTCCCGGTGCCGCACTGGCCGTGACGCGCCACGGGCGACTCGTGTACGCGCGCGGCTTTGGATTTGCCGACGTGGAACAGCAGCAGCCCGTGCAACCGGACTCGCTGTTCCGCATCGCGAGCATCTCCAAGCCCATCACGGCGGTCGCGATCCTGCAACTGGTCGAGCAGGGGCGACTGCGATTGGACGACAAAGTCTTTTCGATCCTGTCTGTCGAACCGCATCTCGACGACGGAACGAAACCCGATCCGCGTCTGAGCGACATCACGATCCTGCACCTGTTGCAACACACGGCCGGATGGGATCGCGACAAGTCGTTCGATCCGATGTTCCGACCGGTGAAGATTGCAGAAACGCTGAGCGTTGCGGCTCCAGCTCAGCAGCGTCACATCATCCGATTCATGGCGGGACAGCCGCTCGATTTCGATCCCGGCGAACGGTACGCGTACTCGAACTTCGGGTACTGCCTCCTCGGCCGGGTGATCGAGCGGGTGTCGGGAGAAGCCTACGACGATTACGTTCGTCGCAGCGTGCTGGCACCGGTCGGAGCGCTTCGGCCGCGGCTGGGGTTCACGTTTCCCGAGCGTCGAGCCGAGGGCGAGGTCCGCTACTACGAAGCGAGCATGCCGACCGGCAAGAGCGTCTTCGCCAAAAATCTTGGCGAACCGGTCCCGGTACAGTACGGCGCGTGGTGCCTCGAAGCGATGGATGCACACGGCGGCTGGGTTGCCTCGGCGGTTGATCTCGTGCGGTTCGCGTCGGCCTTCGACGACGCCGAGAAGTCTCCGTTGCTGCGAGCGGAGACAATCCGACGGATGTTCCAACGTCCGGACGGAGACGCGGGGAAGAATGCTGACGGTGTTCCGAAACCGTTTTTCTACGGCTGCGGCTGGCTCGTTCGGCCAGCGGGCAATGGGAAAATCAATACGTGGCACACCGGGTCGCTCGACGGCACGTCCACGCTGTTGGTGCGACGGCACGATGGCCTCGACTGGGCGATCCTGTTCAACACGCGAAACAATCAGCGCAAGGAACCGCCGGCCGGTGCGATCGACGGTCTGCTGCATCAAGCCGCCGACGCCGTGCGCGAGTGGCCGGACTACGACCTCTTCACCCGTTTCCACTGAGGCCCGGATGCCGGTTCCACCACTTCGCGACGACTGGCAGCTTCCCCCCGGCGTCACGTATTTGAACCACGGTTCATTCGGCCCCGCGCCGAAACCGGTGCTCGCCGCGCGGCAGAGCTGGTTCGAACGCCTTGAAGCTGAGCCGATGGATTTCTACGTGAGGCAGATGGAGGATCATCTGGCCGCCGCCCGCGACAAGCTGGCGGCGTTCGTCGGCACGCGCGGCGATCAGCTCACGTTTGTGGACAACGCGACCTTCGGGATGAACATCGTCGCCGCCGGTTTTCCTCTGAAGGCGGGCGATGAAGTGCTGGCGACGAATCACGAGTACGGAGCCGTGCAGCGAATCTGGCGCAAGCGTTGCGAGAAGGCGGGGGCGAAGTTCGTCGTCCAGCGCCTGCCCGAACGGTTCGGCGATTTAGCCGAGGTCGTCGCATCGCTGTTCGCGGGAGTGACCGCTCGCACGCGGTTGCTGGTTGTCAGCCACATCACGTCGCCGACCGCGGTGATTCTCCCCGTGCAGGCGATCTGCCGCGAAGCGCGCTCGCGCGGCGTGGCGGTTTGCATCGATGGGCCGCACGCGCCGGCCGCCGTGTCGATCGGCCTCGACCGGTTGGACTGCGATTTTTACGTGGCGAGCTGTCACAAATGGCTCAGTGCTCCGTTCGGTTCCGGCTTTCTGCATGTCCATCTGCGAGCTCGGCGGCATATCGAACCGGTCGTCGTGAGCTGGGGCGCCAGCCTGAGCGGCCGGCCGGTGACGTGGCACGACGAGTACCTGTGGATGGGAACGCGTGACCCCTCGCCGTTCCTGGCCGTCCCGGCGGCGATCGAATTCCTCGAACGACTGGACTTCGGTGGCGAACGCGGTCTGGATGCGTTTCGCAACTGGTCGCGCGGCCTTGTACGGATTGTTCGCGAACGAATCACGCGGCTGACCGGCGTTGAACCGTTCGTGCCCGACGACCCAGCCTGGTGTGGGACGATGCTTTCGCTGCCGCTCCCCGACTTCGTACCCGAGGCGTCGGAGGGAATCTTTCATCCCTTGCAGTCGGCGTTGTGGGAACGGTTCCGGATCGAAGCCCCGATCGTGAACTGGCACGGACACCGCTTCATCCGCGTGTCGTGTCATCTGTACAATGATCCCGGCGACATCGACCGCTTGGCCGACGCTTTGAGTCAATTGTTGAACGAGATGCGAACAGGGAGCGGCCTTGGAACTCGATGACAAGATTTGCTACTGCTTCCACGTCAGCAAGCGAAAGGTGCTGAACTTCGTTCGTCAACGGCAGCCGCGCGTGGCGAGCCAGATCAGCGAGTGCGGCGGAGCCGGGACCGGTTGCGGCTGGTGCGTGCCATATCTGCAACGCTACTTCGATGCTCAGCGGGCCGGCGACAACATTCCGTCGGATGAAATCACACCCGAGCAGTATGCTTCGCAGCGAGCCGCCTACGTCCGCGCCGGCCACGGCAAGCCACCGCCAGGTGCAACGCCACTGCCAAATTGATCGACTGCTACATCGGACAACTGGAACGGCGGCTCAACGCTCATTAACAGTCTCTCCAGCTTGGATCGTGGCGAGCGCACGGTAAACGGCGAGGTCGATGTTCTCGGCGACGAACGCGACGTGACCATCAGCGTAAGTGAAGTGCGCACCTCCGGGATGTCGGCTGGCAAATGCGTAGTTGTGGAACCAGTCTCCGAGGTTCGTTTCCGGCCTGCGAAAAAAATTGACGGGCACGGCACAAGTGGCCGTGGAGGCGTTGTACCAAAACCACCATGAGTGCCAGCACCATTCGGGATCGGCTTCGCCGACGGCGAAGGTGTGGCTTGCGCCGTCGGTCACGTCCGAGAGCCGCGTGGTGAACGGCGGGATGTCTCCTCCACGACAGATCAACCCTGTGCAATACTCCAGCCCGTCGGTCTGTCCGGCATTGCGTCCGGTCGATACCGTTACTGGCGAAAATCTTCCCCAGCCCCAATTGCTCCCAAGACACGCTTTGTAACAAGTGACTGCTCGCGGCCCGACCGCGTTACGCCGGTTTTCCATCAAGCCTTGGCCGTTGGCGGAGGATGTCGGACAAATGAACGTGCGGACCACGGTTTGGGCCGCAGCGACATTGTCGGGATGATCTGCCGGCTGACCGAAACGAATCTGCTGGTGGAGCGCGGACTGGTCGAGTTGCGGCAGGATCAGCGTCAGCCAACTGGCTCCGGTATTGGTGCCGTTGTACGGGCCATTGCCGTAGTTGATCGGAAAGCGTCCGTGGAGGTCGTGGTAGTTGTGCAAGGCCAGCCCGATCTGCTTGAGGTGGTTCCGACATTGCGTTCGCCGGGCGGCCTCGCGCGCCGCCTGCACCGCCGGCAACAGCAGGGCGATTAGTATCCCGATGATCGCCATCGCCACCAAAAGTTCGATAAGTGAAAAGCCACGAGACCGACGCGGCATGGTACCAGCTAACTCCAAACGATCAGAAAACACGATGCCAAGAGGCGAACAACGCACTGTTGAATGCCAGCAACACGGCCGCAAGACTGCACAGCACTGCTGCCAGCGGAGGTGGACAGGAATGCAGGAAACGGCCCATGACGAGGTACATCGGGAACACGACACAGGAGAACCGCCCGTGCCCGAACATCATCATCCGATAACTTTGAAACACGTAGGGGATGAGCAACAGTCCCGCTGACACCAGAGTCTCGGGCGTTGTCAACCAGCGCTTCCAGGTGCCCCACCCAACGACCAAGGTGCAGGCCGCGAAGTAAATCGGGTTCCAAAACTGCAGACTGAACAGCGGGTTGATGATGTGTTCGTGCCGCATCCACGAGGCAATAGAATCCGCCCGGTAGACGTCCCACACCGGTTCCAGTAGCAAAAGGCTGACGACCTGCTTTGGCAAAGGCAGTGCCCCGCGAACCGCCCAATGCTGTTGAGTGTTGACAAAGGCGAATGCATCGCCGAACGCGAAGTGAAGGTAAACCATGTAGGCGGCCAAGCCCCAGCACGAGACACAGCCGAAGACCGCAGCGTGCACAATGAATTCGCGCCAGTTTGTCGAGCGTCGCCACCAATCCCAGCATTGCGGCAACAACAAGGCGACGCCGACACTACGGGTGCCGGTTGCTGCTCCGGCAAGTAGGGAAATCACCCAGACCGGCCACCGTCGTTGAATGCCCAACAGCACGGAAACAAGCAGGCAAAGAAACAACGCTTCGCTGTAGGCCATGCGGAGGAAAAGGCTCATCGGCCAGAGAGTCGTCGCGACCAGCACCCACGACGCGAACTGGTCGTGCGATGTCTCCGTCCTCGCATAAGCCCACAACAAGACGAGCGCGACGATCAAACAGAGGTTCGATAGCGCGGGCAACACGAAATCCGGATCGGTGCCGGTCAGTGTTGCGGCACGGCCGGCGATCAACGGGTAGCCGGGAAAAAACGCGACACTGGACGGTTTGTCCGGGTTGTAGCTGTACCCTTCCGCGGCAATCTTCGTGTACCAGTAGCCGTCCCAATTGCGCATGGCGGCGACAAATCCTTGCTCACCCTGCGTCGAATGGTATCGACGTGGAACGAAATCAATACCGAATGAAGTTCCGACCCATACCGGGAGCCCGGTCAGAAAACCGAGGCAGATGGCAATCGCGGTCCCCTTGCGTATCTGGCCACGTCGAGGTGATGTCTCCATCGTTTCGATCCGATTCGTTGGAACCGGCGGCTAATGAATTCAACCCGAAGGATGGCTGCCACGCTGGATGAGCCGGTAGCATGCGTAACCGCAGAGCAGCGTGACGAGGATTGCGCCGACAACAGTCCACGGCGACGAGTACCAGTGTCGTGTTGCACTATCGGCGTTTGTGAGGATTTCGTCCGGCAGACCGAACTTAGACAACCGGAACTGCTCTCGCGGTATGTCCTTGAATTCGAATCGCGTAATCTGCACCGTTCGCTCGCGGACCAACTCGCGCACGACGGCCGTTTCCCTCTGTTCGTGAAACACTCGCTGCCACACCGTCGCCGGAATCAGTTTTTCTCCCACTTTCGAATAGGTGCAGACCCAATGTTCCTCCACTCTGTCCTTGATGCCCGGAGTCTCAGGGTCATCAGTCAAACTCCGCCACTCCACAATCCGCCAGCCCAAATCGGGTGACAGACGCACCCAGGCCCGCGCGCGCCCAAACCACTCTTTGTCGAGGGCAAACTCAACTTCGACCAGCCGGCCCTGCGATTCTTCGGGAACCGATTTGACGGCGACGATTTTCGATCGCGCGTCCGTCAACAGTCTGCGCATGCTTTCGACCGCCACATGCGCGCAGCGGAATGTCGGTTCGTGATCCATGCCGGCGGTCGCGTTCAATCTCCCTCGCTCTTTGTCTCCCAAGCGATGCACGGCGAAGGCACCGTCAGCAGTGGATTTGCGCAGTTCAAAGACGCCTTCGGGCGAGAAGCTGAACACTGCCGCTGCCGGGTGGCTGCCCGTCGTCAGCGTCACAGGAGCGTTTGCGGTTGTCGATGTCGGATTGCGGTTCTGGGAACGCTGGATTTGAAACGACCCGTTCCGGGCGTCTGCACAACAGTGGATCGTCCATGCCGAATTGTCGGCGGTCTTGTCGCGCAGGCGACGCACCATGTACGTCAACCTCGCTTCGGCCTCGAACGATTGGTACTCCGCTTCGAGGACGTCGAGAATCGGAAGATAGATGGCCCGGAACGCCTCCGGCGAGGCGGGTTCGTCTCCGCTTCCACCGGCTGGCACCAAGCTAACTGCAAGGCACAGAATCGAAGGCAGCCACACGCTCAATCGACATCGAGTCGCTGGCCGATTCACCTGCAAGGCGATTCGGGAAACAAGTCGTTGTGACATCGGCCTCCCTCATATCATTTCTACGAGTCGTCGCATACCCTGGCTGTACCTTCGTTCTTGCAGATGCAAGAGGTTGGACACGCGCTTCCCATTTCCGCAGGACATGCTGCGCCTAATGCGCACCCAGTGGGATTGCAGTACGACAAAGCGCAACTGTTCGCGTAGTCGTCGTCCGCCCAGGCGGTTGTGGCGGCGAAGAGCACCAAAACGGCGGACCACATGCCGAAAGACATCACGCCGATCATCATGTATCGAGCCAGTCTTTGCATTTCTTACTCCTGTCGTAAGGATGGAATTGAAACACGGACAAGTATAATTGCTACGGGGTCAACGTCACTTGCACCTCACGCCAGCTCGGCACGTCGGTGAAGACATGCACGTATCGCTTGTTAGCCAGATTTGTATGCTCGACCTTGATCGGCCAGATTTGTTGTTGTCGGGCAGCAATCCGCCGTGGCCCATCATCGATCACTGTACACAGGCAATCCGCCCGAATGCCAACGATGGAGATTTCGTGGGATCGTAAATTCGTGACGGGAAGTCGATATTCCGCCGCGCCAGTGTGAAGCACCTCGATCAACAGCGGCTCGCCGGTACCCCAAGCCACGAGGGCTCGCGGTGAGCCGAATACGAACACTCCTCCGATGACCAACACGAAGGGTGGGACGACCGCCACGATCATCAACAACAGCACCCTCTTCGCGGTTGTCATCGTCTCCTCACCTCAGTCTTTGACCTCGCTGACCACGAGTTCCGTAAAGCCGTCGGAGACCGGAAACTCCACGGTGACACGCTGGAAACCCGCAGCTTGCAATCGCGTCCTCGCAGTCGGTCGATCCACCCGTGCCGGCTCCGGTGGGAACCAACGTCCCATACGACCCAAGAGCAAATGATCCAGGCCATACCACGGCGGCCACCACAGCAGCAGGCGTCCGTTCGGTTTCAGCACGCGCACGAATTCGCGAAGCACGAGAAGTTGGTCGCTCGCGTCCAAGTGCTCCAACACGCCGAGATTCCAGAGGCCATCCAACGATTTGTCGCGGAACGGCAAGCGACGGATGTCCGCCAGCAGGCCACCGGCATAACACGGGAAGCGGAGCGCTTGGTGGAGGGCCACGGTTGAGAAATCGACGGCGATCAGCGTGCGTTCGGTCCCCAATTGGCAACTTGTTTCTCCGCTGCCGCAGCCGCACTCAGCGTACACGCCGCCGGACGGGAAATGCCTGGCGACGTAACGGGCGACGCAGCGGGAACGGACTTGGCGGCGGTAGAGTGAAAACAATCGACCAGCGACCCCGCGCTGCAAGCGTAGCCAGTGGCGATCCCATTCCGCCGCTTCCGCCGAAGACGCTTCCTGGTCGGTTCAAACAGGCTTGTCGTGCGCCCAAGTCACCGCCACCGTGTCCAGGAACTCCGGGACGAACAGCTTCGCGGCCCACGCCGGCACGAAAACTGACTTCGCATCGGACCAGCATTGCTGGCCAGCATTGAGAAGTTCGCTCGTGGAATTCGCGAGAGGAGGAGACATCGGGGGCAGCGTTCGATTCCGATGAACTCGGTGGAGGCAATCCGGCACGCTGGCGTCACAGTACACACACATACACACACGCAAGTGCAAGGCCCCGGACTTCGAAAACTCTCAGTGGTAGTGGTTGACTCGTCGAGCGTGGTGCGCCCTGAAAAGGGGGTGGACTCGACAGTGAAAACGCGCCACCCGCTGGTCAGGGGGTGCCACCCAATCTGTACTGCTACCCTCTCAGTCAACGCAGCGGCGTTGATTTGAAGTTTTTCAAGCTAATCGTCACGACCTGAAGCTTGAAGGTAGAGCAATCTCGGAAGGCTCAGCCGAACTAACTGACCGCCGGGGCCTCGGCGGTGCCCGACCTGGTCGCGACCTTGATTTGATGCGGCTTGGCGGCTTCGACTTTGGAGAGCTGGATCGTCAGCACGCCGTGCCGAGATTCGGCGACAACTCGAGCGGGATCGACCGGTGCTGGAAGCGGGATGGAGCGACAGAACGGGCCGTGCGGCCGTTCGTGGCGATGCGACGTGGAGCCTTCCCCCGCTGTCGCTTCGCCGCGGCTTCCTTTGACGGTCAGCATGTTCCCGAGCAGCGACACGTCCACCACCGCCGGATCGCAGCCCGGAAGGTCGATCGTGACGACACAGGAGTCTTTCGTTTCGAGCACGTCAACCGGCGGCGTCCAGAATCTCCCGGCGTAGCCGCGCACGGTGTCGATTGCCCGCGAACCTTGATTCCACGCGGATTCGAGCAGGCAATCGAGCTCGTGCCGCAATCGTTCGAGCGGGGTGCCGGCTTTGTCAGTCGATTTGTTGCCGTCATCGGTCATGATCGATCTCCCTGAGTGCGAAGGTACGGCCCGCGATCCGGATTGGATCGTGCATCAAAAACTTGTCACTCCGCGTTTACCTGAATCCGCCGAGGCTGCGTGCGCGGAGCCTTCGGCAGAACGACTTCCAGCACACCGTTCGTCAGCTTGGCCGTGATCCGTTCGTGATCGACCTCGTCGCTGAGAATGAACGATCGCAGGAAGTCGCCGACCGGGTATTCTTGATGCACCAGCTTGGCATCTGGCGGAAGCGTTGTCGAGACGCGCCCGAAGAGCGTGAGCTTGTTGTCTTGCACCTGCAGGTCGAGCGTGTCGGCTGTCACTCCCGGTAGGTCCGCCAGCAGCACGAGGCCGTCGTCGGTGTCGTAGATGTCGATGGGAGGCGTGAACAGCTCCCGCTCGGTGACCGGTTGAGGACGTGGTTCGGACGTTGAACCGTTGCCAGTTGTGCTGATCGATTGAGACATGAAGCACCTCTCCTCGCGAGTGGCCGCGACGCGTCACTTCGGGGCGCCGACAACCGGGATCTGCCGTGACTTCGTTTCCTCGACCTTGGGCAATCGAATTCTGAGCATTCCGTCCGTCAGTTCGGCCGAGACCTTGTCTTCCTGAACCCGCTCGGGGATCGACAGCGAACGCTGCCAGCTTCCCCACATGCGTTCGTGCCGGCGGAATCGTTCATCAGGAACGCCATCGGGTCCGCGCCGTTCGCCTCGCATTGTCAGCACGCCGCCGTTCACGGTGACTTCGAGGTGCTCGGGTTGCAACCCCGGCAGTTCGGCCGTCAGTAGAAACTCGTCGTCACACTCGTGCAGGTTTACCGGCGGGTAGTGGCGATCGAGTCGAATTGTCGGCAGCGGAAGTCGGATCGACTCCAAAAGCCGGTCCACTTGCCGTTCCAGATCGCGGAACGGTTCCCAATTTTGACGCCAACGAAAGACTGCCATGGCTCGTTCCCCTGATCGACTTTCTGATGGATTGGCCGGTCGGTGTCTGGATGTGGTTGTGACAAAGCAAAGAACATACCGCGACCTGCGGCCAACGACAGTGTCCGGCACTCGCCAGGAGCGTGCAAGGTGATTTCCCGTCGGTGGATAGACGCGAAAGTTGGAGGTCACGGGACGTTCAAATCGCGACCGAGTGGTCCCGTCGATTCCGTGGAATTGGCCGTTGTCCGGCGATCGGCAGCGGCCGAGCTTGCCAGTTTGGCAGGAAGTCGAATCGGGACTCGCGATTTCTTCGGAGCGCGGCGATAATTGGTCCGCACAGTCGCCCGGCCGACTTCGTCAACGTCTTACCTGTCTCCTTCAATCGCTCGCATGCTCACTCCCAAACTCGACTCGCACCACGCGGTGTACCTCGGCAGCTTCGACCCTGTCACGCTTGGTCACGTAGACATCATCACGCGCGGAGCCCGGTTGTTCGATCGGCTGACGGTCGGTATCGGGACGAACCCCGAGAAGTCGCCGCTGTTCACGCAGGACGAGCGATTGGGCTTGCTGACGGAAGTGCTTCGCCCACTGCAGAACGTGCAGGTCAGGAGCTTTTGTGGCCTGGCTGTCAACTTCGCCCGCGAGTGCGGAGCGGCGGCGATGATCCGCGGCGTCCGAACCCTCAGCGACATCGAAACTGAATTCACGATGACGCTGGCCAACCGCGCGTTGGCACCCGAGTTGGAAACCGTGTTCCTGATGGCGAGCGAAAAGTACTCGCACATTTCCAGTTCGTTGATCAAACAAGTCGCGTTGATGGGCAACTCTGCGACAAGCGAGCACCTGAAGGCGTTTCTGCCGCCCGAAGTGATCGGGCCGGTGCTCGCGAAACGGAAACTGTCGAAGTAGGGCGCGCGCAAAAACCCATTCGTAACGCGGCTTCGCCGCAAACAATGTGCAAGGCACGCTCCGCATGCCGTGACGGCAGACGACGGCACACGGAGTGTGCCGACTACTCTCGATGGTGCGTTGCATGCACCGCACGCTCGAGTCAATTCTCGCTGGCGGCGCCGTCCTGACCGCCCAGTTTCTGCCGTAGGTAGGCGGCTCGCGACACGTTTCTTTCGGCCGATTCGAGCGTGGCCTTGCGAAGTTTCTGCAGGTGAGCCGGTTGGGTTTGGAGGAACAGTTCGTTCACCGTCGGAATCGGCAGGTCGTCAATCAGCCCGAGGTTGACGCCTAGTCGCACGCTTGACAGCAAATGCATGGTCTCTTCGGAGCTGATTGTCTGTGCCGTCTTGAGAATGCCGTATGCACGCGAAACCCGATCGTGCAGGGTCCGGCGGTCTTCCTTTACCATCGCCGAGCGCACTTTCCGCTCGTACAGGATGATGTTCGGCACCACATCCTTGAGATTCTTGAGGAGCTGATCCTCGGACTTGCCCAGCGTGACCTGGTTCGAAATCTGATAGAAATCCCCCATCGCCTGGCTGCCCTCGCCGTACAGGCCGCGCACGGCGAGATTGATTTTTTGTAGAGCCTGAAACACCTTTTGAATTTCCTTCGTCTGCACGAGCGCGGGGAGATGCAACAGCACGCTCACGCGGATGCCGGTCCCGACGTTGGTTGGGCACGCGGTCAGGTAGCCCCACTCATCGGAGAACGCGAAGTTCATTTGTTCTTGCAGCAGGTCGTCGATGTGGCTGACCTCTTCCCAGCACGAATCGATATCAAAGCCACTGCGCAAAACTTGTATGCGGAGGTGATCTTCCTCGTTCACCATCAGGCTGACACGTTCCTGATCGGTAAAGCCGACACCGCGCTGTCCGTGGCTCTCCGACAGCTCGCGGCTGATGAGTTGCCGCTCGACGAGGAACTGCCGGTCGAGGCCTTCCAGTCCCTCCACACTTACGTAGTTCAACCGAGTGCTCAGCCCCTTGCCGAGTTGCGTGACGCTCTTCTTCAGCACCGCCGAAATTTCACCGCGCGTTTCTTCATCGGCCCGGCTGAGGAACGGAAACTGAGCGAGATTCCGCGCCAAGCGGATTCGGCTGGACATGACGATGTCCGATTCCGGGCCGCTCCCGCGGAGCCATTCGCCGATCGTGTTGACGAGCTGATCGAGATCCATGAGTTACCCGCGCTCCGAGTCACTTCGCCTGAGCCGCCTCGGCCTGCAACTCTGCTTCCAGCGTTTGGATCTGGTCTCGCAGCTTGGCGGCCTGCTCATACTGCTCGGCCGTCACGGCCTGTTTCAATTCGTTTCGCAGCCGGATGAGCTCGGTCTGCTTTTTCGACGCCTTGCCAGACCGCTTGGGAGTTTTGCCAACGTGCCGCGTCTCGCCGTGAATGTTCTCCAGCAACGGATACAGTTCATCTTGAAACGCGATGTAGCAGTGAGCACACCCCAGCCGCCCTTGATTGCGAAACTCGCGAAACGACATGCCGCACGTGGGGCAGATCAGCTTGTCGAGTTCATCCAGCGGCTTGTCACCCGAAACGCCACCGGGCTTAAATGTTTCCTCGCCCGACTGCGATTCGGGGTTCTTCAGATACTGCTGAGCACACTCTTCGCACAGATGCAGCTCGTGCGGCACAGTTTTGATGATCTCTGTGATGTGCAGCGTGGCGTGCTTGGGACAGCGATAGCACTTCATGAGGGCTCAGCGAAGGTGATTGGGTCGGAATGAGTTGGAACGCCTCATCACCGCCGTCTGTTTTCGATCGATCCGAATTCGGTTAAATTCTAGCCGCTGACCAAACACTGTCAATCACCGTGCTTCGGAGCATTGTAGCCGTCACGATCGGCGTGACGAGGCGCGTCACGCGAAGCGTGACGGCTGCAATCCAAACACCAACTTCGGCGGCTTCGCATGTCTCATCGTCCCGATTTCGACAACGTCACGCAACTGGCACGCCAGGCCCCGCTCGTTCCCGTGTATCGACAACTCGTCAGCGATACATTGACTCCCGTGAGCGCATTCTGCCGGATCCGCTCTGGCGCTTGTTCCTTTCTGTTCGAGAGCGTCGTCGGCGGCGAGAAGGTCGGTCGCTTCAGCTTCCTCGGCACCGACCCGTTCCTGCAGATCGCGGCGCGCGGTAACCGCGTCACTATCCGCGGGCCGCAGAAGACCGATTCGTTCGACTCCGCCGACCCGCTGCGAGACCTCGAGCGGCTGGTGGCCGAACACCGTGCGATCCATCTCCCCGGCCTGCCCCGTTTCTGCGGCGGAGCCGTCGGGTACGCGGGATACGACACCGTCCGCTACTGCGAACGCCTTCCGAACGCGCCCACCGACGATCGCCAGATTCCCGACCTGTGGTTTGGATTCTTCGACCGCATGGTGCTGTTCGACCACATCAACAAGACAATCCTCGTCGTCGCGCTGGCCCGCACGGACACCGGCAACCTGCAAGCCGAGTACGATCGGGCCGCGGCTCGGGTGGATGAGTTGTGCACCTGCCTGCAGTCCGGCGACTCCGGCCTCAAGTTGACGGACATCGATCTGACCGATCAAACTCCGATCACGTCCGCCGGCCGATCGAACTTCACACGCGAATCGTTTTGCGCGGCGGTCGGCAAGTGCAAAGAGTACATCAAGGCCGGCGACATCTTTCAGGTCGTGATCAGCCAGCGGTGGGAACTCGACACCGCCGCCAAGCCGCTCGACATCTACCGGGCGCTCCGCGTCGTCAACCCCAGCCCGTTCATGTTTCTCGTGCAGACTCCCGACGCCGATCTTGTGGGGAGTTCGCCGGAGATCATGGTTCGCGTGGAAGACGGCTTGACGACGATCCGGCCTCTCGCCGGCACCCGTCGCCGCGGCACAGACGAAGCCGAGGATCAGCGCCTGGCCGCCGAGTTACTCGCCGATCCGAAAGAACGAGCCGAGCACGTCATGCTGGTGGACCTGGCCCGCAACGACCTCGGCCGCGTATCGAAGTACGGTTCCGTGAAGATCAGCGATGTCATGCATGTCGAGCGGTACAGCCACGTCATGCACATCACGTCGAACGCGACCGGGGTGCTGGCCGATGGCAAGTCCGCGCTGGACGCTCTCCGCGCCGGCCTGCCCGCGGGCACCGTGTCGGGAGCGCCGAAGGTTCGCGCGATGCAGATCATCGACGAACTCGAACCGCATCGCCGCGGTCCGTACGCCGGAGCCGTCGGCTACATCGACTTCACCGGCAACATGGACACCTGCATCGCCCTCCGAACCTTGGTGATGCAAGGCGGAAAGGCCTACATCCAAGCCGGAGCCGGCATCGTCGCCGACAGCGTGCCGGAGAGCGAGTACCAGGAAACGGCGAGCAAGGCCCAAGGGCTGCTCAAAGCCATCCGCGTCGCCGAGCGACAGTTGTGCAGTCCGTAGGATGGCTGCCCTCGGCCGTCCGTGATTGAGAACGAAACCCAGTCGGACGGCCGAGGGCGGCCATCCTACTGCGAATCGACGGACAGCCGTGACGCAGCCGCTTGCTTCCCATGCACATGCTTCGGCTCGACGAATCCGATCGCGTAGGCCAAGGCGACTCCGCCGAGAAGTGCGATCGACAGCTTGACCCGGTCGTGTGAGTGAAACTCCAGTTCGGGCAAGAGGTCACCCAGCGCGATGCACAGGAACACGCCGGCCGAGAACGCCAACGCAGAACCAACGATCACGCTCGCCTGTCCGGCGAATCGGTCGATTCCCGTCGCAAACAGGACCACGCCGACCGGGCACATCAGCGCGAAGCCGGCATTCACCAGCCGCCGCGACGCTGGCGAATAGCCCGCCGCCGTCATCAGCGACGTGATCGAGACCGCGTCCAGCGGCTTGTGCAGCAGGATGGCTGCGAACGTGCCAAGCCCGAGCAACTTCCAATCGGAAGTGGCTCCCATCTCGGACTTCACACTGGCCGCGAGGGCGATCCCGTCGATCAACGTATGCAGCGCCAAGCCGAATGTCACGCCGACCCAGTTCAGCTTGTGGACCGGATGCTCTGCGTGACTGGCCAGCAGGTGGTGGTCCTGACACTCGCCATGATCGTGATCGTGTTTGTGAGCATGTTCGATGACCGGCAGCGACGGCGCGGAATCCGTCTCGACCTCGGCACTGTGATGCTGATGGAAGTGCAAGGCCCGGATCAGAAAGAACATCGTCAAGAGACCGATCATCAACCACACTGCCACGCCGTCGGCCGAACCCGTCTCGGCAAGTGCGTGTGGCCAGAGATGGAACACGGCCACACCCAGCATCAGTCCGCCGACAAAACTGACGACAAGCTGCATGCGCCGGTGAGTCAACTTCACCCACAATGGCAGGCTGCCGCCCGCAAGCGACGCGATTACGATCAGCACGCAGTAAGCCAACACGAGGATCGAAGGCCAACTGCCGAGGCTGCCGCCGAGCATGGTTCACCTGGACGAAACGAACTGTGAGCGGCCAGTGACATTGCGCGGGCCGCATTCGCGAACACCCCATCATGTCGATTTCAGACGCGGGCCACAAGCCACTGCGATCGATGGTGGTGATGCAGTTTGGGTGTGGCGTGCTTTCATCGGCGATTCCACTTCTTTTTCAGGGCGCGCTACCTCGGAAGAGTCAAGCTGCCGCACCAACCGATCGCACCGGCGGTTTGACCCTGATGCTCGGCCGCTGCTATTCTGCCGTCATGCCCAAGCTGATCTTCGGTCGATTCACCTGGCGCAGATTCTTTCTTCAGGCGGCAATTCTCCTGTCGGTGTACGTGCTGTCGATTGGACCGATGTTCTGGCGGTGGCACGTGGCCAGCCACATGGCCAACCCGTCGCTCAGCGACTCTTTCATCCTGCACTTTTACGGTCCGCTGCTGTGGGCCTGCGAAATCGGCCTTGTCCGCGATCTGGTGAACGCGTACATCGACCTCTGGATTCTCTGACGATCGGAGCCCGCCCCTCATGCCCGTGCGAGACAACAAGGCGAAACAAAAGCTGCAGGCCGGCGACACGATTTACACCAGCTCCGCGCGCCTGGCCGAACCGGGCTTGTGCGAGATTCTTGGTTACGCCGGGTTCGACTTCGTGCTGCTCGACGGCGAGCACGGCGCGGCAAATCCCGCGACGCTCGATTGCCTCGTGCAGGGATGTTTCGCCGGAGGTACGGTCCCGATCGCTCGCATGTCCAGCCCAGACGATCCCGAAGCCGTGATGCAGGTGCTCGATATCGGAGTGCAGGGGATCATGATTCCGCACTGCCGCACGGCGGCCGATGCCCGCCGCCTGCGCGATGCCGCGTTGTACACTCCCGCCGGCCGCCGCGGCTTCGGGCCAGGACGCGCAACGATGTGGGGGCGCGTTCCGTTCGCGGAGTATTTTCAGACGATCAACGACACGATCCTGCTGCTGGCGCTCATCGAGGATGTCGCAGGCGTGGAGAACATCGACGAAATCGCAGCGGCCGGGCTGGACGTGCTGTGGGTTGGCACGGGGGACCTTGCGTTTGACTACGGATACCCCGGTCAGCGCAATCATCCGACTGTGATGGCGGCGGTGGAAAGAATCCTCGCGGCGTGCCTGCGACATGGTGTCGTTGCGGGATTCCCCGCCGACAACGCCGAAACCGCTCGGTGGGCGCGAGACAAGGGTTTCCGGGCGATCGGTTACGGCGGCGCTGAGCAGTATGTCATGCAGGCCTCTCGCAGATTCCTCGAGGAGCTGGGCCGATGACGATCGCCGCGGGTGACATGTCATGCATCGATTGATCGTCGGGTGCGGATACGTCGGCCGCCGCGTCGCCGAGGTTTGGTCGCGGCGCGGCGACCGGATCACGGTGTTGACTCGCTCGGCCGATCACGCGGCGACGTTTCGCGAGCGCGGATGGGAACCGCGAATTGGTGACGTCACGCAAGCCGATTCCGTCGCCGATCTCCCGGCGGCGGACACGGTGCTCATCGCCGTCGGCCTCGACCGACGGAGCGGCCGCTCACAGCGCGAGGTCTACGTGGATGGGCTACGGAACGTGCTGTGCAGTCCCGCCGGGCAGTCACGCCGGGTTCTCTACATTTCGAGCACGAGCGTCTATGGGCAGGACGCCGGCGAGTGGATCGACGAGACATCGCCGTGCCAGCCGGCATCCGACAACGGGTGCGTGTGCCTGGAGGCCGAGCAACTTCTGCGAAGTGAAGTGCCCGCCGCGATGGTGCTGCGTCTGGCAGGTATCTACGGGCCGGGCCGATTGGTCGCGCGCGTGGAGTCGTTACGCGCCGGGGAACCGCTGCCGCGAAATCCCAACGCGTGGCTGAACCTGATTCACGTGGACGATGCCGTGGCGGCGATCCTTGCCTGCGACGAGCGTGCGCCCGCCGGCAGCACATGGCTTGTCGCCGATGATCGGCCCAACACGCGGCGGCAATTCTATTCGCAAGTTGCCGCGCTGGTGATGGCGACATCACCCGTGTTTCTTGAGCAATCGCTCACGCCGGACGCGGACCGGAGCCTCAACAAACGCTGTTCAAACCGACGGCTGAGAGAAGTACTCGGTGTGACGTTGAAGTACCCGACGACGGACACCGGATTGCCCGCATCGCTAGGCGAGCCCGGTGACATCGCGGCTCACCCGTAGGAGCCGGCTCCGTCCGGCGACAGTTGGTTGGGCCTCCGTGGTCGGGCCTTGATTAACGTCGGTCGGGAGGTGGATCTCCCTCCTACTGGTAGCCGGTGAAGTCGAACTTGTGGTTGAACCGCCGTCGCTCGTGATCGGGAAGAGTGCCGATGACAACCGGCGGTTCGATCGGCGTCGCGACGGGAGCGGTCAGTTCGGTCGAAGCCGATTGCAACCGGATGAAGAACCACCGTGCCGAGCCTGACGACATCGTGTAGCAGTCGAGCGGTTGGAGATCGGCCGGGAAGCTGTGGAAGGCGAGGTCATCAGTCGTCACCTCCAGCAATCCCACCTGTCCCGCGTTGTCCACGACGCGATAGGTTCCGGCGGTAATGCCCATCGGTGCGGCGAGTGGACACGTCGAGAGACTCCACGCCGCAGGCGGCACTGCATCGATCGGACGTTTCGCCGCTGGCGAAATCGCGGTGACGTTGAATAACGGCTGTGGCAACGACTCGGGCAGCCGGTGAGCCACGGAGAGCGATTGGCGCGCACGGACGCGGGCCAACCGGCGCTCCTGAGTCGCGTGCGCGTCTTCGGTCCAGATGCGGACGAACAACCCGGTCACCACGAGGAGGAATAGCAAGCGGCCAGTCGCGGTCATCAGAGTTGGTCCCACTTCAGGGAACGACGGAGTTTTGACGTGTTGCGCAACTTGTCCGCCGAGCGGAAGCCCGAACGATGCGGCCTCGCCGCACCTCGAGCACTCTCCGACGCGGACCAGCCAGCGCCGGTGAACGAACTTCAAGTTGGTGGAACTTTGGAAAGCCTGCTCGTTCCGTAGAGTTATCGGAGGGTGCGGATTGCAGGGCTTAGCGAAAGCGGCCGCGCGTGGTGATGCGCGAATCGGTGCAGGCGGCGCTGCCGATTATTCTTCGCCGCCCACGGGTGACAGGCTTCGGGGCCGCTGTCATAATCCGTCCGGACGCGACAATCGAACGAATCGGCTTACTGGACATGGCTCGCTACGTTTCCCTGGCACTCCTGACGGCGCTCGTGGTCTTCCTGGGAATGACGTTCTTCCAGGTGATCGCGCCGTTTTTGATGCCGCTCTTCCTGGCCGGCGTCACGGCGCTCCTCAGCCAGCCGCTGTTCCGCCGATTCTTGCGCTGGACCGGCAACCGCACAGGACTCTCCGCCGGACTGACCACACTGACGTTGCTGGCCGCCGTTCTGCTGCCGCTGCTGCTCGGTACCTACTTCGCCACCGTGCAACTCTACGGTTTCGCTCGCGACACGCTGGGGAGCCAGCAGTGGAAGGAAACGATGGAGTCGGTCTGGTTGAAGCTCGATGTCGATGCGGCGATCGAATTCGCGGGGCCCTGGCTGAAGCCGGAACTGGCCAACGAGGACCTGACGGACGAGGAGCGCGTTGCCCTCGCCAACGACGTGAAGCGCGAAACCGAAGCAAAGCTCCGCGAGGGGATTCTGGCACTCACCAAGCGCACATTTTCCGCGGCCGCATCGGGATTGAGTGCCCTGGGCGAAGCGATGTCACTGGCGATCAGCTTCGTGATGTACCTGATCGCCCTGTACTTTTTCCTGGCCGATGGGCCATCGCTGGTCGCGTCGGGCGAATCGATGATCCCGCTGCACCGTGAATATACGAGACAGTTGCTGACGCAATTCAACCAGGTCGTGCGCGCCGTCGTGCTGGCCACGTTCGCCGCCGCGCTGACGCAGGGCGTGGCCTTGGGCGTCGGGTTGCAGGTCGCCGGCTTCGGCCACTTTTTCCTGCTGTCGTTTCTGGCGACGCTGGCGGCACTGATTCCGTTGGGCACGATGCTCGTCTGGCTGCCGTGTGCCGCCTGGCTGGCTTGCACTGGCCACTGGGGCTGGGCGATTTTCCTCGTGATCTACGGCGCCGGTTTTGTTGGGACGCTGGACAACGTGATCCGCACCTACGTCCTGCAAAGCAACGTGACATTGCATCCGTTGCTGGCGTTCGTCAGCGTGCTGGGTGGTCTGCAACTGATGGGATTCTGGGGCGTGTTCATCGGACCCGTCGTCGCGGCGCTGTTGCACGGTTTGATCAAGATCTTCAATATCGAACTCGTTGCCCTGTCGCAGGAGCGGCTGGCGAATCAGTCGACGACTGCGGGAGCGACGAGTGGTGCGGCACCCGCCGGCGTGGCGGACACGGTGGTTTCGCCTCAACTTCACGCCGCAGTTGCGATAGCAACTGTCACGACACGACAGTCGACCGAACACTCGTCAGAAGTGGCGACAACGCTTGCGCCGGGTGATGTCCCGCCAACAACTTCATCGAAGGCACCGTCCGCATCGGCCCGTTGATTCCGTTCGGACGAAAGATCCATGCCGCAGTCTCACGCCTCTCAATCCGGACCGTCGTCTCGTGACCGATTCCGCCCGACGACATCGCTCGACATGTTGAAGCTGCGAGCGCAGTGGCTGGCCGCCATCCGCCAGTTCTTCGATGACCGAGGCTACTTCGAGGTGGACACGCCGGTTCTGTCTCGCGATCGGGCGATCGATGCGAATCTATTGCCGTTCGTAACCCGCTGGAACCCAGCTGGTGAACCATTATCGCTTCGCGAGCCTGCGTCATCCGGCGACGACCTGTTCCTGCAGACGTCGCCGGAGTTCGCGATGAAGCGGCTGCTGGCGGCCGGTGCCGACGCGATCTATCAACTTGGCCACGTGTTCCGCAACGGCGAGGTCGGGCAGTGGCACAATCCCGAGTTCACGATGCTGGAATGGTATCGCGTGGGTGACACGCATCTCGACCAGTTGGAGGTCGTCGAGAAACTCGTTTCATCGCTGCTGTTGTTGCCGGAGGTGTTGGAACACCGACGTCATGTGGCGCCGGCTGAAGGCGGGACTCGATCGACGGGACGCTTCACGCGCACAACGTATCAGGCGGCGTTCGAGCGGCATGTGGGTGTCAACGTGCTGAAGGAGCCGACTTCCGAACTGAGTCGGATTGCAGCGGATCGCGGAATTGTCGCGCCGCCGGGTCTGCGGGCGGACGACCGGGACGGGTGGCTCAATCTGCTGCTGGCGTTGCTGGTGGAGGACAAGTTGGGTCGCGACCAGCCCGAGTTTTTGTACGACTACCCCGCGACACAGGCGGCGCTGGCACGCGTCCGCTCCGACGACCCGCCGGTAGCCGAACGATTCGAACTGTATCTCGACGGTGTCGAAATCTGCAACGGATACCACGAACTGACGGACGTGGACGAACTTCGACGACGGATCGAGAATGAATCGGCCACGAGGGTTGCCACCGATCGCGGACCGTTGCCACACGACAGCCTGCTGCTGTCGGCAATGGAGGCCGGTCTTCCACCGTGCGCCGGCGTCGCCTTGGGCGTTGATCGTCTGTTGCAGGTTGCCGTCAAAGCTCGCTCGATCTCTGAAGTCGTTCCGTTCCCATTCGGGCGCGCATGATGACGCTGGACTCCCATGGAATTGATTTGCGAAGACCACTCAAAATGCGGCTGATCGAATTCGACCCCGGTTAGAAATCGTCGTTGATCCGCTCGTTGCCGTCTCGAGTCGCCAGCGCCTTGAGGATGTTCTCATCGATTGATTTCCCAATCGATCTGGTCGACCCGTCGGCCATCGCGAAATTGACGGCTTCGGTGTGCCAACTCCCAAAGCCAAAGAAAATGAAGACGCCGGAGCCGGCGGACTGCGGTGCGCTCATGAAATCCAGGGGTGGGCGATTGGCATCGGGGCAATTGGTGTTTGACCCCAGGCATGGTTGCTTCTGCCGCGAGCAGCAGCTCAGCGCGTCGCCCCAAAAACCAAACGGGGCCTCACCAAACAGGATGGTCGTCGTCGTGCCGTCCCGAATGTCGCGGTGCGAGATGCTGCTGTTCATGAACACCGTTCCATTGCTGGCCGTCGAGCCGGTGCATCCCCGGTAAGTGGAATAGGCGAGGTCCCCAGGCTGCGATGCCGACAACGATGCACTGGGACAGATGTAAGAACTGATCACCGTTTGGATGGCAGCGAGATTGTTGGCTGTGTTTTTTGCTTGCTTGAAGTCGACTCCGGCGGTTTGAGCATCCATTTGCGAGAGCATCAAGGCGTGCCAACCCCACATGTCGGAAATGGCCCAGTTGGTGCCTTGCGCAATCACGGTGATCTGGCCGGTGATCGGGTCCTTGATCAACCGCTGATCCGCTTGAAATGCGACGGCGAGGGATCCCGCCGACGGAGCATTCGGCGAGCAGCAATTCGTCGTGGCGTTTCCGGAACAAATGGGCCCGGCACAAACCCACCCGGAGGGGAAGACCTTATGGCTCGACAGGTAATTCTGTGCGGCTAGGCCAATCTGTTTGAGGTTGTTGAGGCATTGAGTCCGCCGTGCGGCCTCCCGAGCTTGCTGAATGGCGGGCAACAACAAGGCCGCCAGGATGGCGATGATCGCCATGACAACCAGCAACTCAATCAGCGTAAAGCCGCGATGATGTCGAACAGTTTGGAGCCTGGTAGGGGCGACGGGTCGTCGGTTGGTCATGGAATTACTCCGAGGGCTTGTCAGGAACAGACGTCCGCAATTTGGCGAGTCCAAATCGCAGATCCACCCCGTTTCAAACACTCGCCAAGTGCAATCGACTCGGTTTGATTCGGGAGAAACCTCGACTCGCCAACTTTATTATGCTTAGCGTTGCAACTCAACTGTCCAATACGCCTCGTCCAGAAACGTCTTCCACGATTCGTATTTTTGATAGGTTAACTGGTGACTGAGCATGGGGCTGCGCTTTGGTTTGAATGGCCGCCGACACAGCCGCATTCCAGCTTCATGCGGTGTTCGGCCTCCCTTGCGAACATTGCACTTGAGACAGGCACACACAATGTTCTCCCAGGTCGTCAAGCCTCCCTGACTTCGCGGTTTCACGTGATCGAGGCTCAGTTGGTGAGGCGGGAACTTGTGACTACAATACTGGCATCGATTTTCGTCTCGGAGAAAGATGTTCCGGCGATTGAACTTCACCACATCGCGAGGTAGATGATCGTACCTCAACAGACGGATGACGCGGGGCACTTGCAGTGAGAAGTTGACAGATCGGATCCAATCCTCGTGGTTGTCCAAGCCGTCAACTGCCGCTTTCCATTCACTGACCTCACGCCAACTGTCGAAGTCGTACGTCAGAAACGCGCCGTTTTCGACGCTGACCACTTCGGCAAGATCCTTTGCCAGCAGACACAGCGCGCGTCGAACCGACATAACCTGGATGGCGAGATACAACCGATTCAAAACCAGTACGCTGGATTGCATCGCGGGACTTGGACCTGCACTCATTAACCGACCTCCCGAAGTGGCGACTGGGCGGATGGATCCGACCTCTCACCGAGTCCTGACCATTCATTCCCGTTGGTCGGAACGGTTTCCAAGGCACATCGCCAGCGTGTGGTTCGAGTTGGAGGGATTCTAGCAACGCTGGAAACTGGTGACAATCACACATCTGCCGGCTCCTCATCCATTGAGACGACCTTTGCGTCGAGTCGGAATCGTTGCGGTTAGTTCGGGTGTTGGATTGATATGAGCTCACGGCTTCACCGTTTGTTCGAGGTTCAACGCGATTCCTTCGCCGGAGTGCGAAATCATTCGCCGCGTCCTCTTGGATTACGTGGGGAGTGACTTTTCATGGTGCTTTGGCATTACCTGTCAGCCCGGACCTTGTCCTTAGCGACGACAACGCGAACTTCGATTCGGAATCGCGACCGGTCACGGACGGCGAACAGCCGACCGGGAATCAGGCATCGCCTCGCGTCCGGGTCAATCGTACATCCGACAAAAACTCCCCGCCGATCGGCGAGTTGATCCGCGATGTCGCTGGTTTCGAATAGGCCGGCAAACAGCTTCGATTGCGAAACCTGCGCGGGCAGCAAACGGTGCTCAACTTCGGCGGCCTAACCTGACCTCCATTTCTGAGAAACGTTTCCAGTTTGGTGACGATCGAACGCGATTTCAGCGGCCGAGGTGTCCGATTTTCTACATCTACAAGGCATTGGCCCATCCGGAGAACTGCGGCTACATCCAACCATTCACGCTTGAAGAGCGGTGGCTGCACGTCAGGGAGTCCGAACGGACGCTTGGTTCGCGCATCCCCTGGATTTGCGATTCGATGCAGATCAATCTCAAACATGTGCTCGACAACGCGCCGAATTCCGAGTTTGTCCTCGATCCGATGGGCGCGCGACTCGCAAACGCCGTTGGAGCAATCCTGCGCAGTTGCGGAACGAGCTGGAAGAGCCGATCGGCGCGGTGGAAAAACCGACAAGCGTTGCCGATCTCGAACTCAGGATGCCGCCATTGCCGATCATCGCCGCTTGCGGAACTGTCGAGCGCTTGGATCGAACACTGAATCTTCAGGCAATCTGGGTGGAGCCGGAATTCAAAGCGAAGGACAATCCGTTCTACGCCAAACTCCGCGCCGAAGCAGAGCCGAGTTTGTGTCGCCCTGGGTCGGGGAAGTTGTACCTCGGCTTCCATCTCGACTCACTGTACGAAGATCCCTGGACCAACCTCTCCAAACCAATCAGCGTTCCGTTGTCGGCACCGGACGGAACGGACCTCGGCCTCAAGCTGTCGGAAGGTCCGAAGGTGTATGAACCGACTGACATCGAGCCGTGTGAGTTCCTGATCGACGTGACAAATTGGCCGATTGAGACGCCGATCAAAGTCACGGAGAATTATTCTGCGTGCAACGATGAACAAGGTTGGTGCTTGGCCCTCCAGCGGAAAGATGACTTGATCCGCGTGCGCGACCTCGATGCGGGACGGATTCAACGGAACTGTGGTGGTGCGCGTGATCGGGCGACGCAGTCTTGATCGGCGCTCCTTCAAGATGACGAGTGAAACAGAATTGTGACCGCGACGGTTGCTGCTGTCAGATTGGCAGCAGCTTTGTGAAAGACCGCGGATTCAAGCCACTTCTTGGCAGATGCCGATTGATCGCCTCAACGTGCAAGCATAAGCAAAATCAGGCCTTACAGGTTTTTGTTGCGAAAGGAACGCCGTTCGCTAATCATCGCGCCGCTTTATTCCGCGGTCGGATTGGCACCCACGATTCGGCCTTAGAAGTGGCGCCTGACGACCATCGCGATCTCGCGAGACATGCGGGGCATAAGGTTGATCGGCGAACTCGGCGAAACGACAGTTGGACTAACTGCAGGAGATCTTCGATGGCAAAGAAAGAGTCGGCGTCCAAAAGGTGTTCGATCGTGCCGCTCGGCGACCGCGTGGTGCTGAAGCGAGAAGATGCGTCCTCCACCACCGCAGGCGGTATCGTGCTGCCGGACACCGCCAAGGACAAACCGCAAAAGGGAACCGTGATCGCCGTTGGGAATGGCCACGTCACGCGAGACGGCAAGCGCCACCCTCTGTCGGTTGACGCCGGTGACCGAGTCATCTTCAGTTCCTACGCTGGCGACGAAATCTCGATCGGCGACGAAGAATATCTGCTGCTCCGCGAGAGCGACATTCTCGCGGTGTACTAACGAAAGTAGGTCAGGCGTGCCGCCTGACGAATTCATGTATTGGCTGTCAGGCTGGAAAGCCTGACCTACGAATCAACGTTCCGACTCGAAACTCAGAGGAGACGTGATCTCATGGCGAAGATGATTGCCTTCGATCAGGAAGCCCAAGACAAAATCAAGGCGGGAGTGAGCAAGTTGGCCCGCGCCGTACGAGTGACTCTCGGCCCGCGAGGCCGAAACGTGATCTTGCAGAAGAGCTTCGGGTCCCCCACCGTCACGAAAGACGGTGTGACCGTGGCTCGTGAAATCGAGTTGGCGGACAAGTTCGAGGACATGGGCGCCCGCATGGTGAAGGAAGTCGCCAGCAAAACGAGCGACGTCGCCGGCGACGGCACGACGACAGCCACCATCATGGCGGAGGCCATCTACCTTGAAGGCCTCAAGGCCGTGACGGCCGGTGTCAGTCCGGTCGAAATGAAACGCGGCATGGACAAAGCGGTTGAAAACATCGTCGCCAAGTTGAAAGACATGTCGATCGAATGTCGCAACAAGAAGTCCATCGCTCAGGTCGCCACGGTTGCCGCGAACGGCGACGAGCAGATCGGCAACATTCTCGCCGACGCAATGGAACAGGTGGGAAAGGATGGTGTGATCACGGTCGAGGAAGGAAAAAGCCTCAACACCGATTTCACCGTCGTCGAAGGCATGCAGTTCGACCGCGGCTACCTGTCGCCCTACTTCGTCACCGATCCGCAGACGATGGAATCCGTGCTTGAAGACGCCTACGTCCTGATCCACGAAAAGAAAATCTCGAACATCAAGGACATGGTCCCCGTTCTCGAAAAAGTCGTAAACGCGGGCAAGCCGCTGCTCATCATCGCCGAAGAAGTCGAGGGTGAAGCGCTCGCCACGCTGGTGATCAATCGGCTGCGGGGGACGTTTAAGGTGTGTGCGGTCAAGGCACCGGGATACGGCGACCGTCGCAAGGCCATGCTGCAGGACATTGCGATCATGGTCGGCGGAACCGCGGTGTTCGAGGACCTGGGCATCAAGCTCGAAAACGTGCAACTCTCCGATCTCGGCCGGGCCAAGAAGATCGTTGTGGACAAGGACAACACCACGATCATCGAAGGCTCCGGTAAGAGTGCCGACATCAAGGCTCGCATCGACCAGATTCGCAAGGAACGCGAGAACTCGACGAGCGACTACGATCGCGAGAAGCTCGACGAGCGGATCGCGAAGCTGTCGGGAGGCGTCGCGCAGGTGAACGTCGGTGCGGCGACCGAGAGTGAGATGAAGGAGAAGAAAGCCCGCGTGGAAGACGCCTTGCACGCGACGCGCGCAGCCGTGGCGGAAGGCATCCTGCCGGGTGGCGGTGTGGCGTTGTTGCGGTCTTCCAGAACGGTCAAACCGGGGAACATTTCCGAGGACGCCGTGGTGGGTTATAACATCATCCTGCGAGCCTGCCGCGCACCGCTCACGCAGATCGCCGACAACGCCGGCGTCGATGGCGGAGTGATCTGCGAGAAGGTTTCCGAGCAGTCCGGCAACACCGGCTACAACGCCGCGACGGGCAGATTTGAAGACCTCGTGAAGTCGGGTATCATCGATCCGACCAAGGTGACTCGATCTGCGTTGCAGAATGCCGCCAGTGTCGCGACGCTCCTACTCACCAGCGAAGCCCTCATTGCCGAGCTGCCGAAGGAAGACAAGAAAAAATCTGGCGGCGGCGACCACGACATGTACTAACCCGGTCGTCCGTGCCTCGCCGCCGACGCGGATTTCCATAACGACCCGGCGTGACGAACGCCGGGTCGTGGTTTTTTTGGCGTTCAGCGGCGGTTGATCCGCAACGCGGCGAGTTGGCGAATCAACCGTGCGGCATCTCGCCGGCGGAGGTCCCTTTGCTGCGAAGCCGCTTCGGCGTCCGCGAGCAGTTGTCGAAGTTCGTCGGCTGGCGTTCGCAGTCGGCGGGCGAGCGGTTCCAGATTGCGGGTACCCTTGCCGCCGGAGACGAATCGCAGGTGCCACTCGATTCGCACCTGTTCCAGGTACGACCGCAACACGACCGCTGGATCACCGATTTTGAAATACAGATTTCCCAGGGCGTTCGTGTGGTCGGCGATGTCATGGCGGCTGGATGAAGCTCTCGGTAGCAGTCCTCCGAACCGACGGTTTCCGCGCCAGGCGAACACGATGAAGACGACGAGCACCTGCAGGGTGATCGGACGCAGCGCGGCATCCAGAATCAGCCCGACGACCTTCGGCGTTCCCGTGGCGTTGAGCGATTCATCGAAGACGACGTGGTTGCATTCCCCCGCGGACTCCAGCAGTCGAAACGCCAGCACTCCATTCTGCCGATCGCGTTCCGCCATCGATTCATTTGAGAAAACGAAGTCGGACGCAACAATCACGACCTGCCCCGCGCCGTAGGCAACACGCACGGCCTGCGGACCGTTCTCGTCAGAAATCAAGACGGTCATGGCGCGAGAATCGGTTGTCACCGCCTTGCCTCGCGATTTCCACGACACGGCCGCGCTGTCGACCAGCGTCGTCTCGACCGACTTCGACGGCGGTGCCTCGCCGGTCCTCTCGGCCATTTCATCGGCCTTCCGTTCAGCGTCCGGGGAATCCGAATCCCTGTTCTTCTTCCGATCCTTCAGCCTCGACTGCCGCAGCGTGCCCAGCAGCGAGACCTTCGATGTTGGTTCAATCTTCAGATTCAGGGCGTCGATCGACAACTCCGGGTGATCCCAACGCGTCGCGAACAGGACAGTTCCGCCGAACGACACCCAGTCGAGGATCGCGCTCCATTCCTGCGACGACGGGTAACGAGCCGGACCGAGGGAGCACAGCGTCGCGTCGGGATCGAGTCGCGTGAGCAGGAGGGGCAACGGGCGTTGATTGCGTTCCACAAACGGCAGACGTCGCTCTGCGAGTTGATACATCACATTCCGGCCACCGACTTCAACGCTGTACGTATCGTTCAGTGCGTCCGGCGCGATGCGCGGAAACCAGACGTGCAGGATCAGCACCGCCACGAGCATGGCGAGCACGAGTGATTCCCAAGTCAACCAGCGTTTAGTCATGCTGCAATCCCGAGTGGTATTCGCTCAGCGACGATTGGAAATGCTCCGGCCGGGCCTCGCGGCGTCCGAAACAGATCGGTTCGTAAACGCCCACGAGCTGTCGAAACGATTGATGGAGCGAGGGCTGTCCGCGCACGGCTCGCACGTAGTCGCGGTGCGTCAGGCCGCGGCGATGCCGAATCAGTCCGGCACGCTCGGCGTGGCTCATCAATCCCATCAGGAGCAGTCCGATGGCTTCGCGATAGCGACCTTCGGACGCCAGCCCGAGGGCGCGCTGCAGGTACACGTCGGCCGCCAGTTCACCCGGCGCGGCCGGAAGCTCCCCCTGATCGAACGCGAGCCCGGCTGCCTTGCGAGCCGCTTCCGTTCGCTGGTAGTTCGCGATCACCCGCACGATCAGATACGCGATCAAGGCCACGAGCAACATCAACACGGTCCATGCGACGGCTTGAATGCCAATGCCGAGCGCTCCGAAAACCCGGCCGATCGATCCAAACAGTTCGGACAGCCAGTCGATGAAGCTTCGCAACCATTCCGGCAGCTTGCGAGGTTCCTGTTTTTCGATGTTTAGACGGACACGGCGAAACTCGGGTTCGGAAAGGATCTCGTCGAGTTCATCGCGGATCTGGCTGGCGTCGTTGTCTCGCGGCGAAGCGTCCGCGGCCGTCGGCGTTTGATTCACCGGCTGAGCGAACGCCAACGAACCGATCGCCGCCAGCAAGCCGGCGCAGCAGACGAGCCCCTTCAGGTTCGGCCGTCGGTTTCCGATGAGCGACATCATCCGGTCGCCTCCAGCCGATCGGCTTCGTGCATGATCTGCAATTCCATGTCCCAGCAGTCGCGACGCACACGAAGATCGATGTACGCGAGAAACCACGCCAGCCGGCCGAGGACGTAGACCAGAAGGCCGCATCCCACGAGAGCCGTCACGACCCGCGCGTCGTACCACAGAAAGTTGATCAGCATCGGCAGCACTTCTTCGCCGGTCATGTATTGCAAATCAATGTTCAGCCGCCCGCGCAGCAGTCCAAATCCGAACAGCACATAGTAACCCAGTTGGTCCGCGAGCATGAACAAGGCGATCCAGATCAGGCCGCAGTAGATCGTGATGCACAGTGCGCGAGCACACAGGTCCGCGAACTCGACCTTCAGCAGGTCCTTCAAATTCGAATCGAACAGGTCTTTCGACAGCTTGGCCAGGACGAACTGCTCCGCGAGAAACCCATAGCGAACCGACACCAATGCTCCGGGGACTCCGCAGAACAAGGCTCCGGCCAGGATGGCGCCCAGTCGCAACAACTGAACCATCGCCAGCAGTCGCCAGCCACCGTGCTTCACTCGTTGCCAAACGTTCCAAAACGTGCATGGTTCTCCAAACGTGCTGGGAGCCACGCCCATGACGGTCAGCACACCGAGGGGCGCACTGGCAACGAGAAACACCAGCAACCCGGTCCACAGCGAACAGGCGAATTGATACACCAGCCAGTAGGTCAGCGCGCACGACGGGATCGCGATCCAGGCCCAGAGTGCCAGCAACGGCCTGGCGTGACGGCGCACGATCAGGAGCCCGAGGTCGAGGCAGTTGGCCGTCGTCCGGGGAGACAGCGAGATGGCGACCTGGTCGAATCTCATTTCCGCACCTCGTTTCGTCCGGCGAACGCGAGGTACAGGAACACGAGCAACCACAGCGCGCCGCCGATCGAGTATTTCAACACGTTGGGCACGCTCGATGGCGACCAAAACGCCTCGATCATCGCCGCCACCATCAGCATGGCCGCCGAGCCGCTGGCGATTTGGATGGCTTCCAGCCCGCGATGTCGCAGTGACTCGATCCGCGTCCGCTGGCCGGGTCGGATCAGCGCGTCACCAAGGATTAACCCTGCGCCGCCCGCGACGGCGATCGCCGTCAATTCGAACGAGCCGTGCGACACGACGAAGCTCAAAAACCGCTCCGCATGTCCGCGCGAGAGCAAGAACCCCGAGATGGCCCCCAGCGCGATGCCGTTTTCAATGAGCGTGTAGATCGTGCCGAGGCCGAACAGAATCCCGCGACCGAAACACTCCAGTGCGATCCCCACATTGTGCTGTACATAGAATCCTGCCATTCCCGCCCGTTCCTCGCCAAAATCCGCCGGCTCGGAGCGGACGAGTTTCTGCCCCTCTTCGGAGTACATCACGTCCATCATTTCCTGTTGTTCGGGCGGGATGACGCGATTGATCAGCGAAGGCTCGTACTGAATGATCGCCCACGAAAGTGCCAGCGGCACGAAGAACAGTCCGCACGAAGTCAAGAAGTAGCCGATGTTGGCTCGAAACACGCGCGGGAACCCGGAGGCGAGAAACCGCACGAGGTACGCGAAATTCCCCGGCGGCGAACTGTAGAAACAGTTGTGGCCGCGGCTGACGAGGTCGTTCAAATACGAAACCAGACCGCGCCCCCAATCGCGAGACCGGATGACGGCGAGGTCGTGGCTGAGCTCGCGGAACAGCCGGGAAAACTCGCCGACCTCGGCCGGGGCCAGGTTTTTGACGGTTGCGCGGTCGATCTTGTTCACGAGTTGCTCGAACCGTCGCCACGATTCGCCTCGCTGGGTGATGAATTGCCGTTTGTTCATTGGTGCGACACTCCAGTTGCTCGCGCACTTGTTTCTTGGCGAGCCGGAGGCCGTAAGGCCCCGGACAAATTGTGAACCGATGTCATTCGGGGGCTGACGCCCTCCGGCTCGCCGACAGGTGAATTCCGTGTCGGTTCGTCGTCGTCGTCGTGAACCTGATGGAACGTCGCGAAAACCCGGGCCAGGAACGCCATCGGATAATGTTCGACCTGCTTACGGTCGATTTGGAAATCGAGTCGGTTGGCCAACGCCCGAGCCAGCACCTCGGCCATGTCGTGGCCGCGCAGGTGTGTCAGCACGGAGCGACGTCCGAGAAAATTCTCGATCAACGCCAAAGTCCGCGAGCTGGGGACGAAGCCGCCAATCTCTCCGCGCGGCAGCGGCTGAATCTTTTCGAGGATGATTGGCTCCAGCGGAAGTCGGACACGTCGCTCCTCCACCACGATTGTCCGCGCCACCAGATCGCCGAGCCTGCGAAAGTTTCCGGAGATCAGCATCGAGCAAAAACCGATTCCAAACAGCGGCAGGTTGTCCGCCGCGCGGACGAGATTCCGCAGCATCGCCGACCACATCGTGATCGGATAGCCGCCTTCCTGAATGACCCGCAACTGGAACAGAGCCTTCCCCAAAGTTCGCCCGCGGAAAAAACCTTCACTGACCACGTAGTATCCCCATTCGATCACGAATGTGAGCAGCAGGTATGCGCCCACTGAAACTCCGGGCAGTGCCATTCCGGAACACGCGAGCAGGATGCCGGCGGCAAACAGGATCGCGGTACGGATCAACAGGTCGACCAGGTACGCACTCAGCCGCACCGCCGGACCGGCAAGTTGATACGTCAGGACGACGTTTTCCGGCGTTTCAATCTGCAGTGTGAGGTCCAGCAAGTCGGGCAGCGACTCGCCGCTGACGGCGAGTTGCACGGGAGGAGCTTCGGTCGGGGCGGGGGCGGGGGCGGGGGCGGGGACGTCGGGCATGATTTCGGTGTCGCTCGGCGACGCAACTTTACCGCGATCCGCCACCGTTGAGAACCGTGGACGCTAGGCGGTCTCACTCCGAAACCGATACCGGCTCGCGCGCCCGCTGCGTGACACCCAGCGTCTGGTTCGCAGTGACGTCGGCCCGCTCCTCCACGGTTCCGTCGGGCCAGCGGATGACGAGTTTGTCGACCTTGGCCGCTGTTCCCAAGCCGAAGGTCACGGGAAGTTCAGACTGTGAGAGATAGCTGTGCGTTGGTGTGACAACTCGCGTTTGAATCTCGTGGCCAACGTGTGCTTCAACCCACGCGCCGATGGCGCCACGATTCGAGTCGGGTCCGCGGAGCTTCACTCGCAGCCAATGGTTCCCGGTCTGCTGGTCGTTCCGCAGCAGGCGCGGCGGGCCGCCGGTGGCGAGCAGGATCACGTCCAGATCGCCGTCGCTGTCGATGTCCGCGTACGCCGAACCGCGACCGACCATCGGTTTCGAAAACTCCTGGCCGCATTTCTCCGGCGGGATGGCCGCGAACTCGGACGTGCCGCTCGGCCCGCAGTTCCAGTAAAGCTGAGGCGGCTGCTCGTAGGTCTGGCTTTGCTGCACCTTGTGGATTTCGTCTTCGAGGTGCCCGTTGGCCGCCAGCACATCCAGCCGGCCGTCGAGGTCGTAATCGAAGAAGAACATGCCGAACTTCAGCAACAGCCGCGACGGCGGGCCGATCCCCGTGGCCACGGCGTCGTCGCTGAAAATCAGCGAGCGCCCCTGCGAACAGTACAGCGCGGTCATTTCGTTGGCAAAGTTTCCAATTACGACGCCGAGCGTGTCGTCGTTCCGGAAGAACCCGACATCGATCCCCATCGCTCCGCGTGCCTGGCCGGCGTTGTCGAACGCCACGCCCGCGAGCGTGCCGATTTCTTCGAACGTGCCGTCGCGTTTGTTGTGGAAGAGCAGGTTCTGTACCGTGTCGTTGGCGACGACAATGTCCATCCAGCCGTCGCGGTCCACGTCCACTGTGGCCACTCCCAGCGACTTCGCCATCGGCACGCCCGTGTTGGGATTCTTGATCTGCAGCCCGGCCGAAGCGGTCACGTCGGTGAATTTGCCGCCGCCCTCGTTGCGGTACAGGTACGGAAACGCTCCCTCGAACGCGTCGGGACGACAGTAGGCTCGGCCGACGCCGACGAGACGGCAGACGAGCGCGTGGTCGATCTCCGGCGACCAGCGAATGTAATTGGCCACGAACAAATCGAGATCGCCGTCGTTGTCGAAGTCGAGCCACGAGCAGCTCGTGCTCCACTGCCCCGGCACGCCACCGACGCCGGCCGCTTCGGTCACGTCCGCGAACTTCCCCTGCTCGTTGCGAAACAAGTGATTCAACCCGACGGCGGAAATGAACACGTCTACCCAACCATCGCCGTCGAAATCGCCGACCGCGACGCCCTGCCCGTAAAACGTGACATCCAACCCCGAGCCTTTCGTCACGTTTTCGAACTTGCCGGTGCCGTCGTTGCGGTACAACTCCATCGTCGGAGCTGGCACCCCTTCCGGCTGCTGCCCCGGCCAAAAACAGGAATTGATGAACAACAAATCCTGATCGCCATCGTTGTCGAAATCGAAAAACGCCGCGGCTCCACCCATCGATTCGGGAAGCAGCTTCTCCCCCTTCGCGCCGTTCTGATGCACGAACGTGATCCCTGCTTCGCGCGTGATGTCGGTGAATTTCACATCCGGCAGCGTAACCGTCGGGGCCTCGCGCTTGGCGGCCGGTTTCGATTCGGTCTTCACCACCGGCGGAGGCGGCTTCGGCCAGAGCATCCACGTCGCCAGTGCGACCGCGCCGACGACGCCCATGCCGATGACTGCCAGCGACCCGCGAAACGCCCGGCCGATCACGGCGTCGTCCTGCGGCACCTGGTCGCCGTCGCTCGGCGGGTTGACGAGATTTTTCCTGGAACTCACTCGCCACCTCCGGCAATGGATTTTGGATTTCCGATTTTGGATTTCGGATTTCGAGTTTCCGGCGTCCGACCCGTCAACACCTTTGCATCTCCGCGTCCCCGCGTCTCCGCGTCTCCGCGTCTCGCGCCCGCCGCCAAGCCTGGCGCACCCGCGCGGTTGAGCGGGTAGATCACGAGCCGTTCGGCCGCGTGGTTCGCCGCCGGGTTGTTTTTCCGAGCGATGTTGATCGCCCGGTCTTGTGCGTTGTCGTCCGGTTTGTAACGTGCGTGCATCAGGCGGTGTTCCTCTGCCCGCTGAGAATCACCGAGTTGAGCAAACAGGAGTGACAGGTTGTAGTGCGCCATCACGTCCTCGGAATCGACATCGAGCGCGTGCTGAAACTGCTCGACCGCCTGCTTGAGCAAGGCTTCGCGCTCGGTTCGTCGCCCGTCACCGCGCTCCTGCTTGGCTCGCTCGAACAGCGTCTGGCCGAGTTCGTCAATCACGACGACATCCAGACTGAAATCGAAACCGCGCTGGCGGCGTTCGTCCGTCTGGTCGTACAGCGCACTCCGGAAGTTGTCGATCGCCTTGTCGAGGTATCCCTGTTGCTTGTTGACGAGCCCGGTCAACCAGGCCGCCGTCCAGGCCGGGGCGGGCGGTTTGGTCGCTTCCGTCGCGCGACGCAGCGCGTCCACCGCTTCGTCGAGCCGTCCCTCCGAGTACAACACGCGAGCCAAGTTCAGTGGCCCGTCGAATCGTCCCGCCTTCTCGACCTCGCGGAACGCCGCCTCCGCCTGCCGCAGCTCGGCCCGGCCGGTAATTTGCGTTCCCGTTTGCCCTTCCAGCAGCAATCCGATTCCGTAGTCGTTCCACCGCTGCCACAGCTCGGCCTCGGGGATCGCGGACCTTTGCGGTTCGATCGGTGTCTCGATGCCTTCGACCGGGAACACGATGCGGTCGGAGGCCAGCGTGGTGACAGGCAGTTCGTTGCGATACGGCTGACCCGGCTCGTGCCCACGGATCGGTTTGTCGCCCGGCTTGGCCGCCTTCGTCACGAAGTCCATGTAAATCTTGTCGAACTTGCGGTAGTTCAGTTTCACCTCGACTTCGACCGGAGCCGTCAGCTCATCCGGAAGCTGCAGTTCGTAATGCACGACGGCGGCGGCTCCTGGCGGAATCTGGTGGTTGTACAGCGGCACGAAAATGTCTTGCGGGTTGCGACGGTCGATCCGATTGCCGTTCCGGTCGAGCATGTACACGTTGAGGAAATGCGACCACGGATCGACGCTGCCGTCACCGTCGATTCCGCCGCTCTTCCCGATCACCCGCCCGCCGCTCGTCGCCGTGACTTCGATCCAGACTTCGTTCGAATCCACCGTCCCCTGAGTGAACGGGTGTCCCATCTTCAGCGTGCGCACGACCGATTCGAGCAGGTATTTTTCCCCCGATCGCAATCTCGGGACGTCCGGCCTCAGCGGCGCATGCAACTTGCCGTCCACGGTGCCACCCTCCTTGACCCCGAAGATGTCCATCCGCACCACGCCCTTCATGAAGTCTTGATGCGCCGCGATCGTTTTGGCGTCGTCCCGCAGGAACGGCAGAGCCGTGTTCGCCGCCGGGAAAAGGTGATTGTGAATCGTCAGCTTGCCCGAAGCGTCGAACAGCTTCGCGCCGAAGTCGTTCGACGCCGCCAGCGGCATGTGGCAGGCGGCGCAGTTCTGTTTCGCCTCCGGCGGGTAGTAGAAACTCCGGATGCCATGCCCCGACACGCCGCTCAGCAGGTAGGTGTCATAGTGGTTCTGTCCGCGCAGGAAGTCCTTGTAGTTGTTCAGCGCGTACGGCAGGTGGACCTTGTGGCACGTTGAACAGAACTCGGCCGTCTTGTGATGCGGCTTGAGAAACGTCTTCTTGTGCATCTCCGGCTTGGCCTTCACGAGTTGCTGGTTCACGAACTGCAAAAACGAATTGTCGCTGAACGCGAACGGGTAGTGCTCCGGCTCCTCGATCGTGTAGTCGCCATTCCCTCTGGTGCTGTTGACGTGCGTGATCGAATGGCAGACGGTGCAGGTGATCCCCGCGTGAGCCGTCGCGTGGTTCACGTCATCAAACTTTGGATCGTCAAACGCCCCGCTGAGGAACGGCACGGGGTCATGGCACCCGGCGCACCACCGCGACGCTTGCACGTTGCCGTCACGCTTGAGCGATACCTCACGCGTCTCGCGCACGCTGGCGAGGTACGCGGGGTTGTTGAACGAGCTGAACCGGTGTGCGCTGTGAATCAGCCGGTCGTACGCGTCCGCGTGGCACTTGAAACAGTAGCGGTCGTCCATCATCAGCGTCTTCGCGGGGATGAAGTTGCCGGTGGCCGTCTTCGCGAGCGACGGGAAAAAGTACTTCTCGCCCTCCTTCGGTCCGACGACGTTCCATTTCCGCGGGTCTTGCGAATGCAGGCCGACCATTGCGGCGACGACGACACCGACCAGCCCCGCGTAGGCGGCACCCCACTGCCACTTGATCCGCGGCCCGGCCAGACGGTGGAGCCAGTACAACCAGCCGCAAACGAGCGGCGTGCCGACATGCGACCAGTACACGAACGACCTTCCCGTCAGCATTTTGAATTGCACGCCGCCGATTTCGATCCGCATCAGCAGCAGGCCGGAAACGAGCACGGCCACCGCCACCGCGAACAGCGCGTAGCCAACTCGCACCGCGCGGCGGTTCCGCCGCCCGCGCGACGCGACCATGTGCATGATTCCAAACACGAGGAACGGCACGATCAGCAGCAACCCCAGCGCAAGATGTGCCAGGAACATCAACTGGTAGAAAAAGTTCTGATACGTCAGCCCTGACTGCCATTCGAGGAACGTGACGGCAGCGAGGTACACCGAGTTCGCCCCGAGAATCGCCACGACGACGAACAGGAAGATCAGCAACTTTTTGAGCCGCGGGCCAACCGCCGGCATGTAGCCGACCGGTCGCGGCATCCCGGCGGGCCATTTGGGATCGGGAACGGAGGACATCGGATTGCTCCGGAGAAATCACTTGGAATGAAACCCACGCACGACGCACGAATGAGAACTCCGACGGCGACACTGGATGCGGGAGGAGTTGCTCCGTGCCAACAACCGGGTCGTGGTCAGCCGTGCCTGCCGCCAAGCAAGAACCGCGCACAACGGAGGTGCAGACTGAGTCCATCCAGTCGCGGCCAGACCACGAGCCTGTCGCGCTACGGTCGAGGTGGTCGCCGCTGTCGCTGGCGATGTCCGTCCATCGCGCTGACGGCGAGAATGTCGAGCCGGACCGCGAACACATCAGCGACGGCTGCTTGACTGGTCAGCAGCATGGCCACCTCTTGCGGACCGTTCGTCCCATGGTTTGGAGCCGCAGGCGGCGTAGCGGGCAGCGGATTCTGCCCACGACAGGCCGGGCTGTCACAGGGAGGCACGAACGGGCGCGGGTTGGAAGAATGATGCGAATCGAAGTCCGATCGCGGTGCGTGGCCGCTCACCGGGCTCGCGTGACCGTGGACCGTGACGTAGTCACCGCAACTCGCTTGGGCCGAGGAGTCAGTGGACGTGACAAACAGAAACGCGGCGAACGTCATCGCCACCGATCGGAGCGCACGCCCGGCGAACGAGCGGGCCAGCCGATGCGGACCATGAATGGCGGCGGCAGCAGGCATTGGCATCGCGGTGTCTCAGTTTATCGGAACGGAACGCACACGGCTGAACTCTGCTGAAAACTTACGATGCCAGTATCCAACTCGTTGGAAAGGTCGTCAAGATGCGAACGCGACGGCGAGGTGAATTCGGAACCTGCGCTGGTCTGCGCATCGTCGTTCCTACGCAACCCGCAAGTCCGCGACCTGCAGCGGCACAGGCCATCCGTCGTCCGACCAACCTCGCGCGAGGTTGTAGGCTCGGATGAGCGACTGGAGTTGATCGCTGGTCAGGCCGTTTCCGGCTCCCGGGCCGTCGGCCAGCGGCTCCTCAAGAAACCGGTTTGGCAACGTGTCCTCGGTCGGATTCCATCCCTGCCGGATGTTGAACACTTTTTTCGCTGTGACGATGCGGTTCGCTGTCGCGCGGAACTCGGTTGCCGTCACGTCCCAGCCGGTGACGAGATTCAGCATCGTGGCCATCTCGGCCAGCTTGTCGTCGAACACGCCGCGAAGAAACTTGCACAGAATCAGCGAGTCCATGATCGTGGCTTCGTCTTCGGTCTGGATCGCGAGGGGCACGGCGGACTCGTCCACTCGAAGTCGATCGACCGCCGTCGAGAAATCGACCTGGTAGGCTCCCGACCGGTTGTGATCCGCGCCGCGCGTGCCAACGGCGAAGCCGAGAGCCATCGTCTGCAAAGCCCGCGGCTCGTAGCCGGGAATCTCCAGCCCCTTGACGTGCGCGGCGAAATCGACCGCATCGCCACCAATCCGTTCGGCCGCCGCGCGCGATCCGAGCGCGAGCAGTTCTCCAAGCCCGCGCCGATGCCCGATCGCATCGAGCACGTCGAGCAACGCGGCTCCATTGCCGAACCGCAACTTCGGCGAATCGATCAGCCCGCGCTCCGCACACTCCATCGCAAAGGCAACCGTCCCGCCGGCGCTGATCGTGTCCATCCCCAGTTCGTCGCACAACGCCGATGCTCGGAGCACGACGTCGGGATCGGAGATACCGCACAGCGGGCCGAGCGCGAACACGTTTTCGTATTCGAGACGGACCTCGGTCGCAACGGTTCCCCTCTCCCCTTTGGGGAGAGGGGTGAGGGGTGAGGGGCACTCCAAGTCACCTTCCGCGCTGATTGAAGTCGAGGGGCCGTGCGAACCGCCCCTCACCCCCGGCCCCTCTCCCCCTTCGGGGGCGAGGGGGTTACATGATAGCCCGCCCCTAACCTCCCGCGAAGAAACCTCTCTCCCTTCGGGGGCGAAGGGAGTGAGTTCAAAGATATGCTCGCAGCCGATCGTACACGCGGCACACGAGGACCGCGTGCGGCGGTGCGTTGTGGAAATCGTCTCGGGCGCCAAGGCGACGGCGTCGGCGAACGTGCTCGCCTGAAAATTCCGAGTTGGCAGCGTGCCAAGTCGGTTGAAGGTGAGCAGGTTGCTGACGGTCCCCAGCTCGCGGTATTTTTCGGTCGCCGGGCCGAACGACCGCTGCGAGAGTTGCTTGCTGTATCGAATCAGTTCGTCCGGCCGAGCAAACTCGACTTGCCTGTCGCCTCGCACGGCGATGGCCTTCAAATTCTTCGAGCCCATCACGGCCCCGCTGCCGCCGCGGCCGGCGTGGCGTCCGTCGTGTGACACGGTCGCGAACCGGACGAGGTTTTCGCCGGCCGGCCCGATGGCCGCGATCCGGAATCCCGCACCCAACGTGCTGCCGAGGATCGCACTCGCGTCGCGAGCCGACTTCCCCCACGCGGCCGATGCGTCCTCGAACCGCACGCCGTCCGGTTCGATCACGACGCACACGGGCGATTCCGCCGCGCCGACGATCACGAAGGCATCGTACCCGGTTTTCTTCCCCGCAATCGCGAAGTGCGACGACGACAGCGAATCGTTGATCCGCCAGGTCAGCGGTGACTGGCACATGACCGCGAATTTCGCCGACGTGGTCAACGGGCTGCCGACGAGCGGGCTGAACACGAACGCCAGCGGCGCTTCGGGAGCCAAGGGGTCTTGCCGCTCGCGACATTCTCGCAGCAGAAGCCACGTCCCCAGCCCGCTGCCGCCGAAGAAGTTCCGCAGCACGTCCGGCGGCAACTCGACCGCCTCAGCCTTGCGACGTGCGAGGTCGATCTGCAGGTAGCGACCGAAGTAGCCGGGTGTGGTCATGGGCAATCCTGTCGGTACGATCAGCCGCCCGGATCGGACGACAGCAGCAACAGCGAGTCGCTCGCGGCAAGCGGCGTGGCTGGATCGACGACGAACTGCATTCCGTTCACGTTGGCGAGGAACGGTTGCGTCAATTGCCCGTGCGAATCGCAAACGCCGTCGAGTTGTGGCAGCTTGCGGCAAACTTCTCGCACTGCTTGACTCAACGTCATCGCTTCGATTTCAAGGCTGTCGACGCCAGCACGGTGGCGTAGCACGCCAAACAATTCGACTCGCATTGGCCTTGTTTTGTAGATGAAAATGAAGGTACATGCTTGGTGCGAACAAGCAAGCTGCTTGTTCTACGGCAGCGAGTCTAACACAAGCCGTCCAGCGATTTCAGTCCGATTTCTTCGCGGCTGGCGAACGGTTCGCCGAACGATGTGCCGATGCTCCAGCCCCAGTAGCGGGCGCGGTCACGGATGTCGTCGAGAGCCGTTGGGAAGTCCTGCGACCGACCGGTGATGAACTGGCTTTCATAGCAGCGGATCGCCGTCAGCTTCGCGTCGATGTGCGGCGTGATATCCACGACGAACGCCGGTCGCGGGTGAATCCGCAGGTGGACGCTGAAATAGTACAGCATGCGCGGAGGCCAGAATGGTTCGGCCGCCATCTCTATTTTCGTCAGCTTGGCCCAGAAGCGGGCATCGTCGGCGAGGCGGCTCGCGGCGACGTGGTCGGGGTGAGCGTCTTCCCAGTACGGCACGAAGATGAATCGCGGTCGGGTCAGCCGGAACACTTCGGCCAGCTTGCGGCGCGCGTCGAGTGTTGGTTCGAGGCTGCGGTTGGGCAGACCGAGGTTCGCCCGCCAGTCGAGGTGCAGTACGCTCGTCGCTGCGGCGGTTTCGGCGGCGCGCAGCTCCGGGCTTCCGTGCGGAGTCGGTTCACCATTCGTGAGGTCCACCACGCCGACTCGCCACCCCGCCGCCTTGCACTTGAGCAGCGTCCCGCCAACGCCGATTTCGGCATCATCCGGATGCGGGGCGACGACGAGGAGATCGAGGTTGGGAGCGGACATTTCGAGGATCGAGGATGGAAGATCGCGGATGGAAATCAAACAACCCGACCCCCTCTCCCATTTGGGGAGAGGGGTTGGGGTGAGGGGCCGTGGCGCGGGCTAGACGCCTGTTCGCACCGGCGGAACGCCGGTGCCACGGTCATGCCAGTGTCACGGTCAACTTGATCTGGACACAACCAGAGAAATTAGCACAATCCCGCCCCGCTCTCGACACATCACCCCTTGAATCTTGCGGTTCCTGTCCCTTCGTTCGCGCAGCGACGGATTTCGTTCGCTTGTCACAGCGCCACTGGCATCGCCAGTGGTTCACGACGGACACCGTTCTTGTCCGGAGGTTGCTCTCCATGAAACCCGGATTCCTGATCGTGATGTCTCTCGCGGGTTCGCTGGTCGCTGGATGTTCGGTCATCAAATCAGATCGCGCATCCGCTCGCGGCGGGTTGTCGTTCTTCGGACAGCGACAGCCTCCCGATCAGGATGAGGAGCCAGAACAGAAGCCCGATACCGATTGGGACTACGTCGGCAAGCAGGCTCGCGGCGACGCGATCCGCGATCGCGATTCTGACCCGCTCGCCAAGTGGATCGAACATCCCACCAGCCGCGAAATCAAACGCAACCTGCGCATGGACGACTGACGGTCGTGATCACGGCGCCGGTTCGATGATCGCTTGAATCGTCGTGCGCATGAACGCGGGGAGGTCGTCGGGCTTGCGGCTGGTGATCAGGTTTCGGTCGCGAACGACTTCGGCGTCGGACCAGTCGGCACCCGCGTTGACCATGTCGTCCTTGATCGCGAAGAAGCTCGTCACCTTGCGACCCTGCAACGCGCCGGGCGCCGAGCAGAGCATCCAGCCGGCGTGGCAGATCGCCGCCACCACTTTGTTCAACCGCATGGCATCGGCCACGATCTTGTTGATCGCCGCGTGACGCCGCATGTGATCCGGCGCGTATCCGCCCGGGATGACCAGGCAGTCGTAGTCCGCCATCGACACGTCCGCCGCCGCCTTGTCAGAAACGGCCGGGTAGCCCACCTTCGACGGATACGTGACCTTCGCTTCCAACCCGACCAGAATCACCTCGGCCCCCTCCTCCCGCAGCCGGTACAGCGGGTACCACACTTCCATCTCCTGGTACATCTGGTCAACCAGCACGATCGCTTTCTTGCCTTTGAGTCGCATGATGTGCTTCCTCGAAACGTGCGAATCTTGTCCAACGCGGGATGAGGCCACGGTATCGCGAAGCTGTACCGGAGGTCAAGCAGTCGCACGAGCGACGTAGGGATCGAGGCGAGACCGGCCGTTATGGAATCACATCCAAGACGCTTCCATCAGCCAACCGATAGAATCGAAAATCACTGTCCAAGGTGAAGATCTGCCGAAAGCCGCGAGATTCTGCGATGGAAACAAGCGTCGCGTCCGCCAAATCCATCGGGGTGTCGTGGTACTGACTCATGAGTGCGGCCGCGCGTGAGATTTCATCGACCGTCAACTCGCACAACTCGAGGCGACCGGCATCCAACATTTGCCACAGCAGGGCTTGATACCGATACCCGCCAACTCCGCGCAGCAGATACATGTCCTCGGTGAAGCACGGCCAAGTCGTCAGGAGTTCGCCAGGAGCCAGTCGTGCGGCAGCAGCGAAACACGCGGCATGAAATGTATCGTCGCGATCCAGCAGAGAAACCAAAGGACCGGCATCGACCAGCGTCATGGTTGTCCTTGACGATGCTTTTTGAGCAGACCTTTCGTGAATTGTCGTCCCGTGTTCTCAGACATGCGCGCCCCGCCCGAAACGTGTTCGCCGCTGCCGATGACGCCGATGAAGCCTTCCAGAAACTCGGCCAACGACCGACAGGATTCCGCGGATTTCGGAGGTGGGTTCCGCACAAATCGTTCTCGCAGCGTTTCGAGCGCCAGTGACTCCACAGTTGTCCCGCGTCGCTGCGCCTGCTCGGACAGCGGAGCTTCGAGGTCGGGGGGAATGGCAATCGTGGTCATGACAAATCTCCGCAGGCGATGTTACCAAGCCCGGCCAGTGCGAACCAGACCGGTCAGGGGCTTGCAACACGCCAGATGGCCTTGGTCTGCCGCCTCGACGATGATGCTATCGTCTGGCAACCGGTAGACGAGTTGCCCCTCGAACCACTGGTGCTGGGCTTTCGATTGCCGGTGCGGCAGGTGTTTGAGTGAGATGGCCGAGGTCGAGCCGAGAGTGAGTCCCTTGAAAATCACGTGCCAGTGGGGATCACCTCGTTCGACCCGTCCTTCGTCAGGTGCGGCGGAGACTTCGCCCGTCTTTCGCTGAATGAAACAACGCCGCGTTGTATTCTTCCAAGCCTCGCAGTGCCTCCTGCAATTGACTCGAAAGCCATTGTCTCGCCTTGATTCTCTTGCCGTGTCGTCCATCGAAACTGAGGCACTCTAGGTACGAGACATGGACCGCGTTCTTTACTTCCGGCGAAGCGAGCCGGTAAACGTCGGCTATGAATCTGAAATACGCCCGAACGGCAGTGGTGTCCTCTTCGCTGATTGCTGTCTGCGTGGCTCGCGCTAGATAGCCCATCACGATGTAAAGCTCGCCTTGCTCGCATTCGTCGATGTTAGCTGTCACATCTGGAAACCGCGCAGTCAGCAAGGCAATGAACTTTTCGCCGTCAATCTGATCCGACATAAAAAGCCTACGCGCTGGCACGATTTGCGGCGGCCAACCGACTACAACAATTCAACTAGCGGCGACCCCGAAGGCAGCACGCTGATCGGTCGGCCGGCGGCGTTGATGTATTGCTTTTCGGTGTCCACGCCCAGATGGCGATAGATGGTGGCGAGGACATCCTGCGGGGTCTTGGGATTCGTTTTCGGGAAGGCTCCCTTGGCGTCGGATTCGCCGAGCACGCGGCCTCCCTTGATCGGGCCGCCGGCGAGGGCGGCGCTGAAGACGTTCGGATAGTGATCGCGGCCGGCGTCGTTGTTGACTCGCGGCGTGCGGCCGAATTCGCCCCAAGCGACCACCAGCACGTTGTCCATCAGGCCGCGCTGATCGAGGTCTTCGATCAAGGCCGAGTACGCCTGATCCCACCGCGGCAGTAAGCCCAGGCGCAGCGATTCAAACCCCTTCACGTGCGTGTCCCACCAGCGGAGGTCCACGGTCACGAGTCGCACGCCCGCTTCGACCAACCGGCGAGCCAGCAGGATGCGTTGGCTCCACGCCGGCGCTCCGCAGCGGTTGGCGGCTCCGGGGTCGAACGCGAGCATGAAACCATACCGATCGCGGAGCGATTGCGATTCGGCGTCGAGGTCGAACGCCTTGCGAGCGGCCGGTGACGACAAGATGCCCCACGCCTGCTCCTGGAACTTGTCCACCGCTCGAACCTGCCCGCGTGCATCCACCTCGCGCCGCAATCGATCAAACCCGCCGAGCAGTCCGCGGCGCTCGCCGAACCGTTCGACCGTGATCCCATCCGGCAACGCGAAGTTCGGCAGGCTGAACGGGCCGGGCGTCGCCGGGTCGGTCAGCGTTTCAAACGGTTTGTACGCGACGCCAAGGTACGCTGAGTCGGCTCCAGGCAGGAGGCGTGGGATCATCACGTACGCGGGGAGTTCGGGATTCAGGTGCCCGAGTTGTTCCGCCACGATCGACCCGCAGCTTGGATGGATGTTCTGATCCGGATTCGGCCCCGAGTTGTACCCCGTGAAACAAATCTGGTCGCCGGTCGAATGCCCCGCGTCGTGGTGATGCAGGCTGCGAATGATCGACCACTTGTCCATGCACCGCGCCGTCATCGGCAGCATGTCCGACAACTGAATGCCGGGGACGTTCGTGTTCATCACCCCGAATTCGCCGCGATACTCGACCGGCGCGTCGGGCTTGGGGTCCCACATGTCGATGTGACTCGGCCCGCCCCGCATCCACAGAATGATGACCGACTTGTCCTTGCTCGCGGACGTGGTTCCGGCATGGGCTTCGAGCCGCAGCAGTTGCGCGAGGCTCAACCCGGTCGCACCGAGGAGGCCCGCCTTGAGGAAACTCCGGCGGTCCGTTTTCAGCGTGCGATGCAACTCCGCACAGCCCAGGCGTCGTGCCGACAGGTCGCTCATGCGCTGCTCCAACTTCAGGTGGGATCGAGTGGGGTGGGAAACCGCGAGGCTCCGACGAATGTATCGGTCGCATCCAGAGGTGTCAATCAGTCCTGCCTCAGGCGGCGCGGCGAACGGTCGTCGCCTCAACGAACTCAAGGACAGCCTGGGCCGCGTGTTCCGTCGCGCCTTGGGCGCACGCTTCGCGGCGAAGTTCGTCCAGTTTGGAAGCCACCTCACGCCGCGATGCCGGGTCGGTCAGCCAACGCCGGAGACGATCGGTCATGCGGCCCACGGCCGGTTCGACGTTGCCTGTGATCAGAAACTCCGGCATGACTTCCACGTCGGCAATCAGATTGGGGAGCGAAATGAATTTGCAATCGACCAGCAGCCAGGCCAGAAACTGCGCGAAACGGTCAATCCGGAACAGCACGACCGCGGGCGTCCCGCGAGCCAGTAGTTCGAGGCTGACCGAACCGGAAACCATCAGGCACACGTCGGCCGCTTCGATGATTTCGGAGGTCTTGCCGACGTGGAATTCGATGGAAGGTGGTGAGTGGTGAGTGGTGAGTGGTGAGTGGGACGAACCGTGGGCCTGATGTAATGAGTTGCGGTTGCTCCAAAATGCCCTCCAGCGTTCCTCGCACATCTGGCGTTGGGATTCTTTGTAGCAGGCGACGAGGAACACGAGGCCAGGCACCTGCTCGTGCAGCCGCGCCGCGACTTCGAGTTGCACGTCGAAGTTCAGTTCGATTTCGTGGTTTCTCGATCCGGGCAAGATCGCGACGACTTGATCGCGCCGGATTTCAGACTTCGCGTTTCGACCCTGGATCAGACGATCCACGATCCACGATCCACGATCCACGGCACCTCCGAACCGCGCCAGAAACTCATCGTCCAGCGTCCGCGAGGCGACTTCATCGAAAAACGGGTGGCCGACGTAAGTCACGTTCACGCCGCGCTCGCGATACCAATCGAATTCGAACGGCAGGCAAGCCAGCACGCGGTCTACGAATTTTCGGACGCGGCGAATGCGCCAAGCTCCCCACGCCCAAAGCTGCGGAGGCAGGTAGTACACGACCGGGATTCCTGCTCCCTTGGCGAACCGCGCGACCCACCAGTTGAAGCCGGGGCAATCGACGAGCACGACGACCTCCGGCCGTTCGGTGCGGAGGTGCCGCCGAGCCTGCATCAACAATCGCAGAAATCGGCCGAGGAGCGGCAGCACGTGCAGGATGCCCATCACCGCCAGATCGGTCAGCCGGAACAAGTTTTCGAAGCCGCGCTGTTGCTCCATCAGCGGACCGCCGAAGCCGGTGATTCGCAGCCCGGGTCGCTGCCGATGCAGTTCGGCGATCAGGTTCGCCGCGTGCAGATCGCCGCTCGGTTCGCCGACGGAAATGAAAACGTGCATGGTGGTCGATCCTGTTCAGGCCGCGTGACGTTGAATTCCCGTGTCGCCTCGTTGCGACGCGAACCATGGACAGCAAGTCGAAGTCGCCGGCTGACCGGCAGCCGTCGCGAAGTCCAGCCACTGCCGACGACTGATTGCTTCGCGAGGCGTCGTCAGCGTCGCGATGCGGAAGCCCGGCCGCACGTGACGGCCGAGCATCCACGTGATTGCAGCGAACGGCATCGGCCAATCGTACAAATCCACGACACGGTTCGAACCGGGAAACGTACCCAGATGCCGCGCGAGACAATTCGGCGCGTGCCAGTCGTCGGTGGTTCCGCCGTCGTGATCCGCGCGAGCCAGCAGGACAAGCTGCCCGCCCGGCCGCACAGTCGCCAGCAGGTTCGCCGTGGCCGCGAGGGCGTCGGCCGATCGCAGGCTGAGGCGATGCACCGCCAGATCGCGCACCAGCACGATGTCGAACGTCTGGTCGAGGACGGGGAGCGGCTGATCGAGTTTGACATGAAAGAAGTCAAGCTGCGGGGCGGCGCGGCGCGCGGCGGTCACGCGGTCGGCGCGTTCGTCCAGCCCCACGGTTTCGACACCCAGCAGGTTGCAGAACTGCGTGAGTTCGCCCGCGCCGCAGCCAATATCGAGCAGTCGTCCGCCCAACCCGAGTTTCTCCGGCAGGAACAGGTGTCGCAGCAATCGCCGCGGCAAGCCGGGATCGGGGATCGGATCGGGCCTCGTGAGTTGAAACAGCGATGACCAGGGCATGCGAGCGTCCTTGCTCTGCCGCGCGGGAAATGCCTCGACGGAAATGCGGGCGGAGTCTACCCGTGCCCGGCGGTGAGCGTCAATGCGAGCGTGCGTTGGGTTGCGGGAGCGAACCGAAAGGGGAGTGCGTGTCGGAGTGCCAGCGTGCCGGGGTATCGGAGTTGAGGAAGAGATCAAACGTCACTCCGACACTCCGACACTCCGTCACCCTCGCACTCTGGTGCTCGGTCATGTGGTTGCGATGCTTCCGGCTCGCAGATACGATCGCACGCGGAACACCGAGGCGGTCGAATTATTTCCACGTGGACTACTGGAGGCAGGCATGTCCGATCGTGCGGACCCGGTGACGCGGCGGAATTTCCTCGCGGCTTCGTCAGCAGCGACGGTGGCCTCGCTCGGCCCGAAAACGGTGGCGACCGCTTCGGCCGCGAAACAAAAATCCGAACCCGCACCGGCCGCTGCCGCGCCGAATCGGCCACTCCGTTTGGCCGCGATCAATTCGATCTACCGCTTGCGGTCGCATGCCTATCACATCATCAACCGGTTCGTGTACGGATACCCCGTGGACGGCTTTCATCATCAGCCGCCGTTCGAGATTGTCCGGATGTTCAACGATCAGTACCCCAAGGACGACCTCAGCCGCGATTTCTGCCCGAAGCACGACATCGAACTGTGCAAGACGGCCGCGGAAACGCTCGGTCGCGACGGCCAGATCGACGTCGATGGCGTCCTCGTGATCGTCGAACACGGCGACTACCCGGTCAACGAGTTTCAGCAGGTGCTGTATCCCCGCTTCGAGTATTTTCAGCAAGTCGTGGATGCGTTCAAGAAGGCCGGCCGCAGCGTGCCCGTGTTCGTGGACAAACATTTGTCGTACGACCATCGCAAAGCCGCCGCGATGGTGCAGACCGGCCGAGATATGAGGTTCGGAATGATGGCTGGTTCGTCGCTGCCGGTCACGTGGCGCATCCCGTCGATCGAACCCGCCCTTGGCACGCCGTTCACCGAAGCTGTCGTGTGCCTCGGCTTCGACCGCGGCGCCGCGGAAATCTACTTCATTCACGGGCTGGAAGTCCTCCAGTGCATGATGGAACGCCGCCCCGGCGGCGAATCGGGCGTCAGGTCGGTGACGTACCTGGAAGGTGATGCCGTCTGGAAAGCGGCCGACGACGGGCGTTGGTCGTGGAAGCTGCTCGACGCCGCGATCGCGCGCAATCCCAGCCGCAACGTCGGATCGGTCCGCGAGAACGTGCTCAATCCGCAGGCCATCCTCGTGGAGTACCGCGACGGCACGCGCGGTGCCGTGCTTAACCTGATCGAACAGGTCGCCGATTTCTGCTTTGCGGGGACGGTCCGCGGAAGCGACCAGCCGATTTCAACCCACTTCTACCTGCCGCCGCCGCCCGGTGCAAAATTCTTCGACCCGCTGACATTCAACATCGAACAGTTCTTCCTCACCGGTGGCAAACCCCCGTACCCGGTCGAACGCACGCTGCTCACCAGCACGATCCTCGATTGGGCCATGCACTCACTCAAGGCCGGCGGCAAGACGTTCTCGGATCCGTCGCTCGACATCCGCTACGCGGCACCGGCGAGCAGCGGGTTCTTCCGAGGGCCGGTGGTGGAATGAGGTGAAGAATGAGCGAGGAAAAACGGGATGCGAAACAGGCATCCATCTTGGCATCACTCATCCTTCATCAACTCGCGATACAGCTTGACGTAGCCGGCCACCATCTTGTCGATGCTGAATTCCGTGCGAATTCGTTCGCGAGCGTCGGCCCCCAAGCGCTGAGCCAACTCGGGGTCGGTCAGCAGTTTCGCGGTGAACTGCGCGAATGCCACGCGGTCGCCGAGCGGGACGACGAACCCGGTTTCGCCCGGCACGACCAGTTCGCGGTTGGGCGGGATGTCGCTGACCACGACCGGAACGCCCGCAGCCATCACTTCCATCACGCTGTTGGAAAGCCCTTCGAATTCGCTGGCCAGCCAGAAGACGTCAAGCAGCGGGAGGAGTTGCCGGGCGTCATGTCGATGGCCGAGGAAATGAATCTGCCGGTCGGCTTGGATGTCGCGGGCGAACTGCTCAAGTGCCGGCCGTTCCGGGCCGTCGCCGACGATCAGCAGGTGAACTTCGTCGTGCAGGCTGCGGAGCAATTCAAACGCCCAGATCAGGTCTCGGACTCGCTTCTGTTTCGCCAGGCGACCGATGTAGCCGACGATCTTCGCTTGCTGAGAAATCTCCAACCCAGCAAGAAACTGCTTGCGCGACGGTGGTGCGTCGGTCGGCAAACCGATTCCGTTCGGCACCACTCGCAGGCAGCTCTTCGGTATCCCCTGCTGCTCGTAGAACTCCGCGACGCTCTGCGCGTTGCCGACCAACAGGTCCGTCCGCGAGACCAATCGCCGGTCGAGCCAGAGTTGCCAGTCACTCTTCCACGAATCGACACAGCGCTCGGATACGATGACCTTGCAGCGACGGTGTCGTCCCACCGCGAGACGCCCGTAGGCATTCGCGGCGAACAGCCACGTATGCAGGATGTGGGGTTGCCAGTCGCGCAGCAGGCGGCGCAATCGCCAAAGCGCGACCGGATCGAATTTGAATCGTTTCCGCAGGTGAATAACCCCGATGCCGGCCTGTTTCAACACGTCTTCGAACGGTCCCCCACGAGTCAGCGTTGCGACTCGGACGTCGAATTCGTCTCGCGGCAGCCGCGTGGCCAGCAGCGTCAGTTGCTGCTCGGCACCGGAACGGTCGAGCGTGGGGATCAGGAGCAGGACGCGAGTCACGATGGATTTTCGATTGCCGCCTTTCGATTTGCAATTGAACCACCATCCACGTCGAACTGGTCGGAGACGCGAAATGTTGGCCGGACGAGATGTCACACTTTAGAATGTGGCTGAGGCATTCGGAAATCGGAATTCGAAAATCGGCGATTGAGAATCAAGATTTGCCATGCGCGCCACCTTTGGATGCTGCCGCATTGAACTCGTCGAGGGGGACATCACGCAGCAGGCCGTGGATGCAATCGTCAACGCGGCCAATTCGCGGCTGGCAGGTGGCGGAGGCGTGGACGGCGCGATCCATCGAGCAGGCGGGCCGACGTTGATGCAGGAAACGGCGGACTGCTACCCGGACGGTTGCCCCACCGGGAGCGCGGTGGCGACGGCCGGCGGCAACCTGCCGGCGAGATTCGTGTTCCACGCCGTCGGGCCGGTCTGGGCGGGTGGCCAGCGCGGCGAAGCCGACTTGTTGGCGTCTGCCTATCGCCGGTGCCTCGAGTTGTCCGTCGAACATGCCTGCCGCAGCATCGCGTTTCCCGCGATCAGCACGGGCGTGTACGGATACCCTACGGACCTCGCGGCCGAAACGTCGCTGTCCACGGTCCGCAGCTTTCTGCTCGGCAATCAACAGCCCGAACTCGTCCGGTTCGTGCTTTTCAGCGGGGGAGCCTTCGGCGCATTCGCAAGGGTGCTGGAGATGCTGCTCTCTCGGTCGTGATCGAATGCTTCGATCACGACGCCCGGCGAAATTGTTGCAAAATCCGTTCAAACTCGTGGTTCGAGTTGAAATGGATGACCAACCGGCCGGCATCCTTGCCTTTCAATTTGATCTCCACCTTCACGCCGACGAGGTCTCGCAACTGTTGCTGGAGCGCGAGGAGTTGCGGGTTGACACCGGATCGTTTTGACCCCGACTTCTGAAACGGCACCGTGTCCGCCTTGTCGCCGATCTGCCGCACGGCCTCTTCGATCTGCCGCACGGTGAGCTGTTCCGACTGGATGCGTTGGCAGAGGGCGATTTGCTGAGATTCCTCTTCGAGCGGCAGCAGCGCTCGCGCGTGGCCGGCGGTGATCTTTCCGGAACGGAGAGCCAGCTTCACGAAATCGGGAAGTTCCAACAAGCGGAGACAATTGCTGACTGTGGAGCGATCCTTGCCAAGCTTCTTCGCGAGATCTTCAATCGTGGTGCCATACTTTTCGAGGTAGTCCTGGAACGCCTGCGCTTTCTCCAGTTCGTTCAAGTCGGCTCGCTGGAGATTCTCGATGATTGCGACTTCGGTCACGGCCTGATCATCCATCGCCATTACGCGACATGGAACCGTTTGCAAACCGGCTTTCTTCGCCGCCAGCCAGCGACGCTCGCCGGCCACGATCTGAAACTCGGAACCAACACGTCTGACCAGCAAGGGTTGCAAGACTCCGTGCTGCGCAATGCTCTCGGCCAACTCGGTCAGTGGTTCCGCATCGAACTCCTGCCGCGGTTGCAAGGGATTGCGGAGAATCGACTCGACATTGACCTGCAGAAACTCGCCAGGCTCCGATTCAGGTGCGATTCCGGCACACTCTCGACCTCCGCCGCCAAGCAACGATGAGATCCCGCGTCCAAGTCGCCGGCGGGCTCCGGGAAGTTCCTCGGGGAGAATATGGTCGTCCATGAACGAGACCCTGATGTGTCTGACTTCCGCACTGCAACTGACGAACAGTCTCCGGCGCCAATGCGGGGGCATCAGAACAATCGGCGAATCCGTCACGACCGCATGAGGAAACACGCCTGCCGGTCGCTTGGTGGTCCGTGGATCGAAGCGCTGACGAGCCGTTCACTGGTCCGGCCTTGCGGAAACTGTCGGTCGCATTGGCGTCGTCGGAAATTTCGGGAGACGCGATGGGGACTTGAATGTAAAAATGCACCGAGTGTGGACGACTTTTAGTTGTGAGATGACATGGAAGTCGGCGGCGACAAGGGTGATGGCGAGAGGTGACTCGTATGGGTCGATTTTTCCGGCGCGTTCGTTCCTGCGGACGTTGCGCTCTCGCCGCTCTGCATCAGTCATGACCGATACGCCAACTCATTGAGATTCAAGGTGATCCGCACGAGTTGCGGGTCGAAATATCCATTTGTTTCGCATCCGGAGTTGAGTACACCATGCATCTTGTGCGCGCCGGGAAGACACTACTTTGCGTTTGCACCATCCTCGCGACGTCCGTCCAAGCGGCTAAGGCTGACAAAAAAAAGTCGCTGTTCAAGCGACAACAGCAGGCCCAACCGTCCGTTCAGGAACCGCAGCAAGCGCCGACTGCATACCATCCATCCGCGCCGTACGATCCAGCCGACGGTCACCTCACGCTCGACCAACTCGTGGATCGAGCCATCGCCGAAACGGCTCGTCGTCGACTGACGGCAGGGTTTCATACGCCCTGGCAGGTTGTACACGGTATCCTCGCGTTGCGTTGGGATTTCATGCTTTGGAAGGGCCCGGGTTCCACCGAAGCGATGAATGCGATTGAGTGGATGGCCAGCGGCCCAATCCATGATGGCCTGCCGCTCTGGGAAATGACGCCACACGGTGGCCGCGGACAACCGTTCACGAAGCCCTACGCCTTCGAGGGACACCCGACGCAGTTCATGGGCTACATGACCATGGCCGACATCCCCGAGGATTACAAATTCAAGGCAGGGCCTCGCGCTGAGCACACGATCACGATTCGCGACATCATCAATGATGCCAAAATGCAGGTGAAGGAAGGGCCGGAGATCACCTGGACGCTGTGGGCCATCTCACACTATGAGTCACCAGACGCCGAATGGACCAACGCCGCCGGTGAGCCTTGGAGCATCGAGCGGTTGGTAAAGATCCAGACGGCTGAACAGGTCATCACCGGCGCCTGTGGTGGGTGTCACGGATTGTTCGCACTGGCTTACGCTCGCAACAAGTACCTCGCCACGGGTCAACCTCTACGTGGAGTCTGGTTGGAGGCCGATCAAAAAATCAAACGATACATCGAGGAATCACGCTCGCTGCAGAATGGCGATGGATCGTTCTCGACGAATCACTTCAAAGGTCCCGGCTGGGCCGCGGACTTCCCAACTCGAATCACCACGTCGGGCCATCAACTCGAATGGCTCATGATCGCTTTGCCGAAGAGTCGCCTCAACGAGGAGTGGGTCCGTCGTGGCGTCGAACGAATTGCCCGCGAAATCTGGGACCATCGCCGTGAGCCGTCCGATTGCGGACCGCTGTATCATGCGGTGCACGCCTTGGTCATGTACCGCTTGCGAACTCGTCCGGCGCCGACTCCCAGTACGCCGGCTGATCCGCAGCTTGCCAAGAAGAGTCAGCCAACTGGAACGGGAGTGAATCAGGGATCCGAAGCGAAGCCAATCGTCGCCCCCACCGACGCGGGCGCCGGCAAGGTGGTCGATCTCGCCCCGATGCCCAAGGTCGCCGACACCGCTTCGAGCGTCGGATCGAAGACGGGACCGAAATCGGACTCTGTCGGAGTGCATCAGCCGTCGGATGTCGCCAAGTCCGACGAAAAAGCAACGGGGCAAACAGGCACCGTTGCCGTGAAATCGCCTTCACCGGAGTCCCCTGTCACGAGGCCAACAGCTGCGGACGTCCAACTTCCTTCGCAGCCGGCGGCAGAACCCAAGTGGCTGTCCATCCAACGTCGAAACGTGGCAGAAGGCCAGGTTGACATTACCAAATCGGAATCGAAACCGGCGGCCAATGATCAGACCATCGATCCTGTTCTCGACTTGGGAACCCGTGACGGTATGGACCTGGGTTTGACCGTTGATCGCCAAAAGAGTGCCAGTGCGGCTCCGAACCCGAGGCGCTCGGCGAAACGCATCACCAACGCTCCGACGCTTCGATGACAAGCCGGGTTGCCGCAGTTAACCAAGTCTTTGCAGTTTGCCAAGATTTGGACGCTGTCAGTTCATTTTCCTTGAATTCCCAAGACTCTGGTTTTGGACGTGCGTCCCGGTCCGTCGATACAGACTGAAATGGCTCAGCAGCCAGCTTGGCGTGTCAAGGAATAACGCGCCAGTATCAAAGTTGATGGAGACAACGGAATGTCGCTGGTTCAACGCACCTTCGGCAAGTGCACAGTGTCACTTCGGGCGGTGGTCGGAGTGACGATTTACTGGTCGTTGGTTATCGGAGTCTCCGGCACCTCCATAAAGGCCGAAGATCCGTCTGCGGCGACCAGCTCTCGCGAGTCGCAGTTGATCGAATCAGAGACCTCGGGCAATCTGCGGAAGTCGGAAGCCCTTCGCTTGCTGAATGAAGCCAAGCGGGCCGTTGGTCGAGGCGACGAGGCGCGTGCTCGAAGCTTGGCTCGCAAAGCCGCCGAGATTCCAACGACCTGGGACACGCGAGAACTCACCCCGGAACGGTTTCTGCGAGAACTCGACCGCCGCGGCGTCAGCCCCGCGGGCATCGATGGGTCACGCGCGGTGGAGAGCCTTCCGGCGCCTGCCGATCCACACATCTTGCCTCAACCACCGGCGTTGGCCGCTCCGATTGAGCCCGCGGCGACTGCGAGTCGCAACGCACTGGAAGCCGACACGGTCATCGAGCCATTTCGACGCCAACCGAAATCTCTGGCCGAATCGACGGATGAGACCGACGGGTCGGAACTCGATTCCGCAGGTGCCCCGCCGTTGTCCGATTCAACTGACGGGCATTCCAGTTTCGTTGAGCAAGCTTCCGCAAACGATGCGTCCGGCGATGCGGCGGTGCTTGATCTGGCCGGACCGTCGTCGTACTCCGACGCTCGGATGCTCGACGTTCGCGTGCATGATTTCAGTACGTCAGGAACCGGACGTCACGTCAACTCATCCACCGGGAACTTTCTAACCCAACTCGCCGGCGTTGTCGTGGCCATCGCGTTGACAATGCTCATCGTCGGTCTTGGTTGCGTGCTGCTGGCGCGGCGGCTGGTCGCACGAGGAGACATCGTGATCCGGATCGAAGTTGGCGCTGCGTCTGCGGGGTCGAGAAACGACGAATTCGATCGTGCACAACCCTTGCGGCTGGCCCGAGACTCCACGTCGGAAGGCAAAGACGTCGTTGGCGATCCACAAAGCGTGCCAGCGGAAAACGCCGCACTGGGCGCTCGCGGGCCGAGAAACCCCGGAGGCGGCGCGGCCGCTTGACCGTGGACCGGACGACGCGTAGCTTCCGTCACGACGCCCGAACTCGATCGTGTCTCGTTCGACGGGCTACCCAGTTGACCGAGTCCGTGCCGATGTCGCCCACGATCGAATTGTTCACCGCGTCCGATGGCTACCGAAGCCAGTACCGTCGCTGGGCACCTGCCGCCGCGCCGCCCAAGGCACATCTCGTTGCGTTGCACGGCATCCAGAGTCACTCTGGCTGGTACGAGTACTCGAGCGAACGATTGTGCGACGCTGGGTACGAGGTTTCGTTTCTCGATCGACGTGGATCGGGGTTCAACGACGCCGACCGCGGACATGCTGTGCATTGGGAACGATTGGTCAACGACGTCGTCCAATTCCTGACGGCGCTCCGCGTGCGATCGGCATCCGGTGCGAACAGGCTGCAGCGTCCGGTCGTGCTGCTGGCCGTCAGTTGGGGCGGCAAGCTGGCGGCTGTGACCGCGGCGCGCCGACCGGAATTGATCGACGCGCTGGCGCTTCTGTATCCAGGTCTGTGCGCGAAGGTCCGCCCGCGCTGGGACCAGGTCGCCCGATTGAGGCTGGCTGAGCTGCTCGACATCCGCCGCAAGCTCGTGCCGATCCCGCTTCGCGATCCCGCGCTCTTCACGGGTGAACCAATTTGGCAGGAGTTCATCCGCCGCGACGAACGAGCCTTGCACGACGTGACGACTTCATTCCTGATCGCGAATCGCGAACTCGATCGGCTCGTCGTGGCGACTGCCGAGTCGATACGCTGCCCCGTGTTGATGATGCTCCCCGGGCGCGACCGGATCATCAACAACGAGGCCACGCGGAGGTACTTCGATCGGGTCGCGTCATTGAACAAACGATTGATCGAGTACCCCGCCGCCCAGCACACGCTCGAATTCGAGCCGAACCGGGACGAGTTCATCACCGACCTGATTCGTTGGCTGGATGACTCAGCAGGTCAGGCTTTCCAGCCTGACAGCGTTTCTGCTCCAGGCAGGAAGTCAGGCTGGAAAGCCTGACCTACGAAACTCGACCTGAACTTGCTGATCGCGGAACTGCCTCGGATAATCGCCGCTGGTTCGGTCGATAATCCTTTCAGTCGCCGCACACGATCCTGCGGGAACCGCGTTCCGTTCGTTTCCGATTCATCGTCATGTTCCGCAAGCTTCGCAACAGCAAAACCGGCCACGCGCTGCGACGCGGTGTGGAGCGGCTCGAACGGCGTTGGTTCACCGGCAGCGTGGCGGCTCTCGTCGAGCAGGTGGCCCGGCCGGCCGACGAATCTCGAGTGAAGTCGCCACCGAATCAAACGGCGGATGGTGACGAATCGCAATCCGGCACGCCGCGAGCGGACCGGCAGCGGTCGAATCGCAAGCCGGACAACTCGCAGCCAGTCAACGATTCGGCGGCAAAGTCGCCGCCACGCGAAGAGCCTTCGCAACCGGCAATGTCACAGGCCGCACCGGGATCGACGCCGGTCAGCGAGCCATCCGCGGAGCCGGGTGCCGACAAGACCCTGCCGACCACTCGCAAGTACCCACCCACCACGCTGCCAACGTTGCCGACAACGAAGAAACGCCGACCGGGCATTGTCGGCGAGGACGATCTGGAACTGGCCGAGGAGTCGGGCGGCAGCGCGTCGCAGGATGAAACGGATGCGGCACGGACACCACGTCCGCGCGAAGGCGATTCTGCGCGGGACCCCGCGGCCGAGAGGGTTGCTCGCGACGTGACCAACCAATCCAGCCAGGCGGCCGGTCAGCCGGCGGGATCGATCGTTGCACCGACGTTGCCGCCGCCTCCGCCGTCGGGGATCGTGCAGTATTTCGAGATGATCCCGATTCCAGCTCCCGTGCCCGGTCCGGTGTTCACGCTCGCGCCGGCTGGGGCGAACATCACTGCTGCCGAAGCAGCGGATCTGCTCGATCGGGCGTCGGCGGCCACCTCATCCACCGACGCGATCATTGCCATCGTCGATCGTGGCGGGAGGATTCTCGGCGTGCGAATCGAATCGGGCGTCGCGCTGCCGGACCTGGCGACGACGGTCTTCGCCATCGACGGAGCCGTCTCGAAAGCACGAACGGCCGCGTTCTTCGCCAGTAACGAAGCCCCGCTCACGTCGCGGACGATTCGCATTCTGAGTCAGAGCACGATCACGCAGCGCGAGGTCGAATCGAACCCCAACGATCCGAGTCCGGCATCCACGACGCGCGGGCCGGGTTTCGTGGCCCCGATCGGACTCGGCGGCCACTTCCCGCCGGGAGTCATGCACACACCGCCAGTCGATCTGTTTGACATCGAACACACCAACCGCGACGGCAGCGTGCATCCCGGGCCGGACCTCGTGAAAGGCACTGCCGACGACATCGCGCTCCCCGCGCGATTCAACATCGACCCGGCGTTTGTTCCCGCGGGGCAATCGATCGAAGCGCCGGAGTCGTACGGGTTCACATCTGGATTGATGCCGTCGGCACAGTCGCGCGGGATCGCGACTCTTCCCGGCGGCGTGCCGCTCTACCGCAACGGAGCGCTGGTCGGCGGGATCGGCGTTTTCTTTCCCGGTCCCGATGGCTATGCGACTCACGAGCAGGGATTCATCGCCGGCATCGGCCAGTCGTCGCTCGATCGCACGAACGCCACGAAGGTGCTTGAGGCGGAATTCATCGCGTTCGCCGCGGCCGGAGGCAGTTCGGAAGCGGGCCTGTACATTCCGACCACGCCGGGCTACACGCTTCCCGATTTGAACGATGGCCGGATTGATCTGGTCGGGATCACGCTGGAGGTGATCGGTCCGCTGAACCTCAAGCTGGGCGTGCCCGCGCTGCTGAACGTGGGCGCGCGGCTTGGTTCCGGCGTGGCGAACGGTGCAAATCAGCCGCTGGGAGCGGTCTTTACGCGCGACGGCTTGACGGTCCCGGACGGTTGGCTGGTGACGCCGCACGATTCGCCGATCGGCGACATTACGGCGGCTGAAGTCGAACGGATCATTACGCAGGGCATCACCGAAGCGGACCTCGTGCGCGCGGCGATTCGGCTTCGCGAACCGGATGGCAACAAGCGGACGAAGATGGTGTTCTCGGTGACAGACACCGCCGGCAACGTTCTCGGTTTGTACCGCATGCCCGACGCCACCGTGTTCTCGATCGACGTGGCTGTGTCCAAGGCGCGGAACGTGGCTTACTACGCGGACCCGACCGCGCTCGTCGCCGCCGACCGAATTGACATCGATCAGAACGGGACCTTCGATTCGCCGCTCGGCGTCGCGTTTTCGAACCGGACGTTCCGGTTCCTCGCCGAACCGCGGTATCCGTCCGGTGTGGATGGCACGGTGCCGCCGTCCTTTTCAATTCTGCTCACGCCCGGGATAAACCCGGCCACGGGCGAGAACATTGGAACACCGCTACCGGCGGCGTCTTTCACGACGGTGGCCGCGTTCGACGCCTTCAACCCCGGTTCGAATTTCCGCGATCCGGCCAACATTGCGAACCAGAGTGGCATCGTGTTTTTTCCGGGGAGCACTCCGGTGTACCGCGGCGGCGTGCTGCGCGGCGGCTTCGGCGTGAGCGGTGACGGTGTCGACCAGGACGATGTCGTCACGTTTTCGGGGGCGCAGGGATTCCTGCCGCCACCCGGCGTGCTCCAGGCGGACGACATCACCGCCGCCGGAGTCCGTCTGCCGTTCATCAAGTTCCTCCGCAATCCCCGTGGATAGTAGCAGGCAAACTCCGTGTGCCGTCGTGATGCCTCCGCACGAAGACGGCACACGGAGTGTGCCTGCTACCATGGTCCGGCGATCCACGATGTCGAAACTCTCGTCCATCTTCTGCCTGTTGATTCTCTTGCTTCTGGCCGCGACGTGGTTCGCCCTCGCGAACGCAGATCACTGGCCCAGCGGATCGAGTCCGCCGGGGATGGCGTTTGGGATCGCCGGCGGAGCCATCATCCTGTTTGAGGCCGCTTACGGGGTGAGGCGCCGGTTGACGAGCTGGCAACTCGGCACGCGTCCGGTTTGGCTGCGGGCGCACCTGAAACTCGGCCTGCTGAGCCTCCCGTTGATCGCGATGCACGCGGGATTCCGATCGGGCGGCGTGTTCACGACCAGCCTGATCGTGGTCTATGTGCTCGTTGTCGCAAGCGGCATCGGCCTGTCGTGGCAACTGCGACGTGGCGATGCGCTGGCCGAAGTCAGTCCCAGCCGGATCGACGCGCTGCGGCATGACCATGCACGGCAAGTTCGGGAGTTGATCGAGCAGGTGTGCGGAGTGACTGCGTCCGACGAGCCGGATGTTGCGACGGATGGACACGGGGCGAGAGACCACATCGTGCTGGCGACCGATCGCATCGCGGGCCATCTTCGCGGGCGCGTGGCCGAGGTCCACGTGCAACGCGCGCCTCTGTCGGGCGGTGAACCGTTGCTGTCGTTCTGGTGTGAGGTCGTTCAACCGTTTTTCGGTGCCGCACCGCCGAAGTCGTCGCCGTTGAGGATTGAGAACTCGGCGCGGCGAGAATTCGCGGGCCTTCGCGGTCGGCTCGGCGCGGCGTTTTCCGAAACGATCGACCGCGTGGAGGCGTGCTGTGACCGGCGTCGCGAGCTGTTGGAATTGGAACGGCAGCGAGCCTGGATCGAACTCTGGTCACTCGTCCATCAACCGCTAACGGTCGCGCTTGTCGTGATGGCGATCGCCCACGCCGCCGTCGCGTGGCGGTTTCGATAGGCTGCAAGTCTGTGAATGTGTGCCAGTGTGGGTTTCGCTGGGTTTGCACGTGTGGACAAGCCACCAGTGGCACCCAATGTCAGACGACTCCCCACTCCCGGCCACTTGCAGTACACTCGGCGTTGATTAAGAAGCTCGGAGGATGATCGTGACCGATGACCCTCTCTACCGTCAGGCAATCCAGCAATTTGCCGAATTGCTGGACCGCGCCAAATCGCTGGCCGACCGCGAACCGACGGCCATCCTGCTGGCCACGGCCGACGCGGCCGGCAAGCCGTCCGCGCGGACGGTGCTGCTCCGTGCGTTTGACGACCGCGGCTTTGTGTTCTTCACAAACGAAGAGAGTCGCAAGGGGCGGCAGCTCGCGGTGAATCCTCGCGCGGCCCTGTGTTTTTACCGCGACGCGCTGCAGGAACAGGCGCACATTGAGGGTGACGTCGTCGAGGTCTCGGACGCGGAGTCGGATGTCTACTGGGCATCTCGTCCGCGTGAGAGCCAGCTTGGCGCGTGGGCCTCGATGCAGTCCCGACCGCTCGACAGCCGCGCGACGTTCGAAACGCGGATCGCGGAGTTCGACCAACGTTTTTCCGGCCAACCGGTGCCTCGCCCGCCGTACTGGCACGGCTACCGAGTCGTTCCCGACCGGATCGAGTTTTGGAAAGGGCGGCCCTTCCGGTTGCACGATCGCGAAGTCTACGAGCGCGGGCCGGACGGCTGGACGGTCCGGCTGTTGTATCCGTGATCGTAGACCTCTCGCTCCGCGAGAGGAACTCGTCTCGCGGAGCGAGACGTCTACGATGGACGCTACGTGTACCGCACCGACCGGTGCTGCGGCTCGAAATACTCTGGCAGCAGCGTATCGACCTGCAAGAGGCCGCGGCGGGTGAGGCGGAGCGTGTCGTTTTCGCGAACGAGGTAGCCGGCGGCGGTCTGGTTGGAAATCGGGCCGCGAAACTCGTCAAAAATGTCGATGCCGAACTTGGCGCGAAACGGTTCGGCGCGGATGACGCCTTCCTTCATCTGCAGCACCAGCTCGCGAATCAAGAGCTGGTGCGACGTGGGTGTCATCGCGCGGTTGATCGGCAGCCGACCGGCCTCCAGCGTGGAGACGTAATCCTCCATCTGGTCGAGGTTCTGGTAGTGGACTCCCTGAAAATGACCGAACGACGCCACGCCCGTGGCGAGCAGGTCGCAACCCCGCCACACCTGGTCGCGGTACACGAATTGATCTGTCTCGGGATTCTTGACCAGTTCATTGCCGCTCGAAATGTGGTAGCCCGTGGCCAGGAGTTCGTCGATCGCTTCGTTCACCCAGCGCCGCTTGGTTTCCCACCCCGCGATCGGCGACGTGATGCCGAGGGTCTTCATTTCCTTCGAGATGATCGTGTTGTGCGGCAGTTCCATCTGGTAGATCGTGATGTTGTCGGGCGCGAGTTCCTTCATGCGCCGCACGCAGTCGCGCCAGTTGTCGTCGGTCTCGCCGATCATCCCCGCGATCAGATCGACGTTGACCTGCGGGAATCCAACCTGCTGAATCCAGTCGTAGGCCCGGAAGATTTCCGGCGACAGGTGCGCCCGCCCGTTGGCTTCGAGGATCGCGTCGTTGAAGTTTTCGATCCCAAGCGACACCCGCGTAATGCCGATGTCCTTCAGCGTTTCGATCTTGTCCAGGCTGAGCGTACCCGGCTCGCACTCGAACGTGACCTCTTCCGCATCGCCCCACGAGACCGATGCGTGCAGCCGGTCTCGCAGCCCGCGAAGCTGCTTGGAACTCAAGTACGATGGCGTCCCGCCGCCGAAGTACACGAACCGCAGCTTCCGTCCCGCGATGCCGCGCTGCTGGCTGAGTATCTCCACCTCGCGGGCCAACGCCTGCACATACTGTTCAATCGCCCTGGCATTTTGATCGGTGTAGACCCGGAAGTAACAAAACTTGCACCGCTTGCGACAGAACGGAATGTGCAGATACAGCCCCAGCGGCGCGTCCGTTGTCGGCGAGGAGTCAAACGCCGCAAGAATCTCCGACACGTGCTCGCGAGTCCACTGCGAGAACGGCGGGTAGTTGGAAATGAAATAGCTGCCGACTTCGGTGGTGGTTTCAACGCTCATGACTGCTGCTCGAAGTATTCGACATCGGCCAGGTCCTTCAATCGGCCGGTGGCTCGCTTGTTGGCTTTCAGGTGTCCCAAGTCAATCAACCTGATGGGAGTTCAGTAACCGTAAGAACTCTTTGATGTCGGGAGGTAACTGGGTCAAAGCCATGTGCCTGTCTGCAAAGGAATCCCAATGCGGCCAGACGTTCGTTGAAACTTTTCGTTTGCCAGAATGCCAAGTCATCAGGCGGGTCGGTCAGCGATCGAACAGTCGGCACGGACCGATCCAGCGTCGTGAGGAAATCGGGCCAATCTCCTTCTGGAATTGCCGAGATCATTTCTTCGCTCCGAAGCAGTAGATCGTGCCCTGTTTCGATTCCGTACCAATCACGAGGCAGCCTTCGGCGACGGCGGGGGAGGCGCTGACCGGTCCGTCGGCGGCGAAACGCCACACTTCGTTGCCATCGGACAGCCGCAGGCCATAGATCGTCTTGTCATCCGAGCCGACGAACACGCGGTCGCCGACGATCACCGGCGAACTGTCCACCTTGGCCTTGGTGTTGAACGTCCAAATTTTGTTGCCGGTCTTCCGGTCGATGCAGTGTAGCCGCTTGTCGCGACCGCCGACGACCACAACATCGTCGCCGACGGCAGCGGATGAGTGGTACGGGAACTCGCGGGCTTCGTCCTTGTACGACCAGATCGTCTTCTCGGTCTTCCAATCCACGGCCACGACTTCGCTGGCGTAGGTGCCGACGTAGAGCATGTTGTTCGCGACCGCCGGCGAAGCGATCAGGTACGTCCCCAGCGGCATGTCCTTCTCTTGTTTTCCGGTGCGGATGTCGATCACGCGGAGATGCTCATCGCAGCCGGTGACGAATGTGAAATCACCCGCGATCGCTGGCGAACAGTTGACCATGCCTTCCGTCTGGAACTGCCAGACCTTCGATCCATCGGACAACTTGAGACAGTACAGGCTGTTGTCGTACGAGCCGAAAATGATCTTGTCCTGATCGGGCAGCACGCTGGCCGAGCTGACGATTTCGCCGCCGGTTTCGATCGTCCACTTTTTTTTGCCCGTTGCACGATCAATCGCGTGGAACACACCTTCCTCGTCGCCGAGGTACACGCCGTCCGCGGTCACGGTCGGCGACGACTTGAACCCCGGCTGGAATTCGTTGGGCTTGGCGTTTTCCTTCGACTGGTAGGTCCACAACCGTTTTCCAGTTTTGAGATCGAGGCAGAAGACTTCCCCCTTGAGCGAGGCGGCGTAAACGCGCCCGTCCACGATCGCCGCCGTTGAGGCCACCATTTCACCGGCCTGGTGCTTCCACAGGAGCTCCAGTTTTTCAGGCAACTTGGTGTGAGCGATGCCACGCTGCTCGTTGCCGTTGCGAAAGCTCGGCCAGGAGTCGAGAGTTGAGAGTTGAGAGTTGAGAGACTTCGAGTCGGCGGTTGGCTTCGATTTTGCCGAAGGAGCGTCGTCAGCGGGCGCCGACAGACTGAATAGGATCACGCCGGCGATCGCCGCGAACGCGGTTCGACATGCCAAGCTGACAACTCTCGACTCTCGACACTCGACTCTCGACTTCATAAGGCACCTCGATACAGTTCGAGCAGCGCGGCCGCATCGACCGGGCGGGGGTTGAAGTTGCCGGTCCATTGTAGGGCCGCTTCGCCCGCCAGTGTGGAGAAAAGTTGCTCGTTGACCGCGCAGGACGACAAATTGGTCGGCAGTCCGGCACGTTCGGTCAGAAGCCGCAGGTGGCCGGCCAGGCACTCCGCGGCGGACGAATCGCCGGCCGGACACAGACCGGCGTCCGCGGTGAGGTCGGCGTACAGGTTTCCGGCGGCCGGGGCATTGTACCGCACGACGTGAGGCAACAGCACGCCGATGGCCACGCCGTGGGTGATGCCAAAGTGCGCCGTCAGCGGATTCGCCAGCGCATGGGTCGCACCCAGCATCGAGTTCTCGATGGCGGCGCCGGCGAGGTGTGCTCCCAGCAGCATGGCAGCGCGGGCTTCGAGATGCTCCGGGTTGCGCAGCACGCCGAGGAATCCACGGTGAAGCAGGCCCCAGGCCTGCCTGCTGAAGAGCTGCGATACGGGATTGCGTTTGGTCGTGACATACGATTCGACGGCGTGGCTGATCGCGTCGATGCCGGTGGCCGCGGTGACCGAAGCGGGCATGCTCAGCGTCAGGTCGGGGTCGAGAATGGCAATCCGTGCCGCCGCCTGCGGATCTCCGCACGCCATTTTCATGTGCGATGTCGGATCGGCGATGATCGCGTACGATTGGGCCTCGCTGCCCGTGCCGGCGGTCGTCGGGATCGCGATCATCGGCAGCATGGGCTTCGTCGCCTTGCCGCAGCCCTGGTAGTCGGAAATCCTCCCACCATTCGTCAGCAGGAAGTTGATCCCCTTCGCGCAGTCCATGCTGCTTCCGCCGCCCAAGCCGACGATCAGGTCGACCTGGGCCGCCCGAGCCACAGCGAGACCTGCTTCGACTTCCAGCGTCGTGGGATTCGGATGCACCTCGTCGAACAGCGTGACGTCCAGCCCCGCAGCCCGCAGCGAGTCCTCCGCCAGCGTTTCGTGCCCGGCGGCCTCGAGTCCGTGATCGGTGACGAGCAGCACGCGTCGGCCGCCCAGATCGCGGGTCAGTTCGCCGAGCCGACGGATCGACCCGGAACCAAACACCACGCGTGTGCGAGGTTGGTAGTCGAAAGTCGACAGTCGCGATTCCAAATCCCGCGGCCTCCGCTGTGCTCGGCAACCATCAGGAACGCGCGATCCGAGATTCCCGCGGCTCCCCTGCGGCTGTCCTCGCCCCGGCGACGGGCGAGGGGCCTGACGCTAGTCGATCCCTTCGCCGCCGACCGGCTTGGCTTTCGTCCGCTTGAACGTCGCCCCCGGCGTGATCGCGAACAACTCATCTTTGCTGGCAATGAACAACACGTTGTTTGCCACCACCGGCGTGCTGTAAACGGACGAACCCATGTTCACTTCGCGGATCAGATCTTTCTCCGCCGACAGTTTGAAAATCGAGATGTCTCCGTCCTCGTCGCCGATGTACACCTTGCCGTCCACGATCAACGGCGAAGCCCACGAGGCGGACAGCATATCGTGCGTCCAGTGCAGCTTGCCGGTCTTGGCATGCAGGCAGTGCACGAGACCGCTTTGATCAGCGATGAACAACAAGTTGTCCTTGATCGCGACCGAGCCAAGCGTGCGGTGCATGGTGCCTTCAAACGCCTCCTGTTTCGGATCGGAGCCGGCGTAGTGCCAGACCGCGGCGCTGTTCGGGTTCTCGCGCGTGAAATCGCCGGCCTTCTCATCGCAGGCCTGCAATCGCTTGTACGCGATGGGGTTCTTCGGGTCCTTCGAATTGAAAACGAGCTCTGTGCTCACGTCGCCGCGCTTCGTCGGGTCGATGCACCACAGGTGGCCCGACCCCTCGCCGTGCTCGGGGTCTTCACCGACACCCACGTACACCAGCCCATCGTAAATCACCGGCGTGGCGATCAGGTGGTTGCGCGTGGCCCGCTCCAGTTGATACACGGATTTTTTGGGGTTGCAGTCGAACTCCCAGAGCATTTTCGCCTTGCCTTTGCCGTCGCCCCTGGCATCGAAACTTCGCACCCAGCCATCGCCGCCGGCGAAGATCACCTGCGGCACGCCGCCCAAAACGCCGTACGCCGGTGATGACCATTGGCCGTGCATGATGTTCGAGCCGGGACTGTTATCGCTCCACAAGACGGCTCCCGTGTTGCGGTCCATCGCCAGAAAACTCGGAGCCTCGGGATACTGCACTTTGAAGTGGGCCTCGTCGACGCCGTTCGACGTGCAGACAAAGATCGTGTCGCCGACGCCGGTGATCGAACAACTGCAGGCGTTGTGCTGCGACACGCTCAGCTTGTTCATCAGATCGATGCTCCAGATCACGTCCGCTTCGTCCTTGTTCTCATTGGCCTCCTCCTTGAACGGGCCGTCGTTCTTGCCGTCCAGGAAGCCATTCACATCCAAGCACACGACCTCGTTGCGATTCGTCACGCACCACAACCGGTCGCCGTCCACGAACGGCGTGCAGCAAATCCCCAAGAACGGCCAGTCATGGACGCGCCCCGTGGGAAGCTTGTCTCGCGACAACTGCCACAGAAACTTTCCGGTCTTCTCGTCAAAGGCCAGAAGCACGCCGAGGTCCTGCTTTGCCGGAAAACGCTTCACGTACCCGGCACCGTTGTTCGTGGCGATGAACACCTTGCCATTCGCGACCACCGGATTGCCGTAGGTTTGCGACCCCAGCGACGAAATCCACTTGATGCCCGTCCCTTTCGTCACATCCCAGTCGTCGGCAATTCCCTTGCCGTCGGGCGTGTTGTTCCGGCTCGGCCACGCGCCCCACATCGGCGAGTCGCCCTTACCCACCTTGAATTGCGACAGGCTGCGGGCCAGCTCCGCGGTCGGATCGTACGACGGCTTCTCGCCCGCGAGTCCACACAAAGCCACCGTTCCCAGCAAGCCAGCCAGGACGGAACTCGTTCCCATTCGCCGTGCCATCGAAGTGTCTCCCGTTTGTCGTTGGTTGTAAGCTCGCACTCCGCATTCGGAGATGCGTTTTCATTTGTTGGCAAAGACCGAGACATTGTCAATCAGAATCTCGGCATCGCTGGCGTTGCCAAACATGCCCGGCGATCCGGTCAAATTGCCGGTGTCGTCGGTGGCCTCGATCGTCCAGTTCGCTGGTTCCTTCTGGCCGCGCGGCCACACCTTGCCGCGCAGCGTCACGCTTCCGCCCCTGGATTCGCTGGCAAACTTCAGCGTGTACCATTGATCGGGCTGGTAGTCGAAGGGAATCGTCTTGGCGAACCGCTTGGTGTACTGTGCCGTCCACGATCGGATTTCGATCTGCTTTTTGGAGCCCATGACGTCCAGCGTGTACCGCTGATTGACAAGCCCCATGTCGGGCATCTTGTCGTTCTTCAGCGAGCCGCGCATGTCAGCTTGAATCGTGTAATCGTGCAGGTCCCAGTGGCCCATCCAGCATTGACTGCGAGTCCCCAGCGGGATCGTCGTGATTTTGACGAGCATCGGGTTGCCTTCGACCTCGCGCACCTGATGCCGATACGACGCGCCGATCCACGTCGGCGGAACTCGCTTGTCGGTGATATCGAACGACCACGGCAGCGGCGGCACGATCCGCACGCGAGCCGCCAGCCGACGACCTTCCGGCGGTGCAGGGGGCGGACCGGAGGCCGGCTTCTTCTCGGTCGATGCCTTCGTCGCCCCCGCCGCAGGAGCCGCCGGTGCGGATGGCGGCGCGCCAAACATCGGCTGCCCATCGTGCTCGATTTTCAAGCCTTCGGCTTCGGCGGTGATGATCGCGAACGAATGCCCCGCGTCTTTCGGAGCCTCGTACTGCCCGCTGTCGCTGATTTTCCCCGCCCCAGTCAGCGTGAACTTGCCGGGCGATTTCTTCAGGAACTGGCCCGCCACGTTGAACAGCGAGACCTCGAACTGCACTTTGTCTCCCGGCCGAAGCAGCGATTCGATCGGGGAAAGTTGGATCTGCGCGGGCTTCGTGTCGGTGACTTCGGCCTCATTCCGCGCGGGAGGCAGCGGGTCGGCTTCGACCTTAGCGTCTTTCAGGCCGATGCAGTACATCGCCTTGCTGGTCGGAATGTAGACGCGACCGTGCGAGATCGACACCGAACCGCTGATGTCTTCCAGCTCGGGATTGAACCGCAGTCGCTGAAGCACTTTCACGCCTTTCGCCGACGGCTCCATGATGTAAAAGTTCGACCGCTCGCCGGCGTAGATCTTGCCGTCGCCGAAGACGGGACTGCCCATCATGATCGTGCCGAGCTTTTGCTTGCCGATTTCTTCGCCCGTTTTCGGATCGAGGACGAACATCAGACTGCCGTCCTCGATACAGTACAGCCGATCGTCAATCAGTAGCGGCTGTGCGCGGCCGACGAGTTTGCGTCTTGAGTCCCACAAAACTTTCTTCGTGCCGGTGAGGTCTCCCGAGCCGGTGCCGTCCAGTTTGAACATCGCCCCCATGATCGTCGGGTCAGAGACGTTTTCTTCGGCGTGGCCGCAGTACACATCGTGCCCGACCACCAATGGCGACGTGCTGATGCCGCGGAGCGACGCGTCGTATTTCCACAGGAGTTTGCCCGTTCGCGGCTGGATTGCGTGAACGGATCCGTCACTGGAACCGAACACGAACGCCACCTGCCCATTGAACACGGCTCGCATCGGCGTGCTGTACGTCGTGTCGGGCGGGCGAAGTCGCGTGCTGCTGATCCACCGCGGCTGGCCGGTTTTCTTGTCGAACCCAACGAACCGATGTGCGGGCACCGCGTAGTCGCCCCAGCCGGTCATCACGCAACTGATGATCACCTGGTCTTCGAAAATGATCGGCACGTTGGTTCGCCCACCGTACGTGTGGATCATGCCATACTCTTCGGACATCGAGTGCATCCACAGCGTCTTGCCCGTTTCGCCGTCGAGGCACACGAAAATGCCGCACACTCCGAGCGCGTAAACGTTGCCGGTCGTGGGGTCGCCGACGACACTCGACCACGCCACGCGTTCGGCCGGCACGTCGGTCAAAAACACCTGCCAGGCGTTCTCCCAGATTTTCTTCCCGGTCGCGGCGTCCACGCACACGACTTTCTCGCCCTCTTTCGTGCTGTCTGGGAAGTTGCGAGCCAGCGTGTACAGCTTGCCTCGCATGATGATCGGCGTGGACCGCGTCGCGATTTCCTCGTTCTTCCAGATCACGTTTTCGCCGTCGGGCGTCCACTTGGCCGGCAGGTTTTTCTCGCGTGAAATGCCGTTCGCCTCGGGTCCGCGCCAATGCGGCCAGTCGAGCGGGTCGACCTTGACCTCGGCAGCGGCCTTGTCTGCCGCGGCAATCGGCACCGGAGTCGCAGCCATCAGCCCGACGAAAACCGAGCCAGCGAGGAGGGCCAGACGACACGTCGTCAGACGGAGCGGGATGCGCATCGGGATGTCAACCAGGTGGGAATTGCGATGACTCAGGCGGGTTCCAATTTCAGCCGAAACAATACAGACTCGCGACCGCATCGACAAGGTTGGGAAATCCCGTAGGATGGCCGCCCTCGGCCGTCCGTTGTGGAGCAACATTACGATTCCAGACTTCCGAAGTCTCCAAGACTTCGGAAGTCTGATCAGTCACAGCCGCCGGGACAACACAACGGCACCCTCGGTGGGGTCGGCGACCGGCTGAACTTGCGAAATCTGCAATCCAGCATCGCGGAGTTGGGCAGCCACCTGCTCCCGCAGCGTCGGCCAATTCAAGAGCACGCCTCCCGAAACGGCAAGTGCGAATTCATCTCCGTCGATCCCGAGCGTCCGCGCCGTCGTCGCCACCAGTTCCGCGAGGTCACCCGCCGCGGCGCTGACGATTTCGCGGGCTACCACGTCCCCGGCTGCCGCACCATCGAAGGCAATTCCAGCGAGCGCGGCGATCCGCGGTCGATCGGCCGCCAGACACTGATAGATTTCGGGAACGAGTTTTTGCGGCGCGTCGAGATCGAAGTGGCGTAGCAGCCGATCGAGGAGTTCCGTGGCCGGACCTCGTCCATCGGCCGCGCGGGTCGCGGCCCGAAGCCCGGCGAGCGCGATCGCGTAGCCACTCCCCTCGTCGCCGAACAGGTATCCCCAGCCGCCGCACCGCGCGGTCCGACCGTCCTTCGCGCGGGCGAAGCAGAACGACCCGGTGCCGGAAATGAGCGCGATGCCCCAGCCGTCCGGAGTTCCCGCGGCGATCAGCGGCTCGGCGTCGTTCACGAATTCGATCCGCTCGGCGAGGTTCCGCTGTCGAGCCATCGCGAGCATCGCTTCGCGATCGGCCGGTCGATCGCCACCGGACAGCGCGGCACAGAGCGCTCCCACCGTTCCCGGCGTCAGACCGGCATCAGCGAACGCCGCCGCCACCGAAGCCTCAAGCGCTTCGCCCGCGTTCGCGAACCCGACGGCTTGCGGGTTCGACGGTCCGGCCGATCCGCGCCCGAGCACTCGGCCGTCGGTGCTCGACTTCTCCGCCAGCCACGCCACGGTTTTCGATCCGCCGCCGTCGATGCCGATGACCAGGTGCGGGTATCGCATCTCCGGTAGCCCAGGCCCTTGTGGCCTGGATGAAACGCTCGAAATGCAAGGCTCCCCCGACCCACAAGGGGTCGGGCTACCGAGAGCGGCTCGCAAGTGGCCGCCGTGGCGAAGCAGCATCTCGCGGGCGCGGTCGGGTAAGACGGATTGCCGATGCGCGACAATCGCGGTTTTCACTTCACCGCCACAGCGTTTGAGCAGTTCGGTCGCCTCGTCTTCCGGAAGGTCGGTCAACATCGAAACGATTCGGCGCGACCGGTGCATCAGCTTCGTGTTCGTGGCCCGCAGGTCCACCATCAGGTTGCCGAATGTCTTGCCGAGCCGCACCATCGCGCCGGTCGTGATCGTGTTGAGGACCAGTTTCGTCGCGGTCCCCGCCTTCAGCCGCGTCGAACCGCTGATGACTTCGGGGCCGACGACCGGCGTGATTTTCACGTCGGCGGCTGCATCCAGTTTTGCATCGCGATTGCAACTCAAGCCGATGGTGGTAGCACCGAGGTCGCGAGCGAATTCGAGGCCGCCGATCACGTACGGCGTCCGGCCACTCGTGGCAATTCCGAGCACCACGTCGGCCGGGGTGAGATGGATCGCCCGCAGATCGGCCGCACCGTACTCCGGGTGATCCTCGGCTCCTTCGACCGCGCGGACCAGCGCGGCAGGCCCGCCGGCGATCAGGCCGACCACCTGTTCGGGGCGCGTGTTGAAAGTCGGCGGGCATTCGGTCGCGTCGAGAACTCCCAGCCGGCCGGATGTGCCGGCGCCGATGTACACGAGCCGCCCCCCTTGCCGCAGGCGGTCGGCGACGATTTCGATTGCCCGCGCGATCGCGTGTTCCTGACTCGACACCGCCTCGGCCACTCTCGCGTCCTCGCGATTCATCAGCCGCACGATCTCGATCGCCGACAGCCGGTCGATCTCCGTCGAGGCCGGGTTGCGGGCCTCCGTCGTGAGCGCTGTCAAGTCGCCGGAGGGTGTGTTAGATTGGCTCGCCATTGTGATTCCGGGCTGGATTTGGGTGAGCGCATCTTATTCGGGACTTGGTCCGGAATGAAATGCCGTCGCGGTGCCAGAGTGAGAGAGTGCCAGAGTGTGAGGGAATGAAAAACCTTCTCCCCGTTACCCTCGCACTCTCTCACCCAGACACACTGCCCGCAGTTCGATTGTCGTCGAGTAACAAGACGTGCACATCGCCATCAGCAACCTCGACCTGACGATCGTCGTCGTGTACCTGCTGGCGACGGTGGCGTTTGGGTTGGCGTTCGGGCAGAAGCAGGGAGACGTCAAGGATTATCTGCTCGGCGGAGGGAAGTTGCCGTGGTGGGCACTGCTCGGTTCGATCGTGGGGACGGAGACGAGCACGGCCACGTTTCTGAGCGTCCCCGGTCTGGCGTACGCGGCGAACGGCGGCGACCTGCGGTTCCTCCAGCTTTCGCTCGGCTACATCGTCGGCCGGTTCGTCGTCGTGCTGCTGATCCTGCCGCACTACTTTCGTGGCGAACTGCTCACGTCGTACGAAGTGCTGAACTCGCGGTTCGGCGGGCCGACGAAGATGACGGCGTCGCTGCTGTTCCTCGTCACGCGAAACCTCGCCGACGGCCTGCGGCTGTATCTGGCCGCGATCGTGCTGGAGCAGGTGGCCGGTCTGCCGCTGACGTGGAGCGTGATCGTGATGGGTGTCGTGATTCTCCTGTTCACATTTTTTGGAGGCATGCGGTCGGTGGTGTGGAACGACTGCGTGCAGCTCGTCGTGTACCTTGGCGGAGCTGTGCTGGCGGGGGCGATCATCGTGTCGCGGCTGCCGGGAGGCTGGCAACAATTTGTCGAATTCGGTTCGGCGCACGACAAATTTCGGATGCTCGATTTCTCGACCGACCTGACACAGAACTTCACTTTCTGGTCCGGACTCGTGGGCGGCATGTTCCTGACGATGGGGACGCACGGCACGGATCAGTTGATGGTGCAGCGGCTGCTCGGAGCGCGGAGTTGCCGCGAAGCGGGGTTCGCCCTCAGCCTGAGCGGCTTGTTCGTGTTCGTTCAGTTTCTGCTGTTCCTGCTGCTCGGCGTCGGACTGGCCGCGTACTTCGCCGAGTTCCCTCCGACCGCTGCCTTCGCCAGCAACGATCAGGTGTTCGCGACGTTCATCGTGTCGCACATGCCGGTGGGAGCCGTCGGGCTGACGCTGGCGGCCGTGCTGGCGGCGGCGCTGTCGAGTTCGCTCAACGCGGCGGCGGCCGCGGCGATGAACGACATCTACCGGCCGTTCTGCCGGACGCCGCCATCGCCAGACCAATTGATGCTGGTGACGCGCGTGCTGACGGTGGTGTTTGGATTCGTGCAGATCGGCGTCGGCATCGCGGGGCAGCATTTTTCGAAGAACGTCGTGAACGATGTGCTCGCGATCGCGGGCTTCACGACCGGCATCATCCTCGGCGTGTTCCTGCTGGGAATCCTGACACGCCACGTTTCCCAAAAAGCCGCCCTCGTGGGGCTGGTCGGCGGGTTGGCGATCATGACCGGAATCAAGTTCGGCACGACGCTCGCCTGGCCGTGGTTCACGATCGTCGGCTCATCTGCCACGTTCGGCCTGGGCTTGATGGCGAGCGTGTTGTTTCCGATTCAAGTAGCCAAGGAGGCTGAAGTGTGACGCGGAGAGGGTGCGAGAGTGTGAGAGTGTGAGAGTGTGAGGGAACACTTTTCAACCCCGATACTCTGGCACTCTCACACCCTCACACTGCATCGAGTGCGAACGACGTGCCGCAACAAGTGACCGCCATGAACTCACAAATCACGATCGGCCTCGAAGCGTGCGTCGGACAGCCGCCAGCAGAGCTGGTCGGGGCGAAGTTCGGTCTGCTGGCGAATCAGGCTTCGGTGGACAGCGGGTTCCGGTACGCTTGGGACGTTTTGGCCGAGCGGTTTCCCGGGCAGGTGGCGGCTTTGTTTTCGCCGCAGCACGGGCTGTGGTGCGAGCAGCAGGCGAACATGATCGAGACCGCGCATGGGTTTCACCCGCGCCTGCGGATTCCGATCCACAGTCTGTACCACACGTCGCGCCGGCCCACGCCCGAAATGCTCGACGGCCTCGATGCGTTCGTGATCGACCTGCAGGATGTCGGCACGCGCGTGTACACGTTCATCTGGACCGCGTCGTACTGCCTTGAAGCGTGTGCCGAGCGGGGTCTGCCGGTGATCGTGCTCGACCGGCCGAACCCGCTCGGCGGGCAAATCGTCGAGGGCCCGCTGCTGGAACGGGCGCAAACCAGTTTCGTCGGCCGAGCCGCCATCCCGATGCGTCACGGGTTGACGATGGGTGAACTCGTGCAGTTCGTGAACGACGACCTCGGCATCGGAGCGCGTGTGCAAGTCGTCTCGATGCGTGGCTGGTCTCGCGAGATGACCTTCCGCGACACCGGCCGCGTGTGGGTCGCCCCGTCGCCGAACCTCGCGCGGCTCGAAGCGGTGCGCGTCTACCCCGGTCAGGTGCTGTTGGAAGGGACGAACCTGTCCGAAGGGCGCGGCACGACGACTCCGTTCGAAATCTGCGGTGCGCCGTTCATCGACGGCGATCGGCTGGCCGATCGGCTGGCGGAGTTCCAGCTTCCGGGAGTCATCTTCCGCCCCGTGCGGTTTCTGCCGACGTTCGACAAGTGGTCCGGGACCAGTTGCCGCGGCGTGTTCTTGCACGTTGTCGATCCCACTTTGTTCCGCCCCTACCGCACGTCGGTCGCACTGTTGGCGACCGTCCACGACCTCTGGCCGAGCGACTTCGCCTGGCTGCCTCCCCCCTACGAATACGAAACCCATCACCCGCCGATCGACATCATCACCGGCAGCCCGCGCCTGCGCGAAGCGATCGCCGCCGGCAGATCAGCCGATGAAATAGTCGAGTCGCAAAGTTCCGTGGAATCTGATAAGTGGTGGGCACGGACAGCTCGACGATGAACTGGAGGGAACCGCGATGCCACACGAACCCATTTCGGCCGCCGACAATTTTTCGACAGCCAAGGCTCCACGACTGCTCGGTCAGATTCCGGGGCCGCTGTCGAAACAGCTCATCGAGACGGACGAGCGGTACGTGTCGCCGTCGTACACGAGGTTTTTTCCCCTCGCGGTCAAACGCGGGCGGGGCTGTGTGATCGAGGACATGGACGGAAACCTGTTCCTCGACTTCACGGCGGGGATTGCGGTGTGCGCGACGGGGCATTGCCACCCGCAAGTTGTCTCGGCGATTCAGCGGCAGGCGGCGGACTTGTTGCACATCTGCGGAGCCGACTTCTACTATCCACCGCTTCGCGACCTGGCCCGGAAGCTGGCGGAAATTGCTCCCGGGCCGGGGGCCAAGCGCGTGCTGTTCACGAACTCGGGGGCCGAGGCCATCGAGGCGGCAATCAAGCTGGCGCGGTATCACACCAAGCGTCAGCACCTGATCGCGTTTCACGGAGCCTTCCACGGGCGCACGATGGGGGCACTATCGCTGACGGCCAGCAAGGTCACGCAGCGCCGCCGGTTCGAGCCGCTCATGCCCGAGGTCACGCACGTCGGATACGGCAACTGCTATCGCTGTCCGTACAACCTGACGTACCCTTCGTGCGGCCTCGATTGCGTGTGGCACCTCGAAAAGAAGCTGTTCAAGACGATTCTGCCTCCCGAGGAAGTCGCGGCGATCATCGTCGAACCGATCCAGGGCGAGGGAGGCTATGTCGTCCCGCCGCCGGAATACCATCGCGATTTGAAAGCCCTCGCCGAGAAACACGGCATCCTGTACATCGTCGATGAAGTTCAGAGCGGCATGGGACGCACGGGAAAAATGTTCGCCATCGAACACTGGGGCGTCGAGCCGGATGTCGTCTGCCTGGCCAAAGGTCTGGCGAGCGGCATGCCGCTGGGAGCGATGGTCGCCAAGGCCGACATCATGGATTGGGCTCCGGGATCGCACGCGAGCACGTTCGGCGGCAATCCGGTCTCGTGCGTCGCGGCCCTGGAGACGATCAAGCTGATCGAAGGGGGCTTGATGTCGAACGCCGCGACCGTGGGTACACACCTGATCGAACGCTGCCGCGAATTGCAATCGCGTCACGCGATCATCGGCGACGTGCGCGGCAAGGGATTGATGATCGGCCTCGACTTTGTGAAAGACCGCGCGACGAAAGAACCCGCGCCCGTCGAGCGCGATGCCGTCCTGCAAGCCTGCTTCCGCCGCGGCCTCGTGCTGCTCGGCTGCGGAGAGAATTCGATCCGCCTCAGCCCGGCTCTCGTCGTCACCTGCGACGAAGCTGAAACCGTGATCGCGATCCTCGACCAGGCCTTGTCAGAGCTTTCAAAATGATGACACGAGGCTCGTGATTGGCACGCACATTTTTTCCAACTTTCGATTGACGTGAACCATGAACAATTCTCGATGGCGACGGCTGCTGCTTCTGCTTGCATTTGGCGGATGCGTGGGAGCATCGAATGCGCTGCTCAACGCTGAGGAAATTGCCTTGGACTGGTCACAGTTTCGCGGTCCGAACGGGCAGGGAACGAGCACAGCGAGCGGGCTGCCGACGACATGGAGCTCCGACGAGAACGTCGTCTGGAAGACCGAACTGCCGGGCGCGGGCACGTCCAGCCCGATCGTGGTCGGGGCGCGAATCTATCTGACGTGTTACAGCGGCTTCAGCGTGCCGAACCAGCCGCGTGGTGAAATGGATGACCTGAAATTGCATCTCGTTTGCCTCGACCGCGCGCGCGGCCGGCTGATCTGGAACACAAAGGTTACGCCGAAGCTGCCCGAACAGGAAAAAATCCGCGACGACCACGGTTACGCATCGAGCACACCGGCGTCGGACGGCGAGCGGCTGTACGTGTTCTTCGGCAAGACCGGGGCCATGGCGTTCGACTTGAACGGCAAACAACTCTGGCAAACCGATGTCGGCTCGAACCTGCACGGCTGGGGATCGGCCACGTCCCCCGTGTTACTCAAGGATCTGGTCATCATCAACGCCAGCGTGGAGAGCGAGTCGTTGTACGCGCTGGACAAGAGAACCGGCCGCGAGGTGTGGCGGGTTCGGGGGATTCGCGAATCGTGGAACACGCCGATCCTCGTTCCAATCGCCGGCGGCAAGACAGAACTGATGGTGGCGATCATGGGCAAGGTGCTGGGCCTCGACCCGGCGACCGGAGACGAACTGTGGTCGTGCAACACCGACATCGGTTGGTACATGGTGCCGAGCATGGTGTCGGCGGAGGGCATCGTGTACTGCATCGGCGGACGGTCGGGTGGCGGGCTGGCGGTAAAGGCCGGAGGCCGCGGCGATGTCACGGAGTCGCACCGGATGTGGACCAGCCGCAAGGGATCGAACGTCTCGTCGCCCGTGCTGCACGAGGGGCACCTCTACTGGATGCACGAGGGGCTCGGAATTGCCTACTGCGCCAAGGCCGAGACGGGCAAGATCGTGTACGAAGAGCGAGTCGATCGAGCCGACCAGATTTACTCCTCGCCGGTGCTGGCGGACGGCAAGTTGTTTTACGTGTCGCGGTCCGGTCGCACGTTTGTGCTGGCCGCCAAGCCTGAGTTCAAACAACTGGCGACCAACGAATTCGGCCGGAGCGAACGCAGCATGTTCAACGCCAGTCCGGCGGTGGCCGATGGCCGGCTGTTCCTGCGGTCCGATCGGTTCCTGTACTGCCTCGGAAAGAAGTAGTGGCCAGAGCGGATTTCAGAACAGCCTGCAGCACGATCAGGATGCACATGGCAGCGCTGTCGCGAGACGACCAACATCCTGTGCATCCGGCCGCGCTGCCGGTCGAACGGCTGCTGAAGGACTGCGATGTGACGCGGACTCGGCGCTCGGGACCGGGCGGGCAGCATCGCAACAAGGTCGAAACAGCCGTTGTGCTCGTCCATCGACCGACCGGCGTGCGAGGCGAAGCGTCCGAGCGTCGCAGTCAAGCGCAGAACCACAGCGAGGCGGTGTTCCGGCTCCGGTTGAATCTGGCCGTGGAGGTCCGTGGCGAAGTTGCGGCAGGCACCGCACCGAGTCCGCTGTGGCAGTCGCGCTGTCGCGGCGGACGAATTGGCGTCAACACCGAGCACGATGACTATCCCGCGTTGCTGGCCGAAGCGCTCGACTTGGTCACGGCCTGCGGGATGGATGTCAAAAGTGCCGCGGCAACGCTCGGTAGTACGATGTCGCAGCTCGTCAAGCTGTTGCAGGCGGAACCGAAAGCCATCGCGCTCGTTAACCGCGAACGAAAGAACGTCGGCTTGCCGAAACTATTGTGACCGCACCAGCCAGTTCGTCGTCGCGACGACGATGCCGACCAACCAGCCGATTCCAGAAACAGCGACAATGGTAAACCAAGCCGGATCGCTCCAGTCTTGGGTTGCTCCGTTCAACGCGATTGTCAAAGCGGGGCCAACCAACAGCACGAGCAACACGTCTTTTCTGCGGTTCGTGACAGCCATCCAGCCGACGAACGATAGGACCGTGTGCAATCCGAAAAAGACGTAAACAATGCTGTTGATTCCATCGAAGGCGTCTGGATGGCTGGGCGGAGCGATTCGGAGCAGCAACGACTCGACATCTCCCTGCCCCAAAAACACACCGGCAGCCACGACGATCCAAGAGAGAACGAGCAAGACTACCGCCAGCAACTCAGACGCCGTAGCCGGTAGCCAACGGATGGGTCGCACATCAGACACGTCTACGAAGTTTTCAAGGACTGCGCCGCGAATTACAGCGTGGGCTTCTTGGCCTGCTGTTCCATCTGCTTTTTCTTCGCGGCTCTTTTCTTCTCGTCTTCGTCGGCAAAGCGTGGGCCGCGTTTGGCGTCAGCGGCTCGGCGGTCCATCGCGGCGTAGTCGGCCTTGCCTTCCTTCCATTCCCAACCCATCGGGGTGCTCAGCTCGCGTTCGGCGAGGAGTGCCCACGGCGTGCCTCCGTGCTCGTCCATGACTCGCTTGAGGAGCGTGCTGGCCTGTTTTTCCATCTTCTTGACCTGCGCGGCGGCCTTGCTCAGATCCTTCGCCGGCACCAGCTCCCACTGGTTGTTTCCCTTGCCCTGAAATGGCTTGATCATGCTTTTCATATCGGCCAGCATCTGGTTGTAGCCGAACGAGCGCGTGCGCATGGCCAACGCGCGGCCATAGGCCAGGTCGTACGCGGCCTTCCACCGCGGCTCCGTGATCTTTTCGCGATCCTTTTCACCCTGACTGAGCAGCGTGACCATTTCGTTCAGCCGATATTCGAGGATCGCCAGCGGACGCTGAGCCTCGGTGACTTCGGTGCGCAGGGCGTTGTCGCTGTCGGCGCGAAACACTGTCTGCGGAATGGGGATCCCTTCGGCCTTGGTCTTTGACGCCGCTTCGACGAGCGACGCCTTGGCCTTGTTGCGGTCCTTCTCGCGCGTGATCACATCGAACGGCCGGTAGTCGGGTTGATAATTTCGCATCACGTTGAAATCGAACTGAATCGCGCGGGACTGTTCCTGCGAGACGAGATACAGTCCGCCGGTTTCGCGGCAGAGGCGCGTCAATGCCCACGGACCGTAGCCCGACGACAGCCGCTCCAAGCTGGGTCCGCGTGCGCCCCAGAACCCCAGTCGCAACGCCTCGGGGTACAGAGTTTCCGGGCCCTGATCAATCTCCACGTCCCCCTCGTAGTTGTCGTCCTTCCAGTAGATGTGCCCGTGCTCGCGTCCGAACGGAGCCGCATGCCCGACCACATAAAACTTGATGCCATACTTGCGAGCGTTGGCGATGGCCTGCTCCATCTTGGCGTAGTCATCGCCGCGTTCGTCGGTGACGATGATCGCCATGATATTGCGACCGCCCTTGGTCTTGTGGTCGCGATACTTCGCCGTGACTGCCTCGACCGCTGTGAACACATTCTCGACGCCCGAGGTGTCGTTTGGAATCTTCTTCACCTTCTCAACCAGCGGACGGACATCGTCGACGGGATCGTCAGTGATGAACGTGAAGCTCTTGCCCCAATACATCACGGCCGTTTTGAGTGCCTTGTCCTGACCGACGTCCAGTGAATCGAGTTGCTTGTAGACGTTCTCGAACCGCCCCGCGATATCGTCGCGCTTCTCACGCAGCGACAGCGAAGCGTCGAACATCCAGACCACAAGCGATTTCTTTTTTTCCAGCGAACTCGCGATCTCGTACGTCAACCGGTCGATGGCACCCTTCGTGTCGCCGGGGCTTTCGGTGGACGGACCGTGCTGGCCGCCGGTGACGATCGGCGTCTGCAGACTGTTCCCTTCCGGTTCAGGCATGACCTCGACGACGGGTCCCGAACCGCCGCCGTTCGCAGACGCGATTTCCTCCGTCACCTGCCGGACAACGCCAGCCGTGCCGTTCTCAGTTCCCATCGACAACGTGCCGACCGCGAGAGAAAAGTTCGTCACCTCCGAATCGGTGCCGACCTGGTCGTGCGCCATCACCGCGTTGTCGAAATTCAAGGCCTCTTCAGTCACCTCCTCAGTCGTGCTCTCGATAATCTCCGTCCCCTTTTTCGAGGTGACGGCGAAGTTCACACACAGCAGGATCGCGATCAGTGCCAAATGGGCTACGAGGCTCACACCCCAGGCGGGCACGTCCGCCATCTCGCGCATCCGCGACATCCACGCGGCCTTCGATGTCGGGGCCTTCATCACCCGTGTCGGTTTGGCCGCGGGAGCGGGTGCGGCCGCAACGACCGGAACCGGTCCGACGGGAGCCGGCGTCGGGGCCGGTTCGTCATCGAATTCCATGCTCAAGACCTGGCCGCCAGCGTTCTGCGCGGGTGCGGGCGTCGGAGCGGCAGGCTCGTCGTCGTCAAACGACATCGACATCACCGGGCCACGGGCAGGCGCTGGGCGATCGCTGCCGGGCGAGCCACTTCCGAACGGGAATCCTTCCGACTGCGACATCACAGACTCTCCTTGTGCAGGGCGAAAACTTTGCAGTGCGAGATCACGAGCAACGCACGCGACACAACCGGCTCCGCGGCCCAGCGGAGAGCAAACGCCGAGGCAAGTATATCTTGCTCAACTGGCGTCGGCAATTGGATCTGCGGCCGGAAGGCGTCCGGAGTCGAACCCAACCCACGCTTTACCGGTCGGGGTAACGTCGAGTATTGTGCGGCCCTTCCAACGACCCGCGGGATCCAACGAGGTGATGCATGAGACGGCAAATCGGGCTTACGGTTTGCGGGGCTTTGCTGCTGACGACGATCATCCGGGCCGATGAGCCGGCGCAAAAACCGACTGGGTTTCGCTCGCTCCTCGAAACGCACACCCGGCAGACGTTTGATGCCGTTGCCAAGTACGTCGCCGATTCGCCTCAAGCCGACGACGCCGAGCAGGCGTTTGCGTGGCTGCTCGACGCCGCGACGACTCACGGTTGGGAGTCCAACAGCCTGACGCTGGCGGAGGCGTATCTCAAACGCAGCGGAAATACTCCGGGCACGCGCACGGCGGCGCAGCAGGTGTTCGCGGTGGGTTGCATCCGCGCCAGACGGATCGATGACGGCCTCGTCGCTTTCGAATCGCACCTCGCTTCGTCCCGCTTGCAGATCAACTTCCGCACGCTCGACTTCGCGCACGCCATTTCCGCCGAGGCACGGATGTGCGGCGACATCAAAGCGTCTCGCGACGTCTATCAAAAACTGACGTCGCTTCCACTCATCAATCCGACGATCAACGACATCGCCGAGGGACGGCTGGGCCGACTGGAATTGTTCGGTCAGCCCGCGCCGCAACCGAACCTTGCAGACCTCGAAGGCCAGCCGGTTTCGTGGGATGCCTACCGAGGCAAGGTGCTGGTACTTGACTTCTGGGCCACCAACTGCGCCCCGTGCATTGCCGAATTCCCCGAGATGAAACGGCTGTACCGCGATTTTCACGAACGGGGACTCGAAGTGCTGGGGATCAGCTTCGATGACACGTCCGGCATCGTCGAACATTTCCTCTCGCGCCCCGAACAGAAACTCCCGTGGCGTATCGCGATGAACGAAACACCCGCCGGCAAGGCCAGTCAACGCTTCCGCGTGCAGACGATCCCCGCGCTCTTCGTTGTCGATCGCGAGGGCAAGATTGCACAAATCGATGTCTACGGCCGCAACCTGAGGCGAACGATCGAGCGACTTCTCGAAAAACAGTGACTCACCCCGAGCCTGACCTCAGCCGCGTTCACAAACCACGATTCACCGCGTTCATGCAGTCCACCGAGCAAACGATCCGCATGGCCGACGGCGTCGAACTGCTCGTGAGGCACTATCGACCCGCAGCAGGTCCGGCAGTTCGGACGATCCTCGTGGTTCATGGTCTGTGCGAGCACGGGGGGCGATACGAACATGTCGCGCGGCCGGCGGTCGAACGAGGGTGGAACGTGATCGTGCCGGACCAGCGCGGGCACGGTCGATCAGGCGGCGTGCCAATGTTTGTCAACAGGTTCTCCGATTTTCTCGACGATCTGGATGTGCTTCGCCGCGAACTGCAACTCGCACCGAAATCACTCGCCCTCCTCGCACACAGCCACGGCGGATTGATTTCGGTCCGCTATCTGCAAACCCGACCGGACACGGCGGCAGCCGCCGTGCTCTGTTCGCCGTTGCTTGGGTTACTCGTGCGCGTGCCGACGGCGAAGATGTGGCTGGGCCGGTTCCTGGCGATGATCTGGCCCAAAACCCGGTTCCGCACGCACGTCAACCCGATCGACCTGTCGCACGACCAGGAATACCTCGCCCGGCGCAAGGCGGATCCCCAGATTCACCGCTTCGTCTCCGTCGGCTGGTATGTCCAGGCGGAGCAGGCGATCCTGCAGGCGCACGCCGCGGCCAGCGCCTTCAATTCGCCGACACTCATCCTGCAAGGCACCGACGACCGCGTGGTCGATCCGCTGGCGACCCAGCGCTTCGCCGAAACGGTCTCCAGCCCGGACAAGTCTCTCGTGATGCTCGCCGATCACCTGCATGAACTGTTCTTTGAACCCGATAGCGCCGTCACGGTGGCTCGCATCCTCGACTGGCTCGAGCGCCGAGTGCCGCGACAATAAACCCGACTATGCTGCTCGCCGACCTCTACCAACTGCAGGATCGCCTCGGCTGGCTGCCGGAGGCGGAATTGCGGGACCTGGCGGAACGACGGTCGATCCCGCTCGCACGCATTCACGAAATCGTCAGCGCGTACCCGCTGTTTCGAACCGGCCGCCCGCCACGTCGTGTCCTGGTTCGCGTGTGCCGGGACCCTGTGTGCCTACTTTGCGGCGGCGACGAACTGCGACAGAGCCTGATCGAACTCGCTGGCGAGTTGGGCGAAGATCCGGTCGAAATCGAACCGGCCGCGTGTCTTGGTCAGTGTGACCATTGCCCCGCGATTTCAATCAATCATCACACCTTCGCTGGACTCGATCTGTCCGAGATGCGGCGGCTGGTCCGTGCGGTCGCGGCCGGTGAACGGCTGCCGCGGTCGAGGGTGGACAACTCGCCCACTGGCTGGCAAATCGATCCGTATCACGGCCAGGCTGGTTACGAATCGCTGCGACGCAGTATTGCAGCGTGCGAATCCCATGCGATCGTGCGCGAACTCGAAGCGGCCGACCTGCGCGGATCGGGCGGGCTTGGTTTGCCGGTGGCCGCGAAATGGCAGGCTGTGCGCGACGGCTGCGGGTCCGACAAAGTGGTCATCGCGAACGGGCACGGCGGCGAACCAGGGTCAGTGAAGGATCGCGAACTGCTGCGGCGAGCACCGCACGTCGTGATCGAAGGGTTGGTCCTTGCCGCGATCGCGACCGCAGCCACTCGCGGCATGATCGTCGTCCGATATAACTACCTCGACGAACTGGAATCACTCCACGTTGCGGTCGAAGCGGCCGTGCGATCCGGTTGGTGCGGCAACGCGGCTCCGGCGTTGGGGCGTCCGTTTCCGATCGATCTGGTCATCAGCCCCGGCAACTTCGTGTCGGGTGAACAGACCGCGCTGCTTGAACTTCTCGAAGGCCGACGTGGCGAACCGCGGACGACTCCGCCTGACCCGGCGACTCACGGATTGTTCGGCCAACCCACGCTGATCCACAACGTCGAGACATTCGCGTGGGTGCCGTCGATCGTGCTTCGCGGCGGCGAGTGGTTCCGCTCGCAGGGGCAACGCGGACAGACCGGTTTGCGAATCGTCTCGATCATCGGCGATGTCCGGCATCCCGGCGCGTACGAGATCCCGGCGGGACTGACGTTCGGCGAGTTGCTTGCACGGGCGGGAGGAATGCCCGACGGCGACGAACTGCAGGCGATCGCGCCGGCCGGCCCGCTGGGAGGCTTCTTGCCGGCAAAGCCGGCGGTCAGAAGTCCGAAGTCGGAAGTCAGTGATCAGTGGCCGGCAGCCGAAGCGGGGGCGTCGAAACTGCTTGACCTCCCGCTCGATCCCGGCGTCGTTGCATCGTTTGGCGCTCGTCTCGATTCGACGTTCATTGTGCTCAGCCAAAGGCGCGACCTCGCGGAGTTCACGCAGTCGAGTTTGGATTTTTTCGCGCGCGAATCGTGCGGCAAGTGTTTGCCATGCCGGTTGGGGACGCGGCAGCTCGTGGAATCTTTCGTTTCGATTCGATCAGGATCGCTGTCGGACGAGTCGCGGCAGGCCGTGGACGAACTGCGAGACGCGCTGCGGCTCACGTCACTCTGTGATCTCGGCCGCTGGTCCGCGACACCGTTTGACGCTTGGATGCGGCACGTCGGTCTCCGCGCAACTGATCCTGTTCGGTAAAGTCACGCGGTCCAAGCCGTCTCGCCGCCGGAGCCATCGCACGCCGTGACCGAATTCAACGACCGCGACCTGATCGACGTGGTAATCGATGGCCAGTCGATCGCGGTTCCGGCCGGATCGACGATCCGCGACGCGGCCGCGCGGCTGGGGATCGTGATCCCGTCGCTCTGCCACTCCGATGCGCTGCCGCCGGCAGGTGTGTGCCGTGTGTGCGTTGTCGATGCCGGCGAATCGACGCTGACTCCCGCATGCTGCCGCACCGTCGGTTCGCTGGCGAACGACCGCCGAGTTGCGACGCATCGTACGAGCGTTCGCGTGCGCAGGTCGATCGAAACGCTCGTCGAATTGCTGCTGGCGGAGCATCCGGATTGGAAGCCGGGACGTCCGGCGGCGGGGGAGTGGCTGGAGGAGACGGAAGGCAGTGGACAGTGGGCAATGGGCAGTGGTCAGGAGACAGGCCGGGACGACCGGCGTTCCTTATCACAATCCACGATCCTCGATCCTCGACAAACCACGTCCAACCCGGTCGTCGCGCTCGCGGAACGATTCGGGCTATCGCGTTCGCGGTTTGCGAGCCGGCCGGTGGCGAGGCAACGCGACGCGACATCGCCCATCATTTCGGTGGACCATTCGGCGTGCATCCTGTGCGAGCGGTGTGTGCGAACGTGCGGCGAGGGGCAGCACCATGACGTGATCTTGCGTGCGGGGAGCGGCCACGCGGCGCGGATCACGTTCGACTTCGACCGGCCGCTCGGCGATTCGTCGTGCGTCGCGTGCGGAGCCTGTGTGCCCGCGTGCCCGACGGGCGCGCTGGCGTTCGGGGTGGAACAGCGCGGAACACGCGAAGCCGCGCAAGCGTTGGAGCGGAACCCGATGTTCACCGGGTTGGCGCCCGAACTGCTGGAGCGGCTGGCGGGCATCGTCGTACGGCACACGTTTCGCCCGGGCGATGTCATCTGCCGCGAGGGGGAACGCGGTGCCACCGCGTTTCTGATCGAAGCGGGCGACGTGCAGGTGGCGATCGAAACGCCGCTCGGTCACGTGCAGTCGTGGAAGGGACGGCAGTCGCGGACACGGTGGGGTCCGTTCGGTCTGATCTGGCGATTCGAAACAACGCTGGAGCGGTCGGGCGACGGGTCTGCGCGGGCCGCGTTCACCCCGATTGACGCCCCCGAGTTTTTGCCGGTGGATCGGCCGGTCGCGGCGCTTCGCGCGGGGGATGTGTTCGGCGAAACGACGGCGATTCTCGGCCTGCCGCGATCGGCCACGGCGCGGGCGATGTCCGAGGTCACGCTGCTGGAACTGCCGCGAGAGGCGATGTTCGTGCTGCGGCAGAATCCGGCGTCGCGGGCGATGTTCGACGAAGCGTACCTCGACCGGACTCTGCCGCGCCATTTGAGTCGCATCGCGGGCATTGATCGATTGGCTGGCGGTTCGGATTCGCTGGACGAGATCGCGCGACGGTTGCGGCCGAACGTGTGGTTCCGCCGATTCGCGCCGGGAGACGTCATCGCGCGCTGCGGCGAACGGTTGGACGCGGTATGGCTCGTGCGGTTCGGGTTTGTCGAAGAAACGCGGTTCGCGGGGAACGACTCGCACGTGGCAACGTACATCGGCCGCGGTGGCAGTTTTGGTGACGAAGCGTTGTCGCGGTGCATCGAGAACGGCAGCGCTTGTGCTGACGAGGTTGAGGCAC
>Ga0233424_10000139_pt1 | contig 102629 bp, 105 predicted proteins | sample Watercolumn_Towu_FD_181011 | JGI IMG/M metagenome (GOLD analysis project Ga0233424, IMG submission 181011) | Freshwater microbial communities from Lake Towuti, South Sulawesi, Indonesia - Watercolumn_Towuti2014_125_MG | ecosystem: Environmental > Aquatic > Freshwater > Lake | place...
CAGCACGTCCAGCACGGGGATGGAGGTCACGTTCCCGGCGCCGAGCACGAGTCCGACGCCCCCGGACACCGTCGGCGTGCGCTGTGCCAGACCGGCGGTTGCGCGGGCGGTGTTCGGCGTGGTCCCCGGTTCGAGCCAGACCTCGCCGGTGAAGCCGGACAGCAGGAACCGGTCGATGCCGGTGAGGGGGAAGGCATGCACGCGCGCACGGCCGCCTGGTGCGCGGTCGACCCGGATGCCGTCGAGCGGATTCGCGCCGTTCGCGATGCGGGTGAGCGTGGCGATCGAGGCGTCGAGTGCTCCGAGGACGCTGTACGGGCCGCTCAGCCACTCCTCGCCGCGGAGCGGATGCCGCGCGTCCAGGCCCTTGGAGGCGGCGGCGATCGTCGCCCAGTCCTCCGCGGTCGCGGCGACGCTCGTGCGGACCTGCCGGAGCAGCGTCGCGCGCTGCGCCACGGTGAGCGCGGTCCACACCGCGGTCCCCGTCTGCAGATCGGCGACGGCGGCGTCGAGCCGTTCCGTTTCGCCCTCGCCGAGGGCGGGGGTGGCGGGCGCGGTCGTGGGCGCAGAAGTCATCGGCGTCTCCTTCGAACGGGCTTTCAGCTTAGGCGTCCGCGCGGAGATCCGCCGAGTGCGAGGACGATCAGATGATCGAGAGTTCGCGCAGCTTCGACTCCACGTCGGCATTCGACGGCTCGACGTGGTGCGAGGCGTCGGGGTAGACCACGACGGGGATGTTCGTGCGGCCGGAGATGTCCTTCGCGATGTCCGCGGCGGCGGGGTCGGCGACCAGGTCGACGTACGTGTACGCGACGCCGAGCTCGTCGAGCTGCTTCTTCGTGCGGATGCAGTCGCGGCACCAGTCGGCGCCGAACATCGTGATGGTGTCGGAAGCGGGGTTGGTCATGGCTCCAGCCTACGTCTGCGAGGGACGGGTGGCTCCGAAGAAGCCCGTGAGGGGGGCGGCGAGGGCCTCCGGCGCCTCCTCCGCCATGTGGTGCCCGCTGTCGATGCCGTGGCCGCGCACATCGTCGGCCCAGTCCCGCCAGATGCGGAGGGGGTCGCCGTAGAGCTCTTCGAGATCGTCGCGTCGGGACCACAGCACGAGCGTCGGCATTTGGAGCCGACGCCCGGCGGCGCGATCCGCCTCCTCGTGCGCGCGGTCGATCGTGAGGCCGGCGCGGTAGTCCTCGAGCATCGCCCGGACGACCGACGGCTGGCGCACCGCGCGCAGGAACTCGGCATGGTTGGCCGCGCCCATCGTCGCCGGGTCGGCCTTGGGGGCGTACCAGGCCTCGGGGTCCGCGCCGATGACGCGCTCCGGCACGTCCGGCTGGGCGAAGAAGAACCAGTGCCACCAGTGCGCGGCGAAGGTCGCGTCGCAGCGACGGAGGTGCTCCGAGATCGGCAGGCAGTCCAGCAGGGCGACCTGTTCGACGGCCTCCGGGTGATCGAGGGCGAGTCGGAGCGCGACGTAGCTGCCGCGGTCATGCCCGACCAGGCGGAAGCGCTCATGGCCGAGTCGCTCGGCGACGGTGCGGATGTCTTGGGCGACGGCGCGTTTGGAATGGGCGGAATGATCGGCGGTGGGTGCCGGGCCGCGGGAGCGTCCGTAGCCCCGCAGATCGGGGCAGATCACCGTGAAGCCGCGGTCGACGAGAAGCGGGGCCACCCGATGCCAGGTCGCCGAGGTGCGGGGGTGGCCGTGCAGCAGCACCATGGGCGGCCCCGAGCCGCCGTGGCGCACGAGGATGTCCGCCTCGGCGGTCGGGATCCGCGTGGTCGTGAAGCCGGGGAACAGTGCCGCGTCGGAGCTGCTCATCGACCGGGGTCCGCTTCGTCCGGCAGCTTCTCGACCGGGACGATCACCACGTCCTGCACCTTCCAGTCCAGGTCGGCGATCCCCTCGGACGCGGCGGTCAGGTCGGCCGTACGGACGCCACGATGATGCGGCACCACGAACGCCTCGATGTGGAACACCTGGCCCTGATCCCGCATGCGCACGGCAGCCTGATCCACCCAGGGGCGGCTGCGCAGGTACGAGACGACATCGCGGGCCAGCGGGTGCGGCTCCGCGCTGTCGAAGGTGCGGGCCCGCTGGTCCATGAGGTCGACGATCGCGGTCTTCGTGTTGCGGAAGCCGTCCCAGATGATGCCGAGCGAGATGAAGAGCGCCGCGGCACCGTCGAGCCACCAGACGCCGGCGCCCACGCCCAGCACGCCGACGATGGAGGCGACCGTCGTCTGCCAGTCCGCCTTCGCCATGTCGGCGTCGGCGTAGAGCAGCTTGTTGTGCAGGACGGGGGCGAGCTTGGCCTTGGCCGGACCGTAGAAGAACACCGGCCCGACGATCACGACGGCCATGACGGCGACCATCAGCCAGCCGAGCCAGATCGTCTGGCCGAAAACCTGCACGGTGCCGATGGTCGGATGCTCCCCGCGGATGAGCCCGGCCACGGCCTCGGCGGCGAGGTTCAGGCCGACCGCGAGGAGCGCGACACCGGCGACGAGGTGGCCGACGCCCATCGCCCGGTGCAGGCCGTAGGGGTGCTTCCGGGTCGGGCGTCGCCGCACGAACAGGAGCGCGAGGAGGAAGGCGAACTGCGGGATGAGCGACAGCATGTCCTCGATCCACGCCGTGCGCATCGCCTGGGACTCGCCCACGACGAGGGCGATCACGGTGATCGTGATCGAGGTGTAGACGATCGTGAAGATCTCCCAGCGCACGGCCTTGCGCGTGGCCCGCTGCTGTTCGTCGGGGAGCTCGGTGCGCCCGAACTGCTTCGTCCCGGTCATCGAGCGACCTCCTCGTCGAGGGAGGCCTCGAGGGCCGAGAGGAAGGCATTCTCTCCGAGGGGGACGAGCATGACGAGTTCCCGATCGCCCGCGCCCTCGATCCCCGGATAGCCGCGGGTCACGCCCGCCTTGTCGATCCACGGGGTGTCCGGCGTCAGTCCGCCGGCCACGAGGTCGAGGTCGCCCGTCTCCAGCATGCCCACCAGGCTCTCCTCGGTCGCGACCGTCCAGGTGACGTTCGCGTCGATGCTCGCGGCGAAATCGTCGACGAGATCCACGACCGGCCCGCGCGGCTCGCCGCGGTCGATCTCGACGAGGCCGGGCTCGGGCGAGGTGCCGACCCGCAGCTCCCCGCCCGTGACCCGGTCCAGGGTGCCGTCCGGGTCCGCGGGGACCGTCATCCCGCATCCGCCGAGGGCCGTGGCCACGAGGAGGCCGGCCAGGGCGCCGATCAGGCGTCGTCCGGCGGATGTCCGTCGAATCCTGTCACTGCTCACGGCCTCAGGATGGCGCACAGCCGCGACGCGGGCAACGGCGTTGACGGTGCTACGGAAGAGGACTAGCCACCCTTGAGAGTAAGGGTAGCCTTACCTATAGTGGAGGCATGAGCAGCGCGTGTGAGCACCTGGAGGATCCGGACTGGGAAGCGATGGAAGGAGCGGTGCTCATCGCCGGGGATGCGGCCGATGTCGGAGCCATCGCTCGCGTCGCGTCCCGGCTCCCGTGGGATGCACAGGGCGTCATCCTCATCGAGGCCGCCGCCCGCATCCAGTTCCGCCACATCGACGTGCCGCAGGGGGTGTCGGTCCGCTGGCTGGTTCGCGCGGAGGGCGCGCACGCTCACACGCGGGGCGAGCGGTTGGCGAACGCCGTCTATGCGTGGTGCCTGGAGTGGACGTGCAGCGAGCCCCCGGAGCACTGGACGGTGTGGCTCGGCCCGCACACTCCGCCGCACGTGGCGCGGATGGCGCGCAGCCTCCTCGGCGTCGCGAACTGAGTCCCGGCTCAGCGCGTCGCGCCGACGGCGGATGCCGTGGCGTTGGCGGTGATCGCGTCGAGCGCGCGGCGGAGCGCCGAGCTCGACGTGTGTGCGGTGTACGGGAAGTAGACGACCTCGACACCCACCTCCGCGAACTCGCTCTCCAGCCGCAGGCCCTTCTCGGTGCCGCGCCAGTCATCGCCCTTGAAGAAGTGCGTGAAGCGCACGTCGCGCCACGAGTCCATCTTCGACGGCGTCGTCTCGACGTACACGTCGTCGACGAAGGAGATGTGCCGGACGATCTCGGCACGCTCGGCGGTCGGGATGACCGGCTCGATCCCCTTGACCTGACGCAGCATCTCGTCGCTCACGACACCGGCGATCAGGATGTCGCAGTGCTGTTTGGCGTGTCGCAGCAGATTGAGGTGCCCGACGTGAAACAGGTCGAAAGCTCCGACGGCATAGCCGATACGCGTCCCCATGATCTCCCCAGATCGATCATTCCCCAGTCGAACGGATCCCCACCCGTTCGGCGCGACTCCCACAGCCGCAGACGACACTCTAGCAGGAACGTGTCCTGCAGCCCATAGGAACCCATGGAACGATGGATGTCGGAGCCGATGGGGCTGCGGAACGACGAAGGGGACCACGTTGGGGGCAGGGGTCACGGTCATCGTGCCGACCTACAACGAGCGCGACAACGTCGCCGAGCTCGTGGAGCGCACGGCCGCGGCGTTGGCGGGAAGGGACGCCGAGATCCTCTTCGTCGACGACAGCAGCGACGACACCACGGCCGAGGTGGAGCGCGTCGCGGTCGACGCCCCGATCCCGGTGCGGGTGATCCATCGCTCGGACAACGTCGGAGGCCTCGGCGGGGCGGTCGTCGTCGGCCTGGGAGCCGCGGACGCCGATGTCTGCATCGTGATGGACGGCGACCTCCAGCATCCGCCCGAGCTCCTGCCGGCCCTGCTCGACCGCTATGCGGCGGGGGACGCGGACGTCGTCGGCGCCTCCCGCTACATCGGCGGCGGCGACACCAGCGGCCTCGGCACGGCCATGCGCTTCGGGGTGTCCCGCGCCGCCACCTGGCTGACCCGCGCGATGTTCCCCCGACGGCTCGCCCGGAGCACCGATCCGATGACCGGGTTCTTCCTCGTCGACCGGCGCCAGCTCGACCTGGCCGCCCTCCGGCCGCAGGGGTTCAAGATCCTCCTGGAGATCCTCGCCCGTACCGATCTGCGGATCGCGGAGGTCCCGATGGAGTTCGCCGAGCGTCGACACGGCACCTCGAAGGCGAGCCTGCGACAGGGGGCGACGTTCATCGCCCACCTGGCGCGGCTGCGCTTCGGCAAGATGTCGTTGTTCGCCGCGATCGGCGTCCTCGGGGCCATAGCGAACCTCGCGATCATGTGGGCGCTGACCGCCGCGGGCGTGCCCTACGTGTGGGCGGCGATCATCGGCGCCGAGGTCACGATCATCGGCAACTTCCTGCTGCAGGAGCGTTTCGTCTTCGCCGACATGCGCACCGATGCCCGCAGCGCCGCCGTGCGCTTCGCGGCCTCGTTCACGTTCAACAACGTCGAGGCGGCGCTGCGCATCCCGGTGATGGCGCTCATGGTCGAGACCTGGCACATCTCCAGCGTGCTCGCGACGGCCCTCTCTCTCGTCGTGGCCTTCTTCGCCCGGTTCCTGTTCCACTCGCTCGTCGTGTACGCGCCCCGTCGGCGTCGGGAGGAGCGGCAGGCCGCGGGCGAGCCGGAGCCGGACACCGCGACCCTGCGCATCATCCGCGCCATCGACGCGGAGGCGATGAAGCCGGGCGAGCTCTAGGCGTCCGCGGACAGGTAGTCGGCGAGGGCCGCATCCGCGTCCCGCGGCGTCCAGCCGGTGGCCGTGATCCGGGCGAGGTCCAGAACGCTGTTGCGCGGACGCGGCGCGATCGGTCCGGCCTGGTCGGCGAAGTACTCCTCCGTCGTCACCGAGGTGACCGCGGCCGGGTCGTGCCCGGTCAGCCGGTAGACCGCGCGTGCGATGTCGGCCCAGGAGTGCGGTTCGCCGCCCCCGGTCACGTTGTAGAGCCCGAACGGCGCCGACACGTCGAGCAGATGCCGGATGGCCTCCGCGAGGTCGGTCGTGAAGGTGAGTCGTCCGATCTGGTCGCCCACCACACGCGGGGCGACGCCCCGCCCGGCCAGCGAGGCCATCGTGCGCACGAAGTTGTGACCGTCGCCGATCACCCAGGAGGTGCGCAGGATGTAGTGGCGGGGCACGGTCGCCACGATCGCGTCTCCAGCCGCCTTCGTCTGGCCGTACACACCCAGCGGGCGCACCCCGTCCGTCTCCGTGTACGGCTCGTCCTTCGTGCCGTCGAACACGTAGTCGCTGGACACGTGCACGAGCGTGAGGCCGTTCTCGGTCGCGACCCGGGCGAGCGCGGACACGCCGGTGACGTTCGCCGCCCAGGCTTCCGCACGGCCCCCCTCCGTCTCGGCGCGGTCGACGGCCGTGTAAGCGGCCGCATTGATGATCGCTCCGTAGTCGCGCCAGCGCCGTGCGCCGGTCAGCCCGGGGTCGCGGAGGTCCAGCGTCTCGCGGGTCGTGTACTCGACGTGCTCCGCATCGCCGAAGGACCTGCGCAGCGCCAGGCCGAGCTGACCGGATGCCCCGACGACGAGGATCTTCCGCGGGCCGATCGGGGTCACCTCGGCCAGCCGTGGATGCGCCCGGTCCTTCGGAGAGATCTCGACCCGGTCGAGGGGGATCGGCCACGCGATGGCCGCCGTCTCGTCGGCCAGGTTCAGGAAGGAGTACGCCGCGTCGGGCGACCAATGGTCGTTCACCAGGTAGGTGTAGGCGGTGTCCGCTTCGAGCGTCTGGTACGAGTTGCCGACGCCGCGCGGCACGAGGATGGCGCGCGACGGGTCGATCTCCGTCGTGAAGACGCGCCCGAAGGTCTCGCCCGCCCGCAGGTCGACCCAGGCGCCGAAGATCCGGCCGGTGGCGACGGAGACCCACTTGTCCCACGGCTCGGCGTGGATGCCGCGGGTGGTGCCGATCGCGTCGTTGAACGAGATGTTGTTCTGCACGGGGCCGAAGTCCGGAAGACCGGCGGCGACCATCTTCTCGCGCTGCCAGTTCTCCTTGAACCAGCCGCGGGTGTCGCCGTGCACGGGGAGGTCGACGAGGAGCAGGCCGGGGATCGGCGTCTCCGTGATCGTGAGCGCCTTGCCGAACGCGGTCATCACTGCCCCCTGGCGGCGTAGAACGATTCCGTGGCGTCCTTGGCCGGCGCCCACCAGTCCTCGTTCTCGCGATACCACTCGATGGTCGAGGCCAGGCCCGACTCGAAGTCGGAGAATCGCGGCGCCCAGCCGAGCTCGGTGCGCAGCTTCGTGGAGTCGATCGCGTAGCGCAGGTCGTGACCGGCGCGGTCGGTGACATGGTCGTAGGCGTCGGCGGGCTGGCCCATCTGCGTGAGGATCAGCTCGACGACCGACTTGTTGTCCTTCTCGCCGTCGGCGCCGATCAGGTACGTCTGGCCGATCTCGCCCTTCTCCAGGATCGTGAGGACGGCCGAGGAGTGGTCGTCGGCGTGGATCCAGTCGCGCACGTTCTGCCCGGCGCCGTACAGCTTGGGCCGGATCCCGCGCAGCACGTTCGTGATCTGGCGCGGGATGAACTTCTCCACGTGCTGGTAGGGGCCGTAGTTGTTCGAGCAGTTCGAGATCGTCGCCTGCACCCCGAACGAGCGCACCCAGGCGCGCACCAGCAGGTCGCTGCCGGCCTTCGTGGACGAGTACGGCGACGAGGGGTTGTACGGAGTCTGCTCCGTGAACCGTGCCGGGTCGTCCAGCTCCAGATCTCCGTAGACCTCGTCGGTGGAGATGTGGTGGAACCGGCGATCGTGTCGGCGGGCGGCCTCCAACAGCGTGTAGGTGCCGATGATGTTCGTGTCGAGGAACGGCCGCGGGTCGTGCAGCGAGTTGTCGTTGTGGGACTCGGCGGCGTAGTGGACGACGGCGTCGGTCCGGGCGAACAGGCTGTCGACGAGCGCCGCGTCGGCGATGTCCCCCTCCACGAGCTCGACCCGGTCGGCGGGCAGACCCGCGAGCGAGGCGCGGTTGCCGGCATAGGTGAGCTTGTCCAGCACCGTCACCTGTGCGTCCGTGTGCGCGACGACGTGGTGGACGAAGTTCGATCCGATGAAGCCGGCGCCGCCGGTCACGAGCAGGCGGGTCATCGAGCGCCCCTTTCGAGCAATCCGAGGAGATAGGTTCCGTAGCCCGACTTGACGAGGGCATCCGCGCGCGTGCGCAGGGCCTCGTCGTCGAGGAAGCCCTGACGCCAGGCGACCTCCTCCGGCACGCCGATCTTCATCCCCGTGCGTCGCTCCATCGTGCGCACATAGTCGGCGGCGTCGGTCATCTGGTCGAATGTCCCGGTGTCCAGCCACGCGGTCCCGCGCGGAAGCACCTCGACCTGGAGCTTGCCGCGCTCGAGGTAGGCCCGGTTCACGTCCGTGATCTCGTACTCCCCGCGGGCGCTCGGCGCGAGGTTGCGGGCGATCTCGATGACATCGTTGTCGTAGAAGTACAGGCCGGGCACCGCGTAGTTGCTCTGCGGCGCGGTGGGCTTCTCCTCCAGGGAGACGGCCTGGCCGTCGGCGTCGAACGCCACGACCCCGTACGCCTCCGGCTCCGCCACCCAGTAGGCGAAGACCGCGCCGCCGTCGATGTCGGCGAAGCGCTTGAGCTGCGTGCCCAGGCCCGGCCCGTAGAGGAGGTTGTCCCCCAGGACGAGGGCGACGCTGTCGTCCCCGATGAAGTCCGCGCCGATCGTGAAAGCCTGTGCAAGGCCGTCCGGCGACTCCTGCTGAGCGAACGAGAGGGAGACGCCGAACTGCGAGCCGTCCCCGAGCAGCCGCTCGAAGTGCGCGGCGTCGTGTGGCGTCGTGATGACCAGGATCTCGCGGATCCCGGCAAGCATCAGCGTCGACAGCGGGTAGTACACCATCGGCTTGTCGTAGACCGGGATCAGCTGCTTCGAGACCCCCAGCGTGATGGGGTGCAGCCGCGTCCCCGAGCCGCCCGCCAGAATGATGCCCTTCATGTATCCCCCTCGTGAAACATCGATGCTCGTGGCGGCGTCACTGAGAGGACGGCCATCCCCTGCCGTCCGACGACCCCCACAGTCGTACGCTCGACTCTAGCGGAGAAGTCGCCCTTTACACCGCCCGGGCCGAGGGCCATAGTGGGCCTCGTGGTATCCGAGGACAGCCCGGCGCTGTCCGTCACCTGGGCGCATCGTGCCGAGCAGTCGGCCTCCGTCTGGGCGCGCGCACACGCCAGGGGAGAGGTTCCGAGCGTGTGGCCGTATGGGCTGGACGCTCTCCGCGACCATGCCGTGGTGGAGGTGGACGAACTCCCCGATCCCGGTCGGATCGCACGGCTCCGCGCGCGCGCCGGCCTCGGCCCCCGACCCCGCGCGGGGCTCGCCATCGCCTGGGATGAGAACACCGCCTACCGCCTCCAGATCCTGCGGCCGCGGACGCGGTACGCCGCGGGGGTCATCTGGCTCACCGACATGGCGGCGGCCGGTGCCGCACCCGGTCGATTGGTGACGATGCTGCGGGCGGCCACGGCGCTCTGGGTGCTCAGCGAGGCGCAGGTGGTCCCGCTGCAGCGGCTCCTCGGGTCCGGCGGGCCGCGGGTCTTCGTCGTCCCGTTCGGGATCGACCACGAGTTCTTCTCCGCGCACCCGCCGACGGCCACCCCCCGGATCGTCAGCGCGGGCAACGACAGGGACCGGGATCCCGCGACGTTGTACGCCGCGCTCGCCCTGGTCCTCGCCGCGCGCCCGGGCGTCGACGTCGTCGTCCAGTCGCCCTCCGCGTTGCCGCCTCCGGAGGGCGTCCGGCTCGTGCGCCGACTGCCGCACACCGAACTCCGCGATCTCTACGCGACAGCGAGTGTCGTGGTGACCGCGACCCGCCCGAACCTGCACGCATCCGGGATGACGGTCGCCCTCGAAGCGCTCGCCACCGCGCGTCCCGTGGTCGTCTCGGACACCCCGGGCATGCGTGACTACGTCAGCACCCGCACCGGCGCCCTCGTCCCGCCGGGGGAGCCGGAGGCTCTGGCGGAGGCGCTGATCGGGATGCTCGACGATCCTGACCGCGCGGCCGCGCTCGGGCAGCAGGGACGGATCGAGGTCGAGCAGCGGTTCACGACGAGGACGATGGTCGACGCGCTCGTCCGGGGTCTCCGAGCCGACGTCTGAGGGGGCGGATCAGTCCCGTCCCCGGCGCTTGACGCGCACGGCGGCTCGGAAGGCGTCGCGGTGCGCGCGACCCGCATCGGCCCACTCGCGACGAGAGAGGTCGGGGGTCCCCGCGAGGGCGGACGCCGCCTGCCAGGACGAGACGAGCGTCTCGGCATCGAGGTCGTCCCCGTCGTACATGTGCACCCACTCGGCGCCCACCTCGCGGGCGAGGGCTTCGTTCGCCTGGTTCCGCGGCACCAGCACCGGGCGGCCCATCGACAGGGCGGCCAGGACGCTGCCCGAGTTGTGCATGAAGCGGTACGCGAGCACGATCAGCTCGGACGACGTCGCGAGCTCCACGAGCTCGGCGTCACTGAGGAAGTCGAGGTGCAGGTCGACTCCGGGGAGCGTGGCGGTGCGTGCGCGGAGGTCGTCGGCGAGCTCCGGCGTGGACGGACGCCCGCCGATGCGCAGGCTCAGCGCCGGCTCGATCGCGACGGCCTCGCCGTAGGCGTCGATGAACCCGTCGAGGCCCTTGTACCTTCGGATTCCGCCGAACGACCCCAGTCGTCCGTGCACGCGCTCCGCGGACGGGTAGACCGCGTACCAGTCGCGGTAGTGCCCGTGCAGGATGAGACTGTGCGGGGTCCCGGCCGGCAGCGGTGTGGTCTCGTTGATGACGATCCGGTAGTCGGTGTGCCGATCGATGAAGCGCAGCAGCCAGAGCCGCGGGGCGTTGTCGTCGGGGAGCTCCAGGTTGTGCACGGTCCGCACCACGGCGATCCGCCGCGACAACCGGTGCCGGAAGGCGAGCGCGGTCGTGAGCGCGAACTTCCCCGCGGACTTCCACCAGGTGGATCCGTGGAGCTTCGCCTCGGGCCAGTGCCAGTGGAAGGCGTCGTAGCGGCCGAAGAGCGCGGTCTTCCAGGAGAACCGGAGGTGTTCCAGGCCCTCCGTCGTCCCGAGAGCCTCGTCGAGCATCTTGTTGTACGGATTCGTCGTGGGGCGCGGCGCGCCCAGGGACTGCATCACGCGGATGCTCGACGCGGATTCGGTCATCGTGTTGTCCTCCGAGGGGCGACGGTACTCGTCGTAGCGGCGCCCGAAGGCGGCCGCGATGGTGCCGCGACCGCGATGGATCAGGCGGGTGCCGCGGGCGTGATGGGTGAGGTTCGAGGTGACGGCGCCGAGGGCCCGGCGCGCCGCACCGACGACGATCCGGGCGATGCCGCCGAGGGCGGCGCGCACGCGGAGCGCCCCGCGGCGCATCCTCCCGTGCGCGAGCTTCACCGCGATGCGGGTGCCGGCGTTCGCCGAGCTGAACGCCCGCTGCGCCGCCCACGCTCGGGTGAGTCGGGCGGCGACGACGAGGTCTTCCGTCTCGGACTCGTTGCACCAGACGATGCGGCCGCCGCGATCGACGAGCTCGCGGGTGAAGAGCGTGTCCTCGCCGCCGCCGAGCCCGAGGGACGGGTCGAATCGCACACCGAAGCGGCGCACCGCGCGGAGATCGAGAAGGAGGTTTCCCGCAGCGGCGACCGGGAGCACGGTGCCGGTCGGACGCGGTGGACGACGGAACGTTCCCGAGGCGAGCAGCCACGGATCGACGTCGTCATCGAACACGGAGATGACGCGGCCCATGACGGCATCGGCGTCGAAGGCCTGCCACGTCGTGATCAGCTCTGCGAGCCAGCCGGCGCGAGGAACCTCGTCGTCATCGATGAAGGCCAGCAGATCGCGGTCGGCGCACTCGTCGAGCAGCCGGTTCCGGGCCGCGACGATGCCCGGCGTCGGCTCGACGACGTAGCGGACAGGCAGGGCGGCGCTCGCGGCCACCTCGCGCGCGGAGCCCGCAGCGTCGTTGTCGACGACCAGCACCTCCACGTCCACGCCGAGGTCCGCACACTCCGCGATCCGGTCGGGGAGTGCGCGCAGCAGCGCCGCCAGCAGCTCCGGCCGTCGGTAGGTGGGCACGCCGATCGTCACGGCGATCGCGTCGCCCGTCCCCGGTCCCCTCTTCATCCGCCTCATCCCCATGGCAGTCGTGCGCCTGTGTCCCCGCGCCGGCTCATCGTACCGTGAACGGCGGGTGCGCCGAGCCGGCTCTGGCGTATAGTCGGTGTCCTGGGAGTCGACGCCGGTCGCGACTCTGGGGAATTCGACCGGCGACCCGAGCGGACCGTGTGGGCGGATCCGGGGGGAGGATCGCGTGTCAATCGTGCACGGACGGCTGGCCGTCGTCGTCGTGAACTACGCCTCGGCGCGGCTGCTCGAGCGCAACCTGGTGCTCGTGGAGCGCGAGGCCCGCGCCGTCGACGAGGAGACGCTGATCGTCGTCGTCGACAACTGGGCGGGTACCGCGGAGCGCGAGGCCGCCGTCGCCGCCGCACAGGCGCACGGATGGACTCTCATCACCCCTGAGACGAACAGCGGATTCGGCGGCGGCGTCAACATCGGGGTCGCCCGAGCGCTCGCCGACGGCGCGACCGACGTCCTCGTGATCAACCCGGACGCCCATATCGACCGAGCGTCGCTGGCGCGCCTGGCCGCGGTCACCGCGGCCTCGCGCACGACCCTCGCCTCGCCGGTGATCACCGACTCCGACGGACGCACCTGGTTCGCCGGCATCGACCTCCTGCTCGACGACGGCACGATGCGCGCGCGCCGAAAACGCCGGGCGGACGACGTGCGCCCCTATGAGCCGTGGCTGAGCGGCGCCTGCCTGTGGATCACCCGCGAGGTGTGGGCGCTCTCGGGAGGCTTCGACGACGAGTACTTCCTCTACTGGGAGGACGTCGACTTCTCCCGCCGCGTGGTCTCGGCCGGAGGCACCCTCGTCCTCGTCGAGGAGGCGACGGCCGTGCACGACGAGGGCGGCACGCAACGCGCCGAGCCCCAGCTCGCGAGGGCGAAGTCGGAGGGCTACTACTTCTACAACATCCGCAACCGGATGCTGTACGCGGTCCGGCACCTCGACGACGAGGCCGTGCATCGCTGGCGCCGGTCGATACCCCGTACCGCCCGCGAGGTGATCCTCCGCGGCGGCCGCCGACAGCTGCTGCACTCCGCCGCTCCGCTCCGCGCCTACGTCCGCGGGGTGCGCGAGGCCCGGCGGATCGCGCGACTCTCCGGCACGGACCCGAAGGGAACGACATGGTCGTAGACGCCTACCGACAGCTCGCACGGGCGCAGAAGGGGCACGCGCGTGGCGCACCGGCCTATTCGGTCTACGTGAACCGACGGCTCGGACGCGTGCTCGCCGCGGTGGCGTTCCGGCTCGGCCTCACGCCGAACCAGGTGTCGATCATCAGCGCCGTCCATTCGTTCGCAGCGATCGGTCTCATCGCCTTCGCCCCGGTCACCGTGCCGTTGGGGCTGCTCATTGCGCTCCTCCTCGTCCTCGGCTACGCGTGGGACTCCGCGGACGGTCAGGTCGCCCGGCTCCGCGGCGGCGGGAGCCCGCAGGGCGAGTGGCTGGACCACTTCATCGACACGCTCAAGATCGCGTCCCTGCATCTGGCCGTGCTGATCGGCCTGTACCGGGTCCTCCCGGAGACGCCGTCGCTGCTGCTGATCCCCATCGTGTTCAGCATCGTCGCCACGACCACGTTCTCGGGCATGCTCCTGAACGACCTCCTCAAGGGCAAGCATTCCGTGGCGTCCACGCACGAGCGTGGCGGAGGCACCCTCCGACGCTCGCTCGTGCTGCTGCCGACCGACTTCGGGCTGGTCTGCCTCGTCTTCGTCCTCTGGGGCTGGACGCCGGTGTTCCTCGTCGCCTACAGCGCGCTCTGTGCCGCTGCGGTGCTGTTCCTCATGCTCGCCGCGGTGAAGTGGTTCCGCGAGATCGGAAGGCTGGGTGACGCGGCATGACCGGCGGCTCGATCCTCATCGTGTGCGCGGCCAACGTCTGCCGCTCCCCCCTGGCCGAGCTGGCGCTGCGGCGCGGGCTGGGGGAGGGGTCCGCGCTCGTGGTGCGCAGCGCCGGCGTGCGCGCCCACGACGGCGACCCGATCTGCGCTGAGGTCGCCGCGCGGCACACCGACGAAGGCTGGCAGGCGCAATCGCGGGCGCATCGAGCCCAGGAGGTCACGACGGAGATGCTCGCCGAGGCGGACCTCGTGCTGACCGCCTCGCGCGATGTCCGGGGGGACCTGGTGCGGGCGGCGCCCGAGTACCGCGACCGGATGTTCACGCTGCGCGAGGCGGCGCACCTCGGGATCGGCTTCCCGCCCGGGGGGTCCGACGTGGTCGCCGACTACCTCGCGCACCTCGATCGGGCGCGGACACGCGCCGTGCCGCTCGGCGGCCCGCCGCGTCGCGGCGGTGCGCTCCGTCGTCTCCTCGACCGGCGCTCCGCCCAGGACCCGGCGTCCATCGCCGATCGGCACGGGAGTCGGGGGCACACCGACACCATCACCGAGGTCGAGCAGGCCGTCGATGCGATCGCCGGGCAGCTCGGCGGGCACCGCCGACATTCCTCCTGAGCCGAGGGTTGTGGTTTTCCACGGTCCGCACTACCATTAGCCGACGCCGTGTTCTGCACGGCTGGGGGGAAACCGGAGCCGAGGGGGCTCTGGCTGGGGAATCTGGGTTCTGGGGAGCTGCAGTGTTCACTGTTTCAGCATGCCGTTCTGGGGACGGCTCATCTCGCGCACGACGTGCGCTGTTCATCGCGCCTGTCGTGGCGCTCGCGCTCGCCTTCGCCGGCTGCACGGCGGCACCGGATACCGCGGCGTCGCCGGAGCCCGAGGGCACCAGCACGACCGACTGGACGCCGCCGGCCGATCCCGAGGCCCAAGGGCCCACCGAGGCCCCCGCGTTGACCGAGGAGAGCGGCGCGCTGGACGCGGAGATCGCCCTGTCCACCGACATGGTCGTGACCGTCGACGACATCTCGACCACCGAGATCACCCCCGAGACGCCGGGCGAGTATGCCGGCTCCGCCGTGGTGGTGACCGTGAAGGTCGCGAACGAGTCGAAGCGGGCGCAGAGCATCGACTCCGCCGTCGTCAGCCTCGTCACCGACGACGGCGACGTGGGGGTGGCCACCACCGCGGGTCCGAACGAGCCGCTCCACGGGGAGCTGGCCGCCGGCGACGACGCCACGGGCACCTACGTCTTCATGCTCGACCCCACGAAGGGTCGCGCCGTGAAGATCAGTGTGAACTATGCCGCCGGTGAGCCGGTGGCGACCTTCGCGGGCGAGCTCTCCTGAGCTGTGGACGCGACGACTTCCGCCGCGTCTCGTACGTGACACTTTCGAAGAAGAAATCTGGGGCTGGGGAGCAACATGGGTAAGACATCCACTTCGAGGCGGGCGCTGAGCGCACTCGCGTCGGTCGTGACGGCGGCGCTGCTGATCACGGGCATGACCACGCTGGGGGCGACCGGGGCGGCAGCGGCCGATACACCGCCGACGCCACCGCCGCTTCTGCAGCGGAACGACGACGTGGTGACGTCGGACCCGATCCCGACCGTGCAGATCGACAACGGGTATGTGTGGGCGCAGACGACGATCGGCTCGACCGTCTACGCGGTGGGCAAGTTCGACAACGCCCGCGCACCGCTCGCCGCGCCGGGGACGAGCCTGACCGCCCGTTCCAACGTCCTCGCGTATGACATCAACACGGGTCAGCTGCTCTCCTTCGCACCGCAGGTGAACGGCGTGATCAAGGCCGTGGCCGCTTCGCCGGACGGCAGCCGCATCTACATCGGCGGCTCCTTCAACGCCGTCAATGGTCAGACGCGCTGGAACTTCGCCGCGCTGGACGCCGTGACCGGACAGCTCGTGCCCGGCTTCTCGCCCTCGATCGGCGGCAGCGGCGTGTATGCCCTCGCCACCTCGGGCTCGAGCGTCTACGTCGGAGGTCTCTTCACGCAGGGCAACGCGACCCCGCGCAAGAACCTCGCGGCCTTCTCCTCGACGAACGGCGCGCTGCTCAGCTGGGCGCCGCAGACGGACCTTCAGGTCGACGCCATGGTGATGGACCCGGCGGGTCAGAACGTCATCGCGGCCGGTCGTTTCTCGCAGGTCAACGGCGACCTGACGATGCGCGGCACCGTCGCGCTCGACAAGACGACCGGCGCGGTGGACAGCGGATGGGCGCTGCCGCAGACGGTGAAGAACGGCTCGAACACCGGGGCGAACTCGGGCAAGGCGGGGATCTTCGGACTCGCGGCCGACGCCGGCGCCGTGTACGGCACCGGGTGGGTGTACGCGGACGCGGCCACGGGCAACCTCGAGGGTACCTTCGCGGCAGAGGCCGGAAGCGGCCAGGTCCGCTGGATCGCGGACTGCCTCGGCGACCACTACGGCGTCTACTCGACCGGCAAGACGGTCTACACGACCAGCCACACCCATGCCTGCAGCACCATGGGCATGCACCCGGAGCAGAACCCGCGTACGCACCGGTACTCGGAGGCGTACACGGCGGACGCCCGCGGTCTGCTGGGCAACCAGCCCGCGGCCGGCGGCACGTACAAGAACTGGGCCGGGACGCCGGCGCCCTCGGCCTACGCCTGGACGCCGGACTGGGCCGTGGGCGTGACCACGGGGATGGGTCAGGCCGGACTCTCGATCACCGGTGCCGGGAACATGATCTCGATCGGCGGTGAGTTCCGCTCCGTGAACAACGGCCGATTCGAGGGGCTCGTGCGCTTCTCCACCAACCCGCCCGGCGGCGCGAAGGACGGCCCTCGGCTGTCGGGTGCCAATTGGACCGGCACGGCGCAGTCGTTCATCCCCGGGCGTGCGCGGATCTCGATCCCCGCGAACTGGGATCGTGACGACCTCACGCTGACCTATGAGCTGCGTCGGACGGGGACCACCGCACCGGTGGCCACCGCCACCGCCCGCGGCACCTGGTGGGACCGCCCCTCGGTGAACCTCGAGGACAAGACCGCAGCTCCCGGGTCGACGCAGGAGTACACCGTCGTCGCGAAGGACAGCGCGGGCAACTCCGTCTCCAGCCAGGCGATGAGCGTGACCATCGCGGCCGGTGCGGTGTCGAACTACGTCAACGCCGTCACGGCGGACGGACCGCAGCTCTACTACCCGCTCGGCACCGCCGCGCAGGACTGGGCCGGGTCCAACACCCCCGTGTTCGGCACGGGAGTGACCGCATCGACGTCCGGTGTGGAGAACACCGCGACCGGCGCCTCGACCTTCACCGGGACGAACACGGGCCGTGTGGCCTCCGGAAGCAAGATCGCCGCGCCTTCCGAGTTCTCGACCGAACTGTGGTTCAAGACCAACACGACCAGCGGTGGCAAGCTGATGGGCTACGGCGCTGCGGCGTCGGGTGAGTCGACCAGCTACGACCGTCACATCTACATGACCAACAACGGCCGCCTCGTCTTCGGTACCTACAACGGCAGCACGCAGACGGTGCAGAACGGCGCGGCGCTCAACGACAACCAGTGGCACCATGCCGTCGCGACGCAGAGCGCGGACGGGATGAAGCTCTACGTCGACGGCCAGCTCGTGTCGTCGCTCGCCGGGGCCACGACCGCGGAGAACTACACGGGATATTGGCGTATCGGCGGGGACAACCTCGCCGGCTGGCCGTCCGAGCCCAGTTCCAAGTACTTCAAGGGGTCCCTGGACGAGGTCGCGGTCTATCCGTTCGCTCTCACCCCGACGCAGGTGAAGACGCACTACGGCATCGGCAAGGGCTTCCAGGCCCCCACGGCGGCCTTCTCCGCCACCCCGACCGACCTCGCCGTCGCGTTCGACGCGGAGGCCTCGGCGCCCGCGGGGTCGGCGACGATCGCCGGCTACCGGTGGGACTTCGGCGACGACTCGGCCACGGCGACCGGCAAGACGACGAGCCACACGTACGAGAAGTCCGGCACCTACACGGTGACGCTGACGGTGACGGACAGCAACGGGCTCGCCAGCACGGCGCAGAAGCAGGTCGTGGTGCAGGCACCGAACGTCCTTCCGACGGCTGCCTTCGAGACGACCGCGAACGGCCTGACGGTCTCGGCCGACGCGTCCGCCTCGGCGGACTCGGACGGCTCCCTCGCCTCCTACGCCTGGAACTGGGGGGACGGCACGACGTCGACCGGGCAGGTCGCCACGCACGTGTACGCCACCGCCGGCACCCGCACGGTGACTCTGACCGTCACCGACGATCGCGGCGGCAGCGCGTCCACCACTCGACAGGTGACGACCACGCATGCCGACCCGGTGGCGGCCTTCACGGCGACGGCCTCGGGGCTGAACGTCAACGTCTCCGCCGCGGGTTCGAGCGCGTCCGACGGCGCGACTCTGACCTACTCGTGGAACTGGGGTGACGGATCCCCTGCGGGCTCCGGAGCCTCCGCCGGCCACACGTACGCGAGCGCCGGGGCGCGCGAGATCACCCTGACGGTGACCGACAGCCTCGGGTCGACGGCGACGGCCACCAAGACGGTGACGCTGACCGCTCAGGTGTTCGCGGCATCCGATGCCTTCGGCCGTGTCGTCTCGAGCGGCTGGGGCGCCGCCGACAAGGGAGGCACCTGGGCGCCGGTGAGCGGCTCCGCCGCGGTGCTCTCCGTCGGCGACGGCGTGGGCAAGGTGAACCTGACGCCGGGTGAGACGAGGGAGATGCTGCTGCAGGGCACGTCGGTCCTCGACTCCTCCGCGCGCATCAGCTACACCCTCGCGTCCGGTCCGTCCACCGGGGTGGCATACGAAGGACTGGGCGCCCGCCGTTCCGGGTCCTCCGGCTACCGAGCGCTCGCCTGGCACCGGGCCGACGGCACGACCTGGCTCGTGATCCACCGCAACGGCACCGCGATCGCCAGCACCGCCGTCTCCGGGCTCACCTGGAGCGCGGGCAGCTCGTTCACGCTCCTGATGGAGACGACCGGGTCGTCCACGACGACCATCCGCGCCAAGCTGTGGGCGTCGGGGTCGGCGGAGCCCGCGAACTGGCAGCTCACCACGACGGATGCGACTCCGGCCCTCCAGGTCGCCGGCGCCCCGACCGTGTTCTCCTACCGCGCGGGCAGCGCCACCGGCACCAACCTCGCCAGCTTCGACGACTTCACGCTGAAGAACCTCGGCACGCCGGCCCCTGAGCCCGAGCCGCAGCCCGAACCGGAGCCCGCGAATGTCGCTCCGGTGGCTGCCTTCACCGCGACCGCGACCAACCTCACGGTCGCCGTGGACGGCAGCGCCTCGACCGACTCCGACGGCACGATCGCCTCGTACGCCTGGAACTTCGGCGACGGGACGACCGGGACGGGTGCGACGAGCAGCCGCACCTACACCGCGGCGGGGACCTACACCGTCACCCTCACGGTGAAGGACGACAAGGGCGCCACGCACACCACCACCAAGCCGGTGACCGTGACTGCGCCTCCCGTCGAGCCGGAGCCCGAGCCCGAGCCGCAGCCGGCTCCGGTGGCGGACGACGGCTTCGATCGCACTGCGGGACCCGGCTGGGGCACCGCCACGGTCGGCGGGGCGTGGACGATCGCGGGCGGTTCGCAGGCGGCGGCGACGGTGGCCGACGGTCAGGCCAAGCTGAACCTCATCGCCGGGGACACCCGCCACGCGACGCTCAACACCACGTCGGCTGCCGACACGGTGCTCGAGACGCAGTTCCGGGTCGACCAGGCCCCCGCGGCGGGTGGCGCCTACATCGGCGTGATCGCGCGGCAGTCGGCGGCCGGGAAGTACTTCGTCCGCGCCTGGCTGCGTCCTGACGGCACGGTCTGGCTCGTCGTGCACCGTGAAGGGACCGTCCTGCGCACGCAGGCCGTACCCGGGCTGGTCTGGGCGGCGGACACCTCCTACAACCTCGAGGTGTCCGTGACCGGGACGACGTCGGCGACGCTGTCCGCCAAGTTCTGGCCGACGGACACCACGAAGCCGGCAGCCTGGCAGATCACCACGACCGACGCGGCGCCCCTGGGCGCCGGCGCGGTGGGTCTGAGCGGCAACCGCTCCGGCAGCGCGACCGCGCCGTTGGGCGTGTCGTTCGATTCGTTCCGCGTCACCGCACCGCAGTAAGATCCTGACGCATGGCCACTGCTGTCCCGATCGCGCTCCTCGCCTTCGGCGGAATCGCGGCAGTGGCCATCGTCGTGTTCGCCCTCCGGCTGCTTCCGCGCGCCGCCTTCGCGGTGTGGGCCGTCGTACTGTTCTTCGTGCCGCTCTGGGTGGGTGTCAACCTCGGGTTCTACTGGGCGGGGATCACCCTGCTCACCGTCCTGCTGATCATCGTGAACTGGTCGGTCGTGCCGCTGCGCGCCGCCGACGCCTGGGTCGCGGCGTTCGTCCTCGTCGTGGTCGGCCTGTACGGGTTCGGCACTGTCGACCTCGCCTCCCTCGTCGCCTCGCTCCTGGAGTGGGTGATCCCGTACATCTGGGGGCGCGTGGTGCTCGCGCGTGTGACGACCGACTGGATCACGTCCACGATCGCGGTCGTGGCCATCGTGGCTGCGGCGCTCGCTGTGGTGGAGTTCCTCACGTCCTTCAACCCCTTCGTCCTCATCCCCGGGTCGGGTGTGGTGTACGAGACGTGGAGTCCCCTGCAGGAGCGTGGTGGGGTGCTGCGTGCGGAAGGCGCCTGGGGGCACTCGATCGCGCTCGGCGCCGCGCTCGCGATGTCCTCCGCGTTCGTCGTGGCGACGCGGTGGCGGCTGTTCCCGAAGATCACCGGCATCGTGCTCATCGCCACCGCCACGGTCTTCACTTTCAGTCGTGCCGGCCTGCTCACGCTGGTGCTCACCCTGGTCCTGTCCACCTTCCTCATCGTCGGCGTCTCGACCCGCTTCCGGGTGACGGTGGCGGTCGCCGGCGTGATCGGCGCCGCGATCGTCATCCCCGTCATCGATTCCGTGTTCGGTGCGGCGGGGGATGAGGCCGGAGGCAGCGCCGACTACCGCACCGACCTCCTGGTCCTCCTGGAGCAGGTGCAGCTGTTCGGCAACCCCGGCGACTGGCACTCCCTCGTCTCCGGCGACTACTACCTGGGGTACTTCGCGCGCTCGGTGGACAACGCCCTCGTGCTCACGCTCCTCCGGTACGGCTACGTGCCGACGCTGCTCATCATGGCGGCCGTCGTCTGCGCGGCGCTCCTGGCCGTGCGGCGGTCGACGCGGAGTCCTGCCGCCCTCGCTGTCGTCGGGCAGCTTCCGAGCCTGGTCGTCGTCGCCCTCATCACGCAGTACAGCATGTTCCTGTGGTTCTGCGTGGGGCTCGCGGTGACCTGGGCCCGAGACGCGGGGACACGATCCACCGCGGCCGACACGGCATTCCTGCGCGATCTTGACACGTCGGCGCCGCCGCCGACCCGAGCCGCTCCACAGGTGCGGCAGACGTGAGGGAGACGTGCAGATGGCTCCTCTAGAATCGAGACCTCAGGGGGAATGGGGAGTCATGGCCGAGAGCCGGGTCAGCCTGCGTGTCATCGCGGGCTCACTGCGTAAGTTCTGGTGGTTGATCGTGCTGTGCGGCGTGGTGGGCGCCGCCGGGTCATACGGATACGCGTCGCTGCAGACGCCGTTGTTCCAGGCGACCACCTCGCTCTACTTCGCGCTCAACCAGGGTACGAGTGCCTCCGATCTCAACCAGGGGTCCGTGTACACCCAGAGCCAGATGCTCTCCTTCGCCCAGCTGGCGACGAGCTCGCGGGTGCTCGACCCGGTGATCGAGGAGCTCGGTCTCGACACGACACCTCGCGCGCTCGCCAGAGACATCGAGGTCACCATCCCGCAGAGCACGGTCACGCTGCGCGTCACCGGCATCACCGACGACCCTGAGTCCGCTGCCGAGCTCGCGAACGCGGTCGCCGAGCAGCTCATCACGGTCGTGAAGGACGTCGCCCCGAAGGACCCGCAGGGCGAGTCCACGATCACGGCCGAGGTCATCGACGACGCGGTGGTCCCGGAGTTCCAGTTCACCCCGAGCAAGCCGAGGGATGCAGCGCTCGGCGGGTTCCTCGGTGGCGTGCTGGGCCTCGCGGCCGCTGTGCTCATCGGAGTGCTGGACACGCGGGTCCGCAACGAGGAGGCGCTGACGCAGGCCGGGGGAGATCCCGTGCTCGGCGTCGTCTCCAAGTCGCCGTTGCTGGAGGCGCGGGGAATCGCCGTCGCCCAGGAGCCGCTCGGCCACACGTCCGAGGAGTTCCGGCGCATCCGGTCGGCGCTCGCGTATGCGAACGTCTCGTCCCGGGTGAAGGTGCTGCTGGTGACTTCCGGCATGCCAGCCGAGGGCAAGTCGACCGTGTCGGTGAACCTCGCGATGACCCTCGCGGCGCTCCGCAACTCCGTCCTCCTGATCGACGCGGACATGCGGCGCCCGCGCGCCCACGAGCACGCCGGCATCGACGGTTCGGTCGGACTCACCAGTGTGCTGCTCGACGAGGTCGAGTTCGAGGTGGCGAAGCATCGTGTCGCGGACACCACGCTCGACATCCTCCCGGCCGGCACCATCCCGCCGAACCCTGCCGAGCTGCTCACGTCGGCCCGCATGGCGCAGCTTCTCGACTTCGCGGCCGCGGACTACGACTACGTCGTGATCGACTCGCCCCCGACGCTCAGCGTCGCGGACGCCAATCTCCTGGCCACCCAGACGGACGGCGTGATCCTCGTCGTCGACGCCACGAAGACGAGGCGCGCAGCGTTGGAGAAGAGCATCAAATCGCTGGAATCGGGCGGCGCACGCATCCTCGGCACGGTCCTCAACCGCGCACGTCCCGATCGTCACCGCAGCGAGTACTACAGCGAGTGACCGGCTCGCGGTCCGCTGTGCGCGGGCACGCAGCATATCGGCGGAGGGGCTCGAAACGTTTGCCATCGCCTGGAGAGGCGGTTATTCTTCATGGGTTGCGAGGGGGGCTCGCTCTTTGTCGCCGGGGTTGAAACTGCGGCGAAGCGTGGGTTGATCGTGCAGTCTGCCCCAGAAACGGTGACATCGTGTCCTTTCCGTTCCCTGTTCGTCCCTCGTCTTCCGTAGCGCCCGCCGCGCTGCGGCGTCGCCATCGCATGCTCGCTGGCGTCCTCGGCATCGCCGTCGCGCTCTCCGGAGCGCTGGTCGCCGCACCGGCGTCCGCGGCGGTCGCCGCCTCACCGTCCGTCCGGCCGGCAGCCACGTCTGCGGCGCCTCTGCTCTCGGACGACATGAACCGCACCGTCGCCTCCGGCTGGGGCGCGGCTCCCGTCGGCGCCTGGCGCGTGGTCGAGGGCACGTCGAGCGTCACGAACGGGCGGGGGATGCTCGCCAGCCGGAAGCCCGGGATCACGGCGCGGGCGACCGTGGCCGGGGTGTCCGCGGCGGACGTGTCCAGCCGTTACACGGTGACCGTCCCCGCCCTCCCCGTCGGTGGCCCCCTGTACCTCGCCCAAGCCGTCCGCATCGTCGGCAAGGACTCGTACGGCGTGCGGCTGCGGGTGCACCCCGACGGCTCCGCCTACGTCTCCGTCGTCCGGATGACCGATCTCACGACGGTGCAGAACTTGAGTGAGCGGCGACTCCCGTTCGCAGTGACGAAGGGCATGTCGCTGCGCGTCGCGCTTGATGTGACGGGGACCAGCCCGGTGACGCTCGCGGCCAAGGCCTGGGTGGCAGGGGCGGCCGAGCCCTCCGCGTGGCAGGTGACGCACACCGATTCCTCGGCGGCCCGGATCACCGCCGCGGGGGGTTACGGCTTCGCGCTGTACACCTCGTCCGGGGCGAAGGCAGCCGCTCCGCTGGCGCTCGACGACCTCCTGGTCACCGCGCCGTCGCCGACTCCTGTACCGACTCCTGCACCGACTCCGACGCCGACTCCGACGCCCACCCCTGCGCCCGCACCGAACCCGGCTCCGGCTCCGCCGGCGAACCCGACGAACCCGGTCACGCCCGCCCCGCCGGCGACTCCGGCCGGTGTTCGCGGAAAGCCAGGTGCTGCTGCCCCCGGCGCGCTGTCGTACCCGGCTCCCGCGACCGCGATCTACGCGGCGCCGGGCGGATCCGACAATGCTGCCGGCACGCAGAAGGCGCCGGTGCGCACGATCGCGGCGGCGCTGCGGCTCGTGCCGAACGGAGGCACCATCGTGCTCCGGGGCGGGACCTACCACGAAGAGGTCATCGTGCCGCCGCAGAAGCGGGTCACGATCCAGCCGGCTCCGAACGAGGCGGTCTGGATGGACGGGGCGAAGGCCGTCACCGGCTGGAAGGCCGCAGGGAACACCTGGACGGTGGACGGGTGGGGGACGGCGCTCGACTCGAGCCCCACCTACACGAAGGGCGCGCCCGACAACGCCCAGGCGGAGTGGCGCTTCGTCGATCCCGCGTATCCCATGGCTGCGCATCCGGATCAGGTGTGGGTCGCGGGCGTGCAGCTCCGGGAGGTCGGTTCCGCGGCACAGGTGGTCGCCGGGACGTTCTTCGTCGACGACAGGGCGAAGCGGCTCGTGATCGGCACGGATCCCACGGGCAAGTCCGTGGAGGCGAGCGTTCTGACTCAGGCGCTCTCGATCCGCTCCGCCGGATCCGAGGTGCGTGGCATCGGCGTGCGGCGATACGCCACCAGCGTGCCCCAGATGGGGACGGTCATCGCCGCGGCGAGCGACATCACCCTGGCCGACGTGACCATCCGGGACAACTCGACGACCGGCTTCTACTCCTGGGCGCCCCGGACGACGCTGACGCGGGTCTCGTTGATCGGCAACGGGCTTCTCGGCGGTGGAGCCAGCCAGGCCGACGGCTTGAAGGTGAAGCAGATGCTCTCCGTCGGCAACAACGCCGAGCGCTTCAACCACTCCCCGGTATCCGGCGCGTTCAAGGTCACCCGGACGCGGGGCGTGACCGTGTCCGACAGCGCCTTCACCGGGAACGCCGGGCGTGGTCCCTGGTTCGACGAGTCGGTGATCGACATCGTCTTCACGGGCAACGACGTGATCGGCAACACCGGCCACGGCGTCATGGTCGAACTCTCCGAGCGGGCGGTCGTCGCGGACAACATCATCGCGCGCAACGGCGATTTCGGACTGTTCGTCCTGAACTCCGGGAACGTGAAGATCTGGAACAACACCTTCGTGGGCAATGCCAACCGGAACGTCAGCATCGGTCAGGACGCTCGCCGAGCCTCCGACCCGAACGCGGCCGGCCATGATCCACGCACGCGGTACGCGCCGCTGGCGCCATGGATCGTGCGCAACACCGTGATGTCGAACAACGTCATGGCGGAGAGCGCCGGCAACTGCCTCGTCTGCGTGCAGGACTACTCGACCACCTTCACGGGTGCGCAGATGATATCGAGCGTGAACGGCAACCTGTACCACCGCACCGCCCCGGGCACACCCCGGTGGTTCTCGGCGTGGTCGAAGGGATCCGTCTCGCGGGATCCGGCGGTGGCCGACACCCTCGCGGCCTTCACGGCGGCGACGGGCCAGGACCGCCGCTCGCAGTTCGTGCAGGGAGCCTCCGTGGTGTCCGCGACATACGCACTGATCCCCGCGCAGGCGCAGCGGCAGGCCGCAGTGGCAGTGCCGGTTCCCGCGGATATCGCCTCGGTATCGCGACTCCCCGGCAACAGCGCGACGCTGGGAGCCCTGCCGCGGTGACGATCTAGGTATGGGTTCTCTTCTCGCTGTCGGCGCCCGCGCGCTGACGATGGTCATCGCGCTGGTCTGCGGCGTTCTCACGACACGGATGATCATCGGGGACGCGGGCGTCGGCAGCTTCGCCCTCTATACGCTGCTCACCACGATCCCGTCGCTGCTGACGTTCACCGATCTCGGCAGCGGCGCCGTGCTCGTGAACGCCGTGGCCACGAGCGACGACGTCCGGACAGACGAGAAGCTGCGCTACCAGCTGACCTCCGTCGGGCGTGTGCTGCTGTTGTTCGCCGCCTCCGCGATGGCGATCAACACCGTGCTCCTCGCCACCGGAGCCTGGGAGCTCATCTTCGGTGACGCCGGGCAGCAGCCCGGGGCGTCGCTGGCGGCGTTCTTCTGCGTCACGATCTTCTGCCTCGGGATCCCGCTCGGGATCTGGGCGCGGATCATGCTCGGGCAGCGAAAGAACCACATCGTGATCCTGCTGCAGGGTCTCATCTCGCCCCTCACGCTCGCCGGGGTCTGGCTGCTCCTCACGTTCGGCGGCGACGATCTCCACTCCTATGCGGCGATGGCGTCCTTCGCGGCGTCTCTCATCGTCTCGATCCTGGGCGTGCTCATCACCGCACGCACCACCTCTCCGCTGATCCCCGAGGCCGCACGCATGGTGCTGCGGCCGCGACGGTTCCCCGGCGTCCGGGTCATGGATGTCGGCTGGCCGATGCTGGCGCAGATGGTGACCTATCCCATCGCGGTGGGGTCGCAGCGCTATGTGATCGCGCAGCTCGGCGGCCCGACCGACGTCGCGGAGTACGGGGTGGCCGGCCAGGTGTTCTTCGCGCTCAACGGTCTCGTGATGGCCGGTGGACTCGCCCTCTGGCCGCACTTCGCGCGGATGCGGCACCAGGGCGACCTGCGCCGCGGGCCCTTCCTGCTCTCCGCCCTGTTCGCCACGGCGGTCGCCCTCGCGACGGTCGTGGTGTGGCTCGTCGGTCCGTGGCTGTTCGGATTCATCACCCAGGGGGAGCTTGAGGTGCGGCCGACCACGATCTTCGCGTTCGGGCTCATGATCATGCTCACGGCGGCCGTGTATCCACTGGGCATGTTCATCATGGACAAGCCCGGGATCCGTTTCCAGGTGATCCCGACGCTCAGCATGGCCGCGGTCGGGATCGTCCTCGCGTTCGTGCTCACGCCGATCCTCGGCATCGTCGGACCGCTAATCGGGGTCGCCTTCGCGCTGCTGGTCTGCCAGCTGATCCCGTTCTCGATCTACATCGTGCGCAACCGGTCGCGGCTGACCGCCGACACCCCCGCATCGGTGTGATCCGCGGGCGCTCCTCGCGGGTCAGTCCAGGACGCCTGCGGTGACGCCGGCGCGGTAGACCGCGGGAGCGTGCCGACGCAGGGCCTCGTCCCGACTCGCAGTGACGCCGGCCACATGGTCGTCCCAGCGCTCGCGGACCTCCTCGAGCGCGGTCGCGATCGCGTCGGCATCGTCCGGCGCGACCAGTTGCGCAGTGGCGTATCCACCCGCGGCCTCCCGCAGGCCGCTGCTGTCGCTCGCGATGACGGGACGGAGCCCGAGCACGCCCTCGACGGCCGTGTTCCCGAACGGCTCGTCCACCCGGGACGGTACGACCAGGACGTCGGCCTCAGCGAGGAAGGGCCAGATGTCGGGGTGGAAACCGGCGAAGGTGACAGGGACGCCGGTCTCGTCGGCGCGCGCGCGCAGATCGCGCTCGAACCACTCGTACCCCTCGAAGACCGCGCCGAGCAGCGTGACCTCGACCGGACGGCCCGCCGCCTGAAGCGCGGCGGCGGCGTCGATGACGAGGTCGGGGCCCTTCCGCGGCGAGAGCCGGCCCACGTAGAGCACACGGAGGGGACCATCGAGGCGGGAGCGCGGCGGAGCCGGGTGCTCGGGTGATGCGACGCCGTTGGCGACCACGCGGGTCCGGTCGGCGAGGGCGGGGAGCGCGCGCCGGATCGTGTCCAGGCTGAACCGACTGTTCACCAGGGTCCGGGCGGAGGCGAGGTGCGGCGCATAGAGAAGCCGGTTCACCAGCGTGTTGCCGGAGGCCTCGGCCTCATGCACGTGGCTGACCGCGCGCGTGCCGCGGAGCCGGGCGATGAGAGGCCACTGCGGAATGATGATGGTCGACACGTAGACCGCGTCGGGGCGGAGGCGTCCGATCAGCCGCCACGCGGAGCCGAGACCGCGGAACGTGTCGCGGAAGAGGCGCGGCAGTCCCCGCGGGGTGAGCAGGACCTTGCGCAGCACGAGCATCGGCAGGATGACGACCTCCGCGCCGGCCTCTCGCAGCGGCGCGACGAGGAGACCCGTGCTCGGCAGGGCGACCACGACGCGGGCGCCCGCCTCGACGAGACCGGTCGCGCTCTCGAGGAGCATGCGGTCGGACCCGAACATCTCCGCGCCGGGATGCACCAGGAGGACGGTCTTACGGTTCTCCCTCGCGGTCATCGGGCGGCGTCCGCGGGGGTGGGGGCCCAGTCCGCGCTCCGTCGGCGTGCGCGCCGGGCGGAGGAATGGACGCTGGAGCCCTCGGCGAGGCGGCGAGCGAGGTCTTCGTATTCGTCGGCCACGTCGTCCCACCGGAATCGTGTCCGGGCGATCTCCTGCACTGCTGCGGCATGCGCATCGCGCGTGGCCGCATCGCCCTCGGCGGCGGTCACATGCGCGGCGACGTCGTCCGCATCGGCGAAGAACCACCCGTTGCCGTCGAGGACCTCGCGGTTGAAGGGCACCTCGTAGCCGATCACGGCCGTGCCCGCTCCCATGGCGCGGAGGAGCGACGGGTTGGTGCCGCCGACGGAGTGACCGTGCAGGTAGGTGGCGGCGTGAGCGTAGAGCGCGTCGAGGAGCTCCTGGTCGTAGACGCCGCCGACGAGGCGGATGCGCTCGTCGCCCTCGGCGGCGTTCCGGATCTCCTGGATGTACCCGGCCGCGTACGGCGCGGACCCGACGACCACGAGCGGGAGGCGCGCGGCGCTGGCCCGGTAGCCGCGGACGATCTCGAGCACATGGTTCTCCGGCTCGAACCGCGCGACGACGAGGTGGTAGCCGCCGGGGGCGAGCTCCATCTCGGCCAGACGATGCGTCGGCGGCTCGTCGAGGATCGGCGCGCCATAGCGGATCAGCTCCGTCGGCACGTCGAACTGGTGGCGGTAGTAGTCGGAGATGCCGGGGGCATCGGCGATGAGCGCGTCTGCGGTGCGGACACCGAACTGCTCGGCCCACCGGTAGTAGGCCTTGCCGCGCGGCCCCCACTTCGAGCGACGCCACTCGAGACCGTCCATGTGCAGGGCGACGGGCGCCCGGCGCAGCCGGAGCAGCGGCAGGAACGGCGAGTTCGCGGCGTTGAAGACGAAGGTCGCGTCGGGGCGGCGGTGGAAGAGCAGGTGTAGGGCCGAGAGCCCGGTGTGGCTGAGCGTCTCGACCTGCTTCACGGGGACGGCGGGGAGGTGCACCACGCGCATGCCGAGGTACTCCTTCTCCCGGTGCTCGGAACCGCGGGTGTACACGACGACGTCGTGCCCGCGGTCGGCCAGGCGGCGGCCGACCTCCTCGATGGCCGTCTCGAACCCGCCGTACGCGGCAGGCACGCCGCGGGTCCCCACCATCGCGATCGTGAGGGGTGTCGTAGTGCTCATCCGCTCAGTATGCCCCGCTCGGCTGCGCCATGACCTTCGCGGTGCGCCACATGATCTGCAGATCGTTCATGACCGACCAGTTCTCCACGTACCGCAGGTCGAGCCGCACGCTCTCGTCCCACGAGAGGTCGCTGCGTCCGGAGACCTGCCACAGGCCCGTGATGCCGGGCTTGATGTAGAGACGGCGGAACACGGTGCCGTCGTAGGCGGTGACCTCGCTGGGCAGCGGCGGACGAGGGCCGACGACGCTCATGTCGCCGACGAGCACGTTCCAGAACTGCGGGAGCTCGTCCAGCGAAAGCTTGCGCAGCACCTTCCCGACGCGGGTCACGCGCGGGTCGTCCTTCATCTTGAACAGCAGGCCGGCGCCCTCGTTCTGCTCCTTGAGCGCCGCGAGCTGCTTCTCGGCGTCGGTGCGCATCGAGCGGAACTTCACCATCTTGAACCGGCGGCCGTCCCGTCCCACGCGCTCCTGGAAGAAGAACACCGGGCCGGGCGAGTCGAGCTTGATGAGTGCGCTGAGCACGGGGGTGAGCAGCGCGATCGGGATGAGCGCGACGGTGGCCACGACGACATCGAGGGCGCGCTTGAGAAGGTGGACCCCGCCCTCGTATGTCGGGATCTTCACCTGGATCAGCGGCAGGCCGTCGACCTGGCGCAGCGAGATGCGCGGGCCCGCGACGTCCGTCAGGCGGCTGGAGAGGACGAGCTCGGCGGCGGTGCCCTCGAGCTGCCAGCTGAGCTGCTTGACGAAGTCGGGGGACCCCTCGGGGCGGCTCGCCACGATGATGGTGTCCGCCCCGAGTTGTGCCGCCGCCGCGGCGACGGTGTCCAGATCGCCCACGACCGGGTAGATGCTCTCCCCGATCCTGAGCGCGCCGGCAGTGCGATCCAGCAGCGTCGTCCCCACGACGTGATAGCCGTTCTCCCCGCCCTTCTGCAGGGAGTCGATCACATACTCGACGTCCTCGGTGGCGCCGACCACCAGTGTCCTCGACGCGAACCGCCCGGACAGGCGCTGCCGCTGCAGCCAGCGGCGCCAGGTCCAGCGGGCGAAGAGGAGACCGAGCATGCCGACCGGGAGGGCGATGAAGAACAGCGGCTGCAGTCCTTCCCACTCCAGGAGCACGCCCGCGATGGCGGTGATGCCGAAGGCGAGTCCCGCCGCGTGCGCGACGCGACGGTACTCCGTGGCCCCGGACCCGAAGATGGCGGCGGCTCGGCTGTTGAGCGCCGACAGCATCAGGTACCAGGCGAGACCCAGCAATGCGGCGTTGCGCACGGCCTCGATCACCGAGACGCCGGAGACCAGCTGGACCGTCGCCGTCAGTGCGACCGCGATCAGGATGACAGCCGCATCCGTGATCCGCAGCCGCATCCGATAGCGACGCTCCCACTGGCGGCGTCGTTCGAGCGTCGCCGACACACGCGGCGTGCTCGCCGCAGGCGTCACCGACGCGGTCGCTCGCGGTGCCGTGATCGGCGTGAAACCCGTACGAGCGATGCTCAGAGCATCCTCGACGGAAGTCATGCCGAGGCCCCTTGAGCCGTGAATGTACGCAGATAACCCCAGTGCGCCATCGTTTCCCCAGTTTTCCCCAGACCATGAACCCCACGTTCACGGACACGTCTGCGTCCCGACCCCTCGGGTCCTGCTGGTGCTTCCCGATCCCACATCGAGAAGGTGTCCTCGTCGTCCCAAACCGACGAGGCGTGCAGCAGGCACTGCAGACGGTCATCACTGTAGCGGATTCGGCCGCCGGACGGAAGCGCATCCCGCGCCGGAGGGAGATCCGTTCCGGCATACCGCCCGGGGAGAGGGAGCCGGGAGCTAGTCTGTCGCGGTGACTGCGCACCCGACTTCGACTCCTCGCTTCCGTCTGCAGCCCATGCGGCCGCGCGACCCCGGTCAGCCGCACCGCGCCGCGAGTCCGCTGGAGCTCTTCTTCGATCTCGTCTTCGTGGTAGCGGTGAGCATCGCGTCTGCGCAGCTGCATCACGCCCTGAGCCACGGCGACTTTCTCCACGGGATCACCTCGTATGCGATGCTCTTCTTCGCGATCTGGTGGGCGTGGATGAACTTCACCTGGTTCGCCACGTCCTTCGACACCGACGACTGGCCGTACCGGATCGCCACCTTCGTCCAGATGGCGGGCGTCCTCGTCCTGGCCGCAGGGATCCCCGGGGCCTTCAACGAGGGCGACTTCACACTCCCGGTGATCGGCTACGTCGTGATGCGCGTCGCCGTGGTCGCGCAGTGGCTGCGCGCGTCCCGGACCGCGGGGCCGCTCCGTTCCGTCGCGCTGCGATACGCCGGCGGCATCGCCGCCGTGCAGGTGTTGTGGATCCTGTTCCTACTCGTCCCCTCGGGGCCGGTCCAGCTCGCGGCCTTCATTGTCTTCGCCCTCATCGAGATCGCCGTCCCGGTGGTCGCCGAGCGCCGCCACCAGACGCCGTGGCACCCGCACCACATCACCGAGCGCTACGGTCTGTTCACCCTCATCGTGCTCGGTGAGAGCCTTCTCGCCTCTGCCAACGCGATCATCGACGCGGTGGATGAGGTCGAGGCCCTGGGGCCGCTCCTGGCGATCTCGGCCCTCGCATTCGTCGTGACGGCGGCCCTGTGGTGGATCTACTTCTGGCCGCCCCACCACCGGTCCATCACCACCCTCGGCCGTTCCCTGCGCTACGGCTACACCCATTACTTCGTGTTCGCGGCGGCTGCCGCCTTCTCCGCCGGCATCGAAGTGGAGCTGGACGTGCTGACAGGGGAGAGCCACCTCGCTCCGATGGCCGCCACGTTCACGGTGTCCGTGCCGATCGCGGTGTTCCTCATCGGCATCTGGTGGGTCGCCATCCGGGACAACGCCGACAGGGTCGTCAACACCGTCATCCCGGTGGGGGCGCTGCTCGTCCTGCTCGACCCGTTCGTGCCCGTGCCGGTGGCGCTGACGGCAGCGGTGATGGTCGCGATCGTGGTCGTGCTCGTGATGCGGCCGCCGATCCCTCGCGGTGCCGGGGCGACGGATGCCTGAGCGCCTCGGTCAGACGCTCGCGGCGAAGAGGTCCAGGCATTCGGTGCGCAGGCGGGCGATCGCCTCGGTGTCGCCGCGGAGGTGACGGATGAGAGCATGCTGCATCATGCCGTCCGTGAGCGCATACGCGAAGAGCGGTGTGAAGCGGCAGGGCCGTCCTCGCAGCTCGGAGTAGCGTTCGACCACCCGCCAGATCGCCTCCTGGAGGTCGGCCTCCACCTCCGCGATGGTGTCGCCGAAGCCCGACTCGAACAAGGACTGATTGCGGAGGTCGTACCAGAGCCGGTGCAGGCGGGAGTCCTGCTCCACGCTCCGGGCGAGCTCCGCCGCGGCCCCTGCCGCGAGGTCCTCCGCGGTCTCCGCGTTCTGCAGAACGGCGAGGTAGCGGTCGCCGAGTCCGCCCTTCGAGATCCGCACCGCCTCCGCGATGAGATCGTTCTTGTCGGTGAAGTAGTAATGGAGGGAACCGTGGGAGAGCTCTGAGTGCTGGGCGATCTCGCGAAGCCCCGTCCGGGCGAACCCGCGCTCAGCGATCGCCTCCAGGGCTGCCTCGGCCAGTGCTCGTCGGCGGAGTGCGAACTTGTCCACCCCTGCGCGTTCGGCCCGCTTGGTCGCCGTCGTCATGCTGTGCCCCCGGTCTCGTCCCCGTCGGGATCGGTGCGGGTAATGCTATGGCATGTGGGCGGATCTGGACAGGTGTCCGGGGAAAACTTGACAGGTGCCAAGTCGCGTGCTGCACTGGATGCGTCACGGCCGCGCATGTCCCCTGCGTGCCGGCCGTCTTCGTGGCCGTCCGAGCGATTCCCCCATCGCCCCGGCCCTGCGTTGTCCGCCGAGTTCTTCGAGCGCCAGCGCTGCAGAGCGGAGCGATGTCCCCGCATCCTCCGCTCTGCCCTCCTCCCGAAGAGTTCTCATCGGTCACGCATAGCTCCCTGATTGATCACCCCGCGAGCATGGGCACAACGCCGCACACGCTCGAGAGGAGCACATCATGAGCCGCATCCCCGAACCGACCCCCACGCCGCAGGGCCCCATGTACGAAGGACGACTGCTGGATCGCGCGGACGAGGAGGTGGTCGACCAGGGCGTGGCCTTCGATCTCCGGACGCTGATGAGCCGCCGCGGGCTGCTGATCGGCGGCGGGCTTGGCCTCGGTGCCGTCGTCCTCGCCGCCTGCGCTCCCGGCGCCACAGGATCGTCGTCGACGACCGCCACCCCCACGCCCAGCGCCACCGGCACGGCGTCGGATGCGGTCTCGGAGATCCCCGACGAGACCGCCGGCCCCTACCCGGGCGATGGCTCGAACGGCCCGGACGTCCTCGACGAGGCCGGGATCATCCGCCAGGACATCCGTTCGTCCATCGACGGCGGGGCCACGGCCGACGGCGTCCCGCTCTCCTTCGAGCTCCAGATCCTCGACCTGGCGAACGGCGGGGTGCCGTTCGCTGGCGTGGCGGTCTACGCGTGGCACTGCAACGCGCAGGGGGAGTACTCCCTGTACTCGTCCGGGCTCGAGGACGTCTCCTATCTGCGCGGGGTGCAGGTCGCCGACGACGACGGGAAGGTGTCCTTCACCTCCGTCTTCCCCGGGTGCTACTCCGGGCGCTGGCCGCACATCCACTTCGAGGTCTATCCGGATGCGACCGCGATCACCGACGCGTCGAACGCGATCGCCACGTCCCAGCTCGCGCTGCCCGAGGACGCCTGCCGTGCGGTCTATGCGGAGACGGCGTACTCCGGATCGGCGGACAACCTGGCGCGCATCTCCCTGACCTCCGACAACGTCTTCGGCGACGACGGCGGGGCGTCGCAGCTCGCCACGACGACGGGGAGCGTCACCGGCGGATACACCGCGGCCCTCGTGGTCGGCGTCGACACGACGACCACCCCGAGCGCCGGATCCGCGCCCGGAAGCGGCGGCGGTCGTCCGCCCGGCAGCTGACGCTCTCGGCGCGTGGTTCGTGGATCTGCTAAGCTGATCGTGCAACGTGTGCGTTTCGCCCCCTCTCGGCCGCCTCGTCGCCACTGATCAGGGCCATCCACGGACCACGCACATCGACGCGCGCGGAATCCGCCCTCGGTCTCTTCACGTGCGGAGCGCGAGCGCGCCCGCCCCACAGCAATGAGCATGAACATGAGTACCACCACCGTCCCTTCCTCCATCCCTCTCACCTGGAAACAGGCCGACGTCGACGTGCACGTCGCCACCCGCAGCGGTGAGTTCGCCGGATTCGTCGAGTTCGACGGATCCGCGCACCGGCTGCGCGACGAGCGCGGCACCGACCTCGGGTCGTTCCCGTCGCTCGACGACGCCTTCCGTGCGCTCGCCGCCGCGCAGCAGCCCGCCCGGCCGGCGGCATCGCCGGCCCTCCCTCGGACGCGCGGTCGGCGGCCGCGTCGAGCGCGGGCCTGAGTCGTATGCCGCCTCGCGTATGCGAGCGCGGTTAGTGTGGCCACAGCGATCGGCAACCGCCCTTGGCTTCTTCAGCTCAAGGGCTCCCGATCGACAGGAGAGCATCATCTCCCGCACATCCTCCCCGACCGTCACCGCCACCCTCGGGCCGGTTCGTCAGACCTACGCCGGGAACGCCGAGTTCCCCCCGCTCACCCGGGCCTACCGCGATGTGCAGCAGGTCGTGAAGGAGACCGGGCTCCTGCAGCGCACTCCTGTGTTCTACACACTGATCGGCGCGGCCCTCGTCGTCGCCTTCGCCGGCTGCGTCGCGGGCTTCCTCCTCCTCGGTGACAGCTGGTTCCAGCTCCTCATCGCCGCCGCCCTCGGGATCGTCTTCACGCAGGTCGCCTTCCTCGCCCATGAGGCGGCGCACCGTCAGATCCTCTCCACGGGGCCGGCGAACTTCCGCCTGGCCCGCGTGCTCGCCGGCATCATCGGCATGAGCTATCACTGGTGGGACTCCAAGCACACCCGGCACCACGGCAACCCGAACCAGGTCGGCAAGGACCCCGACATCCAGGTCGATACCATCTCCTTCCTGGAGGAGGATGCGGCGCAGTCGCGTGGCATCGTCCGGCTCATCACGCGCAAGCAGGGGTGGCTCTTCTTCCCCCTCCTGACGCTCGAGGGGCTCAACCTGCACTACCTCGGTCTGAAGCACCTGATGACGAGGAAGAACGTGAAGGGGCGCTGGATCGAACTCGGTCTCATCGTCCTCCGGTTCGCCGTCATCCTCGTGCCGCTGTTCCTCTTGCTTCCCGTCGGCATGGTCTTCGCGTTCCTGGGTGTGCAGCTCGCGGTCTTCGGCGTCTACATGGGCGCATCCTTCGCCCCCAACCACAAGGGAATGCCGGTCATCGCTCCCGACGCGAAGCTCGACTTCTTCTCGAAGCAGGTGCGCACGTCGCGCAACATCCGCGGCGGATGGTGGGTGACGGGGCTGATGGGCGGCCTCAACCACCAGGTGGAGCACCACCTGTTCCCGAACATGTCGCGGCTGCACCTGTCGAAGGCGCGCGGCATCGTGCGCGACTACTGCGCCGCGAACAGCATCCCCTACACCGAGACAAGCCTCGGACAGTCGTACGCGATCGTCATCGCCTACCTCAACCGGGTCGGCCTGGCGGCGCGCGACCCGTTCGACTGCCCGGCGGCCGCACAGCTCCGCCGCGCCTGAAGCCTCACCGATACGACGAAGGGGCGAGCAGACAGCTGCTCGCCCCTTCGTCGTGTCCGCGCCGGATCAGCGCTTCGAGTCGTCCGACTCGATGACGTCGATCGTGATCTTCTCCAGCGGACGGTCGTCGTCGAGCTCGTCGTCGAGGACCTCGTCGCCTCGGAAGCTCTCGACGGACGCCTCGACGACGTCGTCCTCGTTCTCGTCGTCATCCTCGTCGATCGTGGCCTCCGTCAGCGCGATCTCCGTGGGGAGGTTGTCGTCGCTGAAGATGCCGTCGGGGCGGATGAGCTCGCGCACCTCGGCCATGAAGCTGGTGAGCTGCTGCTGCTGCCACCGCAGCTGACGGGCACGATCCTCGGCGTCGCGGAGGACGGTGGAGGTGTGGCCGGTCACCGCGTCGACGATCTTCTGAGACTTCACGCGGGCGCGCTCGAGGATGTCCCTGGCACGGACCTGCGCGTCGGCCTCGATCGCCTGTGCCTGCGAGCGCATGAGCTTCTCGTAGCCGTCGGCCTTCGCGGAGATGCGCTGGGCGTGCTCCAGTGAGGCGGTGACCTGCTCGTTCGCGTCGGTCGTGATGCGCTCGGCGTGTGCGACCGCCTGATTGTGCAGCACGAGGAACTCCTGCTGCGCGTCGTCCTGACGACGGGTGAGGGTCTCCTCGAACTCCAGCACGCGGGCGTTCATCTCACGCACCTCGCGCTCGGCGTCCGCCCGCAGCTGGGTGGTCTCACGCGTGACGAGGGAGCGCAGTGCGGCGGCGCCCTTCTCGGCCTCGGTGCGGATCGCCGTGGCCTCCTGGGACGCCTGGCTGACCTTCTCCGCGGCGTGGGCGGCCTCGCGCTCGATGCGCGCCTCGTGGGCCGTGTACTCGGTCTCCATCTTCAGCCGCACCTGATCGGCGTCGCGCTGAGCCTGGGAGATGATGCGCTCGGCATCCGCCTCGGCCTCGGCGCGCTGCGCGGCGACCTCTTCGCGGGCCGAGGTCATCAGGCGGTCGGCCTGCACGGCGGCGTTCTGGATGAGGACGTTCGCCTGCTCCTCGGCCACCCGCAGGATCGCCTCGAACTGCTGGCGGGAGGGCGCTTCCTCCCCATCGGCCTGCGGCATGTCGACGAGCTCGGAGGTGAGCGTCGCCACCTGCTGCTCGGCATCCGCGGCCTTGGCGTTCGCGGCGGCGAGCTCGGCTTCCAGGGCCTCGCGTGCCTCGCGCTCCTCGGCTTTGAGAGCTTCGACCGATTCGGCCTCGCGGGCCTTCGCCTCGGCGACCTCATCGGCGGCCTGCTGGAGCTGGGCGCGCATCGATGCGAGCGCGGCGTCGACCTCGCCCTTGTCGTAGCCGCGGAATCCGATGGTGAACGCCGACGTGGACGTGGACGACGTGTCGCGGGGAGCCGTCTCGATCAGCTGATCGAAGAAGTCCGGCGACCGCTCGTCGTCGCGGGGTGTGCCCGAGGAATCGCTCATGGGTTCAAGCCTTTCTGGCGTGTCCGCGACACGAAGCGGACTTCGTTTCGTGGACGGGATCGCAAGCTCGGGGGAGGAGGCCCCCGGCATGCGCCACGACCGGGTCGTCATCCGTCCCTGCGGGGCGCGGCGCGCGTCTAGCCTAATTGCGTCACCTGGGAATCGTGACCCCTAATTCCAGGCCCTGCGAGCGACGATCAGAGCCGGCGGAACCAGCGCGCGTTGCGGTCGTCGAGCTCCGGCCCGCGCTCGAACAGGGAGACGGGCCCGTCGGCCACCTCGATCCCGCGGGTCGCGGCCTCGGCGGACACCAGGGCGCGCAGCTCCCGCCAGAGGGGTGCGGTCTGCGGGAAGCCGAGGTACTCGCGGAAGGTCTCGACGCGCACGAGAGTCCCCGCGCTGCCGGGAACCAATCGCGCGACGGTGTCGTCCGGTTCGACGAAGCGGACGCCCAGCGCGCCGTCCGGGAGCAGCGAGAAGCTCCTGCCTCGCTCCTCGACGATCACGCGCAGCAGCTCCGCCGTGGCCGTCGGGGAGGCGTGGACGAGGAGAGTGGCTCCGAGGTCGGCGAAGATCTCCTCCATCCGCGCGGCGGTGTACCGGGCTCCCGCGCGCTCGCCGGCCGACGATGCGCTGCGCCGCACCCAGCCGCGCAGGAAGGCGGCTCCCACGATGAGGCTGAGGATGACCAGGAAGAGGACGAGGATCAGAGCGGTGTCCAGGGCAGCGACCTTCCGTGCTGAACGTCGGTGCGCGTCAGCGCGGGCCGGCGAGTTGGTCCAGCTGAAGATCGCCGGTGGCGTTGAGTGCCTGCATGATCTCCTGGATGCGGTGCGGGTCCACGGCCGGCGGCTCCGCCTCGTCGAAGCCGAACTGCAGGGGGATGGCGGGATGGATCCAGACGCTCGCTCGCCGGTCGAGGCCGCCCTCGGGAGGCTGCCAGGTCATCATGAAGCTTTCCTGACGACGCAGCTTGGTGGCGATGACGATCTTCAGATGCGCGAGCGTCTCGTCCTCGACGAGGATCGGATCCGAGTGCCCGTCGTACCGGAGTCTTCCCATGGTGCTGACCGTACACCCCCGTGGGGTCTCACGATCACGGCGTGAGCGCGGCGGAACGGGAGTGAATGGGGTGGCGTTCGCGGGGCGGAGCGCCTGGCCTTGGTACGGTGACCGCGGAGGACACCACGTCCCCTGGGGCCGCCGAGCAAGAGAGAACTTCGAGATGAAGCGCACGTCCCGCTTGCGTCTTGGTCGCATCGGGATCGTCGCCGTGCTCGCGATCGTGCTGGGATCGCTGACGCCGGCCCTCACCACGACCGGTTCCGCGAGCGCGGCGTCCGACGGCTACATGGTCTACCCGGCTTCGGGCAACATCCAGTCCAAGGTGGGCGACGGCTGCCTCGGCAACTATCGTGCGCACGACGGCATCGACATCTCGCGGAACGGCGGGACGCCGATCCTGGCGGCGTATGACGGCGTGATCAAGAGCCGCACGTCGAACGGCGGCTACGGCAACTACGTCGATGTGCAGCACCCGGGCGGCTATGTCACCCGATACGCCCACATGGCGGCATCCGGCTGGTACGCACCGGGGACGAAGGTTCTGCGCGGGCAGCAGATCGGCGTCGTCGGGAACACCGGCAACTCCGCCGCGTACCACCTGCATTTCGAGGTGTGGCTGAACGGCAAGGTCTACTCCCAGATCAACGACGGATTCACCTGCCTGTCGAACGTCACGCGGGGAGGGACGATCCCGCTGTTCTTCCCCGGTCTCGGGGCGAGCGACTCGGCGGGCATCGACACCGCCGACTTCACCGGTAACGGTAAGGCCGATCTTCTCGTCGTCGCGGGCAACGGGGATCTCAGACTGCGAGCGGGGGACGGCCGCAGCAGCCTCGCCGGACCGACCACCCTGTTCGGAGGCGGGTGGGGGAACTCACGACGGCACATCACGCACTCGGACTTCAACGGAGACGGCCACGCGGACATCCTCGTGGCGCGCTCCGACGGCGCCCTGGAGTACTACGCCGGGAACGGCGCCGGCGGCTTCCGTGCAGCGACCACCCCGGGAGCCGGCTGGTACGGGATGCGTCACGTCACTTCCGGTGCGGACTTCACCGGGGACGGACGGCAGGACGTCATCGGAGTGTCCCCTGCCGGGACTCTCGTGATCTTCCCCGGCAACGGGGCCGGCGGCTTCCGCACTCCGAACGTCACCGTGGGCAACGGCTGGGAGGGTTTCCACTACCTCGTCGCCGGAGACTTCGACGGCGACGGACGGGGTGACCTCATCGGGGTCGCCGGTGATGGCGTGCTGAGGCTCTACACCGGCGCGTCCGGCCTGCGCACCTGGCGTCAGGCCGGGACCGGCTGGCAGGAGTTCACCGAGGTCACCGGCGGCGCGGACTACAACGGGGACGGTCGTGCGGACCTGGTCGCCCGCACGGCGGCAGGACAGCTCTACCTCTATCCCGGCAACGGCGCCGGAGGGTTCGGCGCCAAGATCCTCATGGCCTCGGATGCGGCGGACTACCTCGCGATCGAATAGCGCGGGTCGCGTAGCGGGCACCGGCCGACGCGTATCGTGGGCGCATGGCCGCTCCGACCCTCGACGACATCGCGGCGGCGCCGTGCAAGCGGCGCGCGCGGCTCTCGACGAGTTCGAGGCTGCGCTCGGTCTCGACGGGCTGATGCCTCATCGCGCAGATCATCCCTCGGTGGATACTCGCGAGGGTAAGACGATCATCGACCAACGCTTTGACCAGAGCATCGCATTCGACTCGAACTCCGAGTGGTGGTGGAAGCGTCGGGCCGCTGAACTGCTTCTTGACCGTGTGCAGCCGGCGCGATTCGCATGGATCGACGATGAAATCGGGAACGTGGGCATCAAGGCCGACCCATGGGGACCGCAACAGAATCATCAGCGCCTGCTCCTGCGGACAAGGTCCTTGCCGGGGCTCCTGCCGCGCGATCTGCAGCGGGTCGAAAGCTGGCTGAATGAGGACGCTCCCTAATAGCGCCTTTGCCGAGGCCAGTAGCCAGTCGTGCCGCTGAGGATGCGGGGCAAAGGTGGCGCTGTCATTCGGGCGGTCAAGGTCTGCTGACTCGCGGGACGTCAGCCGCCCCGAATGCTCGGTCCGGGAGATGTGGTTGGGTGCCGCCGTAGCGCTCGTAAACACGTGCAGCGTATGCCTAACGCTCATTGTGGCCGCGTGCATGTTCCACGCGGCGCGTAGCGACGTCGCGGCCCATCAACCAGGATTCCGCAAAGGGGTGTTGCCCAACGGCTCAGGCGACTGAGCACCGCCGCTGGAGCCTGAATTGAGCTCCGCCCCTGGAACGGTCCGTACGTTTCGCTCTCAACCCCGAAAAATGGGGCTTCGCGCCGATAGTTCGGATAACTGTGAATATCGGCGGTTAGAAACACACCCCTTGAAGTGAGATGGGGCTGAGCACGAGCTTAACTGTCGGAACCGCGTTGAAGTGGCACAACCCCGCTTTGCGTGCCACGCCTGGCATTGCTGACAGCATGTGTCACCCATGCTCGGTGGCCACGCCGTTGTGCGATTCAGCCAAAACTGTTCACTTGTCGTTTCCGTGCGTATTGGGTTCGGCAGAGGGTTGCGGTGGGTTTTCGTCAGCGTGTCGTACGCTGCAGCAGTGCGCCCAGGTGACTGCCGAAGACGATCGTTTTCGGCGGGAGATGGACCCCGGAGCCTAGACCGAGGAATACCCTGAATATTGTTCGCGATGCTGCGCGGGTACTCGCTGCGGGAGCCGCGTGGCTCGGATGGGTATCCCCGGTTCTCGGGACCGTCATGTATATGTGGGGCGGGGCGCCATTCCATACCGGCGCGGTGAGTGAGCTGCGGGCGCGCACGCCCGGGCCTGTCGTCAGGATCGTCGCCTGTGCGACGCGGTCGCAGAGCGCGGCGTCATCGGGTCCGGTCAGTGGTTGTGCCGGGCGTCCTGGGCTTCGGGGTCACGCATAGGAACGCCCCGTAAATTGAAAACTGTGCCACTCGCCCCAACGGTCAATGCAACTCGTCCCGGTGGTTCTTGCCGCAACCGTGCTTCTCTCCGTGCGGTCGGAGCCGCGCTGGCCGCGGTCTTCATCGTCGGCCTGAGCGCCTGCGCGCCCGATCCGGTCAGTGAATCGTTTCTCAGCGGAGAAAACACGGGCTTTGTCTCCGGCGACGGTGCGATCGTAGAGATCCCTGAGGCTGACCGTGGAGACCCTGTCGACTTCGGCGGCATCACAGAGACCGGCGAGAAGCTTGACAGCGCTGACCTTGCAGGCGAGGTTGTGGTCGTTAATTTCTGGTACGCCGGGTGTGCACCCTGCCGTGTCGAGGCGGCCGACTTGGAGAGCGTCTGGCAGGAATACAAAGGGAACGGCGTCTCGTTTGTCGGGATCAACACCCGTGATCAGGCCGATACCGCCGCCGCATTCGCCAACGAGTTCGGTGTCACCTATCCGAGCCTGATCGATGCCGACACGGCGGAGGCCAAGCTCGCCTTCGCCAAAGTCGTTCCGATCGCCGCCACCCCGACCACTCTGGTGCTCGACAAGCAGGGCCGTGTTGCCGCGCGCATTATCGGTCCGATCGAGGGTACCTCAATCCTGTCCACACTCGTCGAGGACGCCCTCGCGGAGTCGTCGTGACGATCTCGGCGACGCTATGAATCCCGAAGCGATCATCGGATCCGGCGCGCTCTGGCTCGCAATCCCTCTCGCCATGCTCGCCGGACTCGTGTCGTTCCTGTCCCCATGCGTGCTCCCTCTCGTCCCGGGCTACCTCGGCTTCCTCGGGGGAACGGCCGCTCCGCGAGGCGCTGCGTCTCGCGGAGCTCGCTCAACAACCGGGGATGCCGGATCGCCGTCGCGAGGACGGCTACTGTTCGGAGTGCTGCTGTTCATCTTCGGGTTCAGCATCGTCTTCGTGTTCATCACGGCACTCAGCGGCACGGTGGGCGTCTTCCTGCTGCAGTGGGGTGACCTGATCACACGGATCCTCGGTGTGATCATCATCATGATGGGGCTCGTGTTCCTCGGCTTCTTCGGCTTCGCCCAACGTGAGCTGCGCTTTCACATCGATTCCAAGTACGGCATTGTCGGTGCCCCGCTCCTGGGCATCGCGCTGGGCATTGGCTGGGCACCCTGCATGGGCCCGACCCTCGCCGCCATCGTGGCGATCTCTTTCAACGCCGGCGATCCCGTGCGTGCCAGCTTCCTCGGGCTCGCGTACTCCCTGGGCCTCGGTATCCCGTTCCTGCTCGTCGCTCTCGGATTCGGATGGGCGACGAAGACAATCGGGTTCCTCCGCCGACACATCCGCGTCGTGAACGCCATCGGCGGGGTGCTGCTCCTCGCGCTGGGCGCCTTGATGGTAAGCGGAATCTGGACCGACATCATGTCCCGGCTGACGGCGGTGATGGGCACCGTCATCCTTCCGCTCTAAGACTGGCGAGGCAGCGGACAGTGAAGCGGTGAGTTCCGAGGAGAGCCTCTCGATGGCCGCCGATGCCTGCAGCCCCGATCGGTTTGGTGCAGACGATGTCAACGGCGGGATCCTGCGGTTGCAGTCATCGGGGATCGACTGGCGACCCACAACGGTCGTGGCGCCACCGAGTAGGGAATGAGATGGAAGCTTGTTCGCGCATCGCCCGCGGGGTGGGGAGTGGGCAGCCCATTAGCGATTGGTCATCCACTGCTGTACAGTCAGTGTGTGCTGACTATTACTTCCCGTATCGACGTGATGAACCGGCTTGGCCGGGCGATGGCAGATCCCACGCGCTCACGGATCTTGATGACTCTGCTCGAAGGACCCAGTTATCCTGCAGTGCTTTCGCGGGACCTGGTCCTTACCCGTTCAAACGTTTCGAACCACCTGACATGCCTACGCGATTGTGGCATCGTGGTCGCCGAGCCTGAAGGTCGCCAGACCCGCTACGAGATCGCCGACCCGCATCTTGCAGCGGCCCTCGTCGCGCTCGTCGATGTGACGCTGGCTGTCGACGCGCATGCGCCGTGCGTGGATTCAGCGTGCATGGTGGCTGGTTGCTGCGCGACGGGAGTGGACGCGTGAGCGCGGCGTGCGGCTGCGAGCACGAGCCCTCTAGTACTGCTGACGAAGAATCCGACGCGGTCGAGCAGCCCTGGTGGCGAGACCGCGGGATCATGGTGCCTGTTTTCTCCGGCATAGCGTTCCTGGTCGGACTGATTCTCGAGTGGTCGGGTCAGGAGATCCCGGCGCTGGTACTGTTCTGGATCGGCCTACTGCTGGGTGCGTCGACGTTCACGCCCGGTGCGATTCGGAAGCTCTTCAAGGGCAAACTCGGCATCGGGCTGCTGATGACAATCAGCGCCATCGGAGCAGTCGTCCTCGGCTACGTGGAGGAGGCCGCGGCCCTGGCGTTCTTGTACTCCATCGCTGAGGCACTCGAGGACAAGGCGATGGACCGCGCCCGCGGCGGGCTGCGTGCACTGCTCAAGCTCGTACCGGAGACAGCGACCGTCTTGCAGGGCGGCACTGCCGTGCACGTCCAGGCGAGAGAGTTGATGGTCGGTCAGGTCATGGTTGTCCGACCGGGCGAGAGGATCGCGACCGACGGGATCGTCCGCTCCGGTCGCTCCAGCCTGGACACATCGGCTATCACTGGCGAATCGATCCCGGTCGAGGTCGAGCCCGGCGATGTGGTCTCGGCCGGCGCGATCAACAGTGTCGGTGCACTGGAGGTCGAGACAACTGCGGCCGGCAGCGACAACTCGCTCACCACGATCGTTGAGCTGGTGGAGAAGGCGCAGACGGAGAAGGGTGAGCGTGCTCGTCTAGCCGACAAGATCGCCCGACCGCTGGTGCCAGGCGTTCTGATCCTCGCGGCGCTCGTCGCGATCATCGGTTCGGTGCTGGGCGATCCTGAGGTGTGGATCACCCGCGCGCTTGTGGTACTCGTTGCGGCGTCTCCGTGTGCGCTCGCGATCTCGGTACCGCTGACGGTCGTCGCCGCGATCGGTGCGGCGAGCAAGTTCGGTGTAATCATCAAGTCCGGTGCTGTTTTCGAGCGCTTCGGTACGGTCCGCCACGTTGCCGTCGACAAGACCGGCACACTCACCCGCAACGAACCGGCAGTCACCGCCGTCCTCACCGCGAACGGCGTGACGGAGGCTCAGGCCCTGGCGTGGGCGGCAGCGTTAGAGCAGCACAGCACGCATCCTCTGGCTGCCGCGATCACCGCAGCGGCCCCGGGTACTCTGGCGGCTGCCGATGTGACCGAGCAGCCCGGGCACGGCATCGACGGCACCGTTGACGGATCGAGAATCACCGTCGGCAGCCCCCGCTGGCTGGACGCCGACGACCTGACGGACCGGGTGGCGGGGCTCGAGGAGCAGGGCATGACCGTCGTGATCGTGCACCGTGACGGGTCCCCGGTCGCCGCGATCGGCGTTCGCGACGAGCTGCGTCCCGAAGTCCCCGACGTGGTCCGGACGCTGACAAGACAGGGCATCGGCGTGACGATGCTCACCGGCGACAACACCCGCACCGCTCGTGCACTGGCTGCGCAGGCCGGCATCACTGACGTGCGAGCCGAGATGCGCCCCGAAGACAAGGCGGCCGCGATCGGTGAGCTGTCGAAGGCAGGGGCGGTCGCGATGATCGGCGACGGCATCAACGACGCTCCGGCCCTCGCTGGCGCGGACATCGGTATCGCGATGGGCGCGACCGGCTCCGACGCGGCGATCGAATCCGCGGACGTCGCGTTCACCGGCCATGATCTCCGCCTCATCCCACGGGCGTTCGATCACGCCCGCCGAGGGCGACGGATCATCAACCAGAACATCATCCTGTCGCTGCTGATCATCACGGCACTGCTCCCGCTCGCACTCTTCGGAGTGCTGGGGCTCGCGGCCGTCGTCCTGGTCCACGAGGTCGCGGAGGTCATCGTGATCCTCAACGGGCTGCGAGCCGCCCGCGCACACACTCCGCGGCTGGAAAGCTGATGCTCGCAACCATCGGATCAGCGATCGGCTTGTTCGCAGCGACCAACATCGACGACATCGTCGTGCTCACCGTGCTGTTCCTCGCCTCAAGCCGGGGGAAGCCCCGGCCCTGGCAGATCGTCGCTGGCCAGTACCTCGGGTTCATCGCCCTCGTCGTGATCAGCGTGATCGCCGCGCTCGGCCTCACGATCGTCCCGGACGAATGGGTCGGTTTCCTCGGCCTGATCCCGCTCGGCATCGGTATCTGGACGCTTGTCGCCGGCCTGCGCCGCAACGGCGATGACGATGACGACGACGCCAAGATCACCGCGGTTGGAATGTGGGGTGTTGCGGGGATCACGATTGCCAATGGGGCGGACAATATCTCTTTGTACACGCCGATCTTCCGCACCACCGCACCCGGCGACGTCGCCGTCATGATCGTCGTGTTCCTCGTTCTCGTCGCCGTCTGGTGCGCCGCTGGACGGCTGATCGGCACCAACAAGGCTGTCACTGAGGGGCTGGAACGCGTCGAGCACTGGCTCGTCCCGGCCGTGTTCATCGGTCTGGGTCTGTTCATCCTGATCGAATCCGGCGTCATCGTTCGTCTGATTGAGGTCCTCGCATGACGTCGCCCGAGGCAGAAGCTCGCCCGTCCGCTCCGCGGAAATTGTCGCCGGCACAGCGCTGGCAACTCACTGGCGGAGCGCTGCTGATCGCCGCGGTTGTTGTTCTGATCGATCAGGGAACGAAAATGTGGGCGGAAGCAAGCCTCACCGAACGCGAGCGCATCCCCCTGATCGGGCGGCCTGGCTGGTTGCAACTTGCTTACAACCCCGGAGCGGCATTCTCCTTCGGGGAGGGCTACACCTGGGTCTTCGCGCTACTCGCCGTCGCCGCCACCATCGCAGCGATCGTATTCGCACTCCGAGTTCAGCGCCCAGGTTGGGCGATCATCGTCGGCGCGCTCGGCGGAGCTGCAGCATCACACGCAGGCGATCGTCTCTTTCGGGGCCTGGATTCGCCCGCGGACATGTCGTGGACTTCCTCGCCTATGGGAACTGGTTCATCGGGAACATCGCCGACATCGTGATCTTCGCAGCGGCGATCGCGGCGCACTCCTAGTCTCGGCGACCTTCTGCGGCAGCGACTGGACCAGCCCTCCGACGCGCGTGACCTCCGCGGCTTTGGCCGCTTCGTTGCTTTTGACTCGTTGGAAATCGTCCCAACCGAGATAGGACGCCGCGTACGGGGCGGACACGCCGGAGGTGATGCCGAAGCTGGCGAGAGCAACGGCGCTGAGGGCGCGATGTCCGAGCGCCCCGCGCCGGCTGATGCGCAGCTTCCAGAAGGAGTCGCGTTCAGCGGGGGTGGGCGCGCACCCGCAGTCCTCGGATGATGCAGCTGCTTCGTTCGCGATGTGGGCGTTCACGCTTTCCCTTCTTTCAGTCGCATGGATAACGTGTTCGCGCGTCCATCGTCTCCTGGGGGGCTGCCGCTTCCGTGGCACCTCGCCACATGTGACTGATTCGCGCTGGGTATGGTCGGCGCGTAACTGCGTCGTCGCTGCGACCCGATGGCCGGGGTCCGTACATCAGTCATGGCGCTGATCCTTCTTTCGGCGCAACTGTCGTGCGACGAGAGCTGTGGCGATGACGCCAACTCCGACCACGCCTACGGCGATGATGAGGGGAATCGCGATGGCTGTGGTTTCGTCCTGGGGTGGGGATGTCGGTGCCGACGACGGCTCTGAGTTTTCCGTTTCACCGCTCGTTGTGGGGGTAGGCGACGGAGTCGACTTACCGGGTTGAGCGCGGGACTCTTCATTTCCGCATGCTGGTTTGTCCCACCCGAATTCGGGGTCCACGCCTGTCGGTGCGTAGGTGAACGTGTAGCTCTCGGAGATGGGGTGCCCATCGCTGGAGACCGCGTTCCAGAGGACGGTGTAGACACCAGGTTTTCCGAGTCTCACCGGAGTGGTGAGGACGTTGCGGTCGATAGTCGAGCACGCGCTCTCGTAGTACAGACCATCGGGGCCTTGGACCTGCGCGAAGCTGGCCTGGCTGAAGTCGATGAGCTCTCCGCTGAAGGTGAGGGCGACGGCGTCGAGCTGTGTCACCGTCTCTTCCGGCGCGGGTACCGCGTCGAGGAGGTTATCGTGCGCCATGGCCGCGGGTGCGGGGGCGACGATGATGCTCAAGGCAATCAGGGTCATGATGCTGCCGGCGAGCCAGGTCGGGCGTCGGGTCGAGGTCACCGCGATGCGTCCTTTCGGGAGGTGTGCGTGGGGAGGGTAACTGAGTTTGTGCGCTGGGGGCGCAGCACCGAGGCTGCGATCAGGGCCGCGAGCAAAGCCGCGATTCCGACGATGATGATTCCTCCGACGCGCTGGTCCTGGAGCGGGGTGGATCCCCAGCTCCGTCCCATGGCGCCGAACCACTCGGCGACGATGAGGTCTGTTCGGGTGATGGTGGCGATGCCGATGAACACCGTCGTCAGAGTCAGAGTGATGAGTGCGGTGAAGGTCCACCGCCGAGATCGCCCGGGAGCGGGCACGGCGCCATTGCGCCGGAAGAGCGAACTGACGAAGAGGCACCCGATAACGAGGAGGTGCGTGATCATCCATTCGCTTCCGAGTTGGTCGTAAAGCGACCATCGGAAGAGGTCCGAGTATGTGATCAGCCACATCGTGGCGGTGAACAGTATGGCGGTGATGATGGGGTTGAGCGCCAGCCGAATTGTTCGGCTGGCGGCAACCCACAGAAGCCATTCGAGAGCTCCGCGGCTGTCGTCGTCCCGAGGATGTATGACGGTGAGTGCGAGCACGAGGGGCGCAGCGGAAACGAGAAGTACCGGTATGACGAGGCCGAGAAGTGCGAAAGAGAGGAAACGCATACTGATCAGAGGTTCGTCGTACACAGCGAGCGGGCCACTGGTGGTCCACACGAGCGCGCCCATCCCGATCACCCAGCCGATGGTGCGCCGCATCGGCCAAGGCTGCCCGAGACGTCTCATGCGCTCCACCCCGGCAAGGTAGAAGAACACCGCGAAACCTCCCACAATCACCCACAGCAGATCAATGCTCCACGCCGTGAACCATCGCTCCGTCGTGAATTCTGGCGGGACTGGGGCGTCGGTGAGGATCTCCGCGGCCGTGGTCTGAGGAATCGTGATCGTGTCCGCGGGTGCGGCTGTTCGGGCAAGGGCCGCGGCGGCGCCGCTTGCGATACCCATGAATGCCAGCTCGACGCACACGAACATCCAGAAGGTGTTGCGGCCCTCGCCCGCTTTTGCGATGAGTCGACCGCGGTAGGCGGCTCCGAGGATGCCCATCACCACCAGCGCGAGGATCTTTGCGAGCAGGATCAGCCCATACGGCGTGACGAGGTCGTCCCATCGTCCGAGGGCAGTGAGCGCCCGGGCATACCCCGATACGGCGACGACGACGAAGGCGATGAGTGCCAACGTCGAGTACCGTCGGAGTATGTCCTCGAGGGTGGACGATGGAAGGCCCGGACGGATCACGATGAGCAATGTGAGCCCGCCGAGCCACACCGCCGCCGAAACGATATGCAGGGTGAGAGACATGACTGCCGCGTCGTGGTTGGCCAGTTCCCCGGAGTGCCCCTGAGTGGACATCGGAATCAGGCTGATGATCGCGAGCATCGTTGTGACGAGCACGGCACCGTAGCCGCGCACCGCGAATGCGAGCACGGTCACGACCGACGCGAAGATGGCGGTGATGAGCCAAGATCTTCCAAGCTCGGTGTCGAGGAGGAAACGGCCCAGTTGTGCGCCGAACTCTGCCTCCAGGCTCACCTTCGGGTTGAACGAGGACAGGAAGGTGAGGAAGGTGACCGTCCCGCTCGCGACGGTAAGAATTGCGGCACCCGCCGAGGCAAGATTGAGCGCGGTGAGGAAGGGCTTCGTGCCGGATGCGAGAGCGAACAGAGCGAACACGAGTGGTCCTACCATTGCAGCGCCAGAGAGGTTGACGAGTAGTTTCGCGACCGGGAGGCCCCAGCGAACCACCGCGCCGGGGTCGCTGGTCAGCCTCGGTGCAGCTCCTCCGCCGATCACCAGCCCGATGACGACGGCGACGATTGCAGAGACGACGAAAATCGTCAGCCCGGCGACGCGGAGAATAGGAGGCGTCACGGTGTCGCTCCCTCCGTCGAAGAGGTTTCTTCGTCAGGGTCTTTCGTGATCGGTTCTGTGCACGCATCGTTCTTCGGAAGCTGCTGAATCGCTCCGGCAAGTGCTTGGAGAACGGCGTCGGCCGACAACGTCGTCGTGTCCACATACACTTGCGCTGCGGGCTCCCGCCCGTAGGTCGTCAACCGTAGATTTGGTGTCTCCGCTTCGTCCACGATCCAATCGACGCCCCCCAAACTCACACATTGCAGCGTGGTGGGAGCCGGTGAGTCCAGCCCGCAGGTGAGCAGCACGCTGGTGGGACTTCCCCATGCGCCAGTGGCTTGCGCGTCCGTCCACACCCGCGCCTGATCACCGATAGAGTCGGGTAGCCGGGCCGTGACCTCCGCGCACAACGGATCGTTCGCTTTCGGAGCCGCCTCGAGATGCACGGTGGGAGCGCACCCGCTGAGCAGAAGCAGCGCGCCGAACGCCGCACCAAGCGAGAGCGATTTTGTCTTCACAGCGTGTTCCCTTCGTGAAAACGGAAATCCTCGCCCGCTCGCTGCTGACGAGTAGCGGTGGTGACGAGCAGCATCAATACGGTTCCCATGCTCAACGCCCACCCGATCCACGGCATAAGAACCACCGCTGGCGTGGTCCCGGTATAGAGGGGCACTTCGGTGACGTTTGCGCCTTGCGTGTTCACCGCGAGCTCTGCAAGTGGGGTCCCATCAGGGCGGATGACCTGGCTCGTGCCGGTCGTCGACACGTTCACGATGCTTCTTCCGGTTTCGATGGCGCGCATACGCGCAATAGCGAGCTGCTGGAGGTTCTCATCTGTGCCTCTGAAGTCGGCGTTGTTCGTCTGGAACACGTACAGTTGTGCGCCCTTCGCCGCGCTGTCCTCAATGACGTTGTCGTAGATGACGTCGAAACAGATCGCCAGACCGACGGGAACACCGCCGACGTTCACGAGGGGCGTGTTTGAGCCAGGCGTGTACTCGCGCTGAATGAGTCCGATGAGGTCAGGAGCGATGGCCTCGTAGAACCAACGGTCCGGGACGTATTCGCCGAAAGGCACGGGGTTGGCTTTGTCGTGGATCTGCTGCGGTCCGGCGCTCGTCCACAGGATCGACGTATTGAAAGTATCGTCGCCGCGCACGGTCGCCGCATTCACCAACACCGGAGCGCCGGCGTCTGCTACGAGTCGGTCAAGCCGGTCGGTGACGTCTGCATCCTGGAAAGGATCCGCGTCGACTGCGCCTTCTGGCCAGACGAGAAGATCCATCCCCCGACCGAGGAGAGGAGCTGTCGCCCCTTCCTGAGCCCGCATGATGTCGCCGGGTGCTTTGGTGTCGAAGTAGCCGCTTGGTCCGTTTCCTTGCACCCATCCGACACGTATGGCACCTGCCTGCGTAGTGGGGAACAGGGGGGCGAGCGCGGTGGCAGTGAGAGCGAGAACTGCGACTGCTCCCGGTCGCCGTCGTCGATGAGCGAGTGCGTCCAAGCTGCTCGCGCAGATGAGGACCGTCAGGAAGGAGAGCCCGGTAGTTCCCACCCAGGAGGCGGCTTCCGCGAACGGGCTTTGAGTAAGGGTGAATCCGATCCGCGCCCAGGGGAACCCCGTGTAAGGGAAAGTTCCCATCACGGTTTCGCGCAGCACCCACACGCCTGCGATGAGCGCAGGCGTGATCATGGAATATCCGCACCGCGAGCGGCTGGTCATCACCCTATATGCGAGCGCAATCAGCATCCCACCGGCACCAAAGAGCAGCGATTCCAGTCCGGCCAACGCCACCCAGGGGATGGGGCCGAGAAATCGTGAGACCCAGACGAGGTGGGTGAAATAGAACGCGGCCCCGTAGACGAGGGCAACCAAGAACGCCGCGGGTAGCGAACGCCCGCGCAGTGTCCACAGGCCGATCGTCACACTCGCAAAGGCCACGGGCCACCAGCCGAGCTCCGGGTACGCAAGATCCAGCGCGGCGCCGGCGATAGCGGACGCGACTATCGCAACGGGCAACGGTACTGCCGTCGACATGGTGCGTGGATCGAACCCGATGTGACGACTACACCTCCTGCGGGAGGCGATTGGGCGCCTCACGACTGCATCAACGTTGAGGGTCATCAGAGTTCAGTTTGCTGAGGTAGGAGTTATACGCGTCGAGCTCTGAGTTCCCATGCAGATCGACGTACCGGTCTGCAGCAGCAGCAGCGGCCGTGTCGCTGCGGAACCAGCGGTGCATCACGTACACCAGCATCAGCACCGTGGGCGCTTCGCCATACGACCAAGCCAGCGCGCCGGCAAGCTGTTGATCTTCGAGGGGGTCGACGCCCAGGGCCTCCGTGGGTGCGACGAACGAACCGACCAGGATCGTGCTGGCCATCATGAGAAACACTCCGAAAAACGCGTGGAGTGCGGCTTCGGCGAACACATCGAGTGCCCGCGCTCCGTGACCCAACCTCACCGGGAGTGGATCCGAAGACAGGATCGGAATGGTGAACAGCACGCCGGCGAGGAGGAACGCCAACTCGAGCATGACGTGGCCGGCAGGCAGGGCGAGGATGACGTCCGCCGAGCCCGCGAGGTAGAGGCCGTAGAAGGCGAACAGGTAGAGGGGAACCGTGCACCACGGGCTGAGCAACCACCTGGCGGCGCGACTCCGAAGACCGGTATGCGCTGCCGTGAGGATCATCCGGCCGGCTCCACGGTGCGGTGTCGCTCGGAGGAGAAGAGTGCCCGGCGAGCCCAGAACCAGCAACGGCGGCACCGTCATCATCAGGGTCAGCTGCTGGAACATGAACACAGAGACAAGGACTTCTCCGTACGCCTCTACCCCAAGGCCAGTGACTGCCGCCAGGAGAACACATCCGAGAAGAAAGCTGACGGTCCGCCAGACGGACCAGCGCCGACCATGCATCCATAGGCGGACCGCTCCGACGAGATAGAGGGCCGCAAGGACTCCGGCGATGACGGGCAACACAGGAATGGTCAGATCCGCCGGCGCGAGCAAGGACTGCAGCGTTGGCGGAGTGTCGGGGATCGCGCCGCTCACAAGCATGGTGTTGACGCGAGGTTCCCGCAGATCATTTCCGGATCACCTTGATCGTCGCCCCCGCCGCCAGGAAGACCACAGCGGCGACGGGCTGAGCTATCTCCCACACGACACCGGAGAAGGGGAAGGGCATCACCGGATTCCAGAGCACAGCCACCGCGACGAAGATCGGTACCCACCACCAATGACGGGCCTGCACGGCGAACCATGCGATGATCAGCCCGAAAATCGACGCAACAAACAGGACGAGTGGCGCCCAGCCCGCCTGGACGAGCAAAGGCGCGAGAAACAGGATGGCGGCAGCGACGAGGCTGGGGGCGAGAGCATTGCGCTGATAGGTGGAGGGAACACGTTGTTTGGGGCTCATGGGCGGGCCATCTCTTCGGCTGGTGCGGGATCTGTGGATTCGGGGCGAGAAGGCGAGGAGTGTCGGCGACTGGCGCGCAGACCCGCGATCACAAGGAACACGGCGCCGATACCCAGGGCGACATCGGCCAGATTTCCGATGAAGAGGTTTCCGTAGGCGAGGAAGTCGGTGACGTGTCCGATTCCGAACGACGGGGGAGAGAAGAGGCGATCGATGAGGTTGCCGATCGCGCCTCCCACGATGAAACCGAAGCCGACTGCTGACCATGCGTTTTGGGTTCGCGTAGCGGCTCCCACGAGCAGAGTGGTCGCGATGACGCCGACGACAGTGATGACCCAGGTCGCATCTTCGCCCAACGAGAAGATCGCCCCCGGGTTGAACGCCAATTGAAGACCGAGCCAATCGCCGACCAGGGGTATGCGCTGATCCTGGCTCAATGAGCTCAGAGCGAGGGCCTTGGTTCCCTGATCGACCAAAGTGACGATCGCGGCGATGATCAACACCACGGCGAACCTTCGTGCCCGGTCACGCATCGTGACCCCCCTCCCCAGCCGCCGTATCTCTAGAAGCCTGGGCACGGTCTTGCTGGTGGCGCCGGCGTCCGGCCAGAATCACTCCGACGACGCCGAACCCGAGAATCACTGCCAGGCCGCCGACGAAGAACACGGGCAGCATCTCGGACTCTGCTCCGCCTGATGGTGTGCCACCGTATGTCTGCCTGGCAGGAGCGGGCTCTGGCTCCTCCGTAGTGTTGTCGGATTCTTCCGGGCTGGGACTGGGATTGGGGCTCGGCGTTGCGGGTGGCGCGGTTTTCGTACTCGGTCCGGGCTGTCCGACGGTGTACGAGAACTGCCCGCTGATCGGATGCCCGTCCCCAGAGACTGTCTTCCAGCGCACTGTGAACAGACCATCGGCGGCTTCCGGGGAGAGATGCTGAGTGATCGATTGACCGCTCACCGTCGGCGAATCGACAGCAACGTCTTCTCCGCCTTCATCAAGGACCTCGATGATCGTCGTGCCGGCCTCGTTGTTGAGGGTTCCCGTGAACATCAGTGAGATCTCATCAGGCGAGCCGCTGATGGTCGAGTCGGCAACGGGGTACGACGAGTCGAAGTTGTCGTCAGCGACAGCGACCGTCGGGGTGGCGACGACGACTGCTCCTGACAACAGCACGGCGGATAAGACAATGGCGGTGCGTCTGGGGAGGTTCTTATGCATGGGTGTCGTGCTCTCCGGGATGCGATTCGGGTTCGATCTGGAAAGTGGAGTGCTCGATGCTGACGGCGAAGTGCTCGCTGACGCACTCCTGAAGAGTTGTCAGCAACGCCGCGGAGGTCTCCATGGTGACGGTGTCGTCGACCACGACGTGGGCACTGAGGGTGGGGAGGTCCGTTGAGACCTGAGTCGCGTGCAGATCATGCACCGCGACCACGTGCGGAAGGGCAAGGATGTGGCGGCGGACATCGTCCAGATCGAGACCCGGGGGTGTCGATTCCAACAGCACACGTCCGGATGCTCGCAACAGGATGAGCGTGCGAGGGATGATGAGCAGGGCGATCAAGATACCGGCGACGGCATCGGCCTGATACCAGCCGAAAGCGGCGATGAGGATCGCGCTGGCGATCACGCCTACGGAGCCGAGGGCGTCGTTGACGACCTCGAGGAATGCGGCGCGCATGTTGAGATTGCGTCCGCGGCCGCTGAACAGGACGAGCATGGATGCGATGTTGGCGACCAGGCCGACGATACCGAAGAACAGCAGGCTTCCTGACGCGATCTCTGGGGGTTCGAAGAGCCGCCGTATACCTTCGACGAGCGCGAAGATGCCGACCCCGAGGAGCAGCGCTGCTTGGGCGAGTGCTCCGAGAACCTCGGTCCTTTGCAGGCCAAAGGTGTACTTGGGGGTGGGAGGGCGATTCATGAGATGCGCCGCGGTGACGGCCATAGCCAACCCGGTGACATCGGTGAGCATGTGCGCCGCATCGACGAGTAGTGCGAGGCTGCCGGTGATGATCGCCCCGATCACCTCGATGACGAAGACCGAGGAGGTGATCGCGAAAGCGATGATCAGACGATTGCGGGGAGTGGCGTCACCCACTCCGTGCGAGTGCCCTGCTTCTGTCATGGTGATCCTTTCAGGGGCGGTCGATGATGTTGGGGGCGACGATGGCAGCATCACTCCATGCCCCCGGAATCGTGTCTGCGCCGGTTCGGGAGTACTTCGGGATGCCGACCGTGAACAGTCCGGGAATATGCGTGTTGGCTTGTGTCCGAGCACCGGTGGGTTCCGGGGCGGGTAGCCACTTGTCGCCGGGTTCGTAGCCGGTAGCGAGGATCATGGAGTGCGGCTGCATCGTCGACTCATCGGCAAATGTCACGACGGCTCCGTCGGCCTCCACGACGGGGGGCGCGTGGCTCACGCCGGCCAGAGCGGTGGGCGCGGGGCCGGAACGAATCGAGTGGTTGCGGCGCAGCCTCGGCCAGATGGACCATCGCGCTGACGGCCGCGGTCGTTCTGTTCGGGTGGATAGAGTGACATCTCGCGAGTGAGCGAGTTCTTCGGCGATCTGTACGCCGCTGAACCCTCCGCCGACCACCAACACGGTCCCCGAAGGGATCTGGCCCGGGTGTAGGTACTGACTGGAATGTAGAACCGTTCCGGGTGCCGACAGATTCTGGCGCCAGGTAGGGACTCGGGGCACTGCCGCAGATCCTGTGGCACAGACAACGTTTCGCGTTTGCACGTCCCCGATGGACGTCGAAAGGTGCAACGTGGATCCGTCTCCGCGGCGTTCCACCTCGAGAGCGCGAACGCCCCAGAGAGGTTTCACGCCGAGCGTCTTCTCTACAGAAGCCAGGTAGTCGCTCATCTCGCGACCGCCTGGATGACGGCGATTGTCCCCGGGAAAGGGGAACCCGGGGAGAGTGCTGTTGCGAGCATCGCTGAGAAGCCTCATCGAGTGCCAACGGGTTGCCCAGCTTCGTTGACCGGTCGGCGCGGAATCGATGATGACGAAGTCTTTCTGTGCCTCCAGCCCATAGGACGACAGCGCGGACGCCATCGCCAATCCAGATTGGCCGGCCCCGACGATAATCGCTCGGCGATGCGATAACGAACGCACCATCACTGCGTCCCGTTCACCGCAGCTTCGATGCCGTCCTCGAGGTCCGTCCACTTCTCCAATACGACCTGCTCCCCGTCGATGAAGAACGTCGGAGTGCTGCTGACGCCGAGTCGCTCGCCCTCATCAACGTCGAACTCCACTCGTTGTGCGGTCGCCGGATCCGCGACCGCTTCATCGAAAGCAGCCATATCCAACCCGAGCTCCACAGCGAAACCCCGGAACAGGTTCGCACGCGACTCCTGAGCCTCACCCCACTGGGCCTGTGTTTGGAACAAGCGGTGGTACATGTCTTCCAGCCGTCCCTGCTGGGCCGCCGCTTCTGCCGCGATCGCAGCGTTCTTCGAGTTGAAGTGGCCAGGCAACGGGAAATACCGGATGACGTAGGTGATCTCCCCATCAAACTTCTCACGAAGGTCCTCGACCAGCGGGTAGAAGGCGCCACACGCCTCGCACTCAAAATCGAGGAACTCGACCACGGTGACCGCTGCGTCGCCGCCATCGTCGAGCACATGTGAATTCTCTCGCACCACCTGAGGGCCGTCGTTGCCTTCTGTCTCGGGCGCGGAGGCCCGATTCTCACTGAGAAGGACGTACACCAGCGCGACGACAAGGAGGACAACGACGAGACCCACCGTGACGAGGATCGCCTTTTGAGACGCTTTCATTTCTCTCCAACCACAACACAGCACAACGAACGTGAACCCCACCGAATGTGAAGCGCCATCGTGAGATGGCTGATCGATGTCAGGTGCGCGACAGAGAGAGTTGCGTGAGGGAAAGAGTTCGTGCAAACGGGCGGTCGGGTGCGGCCCTCATCTCGGGCATGCGCGGAAGTCGCTCGCGATTTCCGTTCGGCACGCGATTTACGAAGGCTCGAGCGACGATGAGGATCAGGAAGGAGCAGACGAGGCCAAACACGCACCCTGTAAGGCCGATCAGTGCGTTCGCGGAGGCGCCGTCTATCAGGAGCCGTTCCGATGAGGCGCCACCAGAACCATGCGTCGACGAGCCAACCGCACCATAGCTCGTAAGCTCGGTTTCCATCGATGCAGTCGAGGTAGCAGTGAGATATGGAGAGGCGTCCGCGTCGCGATGACCACCGGACCATGCTCCGACAATCAAGAGCAGGGCCAACCCAAGGCCTGTAATGATCTTCGTTATCAGGAGCTTGTCAACAGACGCCGCCTGGTTACGAGACCGGCCAGACGTGATCATTTCACGAGGATGTTACCAGCCTCGACAATCAAACCGTACGGGTACGCACCCTCGTGGACGAGGCCTCCTGGACTAGTACCTACTAGGGCCCTCCATGACTGACACCACCACCAAGCGCTCCGTCCTCTTCGTCGGTGTCCACAACGCCGGACGCTCGCAGATGGCGGCCGGATGTCTCCGCGACATCGCAGGCGACCGCGTCGAGGTCCGCTCGGCGGGATCCATGCCCGCCGAGCGGTCCAACCCGACTGCTGACGAGGCGATGGGCGTGCTCGGAATCGACAGCACAGCCGAGCAGCCCAAAAGTGCTGACAACCGAAGCCGTGCAGGCGTCTGACGTCGTCATCAGTATGGGATGCGGCGAGGCCTGTCCGTTCTTTCTTGGCAAGCGCTACGAGGACTGGAAGCTGGACGACCCAGCGCGCCAGGGTATCGACGCCGTCCGTTCGAACTGCGACGACATCCGCGCACGCATCGAACAACTCGAGAGTGAACTCACCTGATCTCGTGGGCGGGATGGCAATCCGGTGGTGCATCGTCAGGAATGTGTCACCGCAAAGCGCGTAGAGAATCCGACGCCGTCCCCGTCCGAGTGACATCTAGCGTCATCTCACCGCGCTTCCGACATTATCGCGGCCGATGCACTCGTTCTCAGTGGGGTGTCCGACTGAACGGACATCCGGACGGGTGCAGCGGGGGGCTCCAGCGCACAAGACGCAGAACCTCTGATGTTTATCTGATGTACTCTGGTCTCATGAGCACCGCGACTTTCACCGATCTCCTCCGTAAGCCGAAGGATGTCCTTGCCCACATCGACGAGGGCCAGGTGCGTATCACTCGTCGGGATGGCGATGACCTGGTGATCCTTCGTGGCCACGACCTCGACACGCTCGAGCTTGGCGTGAAGCTCTCCAGTGAACTGCTCCGCGCTATCGGGCGGAACAGGGGCGATGTCGGCGCTGCGCTGCGGGAGCTCTTCGCGTGGACGAGTGAGTTCGATGAGGGCGAGCTGGCCACTTACGCGAGCGAAATTGAGCGGCTGGTTTACTCCGCCAGCGAGTTGGGCACGTTTGAACGCCTGCTGCGTGCTCAGCACGAGTGGCGGGAGACTGCTGCGGCTTACGCCATGGGTGCGCGGCCGGCTAAGCCGATCGATCTGACGGAGACGTCTGCGCGGGTCGAGCGCCCGTAATGGCGGGAAGGCGGGGATCGTCGGTTCCGCGACCGACAAGGGTCAGCGAGTACGAGATCGTCTTCGGCGACGTCGCGGCGGAGCGCGGGTGGCGCGACCTTCGCGCGACCGCGAAGAACGCCCTCGCGGATGCCTGGGACTACCTGACCGCTCACCCGACGCGGTTCGACAGCTCGCGCTGCTACCAGCTGAAGGGCAACCTATCTACAGCGGTGGTGGGCGGGAGGACCCTGCCCGTCTGGCAGTACAAGGTCACGGACGGCGCGAGGCTTCGCTACGCGGTCGACGCTCCCCAGCCGAAGGGCAAGAAGCCGGGACGGGTGATACTCATCGAGGCATCCCCGTCGCATCCGAACGACACGGACTCGTCGAAGAACTTCCGGTAGGCGCGATCCTGAGTGAAGCTCGGCACGTTCCAGGAGGTGGTGGACAAGGCGCCACGCCTCGATGCAGTGTCCAGTGGAGTCGCCATCGCTATAGTTCAGTGTCCCGTGTATAGTCATCGTGTGCTGACTATTGCTTCTCGTCTTGATGTGATGAACCGGCTGGGTCGGGCGATGGCCGACCCGACGCGTTCGAGGATCCTGCTGTCGCTGCTGGATGCCCCGGGTTATCCGGCCGAGCTCGCCCGTGATCTTGAACTGAGCCGCACGAACGTGTCGAACCATCTCACCTGTCTTCGGGGCTGTGGACTGGTGATCGCGACGCCGGAGGGTCGTCGCACGCGGTACGAGATCGCAGATCCGCACCTGACGGTGGGCCTGCGGCATCTTCTCGACGCGGTTGTGGCGGTCGATGAAGGCGTGCCGTGCGTTGACGAGAAGTGCGAGTGCTGCGCATGAGCGCGGAGTGCTGCGGCGACGACGAGCCGCGGAAGACAGGCACCATCCACCGCGTCGAGTTGTCGCTACCGCAGGGGGGAGACGGCTGCTGCGGCCCAGAGGTCGTGCAGGCGGCGGCGGGCGTATCTGCTCATGATGACGGCGATGCGTGCTGCGGCCCCGCCCTGCCACCAGCCGCCGGCGCCGATCACGAGTTCGAGGTGCGTCCACCGTGGTGGCGGGACATCGCTCTACTGCCGTCGGCGCTGTCCGGTGTGTTCCTACTCGCCGGGTACGCGTTCGAGTGGACGGGCCTGGAGATTGCCGCACTGGTGCTGCAGTGGGCAGCTCTGCTCGCTGGCGCGTACACGTTCGTTCCCGGTGCGATCCGGCGCGTGATCCGTGGCCGGCTCGGTGTCGGTCTGCTGATGACGATCGCTGCTGTCGGCGCCGTCCTGCTCGGGCACGTCGGTGAAGCAGCGACCCTGGCGTTCCTGTTCTCCCTCGCTGAGGCGCTGGAGGACCGAGCGATGGACCGCGCTAAGGAGGGCCTGCGCGCACTGCTGTCACTGATCCCGGAGACGGTGCGCGTCTCACGGCTCAGTGGCGACATCACGGTCCCTGCTGCCGATGTGCGCGAGCTCGACATCCTCGTCGTCGGAGCGGGCGAGCGTGTGGCGACCGACGGTGTCGTCGTCGAGGGACGCTCCAGCCTGGACACATCGGCGATCACCGGGGAGTCCATCCCGGTCGAGGTCGGGCCCGGCGACGTGGTCGCGGCAGGTTCGGTGAACGGGTCGGCGACGTTGCGGATCGAGGCGACCGCGGATGGCCGCGACAACTCCCTCACGCAGATCGTCTCGCTGGTGGAGCAGGCCCACGCCCGCAAGGGCGATCGGGCACGACTAGCGGATCGGATCGCGCGCCCGCTGGTTCCCGTCGTCCTGATCGCCGCGGCGCTCGTCGCGCTGTTCGGCTTCGTCGTCGGTGACCCCTGGACCTGGATCGAGCGGGCACTGGTGGTCCTGGTCGCGGCGTCCCCGTGCGCGCTGGCGATCGCGGTGCCGGTCACCGTGATCAGCGCCATCGGCTCCGCGTCGAAGTTCGGCGTGGTGATCAAGTCCGGGGAGGCGTTCGAGCAGCTCGGCACGATCCGCGCCGTCGCGCTGGACAAGACCGGGACGCTCACCCGCAACGAACCCGCGGTGGTCGACGTCCGACCCGCCGACGGGACCAATCGCGACGACCTGCTCGCCTGGGCTGCCGCCATCGAGGCGACCAGCACGCACCCCTTGGCCGCCGCGATCACCGCGGCATCCCCGAAGGCGCTGTCCGCCATCGATGTCGTGGAAGAAGCCGGCCACGGCATCGCCGGCCGCGTCGACGGCACACTCATCCGCGTCGGGAACGCGCGCTGGCTTGACCCGGCCGTGCTCAGCACCGCCGCCGAAGGGATGGCTGCGGAGGGCATGACCGTGGTCGTCGTCGAAGCCGACGGCGCTGTCGCCGGGCTCATCGGCATCCGTGACGAACTGCGCCCGGAGTCGGCCGAGACCGTGCGGATGCTCCACAGTCAGGGCATCGAGACCGTCATGCTCACCGGCGACAACGAACGCACCGCCCGCGCCATCGCCGCCCAGGCAGGCATCGACGATGTGCGGGCCGAGCAGCTGCCCGCCGACAAGGCCCACGCGATCGAATCCCTGACCACCGTCCGCCCGACGGCCATGGTCGGGGACGGCATCAACGACGCCCCAGCACTAGCGACCGCCACGGTCGGCATCGCCATGGGACTGAAAGGTTCGGCGGCCGCCATTGAGTCCGCCGATGTCGCGTTCACCGGCCACGACCTCCGCCTCATCCCCGGCGCGCTCGCGCACGCGCGCCGCGGGCGACGCATCATGACCGCGAACATCGCCCTGGCCCTCGCCATCATCATCGTGCTCTTCCCGCTGGCGCTGTTCGGCGTTCTCGGTCTGGCCGGTGTCGTCCTGGTACACGAGATCGCCGAGGTCGTCGTCATCCTCAACGGCGTCCGTGCAGCCCGACGCCCCGCTGCTCTCCGAGAGCTAGCGCCGGCACCCGAGCCCGCACGCGCCTGACCAACCCTGCGGTGATATCGCCGTCCGAGCTGGAGCCATCCTTCGTGAAGACCCCCGTCAAAGTCAGCCTCATCACCGGTGCCGTCGTTATCGTCCTCGTGATCGCAGCTCTGGTCGTGGTCATGCTGACCCGGCCCGCTGCTCCCGACCCTTCCGGCTCGGCGGGCGCACTGCCCGGCGCCCGGACTGACTCGCACGTCCTGGACGACGCCGGCCCGGATGCGCCGACGCTGGTGGAGTTTCTCGACTTCGAGTGCGAAGCCTGCGGAGCGTTCTACCCGGTGGTCGAACAGATCCGCGCCGACTATGAGGGCGAGATCAACTACGTCGTGCGGTACTTCCCATTGCCCGGACACTTCAACTCCATGAACGCCGCCCTCGCCGCCGAAGCGGCAGCTCAACAGGGCAAGTTCGAGGAGATGTACGCTCGCCTGTTCGAGACCCAGGCTCAGAGGGGCGAGCAGCAGACCTCTCACACCCAGTTGTTCCGGACGTTCGCCGAAGACCTAGGCCTCGACATGGACTCGTACGACGAAGCAATCGCCGACCCCGCCACCAAGGAAAGAGTCGAAGCAGACCGCAACGACGGCCAGTATCTCAACGTCAGTGGCACGCCGACCTTCTTCCTCGACGGCGAGAAGCTCGAGCTCACCCAGCTCAGGGACCTCACGGATGCCCTCGACGAGGCCGTCGCTCGCTGACACTATCGAGCGTGCGCGAGGCCCGCCTCAGCGGACAGACTTTGAATCAGAGGATTTCGTCGACCAACCTCTCGATGCGTGCCCGGATCTCGTCTCGGATCGGGCGAACAGCCTCGATGCCCTGACCGGCAGGATCGTCGAGCTTCCAATCCTCGTAGCGCTTGCCAGGGAAGAACGGGCAGGCGTCGCCGCATCCCATGGTGATCACGACGTCGGAGGCCTGCACGGCTTCGGTGGTGAGGATCTTGGGCTGCTCGGCGGTGATGTCGATGCCCAGTTCCTTCATCGCTTCCACGGCGATGGGGTTGATCTGGTCGGCCGGCATGGAGCCGGCGGAGCGGACCTCGATGCGGTCGCCGGCGATGTCGCGGAGGAACCCGGCAGCCATCTGGGAGCGGCCGGCGTTGTGCACGCAGACGAAGAGGACGGAGGGCTTGGTGGTGTCGGTCATGAGGGCTCCTGTGGGTGGTGGTCAGTGCGTGAGCTCATCGACGAGGGCGCGGACGCGGTCCTCGATGTCGTCGCGGATGGCTTCGACGCCCTCGCGGGATGCGAGGGCAGGGTCGCCGACGGCCCAGTCGTCGTAGCGGACGCCGGGGATGATCGGGCAGACGTCGCCGCAGCCCATCGTGATCACCACGTCGGCGGCACGGACGGCATCGTCGGTGAGGGGCTTGGGGAAGCGTTCGGCGGCCAGGTCGCCTTCGATCTCGGCGAGGATCGAGCGGACGTGCGGATGGATGACGTCCGCGGGAGCAGATCCTGCCGAGCGGGCGACAACCCTGCCGGCGGCGAGCTTGTTGACAAGCGCGGCAGCGAGCTGCGAACGCCCCGCATTGGCCACGCAGACGAACAACACCTGGGGTACAGCGGAGTCGCGGTCGCGCGTGAGGTCGGCGAGTCGCTGACGTGCGAAGCGTTCGGTGAGCGGGACAAGCGCTCCCGTGACTATTGCCGTGCGGGCGAGTGACGTGTACGACTCACGAACGATGCCCAGCACGGTCTCCGGGGCGAGCTCGGGGACCTCGGCGGCGAGCTCATCGGCGAGGTGGGTGATCCGCGCATCGAACTCGGGGTGGCCGGCGCGGCCTTCGGCGTCGCCGTCTTCGCCGGGCGCCGTCATGGTCGCAGGCGCGAAGGAGTCCAGCAGAGCGGTGACGGCGCCCCGGCGGCTGGGGTTGATGCGGTACCAGACCCAGGTGCCGCGCCGTTCGGAGGTGAGCACGTCGACGCCCTTGAGGACCTTCAGATGGTGCGACACGGTGGGCTGTGAGACGTGTGCGAGCTCGGCGAGATCGCACACGCAGGACTCGCCTCGCGGATCGGAAGCGATCGCGGAGAGCATGCGCAGGCGCAGCGGATCCGACAGAGCCTTTAAGGTCGCGGCGACGGTGGACGCCGCCTCGTGGCCGATGGCGTGGGTAGCGACCGGGCTGCAGCTGTCGACGGCGTCGGTGAGCGTGACGTTCATGAGGTGATCCTTTCGCCGGTGTAGGGATCGGTGTGGAACCAAGCGCGCGCCGCCCAGAGGGAGACGTAGACGAGTCCAACGAGGACGGGCACCTCGATGAGAGGGCCGACGACGCCCGCCAGAGCCTGCCCGGAGGCGGCGCCGAAGGTGCCGATGGCGACGGCGATGGCGAGTTCGAAGTTGTTCCCGGCCGCGGTGAAGGCCAGCGTGGTGGAGCGGGCGTAGTTCAGGCCCAGGCTCTTGCCGAGCAGGAGCCCTGCGAACCACATCAGCCCGAAGTAGACCAGCAGTGGCAGCGCGATCCGCGCGACGTCCAGCGGGTTGGCCAGGACCGCATCGCCCTGCAGCGCGAACAGCAGCACGATGGTGAACAGCAGCCCGTACAGCGCCCAGGGGCCGATCACGGGGAGGAACTTCTCCTCGTACCAGGCGCGGCCGCGACGCTTCTCGCCGATCCAGCGGGAAGCGAAGCCGGCGACGAGTGGCACGCCGAGGAAGACCAGCACGTTCAGGGCGATCTGCCAGACCGAGATCTCCAACCCCTGAGTGTCCAGACCCAGCCAGCCGGGCAGGACGGTGAGGTAGAACCAGCCCAGCAGTGAGAAGGCGACCACCTGGAAGACAGAGTTGATCGCGACGAGTACGGCGGTCGCTTCCCGATCGCCGCAGGCGAGGTCGTTCCAGATGACGACCATCGCGATGCAGCGGGCGAGACCGACGATGATCAGCCCCGTGCGGTACTCGGGCAGATCTGGCAGGAAGATCCAGGCGAGGGCGAACATGACCGCAGGGCCGACGAGCCAGTTCAGCACCAGCGAAGACACGAGGAGCTTCTTGTCGCCGGTGACGGCCGCGATCTTGTCGTAGCGGGCCTTCGCGAGCACCGGGTACATCATCACCAGCAGCCCGAGCCCGATGGGCACCGAGATGCCGCCGACCTCGAGGTGGCCGAGCAGGTCCGACAGAGCGGGGACGAATCGGCCGAGGAGAAGTCCTGCGACCATGGCGAGCCCGATCCACAGTGGCAGCCACTTGTCGAGGGTGGACAGACGCCGGACGGCGGCGGGAGCGGAAGCTGCGGTTGCGGTGGTCATGCGAGCAGCGCCTCGATCTTCTCGGCGATGACGGGCTTCGGGTGCGCGCCGATGAGGATGTCCGTGCCGGTGCCGTCGCGGAAGAAGCCGAGGGTGGGGATCGACGTGACGCCAGCGGCGGTCACGGTCTCGGGATTCCGATCCGCATCGACCTTGACGATCTTCACTCGTCCATCGTACTCGGCGGCGAGCTGCTCAAGAAGCGGAGCGACCTGGCGGCACGGACCGCACCAGGTGGCCCAGATGTCGACGACGACAGGGATGTCGGAGTCGAGAACTTCGTCCTCGAACGTGGCGTCGGTGACGGCGGTGAGCGTGCTCATGCGAAGACCTCCTCGGCCTCGATCGGAGCGGCCGGGTCGTTCTCGAGGTTCGAGAGGTAGTGCTGGGCGTCCTGAGCGGCGGCGCAGCCGGTGCCGGCGGCGGTGATCGCCTGCCGGTAGGTGTGATCGACCAGATCGCCGGCCGCGAACACCCCGGGGATGTTCGTGCGGGTGGAAGGATGATCCACTCGGACGAACCCGCCTGCGTCGGTGACGACCTGTCCTGTGACCAACTCCGAGCGGGGGTCGTGGCCGATCGCGACGAAGACACCGGTCGCCGCCAGCTCGCGCTCGGTGCCGGTGACGGTGTCACGGAGGGTGACGGATTCGAGCTTCTCGTCGCCGTTCAGCCGGGCGATCTCGCTGTTCCATGCCACCTCGATCTTCGGGTGGTCAAGCACGCGCTGCGCCATGATCTTCGAAGCGCGGACCTCGCCGCGACGGTGCACGACGGTCACCTTGCATGCGAAACGGGTGAGAAACAGGGCCTCCTCCATCGCGGAGTCCCCGCCGCCGACGACGACGATCTCCTGCTCGCGGAAGAAGAACCCATCGCAGGTGGCGCACCAGGACACGCCTCGGCCGGTGAGTCGCTCCTCATCCGGCAACCCGAGCTTGCGATAGGCGGAGCCCATGGTGAGGATCACCGCACGCGCACGGAACGTCTCACCCGCGCCAGTCACGATGGCCTTGATCGGTCCGTCGAGGTCGACGCTGACTGCGTCGTCGAGGAGGATGCGGGCGCCGAACCGCTCGGCCTGCTGACGCATCGACTCCATCAACTCCGGTCCGTTGACGGCGTCGACGAACCCAGGGAAGTTCTCCACCTCGGTCGTCGTCATCAGCGCACCACCGGTGGTCACCGAACCGGCGATAACGACCGGGGCGAGGTTTGCCCGGGCCGCGTAGATCGCGGCGGTGAAGCCTGCGGGGCCCGATCCGATGATGACCAGCTCAATCTGTTGATTCGACATGAATCTATATTGACATTCTTCAAAGTAAGGCGCAATCGGCGGCGAGATAGTTCACGGACACTGCACCTGGATGCCAAGAAGCGACCTCCCAATCGGGAAGTCGCCCTCTCGTGGGTCGGTCAGACTGCGCCGACGGGCCTTGCGCCGATCTGCGCAGTACGGATGGCGTGCCGCAGCAGCTGGCACCCTCGGCGTCGAAGCCGCCGGCACCGCCGCAGACCCCGGTGTCGGGAAGGACGAGCTCGTTGCGCTCCGCAGCCTCGTGATCTCCGGCAAGGTGAGCTGCGACGCTGCGGACCTGCTCCTAGCCCGTGAGCGCCAGGAAGGTGGGGGCGCGGCCATAAGACTTCGCACCGACGATGAACAGGTCCTTCTCGGGCTGCGCGAGCTGGCGTGCGCCGGTGGCTCCGACGGAGCCGCAGGAGTGGATGTTCGGGTCGATCTCCGAGGCGATGCTGGCCACGGCGTCGAGCACTGGCGAGGATACGGCCATCGCAGCCGTCCTGGTCGACCGTGTGCACAACGAATGGCTGGCCCTTGCGGCCGCTGTCTACGTCTTTGTCGCGCCCCTGCCGCGCGATTCCCGTCACCGTTGTGCCGTAGAGGACGCGGTCACCCAGCACATCGACGAGTGGGGTGAGGTACTCACTCACCCACTCCGCCCCCGTCGGGTAGCCGTTTGCCGGCGCCGTCCCGGTCGGCTCGAGCAGGCGACGCGCTGCAGTGTCGGTGAGCTCCGGCCAGCCTGAGAAGAGGCGTGCATGACCCCACTCGGACACGGCAGCACCAGCGGAGGAGCCACGCTCGACGACCACGTCATCGACGCCACGTTCGGTTAGATGGGCGGCTGCAGCCGGATGGCCAGCCCAAGCCCGTCATCGATCACGATGGCATCCTCGATCAGTTGCTCGATTCTCAGCGTCAGGACGGCGCCTTTGACTACAGGCGCGCAAAGTCCTGAGCGTCCACTCGCCCAGAGCTATCCGAGGAGCATCGAAGGCATCCGCGGGGCCGCCTCGCTGGCTTAGCGGACGAGGCGTGCGATGGCCTGGGATGCTTCAGTGATCTTGGCCTCGGCAATGTCTCCGCCTGCACGTGCGGCGTCGGTGACGCAGTGGCGGAGATGGTCTTCGAGAAGACCGACAGCAACGCCCTGGAGTGAGCTCGTCAGCGCTGAGATCTGGGTGAGGATGTCGATGCAGTACTTCTCCTCGTCGACCATGCGGTGGATGCCGCGGGCTTGTCCTTCGATCCGTTTGAGACGGGCGAGATAGCGGGCTTTGTCGGTGATGTAGCCGTGTTCGCCGTGTTCGCCGTGTTCGCAGGCGGTGTCGGACTCGACCTGGTCGGTCTCGATGGTGTCGGTCATCGTGGTCTCCGGTTCTGGATTGGTTATCGGTTGAGGATCGCGCGGGCCGTGGTTTCCGGGCGAAGGTCGAGTCGCCGCAGGAGCTGCGCGTTGAGGGCAACCACGATGGTGGACAGGGACATCAGGATCGCCCCGACCGACATCGGCAGCACGAACCCGATGGGGGCGAGGACGCCGGCGGCGAGGGGTACGGAGATCAGGTTGTAGCCGGCGGCCCACCAGAGGTTCTGCTTCATCTTCCGGTATGCGGCGCGGGACAGTTCGATGACGGAGAGCACCGAGCGGGGGTCGTCGCTGGCGAGGATGACTCCGGCAGAGGCGATGGCAACGTCCGTGCCGGCGCCGATCGCGAGCCCGACATCGGCCTGGGCGAGGGCGGGGGCGTCATTGACGCCGTCACCGACCATCGCGACCTTGCGTCCCTCGTTCTGGAGCTCCTGCACCTTCGCGGCCTTGTCCTCCGGTCGGACGCCGGCGAAGACACGGTCGATGCCGAGGTCCTCGGCCACGGTGTGCGCGACGGCTTCGGCATCGCCGGTGATCATCACGACCTGCACACCCAGCGCGTGCAGTGCATCGACGGCTTCGCGCGATTCCGACCGCACCTCATCGGCGAGCTTGAGAGCGCCGATCACACGGCCGTCCTGAACCACGTGGAGGATGATCGCACCGTCATTGCGCCACCGCTCGGCAACGGGCAGCTCCTGCGCATCTTCCTCGGTGAGCAGGTGCGGTCCCCCCACCCGTACAACGGTCCCGTCGACGGTCGCGGTGACGCCGACTGCGGGAGAGGAGGTGAAGTCCGAGCTGCGGGGCACGTCGAGGTGACGGTCGGCGGCGGCGCGGACGATGGCCTTGGCGAGCGGGTGTTCACTGTCGGCCTCCGCGGCGGCGGCCAGGGCGAGCACCCGGTCGGTGTCGTTGCCTTCGACGACTGAGACCTCGGAGACGGTCGGTTCGCCCTTGGTGAGGGTGCCTGTCTTGTCGAACAGCACGGTGTCGACGGTGCGCATGCTCTCCAGCGCGAGCCTGTCCTTCACGAGTACGCCACCGCGTGCGGCGCGTTCGGTGGCGATGGAGACGACCAAGGGGATTGCGAGACCGAGTGCGTGGGGGCAAGCGATGACGAGCACCGTGATGGTGCGGATGACGGCATCATCGGGAAGCCCAACGAGCGTCCACACGATCGCCGTGATCACGCCAGCGCCGAGAGCGAACCAGAACAGCCAGCCTGCCGCCGTGTCGGCAAGGCGCTGCGCGCGCGAGGACGAGCTCTGTGCTTCGGTGACCAGGCGTTGGATGCCGGCGAGAGTGGTGTCGTCACCGGTGGCGGTAATCTCCACGCGCAGCCCGGAGTCGGTCGCCACAGTTCCGGCCGTGACCTGGTCATCGATACCGCGCGTCACGGTGCGGGACTCGCCGGTGACCATTGACTCGTCCATCGACGCGCGACCGTCGACGATGCGACCGTCGGCGGGGACGCTGCCCCCGGGGCGAACGATGACGACATCACCGACGACGAGTTCGGCAGGCGAGACCGTCACGACCTGGTCACCTTCGACGCGTTCTGCTTCGTCGGGCAGGAGCGCGGCCAGGGAGTCGAGAGCGGACGTGGTCTGCGCGAGGGACCGCATCTCGATCCAGTGCCCGAGCAGCATGATCACGATGAGGAGCGCGAGCTCCCACCAGAAGTCGAGCTCGTGGTGCAGCAGGCCGAGGCTCGCACCCCAAGAGGCGATGAACGCAACGGTGATGGCGAGTCCGATGAGGAGCATCATCCCGGGCTTGCGGTCGCGGATTTCGCTGACAGCACCGACGAGGAACGGCTTTCCACCCCAGATGTACATCACTGTTCCCAGTACCGGGGACACCCAGGCCAGGCCGGGAATGTCGGGGAGGGTGTAGCCGAGGATCATCGCGAACATGCCCGACAGCGCGACGGTGGGGACGGCGAGGATCAGCATGATCCAGAACAGGCGACGGAACTGTCCGACGTGGTCGCCATGCCCCGCATGACCCCCGTGTCCACCGTGAGCGTCGTGTCCACCATGTGCGTCATGGCCGGCATGCTCGCCGTGACCCTGGTGGCCCATCGGCGCGCCGCTTCCGTGCGGTGCAGTATCGGGACCGTCGTGGTGCACGGCGGTGTCGTGGTGAGGGGTGTGGACGGGGGGGTCTTCTGTGGCCGCGGCGGGGACCGATGGGGTGTGCCCGTGCGCTGCGTGTTCGTGGGTGTGATCAGCGTCGTCGCTGTGTGGCTGGCTCATGAGGCTATCCTCCTCGGAAACGATGAAGCTGTGCGGGGCGATCCGTGTGCCGCCCCGCACAGGTGAAGCGATGTCAGGCTGCGGTCACGTACTTGGCGGGGTCAGCGTCGAACAGGGGGCCGCAGGCGGCGCAGCAGAAGTAATAGCGGGTGCCCTCGTAGTCGCGGTAGAGGCCAGCGGCTTCAGCGTCCGCTTTCACGACGGTGCTGCCGACCATCACGGGGCATTCGGCGAGCTGTTCGGCGGACGGCGCGAGGAGGTCCTTGCGTCCGTCGGCTGGGACAGAGCCGTGGCTGTTGTGGCTGCAGCAGGATCCGGAATCAGACATGTGTGTTCCTCTTTCGTGATTTCAGTGGGTTCCGACGGTTGCGTTCCGCGTCGCATGATCACGCGGTGCGGGCGCGGCGGTCGGGGATGGGTCCGCCGCCTGGCTGCGGAACGTGCGCAGGCGGAGGCTGTTGCCGACGACGAAGACGCTGGAGAACGCCATCGCGGCGCCGGCGAGCATGGGATTGAGCAGACCGAGGGCTGCCAGCGGGATGGCGGCGACGTTGTAGGCGAAGGCCCAGAACAGGTTGCCCTTGATCGTGCCGAGCGTCTTCCGAGACAGACGGATCGCGTCGGCCGCGCTGCGCAGATCGCCGCGGACGAGCGTGATGTCGCTGGCCTCGATCGCCACATCGGTGCCCGTGCCCATGGCCAACCCCAGGTCTGCCTGGGCGAGCGCGGCCGCATCGTTGACGCCGTCTCCGACCATCGCCACGACCTTGCCCTCGCGCTGCAGCCTGGTGACCACGTCGACCTTGTCTTTCGGGAGCACTTCGGCGATGACCTCATCGATGCCGACCTCAGACGCGATCTGCTCGGCCACGGCACGGTTATCTCCGGTGAGGAGCACCGGTGTCAGTCCCAGCGCCTTCAGCTGCCTGATGGCTTCGGTGCTGGTCGGCTTGATGGTGTCCGCGACGATGAGCACACCGCGTGCTTCCCCGTCCCACCCCACGGCGACCGCGGTCTTGCCCTGACGCTCTGCTTCGCTCTTCGCGGCGGCGAGATTCTCGGGAAGGCGCTGGGACCAGTCCTCGAGAAGCGACTCGCGGCCGACAAGGACGGCGTGCCCGTCGACGATGCCCTGCACTCCCTTGCCCTCGATGTTCGCGAAACCCTCGGGTGTCGGAAGCGTGCCGACCTCTTGGACTGCGGCTTTGGCGATGGCCTGCGCGATGGGATGCTCGGAGGCGTCCTCCACCGCACCCGCCAGGCGCAGCAGCTCGCCGCGGTCGACGCCGTCAGCGGTGAACACGCCGGTGAGCGTCATCCGCCCTGTGGTCACCGTCCCGGTCTTATCCAGAACGACGGTGTCCACCCGTCGCGTCGACTCGAGAACTTCCGGACCCTTGATGAGGATGCCCATCTGCGCGCCGCGGCCCGTGCCCACCAGCAGTGCGGTGGGCGTGGCAAGGCCCAGGGCGCACGGGCAGGCGATGATCAGCACCGCGACCGCGGCGGTGAACGCCGCCGCGGCAGGGAATCCCGCGCCGAGCCAAGCGCCCAGCGTGGCGATGGCGATCGCGATGACAATGGGCACGAAGATACCCGACACCCGGTCGGCGAGGCGCTGCACCTCGGCCTTGCCCGATTGGGCGTCCTCGACGAGCTTCGCCATCTGCGCCAACTGGGTGTCCGACCCGACCCTCGTCGCCCGGATGACGAGCCGGCCACCGGCATTGACCGTCGCCCCCGTGACGGAGTCTCCTTCGCCGACCTCGACCGGCACGGATTCACCGGTGAGCATGGACGCGTCGACCGCGGAGGTGCCGGAGACGATCACACCATCGGTGGCGATCTTCTCGCCGGGCCGTACGACGAACTCGTCGCCCTCTCGCAGGTCCGCGATGGGAATGCGGGTCTCGGCGCCGGCGCGAAGCACAGCAACATCCTTCGCTCCCAGCTCCAACAGCGCGCGCAGGGCGGCGCCCGCCTGCCGTTTCGCCTTCTTCTCGAAGTAGCGTCCGGCGAGGATGAACATCGTCACCGCGGCACCCACTTCGAGGTAGATGTTCGCCGCCCCGTCCGACGGTGCCACGGTGAGCTCGAACGGGTGGGTCATCCCGGGGACGCCGGCCGTGCCGAAGAACAGCGCGTAGAGCGACCACAGTAAGGCGGCTATCGTCCCCATCGAGATGAGCGTGTCCATGGTCGCCGCACCGTGCCGGAGATTCGTCCACGCTGCCTTGTGGAAAGGCCAGGCCGCCCAAACGATGACGGGGCCGGCCAGGGCGAGTGAGAGCCACTGCCAGTAAGTGAACTGCAATGCGGGGATCATCGACATCGCAATCACAGGAAGGGTCAGCACGATGGAAGCGATCAAACGGTTCCGCAGGCTCACCAGCTCCCTATCCGGAGCGTCCTCACCGTCGACTACCGCGGACGGCTCCGGTGAGGGAAGGGCGGCCGTGTAGCCGGTCTTCTCCACCTCGGCGATCAGCAGCGCCGGGTCGAACCCGTTCGGTGCGGTGACCTTCGCCTTCTCCGTCGCATAGTTCACGGTGGCGGTGACACCGTCCAGCTTGTTGAGCTTCTTCTCGATGCGCATCGCGCACGACGCGCAGGTCATCCCGCCGATCTCCAGCTCCACGCTGGACGCGGCTGCTGACTGCGTATCCGTCATGATGTCTCCTCGATCCTTCTTGCAACTCGATGCGCACTGAGCGGGTCAGTGCCCGTCGTGCTCGGCGTCGTCTTCGGTGTCCGCCTGGTCGCCGGTGGCGGGGGTCGCCTCGAGTACGAACTGTGCGGTGTGGACCTGTCCGTCGACCTGGAAGTCCAGGTACAGCAGGTAGCGGCCGGTGGTGGGTGTCTCGGCGGTGAATTCCACCTCGGGGCCGGCCAGATCGCCCGGCTGTGGTTCCTCGCCGCGCGCGTGCACATGCAGATACGCCAGGTCGCCATCGCGCAGGGCAACGAGGTGGCCGAACGCACCGAGGTACGGCTCCAGCACCGTGACGGGTTCCCCGTCCCGAGAGACCTTGACAGTCAGTTCGCTTCCAGTTCCGGCGACCAGGTCGCCGCTGACGGTCACGTCGAAGCCGTCGACCGTGTCGCTTGTCTTGACGGCGACCTCGGGCTCCGGTGTCAGCTGCCCCGCCACATCGACGGTGCGGGAGAGCGTGGCGCTCACCCCCTCAGAGGTGAAGTCCGCATACAGCCGGTACGTTCCCGCGGTATCCCAGGACCATGGCAGCGACCAGACCCCGGTCCTCGGGTCGAGTTCGGGGTGCACGTGACGGTATTCACGCCCGTCGTTGCGGACCACGATCAGGTGCAACTGCTTATCGTGGGCCTCGTCGAAATCGGTGATCGGGACACCTGAGGGATCGCGGATGTCGAAGGAGAGTTCACCGTCCGTCTCGACGTTCGCCGGCGCCTGTACGGGGCTCATTGTGAATCCCGATGCCGCGCTCATCACTCCACTCACCCCCATCTCCTGATCGTCTTTCGTGCCAGCAGCATCCTCGGGCGCTTGCGCGTCATGCGAGGAATGCCCGGCGTCCGCCCATGCGGTCACCGTGCTGTCGGGCACGAGTGCGCCCGCGGCGGCGAAGGCGGCGCCGAAGACAACGACAAGGCCCGCGCCGTAGAGGCCGAGGCGGCCCGGGGCGTTCATGAGAGTCGGACCGCCTCGTACCCGGCCTCATCGACGGCCGCGAGCACGGCCGCGTCATCCACTGCGGAACTCGTCGTGACGAGAAGCCGGCCGGTCTGCGCACTCACTTCGATGTTCTCGACGCCGGGGACCTGGCTGACCTCGCCGCGAACAGCGACCTCGCAGTGGCCGCAGCTCATCCCGCTCACCTGGTACTCGCTCGTGCTCATGATGGCTTCCTTCCCTCGATTCGGAATACCCCGGTAGGGTACTGGTATGGCCTAACCATATACCCACCCAGGGTATTCCGGTCAAGGGGGTGAAGGGAGCTTCTCATGGATAAGACCAGCTCGGATGTGCTCATCGTCGGCGCGGGCGCCGCGGGTCATTCTGCGGCGGTCACGTTGCGGCGCAGCGGTTTCGACGGGTCGATCCGGATCGTGCATGCGGAGCCGTTCGCCCCGTACAACCGCACGCTGGTGACCAAGGGCATCCTTCGTGGCCTGCTCACCCCGGAGCAATCCGCGCTGCCTGCCTTGGACTCGATCGATGTCGAGACGATCCCCGGCAGCGCTGTCGGGATGGAAGAGCGGGGCATCTTGCTGCACGATGGCAGACGGCTGATATTCGCAACGGCTGTCGTGGCGACCGGCGCCGCCCCGCGTCCCCTGCAGGCGACAGGCGTCAGCGAGGGGGTCTTCACGCTGCACAGCGCGTCCGACGCGCTACGCATCCGAGGGCATGCGGGTCCGACGTTCGAAAGGCGGGTTGTCACTGTCCTCGGTGCCGGGCTGGTCGGAGCAGAAGCAGCAAGCTACCTTGTGAGCGCTGGTGCCAGAGTGCATCTCGTCGCGCGCTCCGAAATCCCCTTGGCGCACAGCCTCGGGTTGCCGATCGCCACCCGGCTCCGCGATCTGCACGCTGCGCACACGGAGTTCCATCCAGGCCGGACAGTGCGCTCCATCTCGGCTTCCGGAAGCGGGGGTGACGTACTCCTCGATGATGGGACATCTGTATCGTCAGACGTGATCGTCCTCGCCCACGGAACAGTTCCGGCTGTCTCATGGATCCGCTCAGACGGTGCCGCGATCGAGGTCGATGACCGGCTCCGTGCCAGGACGATCCCGGCAGTGTATGCGGCCGGTGGGGTCGCCGCTCATGTCGGTCCCGACGGTTCGCTCTATCGTATGGATCATTGGGATGATGCGGTGGCACAAGGGGCTCACGCCGCCCGAGCGCTGCTTCATGATCTGCACGGCGGGGACGATCCTGGCCCGTACCGGCACGTTTCCGGGTTCACGGTGAATGTGCACGGCGTCACGCTGAGTGGAGCGGGCGTCGTCTTGCCGCAGGCGACCGCGGAAACGACGTCATCGGCCGGCGGCGGCCTCGTCTCGACCTTCAGGACCGCCGACGGCAAGAGGGCGGGTGCTGTCGGGTGGTCAGCGGCAAGGGAAATCCTGGCGGTCAAGCACGAGCTGGCAGGCGGCTTCTGAGTGTGCACAGGATCGATGTCGGGCACACAGGCGGCGGTGCTAGCGTCGTGAGGAACAGGAAGGATCGAGGATGCAGGTGACGGTTCGCGCCACAAGCCCGCAGTTGTCGCTGCGCACCCTGCTGATGCTCGGCACCGCGGCCGTCCTGATCATCGTCGGCCTCCTGGGCATGCACACCTTCACCGCGGAACCTGCCGGGCACGGCTCCTCGGGCGTCGCCCATTCCGCATCGACAGTCGCTCACGTTCCGGACGCCACGGCGAGCCTCGACGACGGTGGTGCCGCTGCCTGCGACGGGCCGTGCCACGTGACCACCGGACAAGGGCAGGGTCACGACGACATGGTCACCGCCTGCGTACTCGCGTTGCTGGCCGGCCTTCTGCTCCTCGTCCCACCGACGTTTGCCCGACGCTCCGGCATCTCCCTTCGCGAGGTGACCAGCTGGTTGCGGTGGGAAGCGACCGATGCCCTCCCTCGTGGCCCCTCGTTGACGGTTCTTTCGATCAGTCGAACTTGAGTATTCGCACGCCGACCCAACTGTGGGCGGCCCTGCGGCGCCCGTTGGCGCCGCCGCTTCAGCGAACTCTCATACGACTTACGAAGGAACGACCATGAACAAGAAGATCCCCCTCGCACTCAGCACCGGCGCTCTCACCCTCGCCCTGGTACTGACCGGCTGCGCCGACACCGGCACCGCGCCGTCCGGTACCAGCAGCTCACCGTCCGCGTCGACGTCCTCGTCGGCCTCAACCGAGGCTGACGAGATGTTCGTCACGATGATGATCCCTCATCATGAGCAGGCCATCGAGATGTCGGACATTCTGCTGGCCAAGGACGGCGCGGACCCGCGGGTGGTCGAGCTCGCCGAACAGATCAAGGCGGCGCAGGGCCCGGAGATCGACAAGATGCTCGGGTGGCTCGAGGACTGGGGTGTGGAGTACGACCCCGATTCGATGGGCGGCATGGACCACGGCTCCATGGGCGGCGACGACAGCATGATGTCCGAAGAGGACATGACCATGTTGGAAGACGCCGACGCGACCGAGGCCAGCCGTTTGTTCCTCGAGCAGATGATCGTGCACCACGAAGGCGCCGTCGACATGGCACAGACGGCGCTTGACGACGCGCAGAACCCGGACGTCCTCGAGCTCGCGCAACAGGTGATCGATGACCAGACGGCGGAGATCGCCACGATGAAGGACCTCCTCGGAGAACTGTAGAACCACGCGGGGCGGGCCGATTCCCGAACGACCCGCCCTGCGTTTCCCGCGCGATCGCCCCGCGCGAAGACCGACCCCGCGGCGCGCTCCCTGCTGCCCGCGTCACAAGCCTGGCCACCCTCCTGGCCGCTACCCGGAAACCATCATGAAACGATCATTTCTTCTCGCCGCCGCAACCATCCCCGTGCTGACGCTCGTCATTACGGGCTGTACTGCCGCGCAGTCCGACGAGCCCGATGCGACACCCCGCATCGACCACATCCACGGCATCGCCGAAGACCCCCGCGGTGACGATCTGCTCGTCGCCACGCACAACGGCATCTTCACCGTCACACCGGACGGGAACGTCTCCGGACCCGTCGGCGGCCATGACTTCGATGCCATGGGATTCACTGTCACCGGCGACACCCTGTTCGCCTCCGGACACCCCGGAGAGCAAACCCCGGCCGAGCTGGGATCCCCGAACCTCGGCATCATCCGTAGCGATGACTATGGCCTCAACTGGTCGCCCATCGCCCTGAACGGAACAACCGACTTCCACGTCCTCACCGCCAGCCCCGACGGAACCCTGTACGGCATCGCTTCCAGCCAAATCGACCTGCTCTCCAGCACCGACAACGGAACGAACTGGACCACCCATGCCCCTCTAGCGGCAGCCGACCTCGCCGCCACAGAGTCCGGGCTCTATGCCGCCACCGAAGAAGGACTGCTCGTCAGCACCGACGGTGGCGACACCTTCACCCCCGTCCCCGAATCACCCCTGCTCTACGCCCTCGTAGCACGCACAGACGGCACACTCGTCGGCGCCGGCACCGACGGGGTCCTCTGGGCCCAAGATCAGAACGGGACGTGGCAGCAGCTGGGGCCACTCGACGGAGCCGTTCAAGCCCTCAGCACCATCGATGACCGCATCATCCTCGTCGATGACCGAGGCATCGTTGGTGTCACTGTCGACGGCTTCACCGTCCTCAGCCCGGCCCGGTAACCGCAGCCCACTCACGAATCCACCATGAACGAACACAAGAATCCGTTCCGGAACTTCGTCTTCTTCATCACCGCGGCAACGATCGCCGTCGTCCTCCTCGCCTTCGCCACCTACCTCGCGATTGGAGCGATCCTCTGATGTCGCCGGACGCACGATTCGATCCGCTCCGCCTGTCCGCGCTCAGCCATCGTTCCGCACCGAGCAGGCCGCCACCTCGCCCGTCGCGTGCGTACCGACTGCACCGCCGACTTGTGCGGTTAGGGATTGTGCTCCTGGCAGCCGGACCCGCGCTCGTCCTGATCCATCTGAGCACCGATACACAATACGGAAGCCACAATGGCACTTGGTGGACGTACACGGTGGCGAGCTACGACGTCGCCATCATCACCACGATCATCGGGGTAGCACTGGTCTGGCGATCGCCGCCGGCCTCCGATGAACGGCGTGAATGACTGGCCGAATCGCGGCGTCAAGAGACAGGGACATCCCAACGTCTCATGACCTTGTCGATCTCGACGAGGCCGGCGAAGCGGGCAACGTCGCGTCCACCCATGACGCGGTTCCGAGCGAGCTTCGCCGGGAACTGCTTCAGGGGAGGGATCTCGGTCTCGTGTTGCGGCGAGGGTCTGGCGTTGAGCCTGGACGGTCGCCGCTAGCGCACGCCGGAACGGAGCCACTGATCGTGTAGCAGTTGGCTCATCGCCACGCGTGGTGTCAGGTCACCGTGTCGAGCTCCACGCCGTAGTCATCGGCGTTCTGCGTTATCGGCACGAATATCGAATCATCCCCGGCGTACTCAGCGAGCTCCGGCGGGCAATCGAGATCGCCGATCGAGAGCGCACGTTCAGGTGGCAAGAGATGGGCTTGTTCGAAGCCCTTGCCCGAGGGTCGACGATTCGGTAGCCGTCAGCGAGACTGGCGGAGATCGAGGCCGAGGGCAGACTCGGACCGCAGATCATCGGCCCCTCGATTGCGGGGCATCCAGCTCAAGAAGGGCGGTATCCATGACCGACGCATCCACTCCCCCAAGCGACACCGTCAACGATCTGACCAACCCACCCGTGCCGCCGGGAGCCTTGTTGCTGGAGCTCGTGCCGGTTCCGGTCACCGACATCGAACGAGCAAAGACCTTCTACCGAGACCAGCTCGGCTTTCGGCTCGACGTCGACATCAACCCAGAGCCCGGCGTCCGCATCGTCCAGCTCACGCCACCGGGTTCGGCATGCTCGATCACCCTGGCCGAGGGCCTGCCCACGCTCGACATGCCTCCGGGGACCCTGCGAGGGCTGCACCTGGTGGTCGCCGACATCGAGGCATCTCGTGCCGAACTGGTCGAGCGCGGCGTCGAGATCAGCGAGGTCGAGGACCTCGGCGGAGTGTTCTACGCCTTCTTCGCCGACCCCGACGGCAACACCTGGTGCCTGCAGCACATGCCCTGGCGATAGCTACGACGCCGGCGAGGGCGCCGGGGTCGGTTTGATGCGGCGGGTCGGCACACGCAGGAGGACGAGCGCGACAAGGTAGATGCCGCCGACGACGATCGCGATGTCGGCGACGTTGCCGATGAACAGATCGAAGTAGCCGATGAAGTCGATGACGCCACCGCGTGCCAGGCGGTCAGCGGCATGACTGATCGCACCGCCGAGGACCAGGCCCAGCCCGATTGCCCACCAGAGCGATCCCACCCGCCACAGGTAGACCGTGATGGCGACCGCGGCGGCAGCGGCGAGGAGTCCGAGCAGCCAGGTGAAGTCGGTGCCGAGGGAGAACGCGGCGCCACGGTTGACGGTGAGTTGGAACTCGAGAACCGGTGGCAGGACGTCCTTCGATTCTCCGCCCGAGAGCGCAGAGGCGGCCCAGATCTTGGTCCATTGGTCGACGGCGACGACGACCGCTGCGATGGCCAGCCCGGCGAGGAAGGACCAGCGCACTCCCGAGCGTCGGTTCGTGGTCGGTGACGTCACTGTGCAGTTCCCTCTTCGTGCGATAGCTCGTGCCGGGCCGGTTTTCGGTTACCGGCTTCACCAGACTATTCGCTGGGCTATGGCCGAGAGGTCAGGGCTTCGACGCCAGTCACACTTTCACGGGGAACGTCGCCAAGATGACCACACCGATGACAGCGAGAGTCAGGCCCAGAATGAAGAAGGTGCGCCGGCGCCATTCGGCGCGCTGGTTCTGGGACAGCGCCGCGAAGAACAGCACGAGCGCGAAGAGCACGGTGAGCAGAGCGTAGTTGTCTCCGCGCTGGTTGTTCACGAGTGCTTCGTCGAACTTGGCGTCCGCGCGCGCGTGCAGGTCTTCCGCTTCCTCGGTCCCCGGCGGAATGTACTCCTCCCTGGCGAGGGGCCCCTGGGATACGCGCCCCTCCGCCGTCCAGGCGTCGAACGCGATCCGGAACTCGTCCGTGAAGCGTTCCTCGATGAAGGTGACGAGTTCCTGGTCGTCGTCTGCGGTGGCGAGCACCCATTCGGTGTAGATGGTCAGATCGTATTGGCGCGCCGCTTGGGCCCTGCTTTCGGCGGAGGCGGCCTGGACACGTGCGCTGGACGCTTGGCTGAAGGCGATAGACATCTCACCGCCCCATTTCGACGCCTCGAATCCGCACCATGCGGTGATGACCGCGGTTATGGACAGCAGCACCACCGTGGCCACCTCCAACCACCGGCCGGGATGAGTGACTTTCTCGGTGGCGTCCATGCGCGCCGTCTTTTAGGGCAGCACGATCTCGAATGCCGGGTCTCCGGGGGTCAGTACGCCGAGCAACTGCTTCAGGACGCCGAGGTCGCCGCGCACGTCCAGGCCCTCGGCGTCGAGGTCTCCGCCGGCGAGGCGGATGAGCCGCTCCTTGGTGAGGGTGAGATGCAGTGCGGCATCTGTGGCGGGTTCGCGCTCGACGTAGACGAGCACGCCGTTGCGGAGCGTGACGTGGAACGAGCGGTCGAGATCACTGAGTGTGATGTCGAATCCGAGGTCGAGGTCCCAGGCGCGCGGGCCGTCGACGGTGATCGCGACGGCATCGAACAGCTGTTCCGGGGTGAGCTGCGCTCGGATGGCTGGGGCGTTGGTCACGGTCGGGGTACCGAAGTTTCCCTCGCGCAGTTCGGTCGCCCCGGAGAGGAAGAAGTTGCGCCAGGTGCCGTTCTCAGCGCCGTAGCCGAGCTGCTCGAGGGTGTCGGCGTAGAGCGCCTTCGCTTCCGCATTGTTCTCCTCGGTGAAGACCGCGTGGTCGAGCAGTGTGGCCGCCCAGCGGAAGTCTCCCGAGTCGAAGGCGGCGCGGGCGAGCTCGAGGACCCGGTCGATGCCTCCGATCGCGTCGACGTAGCGCTTCGCCTGCTCCTTCGGCGCGTGCGGCCAGAGCCGAGCCGGGTTCCCGTCGAACCAGCCCATGTACCGCTGGTAGATGGCCTTTACGTTGTGGCTGACCGAGCCGTAGTAGCCGCGGGCGTGCCAGGCGTTCTCGAGCGCGGGCGGCAGCTGGATCGCCTCGGCGATCTCGGCGCCCTGCATGCCCTGGTTCAGCATCCGCAGCGTCTGGTCGTGCAGGTACCCGTACAGGTCCCGCTGCAGACCGAGGAACTCACGGATCTCCGCGTTGCCCCAGGTCGGCCAGTGGTGCGAGGTGAACACGACTTCGGCGTCGTCGCCGTAACGCTCGATGGCCTCGGTGAGGTACTGCGACCACACGTGCGGATCCCGCACGACCGCGCCCCGCAGGGTGAGCAGGTTGTGCAGCGTGTGCGTGGCGTTCTCCGCCATGCACAGCGCCCGGTACTTCGGGAAGTAGAAGTGCATCTCGCTGGGCGCCTCGGTGCCCGGCGCCATCTGGAATTCGATCTCCAGCCCGTCGACGGTGTGGGTCTGCCCCGTCTCGGTGATCTCCAGCGTCGGCGCGAGCAGGGTCGCCTCCCCGGTCGACGTCGTCTGTCCGAGACCGGCGCCGACTGCCCCCTGCGGGCCGCGTGCGAGTGCCGCGCCGTACATGTACCCGGCGCGCCGGCCCATCGCGGTGCCCGCGTAGACGTTCTCTGCCACCGCGTGCTCGACCATGCCCGCGGGGACGATGATCTCGACCCCCGCGTCGACGTCGGCCTGTGAGACGATGCCCTGCACGCCGCCGAAGTGGTCGATGTGAGAGTGGGTGTGGATGACAGCGGTGATCTTGCGGTCACCGCGGTGACGCCGGTAGAGCGCCATCGCCGCGGCTGCGGTCTCCTTCGAGATCAGCGGGTCGATCACGATCACGCCGGTGTCGCCCTCGACGAATGACATCACCGACAGGTCGAGCCCGCGGATCTGGTACAGGCCGGGCACGACCTCGAACAGGCCGTGCTTGGCGACCAGCGTGCTCTGGCGCCACAGGCTCGGGTTCACCGTCTCCGGAGCATCACCCTGCAAGAAGTCATAGGTGGACGCGTCCCAGATGATATCGCCGGCGGCGTTGCGGATCGCAGGCTCGTCTAGCGTGCCGATGAATCCTCGCTCGGCCGCCGCGAGATCCCGCTCATCGTCGAACGGGAGCCGTGCCTGCAGCTCTGCCTGCTGTTGCCGGATGGTCTCTGATGCGTCGCGCTGACCCATGATGGTGCTCCCGTCTCCGAAGAACAGTTCACGACGAGTCTTGCGGTCACGAAAGACGGTGACAACCACCTTTCGTCTGAACCTTGTGCCGGCCGCTGTCACGCGGCATCCTGAGGTATCGGATCACCGCGGGCCCCCGCGGGTGTCCGGTTCTGGGGACGAGGCTGGGGAGGCCTCACGCGGGATGCCTCATGGGTGGCGACTCCCTCGGTCGCACGTGCGGCATCCCGCACACCCGGACGGACGCTGGCTGATACCGTCGGCGCATGCCCCGACGTATGGCGGACCCTGAGTTTCGACAGCAGCAGTGGGACGATCGCTATGCGCTGCACATCGCGCCGGTCAACGAGTACGTCGACGAACTGCGTGAGGTCGGCCGCGGGTGGGCGCCGTACGTCGCGCCCCTTCATGGTGGAGTCGAAGCGCGGGTGCTGAGCATTCTTCGCGATCCAGGGCCCGCGACGCAGGACGGCAAGGGTTCGGGCTTCATCTGCGTCGAGAACAACGACGGCAGCGCCGAGCTTCAGGCGGTCCTGCTCGAGCAAGCAGCGCTATCTCCGTACGAGCTGCTGCCGTGGAATGCGTACCCCTGGTACATCAACCGCGCCCCGAAGGCGGCTGAGCTGGATGCCGGCGTCCAGACGATCCTGCACCTGCTGGAACTCGCGCCGAGGCTGAAGGTCGTGCTACTCCAGGGTGGTGATGCGGATCACGCCTGGCGCCGGTTGCTTAGGCAGTCCCCTGAGATCGAGCGTGAGCGGGGTCTCACCGTCGTTCGGACGTTTCACCCTTCGCCGCAGGCTCTCTTCGTGCGGGATCTCGAGGAGAGAGCTGCACGCGTAAAGCGACGAGCCGACGCGTTCGTCGAGGTGGCAGGTCTGCTCGAGCCCGTGCGATCGACGCCATGACGGGCACGGGGAGCTCGCCACGCGAGCGCTGATGACCGTCCGGTAACGATGGTCATCAGCGCCTTTCGCGTCTCGCACTGAGAACCGAAGGTGTCAGTAGGCGCTGATACGGTCAGCGTCGACATCAACCTGCTCGGAGAGGCATCCCTTGAACATCACAGCACCCAAGCTCGGCGCGACCATCGCACTTCTGGCACTCCTCGGCATCAGCGCCGTGGGGTGCGCATCTCCCGAACCGTCCAGCTCGTCGTCTGGCGGCGAGTCCTCCTCGTCCGAGACCGAGCAGGTCCAGGAGGAGGAAGCTCCGGAGCCGGTGAGTCTGGAGGGCTCCTGGAAGCAGAACAACTCCAACTCCGAGGACGCGTGGCAGGAGGCCACGATCACCGGTGACACGATCGAGGTCCACTGGGTCGCCGACGGCGGTGACACGAAGTCGCTGTACTGGGCCGGCACCGTCGAGGTCCCGGCAGAGGGCGACTCGTTCACCTTCGATTCGGCGAACGACACGTCCAAGACCGAGTCCTCGATCATGGCATCGAGCGACGCGACCAAGACGTTCACGTACGAGAACGACGAGCTCAGCTACGAGGTCACCGCGATGGGCACCACGATGACCGTGCGCCTCAGCCGCGAGTAAGCACTTCGCTCACTAGTCGGCACAGCCCCCACGCTCTCGGAGCGAATGGGGGCTGTTCTGTTGCAGTTGGTGGCTCGTTCCAGGCGAGTCCCGACGGACACATGGTGTCGCGAATCTTCAAGCACGCTGGTTCTCGCGCCCCGTAACGTCGAAGCCATGACAGGAAGAGGACACCGTTGAGCGCGTTGATGGGCGAAGAGATCAGGACCGCGGAGGTCAGTGGCGACATGAGGACGGCAAGAGGAACGTTCGAGGTGTCGCTCGAGCCCGCGGAGCACGATCAGGCGGGCATCCGCCGAATGGTCATCACCAAGACATGGCGGGGTGACCTTGCCGGGCAGGGGGCCGGGACGATGCTCGCAGCTGGCGATCCGGCAACCGGAAAGGCGGGCTATGTCGCCGTGGAAACCGTTGACGGCGAGCTCGACGGGTTGCGCGGAGGCTTCGCGTTCCAGCAGTTCGGAACGATGACGGCACCCGACCAACAGCTGCGCTACGAGATCGTGCCCGGCTCGGGAACCGCGGACCTGGCAGGAATCACCGGAACGCTCGACCTCGAGATCATCGACGGGAACACCGCTACCTGTTGACCTACGCGCTGAGCTGACAGCACGGGTGAAGCGCAAGCGGCTCGCCTGTTGAAGGTGTCTCAGGCCTGACTGAGATTGCTCGCGGCTTCAGTCTGCTGGTCAGGCGCGGCGGCGTCGAAGACGCGCGTTCTGATGACCTGGTCGACGCCGACGAGGCCGGCGAGCTTCACTACATCGCGGCCGCCCATGATGCGGTTCAACATGAACTGCGGCGGGAAGAGGTCCAGCAGCGGGTTCTCACCGTCGAACGACCGCGAGGTCCTGGCGGCGAAGATGCGCGTGGTGTCGAGAGCTCTGAAGCTGTCGATCGAGAGGATGGACGTTCGGGGATCGGGCCAGATCAACCGGTCCAGAGGCTTCGCACCGGTCCAGTGCTGCTTGATGCGCTTCATCACTCCGACCGAGGCGTTCGTCGCGCCGACATACGCCTGGCGGTACTCGTCGAGCACCATGACGTAGAGGCCGGGCACCCCATCCCACTTCGTGAGATCGGTGACCTCGGTCATGCCCGGTTGGCTGGTGATTGCCGCCTGCAGCGCGGCATCGAACTCGGCAGTGTCGAGGGAGGCGAAGTGCGCCATGTTGAGGTCGTAGTTCGCCAGTGCCAGCTCCTGGAGGAACGAGCACCATGCGTCTGTGTAGATGCGGTGGTCGGGGTCCTCGTATCTGTCGTCGATCGCGTCCCAGAGATACGGGTCCTCCTCGCGGTACCAGCGTTGCAGGGAGGAGCGCTTGTTGATCCGGGCGTAGGTCTCGCGCGACATGCGGAGGCCGAGCTCGCGGCTGCCGCGGACCTTGAGTCCGAAGTGCACGGCGCTTTCGACCGGACTGGTGCCTGCTCGGCGACCACGCTGCGACGAGACGGCGACCCCCCAGATCTTCCGGGCTGGTCGCGGATGCCACCGGTGCCAGAAGAGCACGTGACCGGAGTCGACGAGCATCTGCAGGGACGCGTTCGCGTCGGCGCCGATGTCGACGTTAAAGATCCGCGCAGGGTCGAACTCGAGATGCTCGCCCTCGGGGATGATGCTCTGCTGGTTCAGCTCCCACGGATCAGCATCGAGCACTAGGTAGCCGGAGTCAGTCAGCTCTCGTCGCAGCTGTGCAGCGTGCTCGGTCGACGGCGCCCAGACGAGTGTCTCGCGCGGAGTAGCGGTGATCTCGAGTTCCACGATGGCGTTCAGCCCTCGGGGCGCCACGCGGCGGCCTCGGCGGCCATCGCGGCTCGAGCAGCCGAGAGCCGGGGGAGCCTGCCGGGGTTCTTGTCCAAGTTGATCGGTGGTGTGAGGCGCACGATGACGCTGGTCTCGACGTCGCCGAGCGGGACCCGCATGTCCGCTGGCGCCGGCCAGACAGAGAGCTGGAGGCGCGCGTGCATCCACTCGTTGAGGCGTGCGTCGCCGCCGTCGGCAAGGGCGTAGTTCGCGAAGCGCTCCGGCTTCGCGAGGTTGCGCGGGACCGCATGCAGATCGAGGAAGTCGCGCAGGAGGGCGGCGAACGACCGCCGGACCGTGGACCCGCCGGTGCGGGGCTTGGACTTCGGGTTCGTGGCGAAGTGACCGTTCAGGTCGCGCGAGACCAGGCTCTCCTCGGCCTTGCCGACGTACAGGGGATGATCCGGAGCCGGCTCAAGCTGGAGATCCCGCCAGGCCTGCTCGTCGCCGTAGATGGCGTACAGTCCGGGACGGGCGGGGACGAGTTGCGCGGCCTCCATGATCGCCCAGCGCTCTCCGGTGAGCGCGGCGACGGCAGGATTGGTGAGGTCGTGCAGGGAGTCAGCGCTCACGCCGAGGTCCTGCCGAAGTGCGCACGAACCTCGTCGGCCTGCTCGGGGGTCAGCTCCCAGCGCTGGTTCTTCAAGTGGTCGGGGTAGCGCTCGCGCAGATAGCGGCGCACAGTGATGCCGGGCCGATCACCGTCGTTGTGACCGAGTTCGCGGCCGAGCTCGGCGGGGGTGATGACGTCGTGCGATGCGCTCATGAGGTCATCATGCACGATGCCCTCGTTGACCGCATTCCCACGGATTGTCCTCGAAGGTCGGCAGTGTCCCGGGTTGTTCTCAGTGCTGCAGGCCATCTTCTCGCTGAGGTGCGGAGGAGCCAGCAAGACCATACCGATCGAGGTGCACACCGCGAAGCTCGGGGAAGGCATCGGAGACGCGCTTCGGTGGCGCGGGAGTCCGCGGCACCTTCGGGGCGGGGGTGTGCTGAGCCGCACTCTGCAAGCTGGACCGAACCATGTGCGAGGTGAACTGTCGCGGCCGCATCATCAGCCGGCCGTTCCATGCGGGACCGAGATCGATGAGGTGATGGTCGGAGGAGACGATCACGTCCGCGTCGACGGCGGGGTCCTTCGCGAGGGCGAGGATGTTATTGTCCTCGTGATTCCCGATGGCATAGTCGCGGACGACCGGGTCCACGATCGCGCCTCCGGAGTCGTCGCAGGCCTCGGCGACGAACTCGATGTACTTGGCCGTGGTTCGTTCAGACTGCCCGGAGGCGATCATCAGGCGGTGGACGTTCCGCAGGATGTGCGGCGAGGTGAACAAACGCACCTGCTGATCGAACGCGAGCGAGAGAGCGTCGGATGCCGCCGAAGGGGAGGGGAGCTTGTCGGGGAGCAGCATTCCGGTGCCGCTACGGATGTGGTCGAGGTAGACGTTGATGTCGTAGACGACCGCGATCCGAGGGCGCTCCCGCTGGCTGTTCATGAGGTTCCCAAGTCCTCGATGAGCTTGAGCGTTTCCTCGGTCGTGTAGACCTTGCCGCCGCGCTCTTCGAGCATCTCGGCGTGCAGATCGTTCATCTGCTGGACGCGGAGCTTCTTCTTGAACTCCTTCATGGCGACGCGCAGGAATTCGCTGCGGTTGCCGCCGCCGAACGCATCGGCGAGCTCCTGGAGCAAAGGGACGTCCGTCTCTTCGACGGCGAAACTGATCGGTCGTGCAGCCATTCGAGGCCTCCAAGCGTGTTAGTAATGCATTAGTAATGGTACGTCGAGAGGTCGACATCGACAAGAGTGGTCTCGAATCCCGCACGCAGTTCGCGGGATATCGGCCACCATTGCGATTCGGCTTAGATGCTGGCTGATATGTTCGGCGGCATGGCCCGCAAAATCGTGCATCAGCTCGTCGACGACATCGACGGAGAAGTCCTGGAAGTCGGATCCGGCGAGGCGGTGACCTTCTCCCTGAACGGCACCGCGTACGAGATCGATCTGTCCGAGAAGAACGCAGCAGCGTTGCGAGAGGCCTTTGAGCCGTGGATCGCGGCAGCCCGCCGGGTGTCCGCCGGCGGTACTCGCGGAGGCCGTGGGCGCCGGAACTCGCAGGGCGCCGCCAAGCGCGACCTCTCGGCAATCCGCGCGTGGGCGAAGGAGAACGGTCACCAGGTCTCCGACCGCGGCCGCGTCCCCGACGCGGTGCAGCAGGCGTACGACGCCGCGCACTGAGGCCGCCGTGGGAGAGGCGCGCGGGTTCGAGCAGGGGACGAACTGGAAGGCGAAGAACGCCGCGAGTATCCGTCTGCGCGTCGGCGACGGAAAGAAGCACCCGGTTCGTTCCTCTGATGGCGCCCCGCGGCTTACGTCTGAGGAGCAGCGGCGAGCGGACGTCCTGCGTGAGCAGGAGCGTGAACGCATCGCGAAAGAGCGCCAGGCGCGCGCGGGGCGCGCACGTGGGCAACGGCGTGAGGCCGGGCTCGACGCACGCCATGCTGAGCGCGATCACACACCAAAGGGGTGGGTGCCGGCGAACCGGCGAGGGTACGTCGATCCGCTCTCGCAGGCAGCTGATCCACGGCCGACGGCGCCGCTCAAGAAGAAGAAGTTCCGTCGCGGCCGCCGCGAGCTACAGTAGCTGAATCTCAGCGGTACTGACGAGCCTGCGCCGCGAGAATCGCTTCGCGCATCACGTCGCCGAGTTCGGCGACGATGATCTCGATGCCGGCGTCGCGGATGGAAGCCGTCAGCCACGCGCCCGGGCGATGCAGGTAGCTGGCCGCCGCCTCGTCAGCCACGGCGAGGATGAGCCGGGTCGCACCGAGCTTCTGACCGGCCCAGGCGAGTTTGAACGCGTCGGTGGCGAGCTTGCGGGGCTGCGCACCCTTGAGTGCGCCGATACGGGCGTAGGCCTCCACGAGGACCATGCGGTCTGGGGTCGCCCGTCGATCTCCATGTGGGCGTCATCGATCGCGATCCGAGCGGGAGTGAGCGCGACGCCCAGCTGCTCGGCGACGGCCGCGACGATCGCGCGCTCCGCCATGCGCTGCTCCGCCATGCGCTGCTCGGCCGAGTCGGAGGCGTGCGGGGTGGCGGATGACGGACTCATTCCGCGGCCACCAGGTCCGCGCACCCGATGGCGAACTTCGACGTATAGTCGACATGGCCACAGGCACTGCTTTCTGCAGCCTGGAGCTGGTCGCTCGAGACGGGCGCTTTGCCTGCAGCGGCGTGGAGAGCGTTCACTGCTGCGAGCATCTGCTCGCGTTCATAGAGAACCCATCCGAGCTCCGTGTTGCCGTCCTCGAGCTGGACAAATTCCTGGCGCCGATAGCGCGTCTGCTGAGCACGCGTGAGCGTAGTGCGAAGGTATTCGAGGTCTTGAGACCAGGTACGGGCGGTCATGACACCCTCCTTTCGGGTCTCTACGCCAAGCCGAGGCCTAGGGTCTTCGCGAACGACTCGAGCGTCACGGTGAGTCCAGGCGAGCTGAGTTCGATGTCCGCGGTCGGGCTCACCGGCAGGGCGTCTTCGGCGCGCTCCCACAGCGCCGCGGCGCGAGCCTCGGGGAGCTGCGGACGCTGCGCGATGGTGCGGGGGCGGTAGAAGACGCCGTCGACGTCGGGATATGCCTGGTGGATGGCGCCGGCCCACGGCCGGGACAGCGACCGATCGCCAGTGTTGATCTGATCGTTCCCGCCGACGTCCGTGACCCAGGTGCTGTCGATAAGGTCGAGGAGTGTGATCTCGCGGGTGGTCGCGAACAGCACGAACCGAGGCTGCGTGCCCCCGGTCCCTCCCGCTCCGACGCCACCGCGTTCGATGACGCCTCGGTCGCTGAAGCACTCTGATAGGCAAACGAGCAGGAGGCTCTGAACTGCCGTCTCCGGTGGAACCGTGATCTGGGGCGTGACGTAGGTCACGGCGTGGTTCGGATGGTGACCCACGGGATCGGGGTGGTGATCGAATCGGCTCCCCGTGGGCCCGAAGTGGCGGAGCTCGTGCCACCGGGCAGGGTGAGCGCCGCCGGCGTCGTAGATGCGTCCGAAGATCGTGCCGGCCGGCAGCGTACGGACAGCGCTCGGGGGGAGAGGATGCGGGAACTTCGATGCGTCGGGGGCAGGAAGCGCGCTCATCGGATCGAGAACGCCTGCTCGGCCAGCGCCGCGACAGGTTCTGCGGGCTTGCCGGCTGCGAGCCACTGGGCAGGAGTCAGCTCGCCGTCTCCCAGGTCGGGGTGAGCGTGAGTGAGGAAGTACTCCACGGCCACGGGGTTCGCCCCTTCGGGCAGCGCTCGGCTCACCGTTCCCCAGCCCGGGAGCTCACCGTGGTCGGTGAACTGGAACGTCGGGAACCGCAGGCCGCGGCCGGGGCCCGGGATCGCGAAGAGAGTCCCCTCGCCGTGGCGCTGGCGCACTCGGCCTTCGGTCACGTCGAGCAGTTCTGCGACGCGCTTAGTCGGCAGCGCCTCAGCGAGGATGTCCTGCTGGCGGAGGGCCGTGAGCACGCTGGGGCGCTCTTCGACAGGCAGCGCGTTCTCCGGCTCAACGAGCGAGCCGGCTGCGCGCAGTGCGTCCAGCTCAGCCTCCGTCAGCGACGAGTGCCCAGGCTCTTCCTCGAGCCGGAGCGCCTTGTTCACGCCCTGCAGGATGCTGATGAGGTGAGCGCGCCGACCGCTGGAGCCCAGCACGTTCAGCTCGTGCGCGAGCTCCTCGGCCTCGTGGTCCGTGAATTCCACAGGACCGACGATCTTGATGGTGATCTCGCGACCTTCGTCCGACCGAGTCGCCGTGAGGTATGCGCGTCGATCGCTGCGGAGGGGGTGTGCGGTTGCGTTCGACATCATCGGATCCTAACGGTCATTAGCGAGTATAGCTTGCGTAAGCGGCGGGGGGTCACTGTTGATGCAGAACCTCAGCGATCAGGTCGACATCGTCGTAGTCGGCGCGGCCGGGGCAGGCGCCCGTGACCTAGCTATCGACGTCCCGCGTCGATGTGTTCAGAGCGACGTGACCACGTAGCTGCGTGGGCCGGCGTGCGCGCAACGTGAGCTGCCCCGCGAAATAAACAAAGTAAATACGATTCGGCTCATCGAGTTCAGCATCGAGCCGGGTTCATCATCATCCAGGCCGCTGGCGGTCCAATGACACACTTAGCTCCATCGGCGTCCGCTGAGGTCTCATTCCCGTGATTAGAAGGGCAGAGAGGTCAGATTTGTGCCACGCCCGGAGACGAGTTCTGGGCGGATGAGCACAGGGCTCAGCGGAATGCTCCTACGGAGCTGGGGCGCTCGCTAAGCCCCCAGCAACCGGTTCGGGGCAGCGCGATCTGCGCCTCGAAGTGGAGAGCGCATGAGGCCAGTCGCTTCCGGGCTGCTCGCATCATCCCGCGGAGGGTGACGATCCGCCGGTCCATCAGCTGCGAACGACGGCGCCATCGCCTTGATCAGCGCGGTGCTTGTACCGTCGTCTTCCGCCGCGGATCTCGTTGAGTGGAAGTGGGCTGAACGCGAGGCCCGCGAGGTCGAGCACTCCTGCGTTGCAGGCAAACGTGTCCCGATCGAGACTGACCACGGTCCTGCCGTCCTCGCGCTCAAACTTACCGTAAACGTGCATATGGCCGTGCATGTGCAAGCGGGGGAGCGCAGCATCAGATACACGTTGCACACGCTCTCTCTGTGCAGCAGATACGGCCAACGCCTCGGGAGGAAAATCATGCGGATTGTTCGTGAGCAGCCGCTGCACCTCCGGTACCGCGATCGCTGGAGACTCGTGCGTGAGCATAAGGTCGGCCGGGCCGCCGGCAATCGCGGCGGCTTCCATCGGTTCCGTGATGAGTTCATCCTCGAACCAGTCCTTGCCCGCAGTTCGAAACGCCTTGTCGACGCTGGACGCGCCGCCGAGCGATAGCACCTCGCGTCCCGCGATCTGAAAACGGAACGGCCGGGGGATGAGCCACACGACGTCACTGACCCTGATCGCCATACCGGAGGCGCTTTCCTGCGCCGGGGTGATGTGGTTCCACTCTTCGTGGTTGCCAGGCGTGACCAGCACGCGCTCGATGCCTGTGCGCTTCGCCCAATAATCGACCGGGCCAGTCCCGGGCTGAGCATGCTCGAAACCGTAATCTCCGAGTTGAAGGATGGTGCGCAGCGATGGGTCATGCCGACGCATCGCGGGCAGCAGCGTTTGAATCCATCCAGCATTGCCGTGGAGGTCGCCCACGACCCACACGCGCTCATCCGGCAGGTCGAAGCTGTCGGCTGTCTCATGGATCTGCATCCATCCATCATGCCCGTGAGTGCCGACTCGGACATGGCGTCGACAACTCAACGTGGAGAATGCGAAACGGCCGAGATCAGTGGGCGCCGAGCGACCATATTGTGGTCATGTTCTGGCCACCCCTGCTGCCCAGCGAAATGCCGGTGTCCCGTTAGTGACCACGAACCGGCCTGTAAAGGACCAGCTGAAGCCCGTTTTTCGGACTGCCACTAGCGACTATGTAGTGTGGGCACCGTCGGACCACTATATGGACACGAGGCGGTCACCGGCCACCCACTGCACAGTGCTAGTCGCCGATGCTCCGTTCTTGGTGATCGGGCGCGGAAAGCTCCGCCTCTTCGAAGAGTGCGGGGAACCGCAGTCGCAGCGGGCGAGGCTTGGGGGAGGTCTCCTGATTCTCACCGGTGTTAGCCTGCGGCCGCGCCGATCGCGGTTGCTCGACGTCGTGCGGACGGTAGTCGGGAACCGTGACCTCCGTTTCTGGTTCCTCTGGGTCCGCGATCCGTGGCTGAGTTTCTCGGAGTTCCGACAGTCCCATTGTGCCCGGGACTGCGGGTAGCTCGGTGGGAGCGTGCGCACCGGAATTCTCGTGTTCGCTTGTCATCGCGTCGGCGTTTGACAGGGCTGTAGCCACCAGGCGTTGCGCGGCGCGATTTGCCTCCTGTGTCGCCTCGTCCAGAGCGATCATCATGCGTTTCTTGGGCGACAGTCGGCGTTCAACAGTCGTGTGTTGTGGCACGGACAATGTCACCGCGCTGTTGCGAGCGAAAGCGGTCTCAACAGCGTCCCTCTCGAAGGCCGTGCCGAGTGTGGTGCAGCGGCGTCGATCACTCGGCGTTGGATCGGCTGGGGTTCGGTCCGGATTCTCGCGAAGCATGCCGTACGAAATGCCACGGCCCTTCTTGCCGCGCTGTTCGATCTGAACGCCTCGGGTTCTACCGACTTCGACGAAGCTGTCCCAGTCGACAACGGCTGGATCGGCGAGCGTGTTCTCGATGCTCGCCCTCAGCACGGTGAGACTAAAAGGTTGCTTGTTGCGGGGCGCACCGAACTCATCCGCGAGGTCGCATTCTGTTTCCCAGATGATGTGCCGCTGCCATTCGCGAAGCTCACTGTCCGCGGTCGACCCGGCGCGGCGAAGACCGCTCGGCTCGCCCCGCTCGAAGCGCTCGTTCGCGTCGCTGAAGGCCTGCTTGAGGTCCGCTCGCTGCTCGAAGCCGCGCTGTTCAAGAACACGCTCATGTGCCTCGACAAGGCGTGCGTGCGTGACGACTGAACTGTTGAGACTGCGGCCGGTTTTGGTCTCGATGGAGTTCGCGACGAGGTGGTTGTGCACACAGCCTGTTCGCCCGTCTCGTTGTGTTACAACGAGCACCTGTCGGCCGGGGAACCTCTCTTCTGCGAGTGCTGTCCCGAGCTTCTGAGCCGTCAGCCAGTCGTCTGGCTCTTCGGGGTCCAACTCGTCCTTCGCGAAAGACTGGATGACGTGATACGCCTGGACGAACGCGCCAGGCTTGTCCTTACCCCACTTCTTGCGGACGTCGCGCATCTGCTGCTTCGCGACCGATACCAGCATGCCGCCCACGCCGGACGCCATGACGTACCGCTCGCCATCTTGCTCGGGCTTGTCATCGAGCGCATAGTTGATCAGCGCATCGGCCGACCGCGTCGAGCTCGCCACCACAACAGGCATAACTACACCGTCCCGCGCGGCGGCAGGCCATGGTCCACGAGGCGTGCGATGCGCTTCTCGATATCGTCGGGAACATCGCGTAGCTCAGCCACCGTAAGGAGAGCCTCCGAGACCTCCCCAGCGGTCACCGGGTCGCCGATATTCAGCCGCTTCGCGATCTGATTGAGGTTGCCGCCGATATGCGCGATGTGATTGCGAATCGGACCGAGCTCGTACCCGAGCCGATCGGAGATGTCGGCCAGGCCCCAGTCGGTCACGTTCGGGCCCTGGCGCTCGATAGCCAGCGCCCTCGCTTCCACCTCGGCGGCACCCTCACGGTCAGTAATGAGCAGGCGCAGAGCTTCGGAGAAGGAGACCTCTTCGAGGTCGCGTCCGGAGGACTTGGCCAAAGCTCGCCGCACGTCGTCGACGGCTCGTTCCTCGTCGTCGCTGAACCTCAGTGTGCGGCGCTTCGCAAAGTTGACGACCCTCTTCCTCGGACGACGCGGCGTCGCTTCGCTCGCCTTGCCGGTCCTCGTCATCAGGTCGTCCCCTTCGCTCGGTTCTTTGTGCAGTCTGGGCCTTTGCTTCCCCGCTCCGCGAGGGTGGTCCCAGACTACACAAATAACGGCAAGCAGTTTATCCGTCAGACATATCGCTGCGCTCCTGTCCTTGGATACTCCTTGGTCAGGCCTCCGGCCCGACACCCGGATGAAGGCTCCCGCCTCCACGCACAGGTCGTGGCGCCACCTTCCGAAACGGAGAAACCCCATCAGCGCCTCTTCGAGGGCAGATGGGGTTTCTCTACTCGCCGCGACCGCACGGGGCCGCGGGCGACGCAACGCTCAGGCGGCTGGCTGCTTGACCGCCGTCGGCGTGCTTGAAGTCGTCGCGACCAGGGCCGGAGAAGCCGCCTGCGGCGGTCTCTCAGCTGCCTGAGCAGGAACCTGACGATCACTGCCGACTGGTTGCGTCGTAGGCTGCTCCTCAATTGATAGCAGGACGGTGACAGCCTCGATGAGGCGAGCAGCGCGCTTGGCCTCGTCCTTATCGGACGTGACCTCGTAGCGGCCGTGCTTGCCATCACGAATGATGGGTGGTTCAGGCTGGACGTCGAGAAGCTCGTACAGCTGCTCGACGGCGTCACAGCGTGCGAACGCCGCGACCTTGATCGCGTCGTTCACGTTCTTGTCGTAGGCGTCCTGCTCGGCCTGCAGCGCGGCGATCTGCGCAGCTCGGAGCTGACTACGGGTCCTTCGCATGGTGTTCTCCTAACGGTGCGGTGTAGTGGTCAGCCCCGATCAACGGGGCTCGGTCTTAGGTGGGGCTACGGTCTCCTCGCCCCTACCCGGAGGTGCAAAGGGATCGCTGCCGACGTACTGGTCCAGGTCAGCAACGCTGATACCGAGAGCCGTGAGTTCGTCCGCGAGTCGTGAGGTCAGCGCTCGGGACCGCTGCAACGGCGTGTCCCACTCGGAGCGCCAGCCGGCAGTGCAGCCGGGCGTCCGGCAAGTGATAGGGAAGCCCGAGCTCGCAGCGGATCCGTGGTCGGTGGCGCATGAGGCGGTGGCCCCGTTCGCCATGAACCTAGCGATCCACGCTCGAACGTCTTCAGCGACGAACTCGCGGGTCAGTTTCACGCTCGCAAGATCCGCATCGGAGATGGCGGAATCCGGAGGCACCAGAACCCAAGTCTTGGAACGCTTGGTGGTCGGGTCCGGCTTGATCTCGTCGATCTGCCACCCTGCCTTTCGAAGATCCGGAGCCACTCGCCGGAGCTTGCCACTCATGCCACGAGGCTCGGGCCAATAGCGATCGTCCGAGGGTCTGCGCAAGAGCTCGTGAAGGGCCTTGCCGGTACCCGTCCAGCGACGTTTGATCGTCTCGGTGATCGCCACCAGGAACTGGTCGGTGCTCACGATGTCCTCGGCGACAGAATCTTGCGCCCGCCGGTAACGGCTCAGAGTGTCTGACCCCGTTGCATGATCAAGAGCGGCCAAGATCTCGGCGAAGTCCGCCATCCGAGGCTTGTTGCCGAGTTTCACGACGGGCAGCTGCTGCAAGGTCAGAACAACAAGGTCCAACAATGCACCCACCATCGAGGCGTAGCTCGCGTTCCAAGCGGAGTTCAACTCGCGTTCTGAGCGACGCCTGTCTGCGGGGATCACCTCAAGATCTCCCCAGACGCATCGCTCGGCGAGGTCGCCGTTGAGAACGCCGATATCGATACTGGTGAATCCCAGGACGCCCTGCACCTGCATGATGCGCACGTCGTCGTCGGTGTACAGCGCGCGGTCGACATCAGCTTCACCGGTCACGAATCGGCACAAGCCGTCCGACAACCAACGCGGCATCGACGACATATTGTCGAAGACCACGCCGCGCGAGTGAGCCCCGGCGTGAAGCAGCCGGTCCGCATCGTTCGGTGGGCGCCTCACCGGCGCGGTGGTCGGATCGAACAGGGAGAAGAGCCGTCGTGCACTACTGGTCTTGGCGGTTCCCTGTTCACCGAGCAGAGCCAAGGCCGGGCACGGAAGACCGACAAGGATCGTCGCAGCGACGAGCCAGCCGATGATCAAGCCGCGGTCCGAGGCCGGCAGATTGACGAACTCCCACAATGCGTCGAGGTTTCCGCCGCGCGCAGGGACGGGCAAAGGGGCGGTCACGGCGGTGCGGCGAAACAGCACGGGAAGGTCATCGTCGCCGTCGAGGATCTCCCAGCCGGCTGCCGTCACGCGGATGACCTGCTCACTGCGATCGCCGATGTCGATGAAGATCTCGTCGTCGCTGGGGCGCGCCGTGCGCAGGTGCAGCTTGATGGGCTCGAAACTCTCCTCCGCCTCGTACTCAAGCGCGCTCATCGCCTCAGTCAACGCGTTCTGCGAGGCTGTGCGAGCGGTCCGACGCCGGTACATGCCGCCGAGTTCCTTGCGGACGGAGCGTCTGCTGCCGAGGAGAGGAATCGCTACGTGACCGCCCTTGCGAACACCGAAAGGCTTGCCATCGGTATCGACGTGAAGGTCGTAGTGATCGAGGGCCAACTCAACGAGCTGCTGCGCGGTGGACCGCTTCCCGAGCGCCTCGGGGATATCGCGGTCTTCAGGTACGCTGGTGGTAGTCAAATGCAGGATCTCCTTTCAGATCCGCCATGGGGTCGCCGAGTTGCAGCTCGGTGGCCCTTTTTGTTTCTTCCGTATGGGTAGTGCTCGCTCAGGGTTCGAGCGTGATGTCGATCTTGTGGTTGCGGTCCCTTCGTATCCGCGCCTGCACCCTGCCGTGCGCGTGTTGAGCACCAGCAGGCCGCTTCGGGGGCGAGGCAAGAGCAGGCACGCTCCCGGGAGCCGAGGAAGATCGGTAGTGCGGAAGTCACCCCCGCACTTCTCCTGCGCGGACTGCACCTATTTCGCCTCCGAGGTGCCAATAGAGAAGTGATGGGGTTCCGTCCGCATCTCCGCTCCCGTGCGCGGGTTATCTAGGCGACGGCGGGGCGCGCCACGTGCGGAACACCACGCGGAACGTGTCGGTCCCGACAGTTGCCTCGAAGTTCCGCACGGTTTCCGCGCGCAATGGGTCCGGCGAGGACGCATCACATCGCCGGCTCGAGCTGCTCCTCGATCCAACGGTCGACATCGGCCTGACGCCAGCGAACAGCGGCGCCGATCTTCACGGCCCGGGGGAGCGGCTCACCGAGCGACCGCTTGCGGTAGATAGTCGACACAGACATGCCGGTCTGGGCGGAGAGATCGTGAACGTCGAGGAGGGTGTTCGTCGTCTGTGTCATGCGGAGTCCTTTGATAGCGAGTACCAGAAATTTGTAACTTGTGAGGTACCGTAACACAAGCTACATGATTCTGGTAACTTGTAAGCATGGAATCAATGGCATACGCGGAAGCGGTGGGCGGATTTCTTGCCGCCTACCGGCGGCGGCACGGGATTACCCTTGAGGCGATCGCGACCGTTGGACGCGATTACGGAGCAACGTGGAGCCTGTCTAGCGTCCAGGCGATTGAGCGGGGCAAGGCTGCGCCGACGGTTCCGACGCTTCTCACGCTCGCACTCGCACTTGGAAAGCTCTCTGGTGAGCCGCTTCGACTCGCCGACCTTCTTGGGGCTGCGGAGTTGCTGGAACGGCCGTACGAGCTCCGTGAGGATCAGCCCGTGCGGCGGGAGTGGGTCAACCGCGTACTGTCGGGCGCACCGATCGCGCTCGAGGATGGCGACTATGCGCACGTGGGCGCCGCGCCGATAGGTGGGGATCACGAGTGGGACGAGGAACTCGAGATGGCGGCCCTTGAGCATATGAGGGTGCACGGCAGGAAGTCCGAGTCGTATGACCAGGTGGATGCACAGTGGGGGGCCATGACGGAGGTGCCCGACCGTGACACGCGTCAGAGCGCTCGTCGGCCTAGTGTGAGCCTTGCAGAGTCTCGGGCGGCAAAGAAGCTTGGGATACGCCCACCTCTGCTTCAGCAGTACGCGGCGCGACTCTGGGGCCATTCCCTTGAAGTCGAGGCCCTGCTCCGTGCCGGCGAGGACAGCACGCCGCAGGCGCGTGGGCGCGTCACGCGTGTGCTCATTGACGAACTCCGCGCATCCACCGACGGTGAAGTCTGATGGCCAGACCTCGAATGGCGATCGGAACCTACGGCACCATCCACGTGGCCGAGGTTCAGCCGGGGAAGTGGCGTGCCCGCACGCGGTATCGTTTCGCGGACGGCAAATCCCGCCAGATCGAGAAGCACGCGCCGAGCAAGGCCAAGGCGACGGCCGCGCTGAGGCATGCGCTGACCACGATCGAGGCCGACCGCGGTGGCGAGCTGAAACCGGCAACGCACCTCCGCGCCCTCGGCCAGAGGTTCTTGGAGTCCCGGCGTGAGTTGGGGCGCTCAGAAGGCACGCTGGAGACCTACGGCTATGCAGTCACCGCTCATATCGCGCCCCGGATCGGCGACCTCTCAGTCGCCGAGGCCACACCTGAACGGCTGCAGAAGTTCCTTAACGCCGTTGAGAAGGAAGCCGGCCCGGGGGCAGCAAAGAACTGCCGATCGGCGCTGAGTGGCATGCTCGGCCTAGCGGTGCGGAACGGGGCTTTGTCGCACAACCCCGTGCGTGAGCTCGAGCGCGTCACCCAAAGGAAGAAGAAGGGCAGCACCGCAATCCCGTTGGACGAACTGCCGATGTTTCTCCAGCGCGTCCGTGAGGACGAGAAGCTCAACGAGTGGGACACGGTGGATCTGATCACGTTCATGCTCGCGTCAGGGTGGCGAGTGGCCGAGGTGTGCGCGCTCGAAGCGAGCGCTATCGACTTCGCCGCCGGCACAGCTTCCGTTGTCGCGCAGAATGTGCGTGTGAAGGGGCGGGGAATTGTGCGGCAGGAGTTCGCGAAGACCGACAAGTCCGCGCGTACCACCCACTTGCCGGAAGCGACCATGCTCCTCCTTCACAAGCGGCACGAGAGGCTGCGCGCCGATACCAACCTCATCTTCCCGACTCCGCTGATGCGCCCTCGCGATCCCTCGAACACGCAGCGGGAGCTTCGAGACCGTCGCGACGGCCTGGGGTACCCGGGATTGTCAACGCACGCGTTCCGAAAGTCGGTAGCCACGATTCTTGACAAGGCTGGACTGTCCGCGACAGAGATCGCCGACTACCTCGGACACGAGAACCCGAGCATGACCCAGGACGTGTACATGAACACCATCAAGGGCTCCACCAAAGCTGCAGGCATCATGGGCCAGAAGCTGGACGGGCTGATCTAATCCGGTGCGAGAAGCAGCCCGGGGCGGAGTGAGGAGAGGGCTTCCGCTCTACCCGATCGTAGTGTCCGTGGCTGCGGATACGATCCATCGATGACTGATGAGCAGCCGCCGGCGCCTGATCCTGCGAGCGGGCTGAATCTTGCGGACGAGCTGAACCGTGACTTCTATTCGCATTCACCATCGCAGTACCTGCGAACTCGAATCGCGTTGCTCGTCGCCCTCGGCGACGCCGATGCCGCCTTGCATCCCGCGCTCGTTGGAGGTGTCCGTGCGTGGGGTATGGGCGTCGAGCTAGAGGTGCCACTAGACGACGAAGAGATCGACGGATTCGCTGTGGTCGAGTCGATCTCGATCATGTACCTCGCGGCGGAGGCACTCCTGCGGTTGTACTTCGCGCACGTGGAACCGGAGCCTTGTCCGCCGCTGAAGCTCTCGTCGTTGACGAGCTTCGCGAAGTTCAAGCAGATGGCGGGCGACTTGTTGACCAGCCCTCCGCGCAATGAGCTATTGCGCGAGGTATTCCGCGGCAGGCTCGATGCGCCTGCTGAGGTATCCGCGGAGGCATGGACAGAGGACGCTGACGTCCTTCGATTTCTCTTGACTCGGGCAGCCGCGCTGCTCGCCCGCGAGGCTAACGTGTACAACTCGACGAAGCACGGGCTTGCAGTGCAACCTCGGAAATCCGGGCTGCGCCTCGGTAGCGAGGAGGACCCGAATGGCGTGATCATCGACCACCACGGACCGTCCATCCGGTTCCTCAGCAAGGGTCCTAGCGCCGAAGAGGGGGTGCAACAGTGGCGAGAGACGATCCAGTTCGCGTTCCCTTCCATCAACCTCGCAGTTGCATCCGCTTTCGCCGACGAGATCGACGCGATCCACGCGGTGGCGAAGGCGCGCTTGACTGGTGAACAGGGCTCAGTGACGATTCGTCAGCGAGCGTTGATTGACCACCTTCGTGCCGTGCCCTTCGCTAGCAACTACACGGGGCTTCTATCTCTGGGGATGCATCGAGACTTTGGGGTCAGGATTGGACGCTAGTTGCGTTCGGGCGACGCTGCTGCCTGAGCCTGATAGTGCGGAGTTTGTGCGGAGTCCACGACTGAAAACCCCAGAGCCTGCCCGGAGGGAGGCAGTCGCTGACGCGGAAAAACCCTGATAAGCGCATAAAAGAACCCCCGCGATGTAGAAGCTACGCGAGGGTTCCAGTGGCTCCGACCGGCATCGATCCGGTGACCTTTCGATTTTCAGTCGAACGCTCTACCAACTGAGCTACAGAGCCGCGCGGCGATGATGCTGCCGCGTCCTAGACGAAGAGCCCTCTCCGAAGAAAGAGCTCGTCGCACGGAGCGACCCTGACGGGACTTGAACCCGCGACCTCCGCCGTGACAGGGCGGCACGCTAACCAACTGCGCTACAGGGCCATACTGGTGTTTTCAATTGTATCGGATGGAGTGACCCCAACGGGATTCGAACCCGTGCTACCGCCGTGAAAGGGCGGCGTCCTAGGCCGCTAAACGATGGGGCCGAGTCAGTCCCGGGGGACTTCCTTGCCGACGCTCAAGCATAAGGGATCATCCGGGCAAATCGCGAATCGAGCCCGGAACCCGCTTCCCCCGGGCGTGTTCGAGCGGGACCATGGAGGGGCCGGGGATGCTGTTCACGCCGCTCCAGGAGTCTGGTGCTGGTGTGAAAGTTGTTGTTACTGTGGCATCTGTGAAACCGGCGGAAGGGGCCGTGTGAACGAGAAGACCACGCAGGATGCGGCACTCGCGGCATCCGCGGACTGCGGGTGTGCGCCCACCCCGACGGAGCGCCGTGCCCTCTTCGGTGACGGCATCAGCCGCCGCGGCGCTCTCGGACTCGGCGCGCTCAGCGTCGTCGCCCTCAGCGCGTTCGGCATCTCGTCTGGAGTCACGGCCGCCCACGCCGCGTCGTACCCGAGCTGGGACGACGTGCAGAAGGCCAAGCAGAACGAGGCCTCCAAAGCCGCAGAGGTGAAGCGCATCGAGGGACTGATCCAGTCACTCACGCAGAAGGTCTCCGAGACGCAGGCCGCCGCCGAGGTCGCCTCGACCGAGTTCTACAACGCGCAGCAGGCCTACTTCGCCGCGATCGCGGAGGCCGACTCGCTGCAGGAGAAGGCGGACGCGCAGGCCGCCGTCGCCGACGAGTCCGCCCGCAAGGCCGGTCAGGTCGCCGCGCAGCTCTACCGCAACGGCGGTGACGACACCTCGCTGGAGCTGTTCTTCGCGGGCTCCGCAGCCAACGCCGACGAGCTCCTCGCCCGCCTCGGCTCGATGGACAAGCTCCTCGAGTACAACCAGACCGTCTACAACGACGCGGTCGCCGCGCGGAACTCTGCCCAGTCGCTCAGCGATCAGGCGGTCGTCGCCCGGGACGAGCGCGACCGGCTCCAGAAGATCGCCGAGGAGAAGATGGTCGCGGCGCAGCAGGCCGCCGACGCCGCCCAGGCCGCTCTCGACGAGCAGTCGGCGAACCTCGCCACGATGCAGGCGCAGCTCGCCGCGCTGAAGGACACCACCGCGACCACCGTCGCCGGCTACCAGAAGGGCGTCGAGGAGCGCGAGAAGGAGCGTAAGCGCCGCGAGGCCGCCGAAGCCGCCGCGAATGCCGGCGGCAACAGCGGCGGCGGCGGGACCCCGGGAAGCGGCGGCTGGGTGCGTCCGCATGGCGGTTACCGCAGCTCCGGCTACGGCCCGCGCTCCCAGCAGTGCAACGCCAACGGCTGCTCGTCGAGCTGGCACTACGGCGTCGACCTCGCGAACGGCTGCGGCGCGGCGATCTACGCGGCGCACTCGGGCACTGTCGATGCCGCGTTCTACAACGGCGGGTACGGCAACTACGTCCGGATCCAGCACGGCGGCGGCATCGCGACCGGCTACGCGCACATCAAGCCCGGCGGCTTCGCGGTCCGGAACGGCCAGTGGGTGCGCGCCGGCCAGGTCATCGCGTATGCGGGCAACACCGGCGGCTCCTTCGGCTGCCACCTGCACTTCGAGGTCTACATCAACGGCCGCTACACGAACCCCATCGACTTCATGGCGAGCAAGGGCATCTCCGTCTGACGGACGGCTGGATAGCGGAAGACCCCCGGACGCATGGCGTCCGGGGGTCTTCGCTTCGACAGGCTCAGCGAACCAGAGAAGGTCGGCGACCGAGAGAGGTCGGCGACCCAGAGAAGGTCGGCGACCGAGATAGGTCAGCGCCCCAGAGAGGTCGGCGACCCAGATGGGTCCGGTCAGTGGCCCTGCTCGCCGAAGCGGACGATGGCCTCGTCGAGAATGCGCTGCGCCTCGGCGGCGTTGCCCCACTCGTCGACCTTGACCCACTTGTTGGGCTCGAGGTCCTTGTAGTGCTCGAAGAAGTGCGCGATCTCCTTCTTCGTGTACTCCGGCACGTCGTCGATGTCCTGGATGTGGGCCCAGCGCGGGTCCTTGGAGAGCACGGCGACGAGCTTGTCGTCTCCGCCGGCCTCGTCGCTCATCTTCAGTACGGCGACCGGGCGGACCTCGACGACGACGCCGGGGTAGATCTGGTGGTCGAGGAGCACCAGCACGTCGAGCGGGTCGCCGTCCTCGCCGAGCGTGTTGTCGAAGTAGCCGTAGTCGGCCGGGTAGCCGAAGGTCGTGTAGAGCACGCGGTCGAGGTGCACTCGCCCGGTCTCGTGGTCGACCTCGTACTTCACGCGGCTGCCGCGCGGGATCTCGATGACGGCGTCGTGTGCGCCCATGCGTGTGCTCCTCAGGAAGATCGGTTGGATGCCGCGGACCAGCCTACTCGGGGGCCGCGGATCCGACCGTGACGGAGGAGGCGGTGCCCTAGCGTGGAGGGATGCCTTCCCTCGACCCCGCCGTCGCCGAGATCCGCCTCGCCGTGCGCACCGCGCTCGCCGACCTGCCCGAGGGCTCGACCGTCGTCGTCGCGGTGTCCGGCGGTGCCGACTCGCTCGCACTGGCGGCGGCCACCGCGTTCGAGGCCGCGAAAGTCGGGGTGCGTGCGACCGCGGTGACGGTCGACCACGGTCTGCAG
>Ga0233424_10000140_pt1 | contig 101959 bp, 87 predicted proteins | sample Watercolumn_Towu_FD_181011 | JGI IMG/M metagenome (GOLD analysis project Ga0233424, IMG submission 181011) | Freshwater microbial communities from Lake Towuti, South Sulawesi, Indonesia - Watercolumn_Towuti2014_125_MG | ecosystem: Environmental > Aquatic > Freshwater > Lake | place: Indonesia...
TACCGCATCGCCGAGGCGGCACTGTCGCGTGTGGGCATGAACTCGTACGCTAGGCTCTATCCCCACGAGCTCTCGGGCGTCATGCAGCAGCGTGTCGCCCTAGCGCGTGCGCTGGCGGTCAACCCAACCGTGCTGCTGATGGACGAGGCCTTTTCGGCGCTGGACCCGATGATCCGCTCCGAGATGCAGCACGAGCTGCTGCGCCTCCAGCAGCAGGAACAGCGCACCATCGTCTTCATTTCGCACGATATCGACGAGGCGATCAGGATCGGCGGGCGCATTGGCATCATGAAGGACGGCCGGCTGATCCAGGTCGGCACGCCGGCCGAGCTGATCCAGTCGCCGGCAGACGACTACGTGCGTGACTTCTTCAAGCACGTCGACATTTCGCAGTTCTTGACCGCGTCAGGGCTGCTCGAGAATGTCGACGGCCAGCTGATCCGCTGCAACGGTGCTGCGCCGGCACAGGACTACCTGCAGCAGCTCATCGACAGCGGCCGCCACTGCGCCTACGTCTGCGACGAGGCCGGCCGTTACCAGGGCAGTGTCACGCAGGCCTCTCTGCACAAGGCCGGCAGCGGCCCGATACGCGATGCCTTCCAGCCCAACATCGCCCTGGTGGACCTGGACACCGGCCTTCACGCACTGACCCAGCTCGCGTTGCGGCAAGAACACGACCTGCCGGTCACCGATGCCACCGGCCGCCTGGTCGGCGCGGTCTCGTGCCGAACCCTCCTTCGGAGCGTCATGGAACGGAGGGGCGCATGAACTCCATCATCGGCGAGTCCGCCGAAGCATTCGTCAACTTCCTCTTCGCGCGCTTCGGCGGCACCTTCGATGCGTTTTCCGACACGTTGAGCGCAGGGATCGGACTGCTCGAAGACGGCCTGGCGGCCATACCCTTCTGGGCGATGCTGGCCGCGTTTGTCGCGCTGGGGGTGTGGCGCCGCGGCGTCGCCTTCGCCGTCTTCGTCGGCCTGGCGCTGGCGGTGATCCACTTGATGGGCCTTTGGGCGCCAACGGTCTCCACGCTTGCGCTGGTGATCGCTGCAACGGTGTTGAGCCTTGCCATCGGCGTGCCGCTCGGCATCTGGGGCGCCCGCAACGACCGGGCCGGCCCGGTGCTGCGCTCGATGCTCGACTTCATGCAAACGATGCCGGCGTTCGTGTATCTGATCCCTGCAGTGATTTTGTTCGGCCTGGGCCGCGTGCCCGCGGTGATCGCGACCATCGTGTTCTCGATGCCTCCGGTGGTGCGCCTCACCACGCTGGGCATCCGCCAAGTGCGCCCGGAGCTGATCGAGGCCGGCCGCTCGTTCGGCAGCACCGAGTGGCAACTGTTGTGGAAGGTGCAGTTGCCCAACGCGCTGCCATCCATCATGGCCGGCGTGAACCAGACCATCATGATGGCGCTGTCGATGGTGGTGGTCTCGTCGATGATCGGCGCCGGCGGCCTGGGTGAACAGGTGCTGATTGGCATCCAGCGGCTGGACATCGGCATCGGCTTCGAAGGCGGCCTCGGCGTCGTGCTGCTGGCCATCGTGCTCGACCGCCTGACCGAGACCTTTGGCGGCGGGAAGGTCAAGAAAGCACAACCCGCCGGCCGGAAGAGGGGGATCTGAACCCAGGCGCCGACCCCGCATCGGCAACCGACGCGGTCGTGTCGACGCCTCAGGCGAACGACGGCTGGACGCGGGTTGCCTTCTTGCCGTCGGCGAGCAGCGGTGCGAGCCATGCATCGCTGCAGGACTTCGCGTCGGTCAACTGCAGGCCATACGGCACCGCGGTGCGCTCGATCAGCTGCCAGATGTAGCCGGCGAAGCTGCGGCGGAACACCAGCGTCACGCCTTGCTCGTCGGTGCGCAGCACCGTGAACGTGGCCTTGCTCAGCACGGTGGAGACACACTGGCCGACACCGAGCTGGTCGAAGTCGTACGGGCTCAGGTGGTTCAGCAGGCGCTGGTGTGCGGCGCCCTGCAGCCGCAGCGACGTGAAGCCGCCGCTGTTGTCGGCCACCTGGGCGAAGCAGCCTTGCAGGGCCTGCTCGAGCGCCTGCACCAGCGCGTCGCGGTCGGCGCGGGCACACAGCAGCCACCACTCGTCGGGCGACTGCCACAGCACCACGCCGGCGGCGCAGCGCACCGTCGAGCGCGGCTTGCGCGGCAGCGGCGCGCCGAGCACGGCGGCCACGGCGTCCAGGAACACGCCGTCGTCCTGGCGGCCGCGCAGCACGATGTAGCCCAGGTTGGGCAGCTCGGCGGCCCGCAGGCCGGTGTCGCCGCGCACGGCCGCGGGGCGGAGATGGCTCAGCGGCGAACGCAGCGCGTCGGCGGCGATCTGGATGGACTTAGGCATTCTGACGCTCCCCCTTCGGGTCGATGAACACGGTGGACGAGACCTTGACCGGCGTGACCTTGCCGCCGGCCATCACGAACAGGCGCTCGCCTTCGCGCTTGGCACCGCCGCGCACGACGGCCATCGCGATCGAGCGGCCCAGCTCGGGGCTGTGGTAGCTGCTGGTGACGTGGCCCAGCATGGGCATCGGCACCTTCGAGATGTCGGCGCCCTCGATCACCTGCGCGCCTTCGACCAGCACGTGCGCCGGGTCGTCGGTCAGCAGGCCGACGAGCTGCTTGCGGTCGCTGCGGGCGGTGTCGCTGCGCGACAGCGAACGCTTGCCGAGGAAGCTGAACGACTTCTTCATCGACAGCGCCCAGCTCATCTGCAGGTCCACCGGGGTCATCGAGCCGTCGGTGTCCTGGCCGACGATGATGAAGCCCTTCTCGGCGCGCAGCACGTGCATGCTCTCGGTGCCGTACGGCGTGATGTCGAAGTCGGCGCCGGCGGCCATCACGGCCTCCCACAGCGCCTGGCCGTAGCCGGACTCGACGTTCAGCTCGTAGCTGATCTCACCCGAGAAGCTGATTCGGAAGACGCGGCAGCGCAGGCCGGCGACGGTACCTTCGCGCCAGTCCATGAACTTGAACGCCTCGGGCGACAGGTCGATGTCCTGGCACAGCCGCGCCAGCACCTGGCGCGACTTCGGGCCGACCAGCGCGACGGTGGACCAGTGGTCGGTCACCGAGGTCATCCACACCTTCAGCTCCGGCCACTCGGTCTGGTGCCAGCGCTCCAGCCAGTTCAGCACCTTGGCGGCGCCACCGGTGGTGGTGGTCATGTAGAAGCGGGTGTCGGAGATGCAGGCGGTCACGCCGTCGTCCGTCACCATGCCGTTCTCGTCGAGCATCAGGCCGTAGCGGCACTTGCCGGGGGCCAGTTGGCTCCAGGCGTTGGAGTACACGCGGTTCAGGAACTCACGGGCATCCGGGCCGTCGATCTGGATCTTGCCGAGCGTCGAGGCGTCCATCACCGCCACGCCGGTGCGGGCGGCCAGGCACTCGCGTTTCACCGCGGCGTGCAGGTCCTCGTTGCCCTTCGGGAAGTACCACGGCCGCATCCACTGGCCCACCGGCTCCAGCGCGGCGTTGCGCGCCGTGTGGCTGGCATGGATGGCGGTGGTGCGCACCGGGTCGAACGTGGCGCCTTCCATCGTGCCGGCCAGCGCGCCCAGCGACACCGGCGTGTAGGCCGGGCGGTAGGTGGTGGTGCTGACCTCGCCCACCGGCCGCTTCAGCGTGCGTGCCGTGATGACGAAGCCGTTGACGTTGGACAGCTTGCCCTGGTCGGTGCCGAAGCCCAGCGCGGTGAAGCGCTTGACGTGTTCGATGTGCTGCCAGTTCTCGCGGATCGACAGCTCGATGTCGGCGGCGGTGACGTCGTTCTGGTAATCGACGAAGGCCTTGCTGCCGACCCCCTCGGGCTTGCCGTCGGGCACGCGGAACAGGTGGCGCGGCGCCTGCGGGGCCGGCACGTTGGAGCGCGGCACGACGACCTCGCCCTGCACGCCCAGCGTCTCGAGCACCTTGCGCATGGCCTCGGCGGTCTGCGCCAGCGCCTCCTGCAGCGAGAAGGCCCCGGTCACCGAACCGGCGCAGGCGATGCCGGCGCGGCCGCTCTTCGGCACCACGAAGGCGGCGACGTCGTCGTTCCAGATCGGCCGGCTGCCGTCGTGGCAGAACAGGTGCACGGTCGGCGAGAGGCCGCCGGAGCTCAGCAGCGCGTCGCAGCGCAGCGTGGGCCCCTTGCCGACCACCTCGTCACGCGTGGGGTGCAGCTTCACCAGGCGCGCGGCGCGCACCTGCTGGCGGCCCAGCGCCTCGCCCACGGCATAGCCCTGGTAGACGGTGACGTTCGGCTCGAGGCGGCGCGCGATGGCCTTCTCGCGCGGATCGGCCACCGACACCTTGGCGCCGGCCGCGGCCAGGGCGTTGGCGGCGTCGTAGATCACGTCGCTGGTGCCGGTGAGCACGATGTCCTGGCCCACCCGCACGCCGTAGCGGTTCAGGAAGGTGTGGCCGGCCGAGACCGTCATCACGCCGGGCAGGTCGTTGTTGCCGAACACCAGCGGGCGTTCGATCGCGCCGGTGGCGAGCACCACCTGGTGGGCGCGGATCTTGTGCTGGCGCTGGCGCGGTTGCTGCGCGTTGCGCTGGCCCAGCGGCAGGTGGTCCTGCAGCAGTTCGACCGCCAGCACGAGGTTGTCCTGGTACAGGCCGAACGCGGTGGTGCGCGCCAGGCGCGTCACGTGCGGCAGCTTGTCCAGCGCGGCCAGCGTGTTGCGCACGAAGGCATCGGCGCCGGCGCCGCCCACCGGCAGCTTCGGATCGGACAGCAGCCAGCCGCCGAACTCGCTCTGCTCGTCGATCAGCAGTGTCTTCAGCCCGGCCTTGCCGGCGATCAGCGCGGCCGACAGGCCCGCCGCGCCGCCGCCGATCACCAGCACGTCCACGTGGTGGTGCAGGTGGTCGTAGCGCTCGGGGTCGGCCTCGGTGGGCGCGCTGCCGAAGCCGGCGAACTTGCGGATCACCGTCTCGTAGGCGGGCCAGAAGCTGCGCGGCCACTTGAACGTCTTGCTGTAGAAGCCGGCCGGCATGAAGCGCGAGGCCTGGCCCAGCACGGCCTTCAGGTCGAAGTCGAGCGAGGGCCAGCCGGAGGTCGAGCTGGCGCGCAGCCCGTCGTACAGCTCGGCCTGCGTGGCCTTGATGTTGGGCACCGTGTAGGCGCCCTCTTCCAGCTGCACCAGCGCATTGGGCTCTTCGGCGCCGGCACCGATCAGGCCGCGCGGACGGCCGTACTTGAAGCTGCGGGCCAGCCGCAGGTAGCCGTTGGCCAGCAGCGCCGAGGCGAGCGTGTCGCCGGCGTAGCCGGTGCAGGCCTTGCCGTCGAACGTGAAGGCGATCTTCTTGCGGGTGTCGATGCGCGCACCGGCGACGTCAACGCGTTGGGCGGTCATGCGGCTTCTCCACGGGTTTCAGCGAGGAAGAGCGGCTTGCCCTCCTCCAGGGTCCAGGTGCCCGAGATTTCATAGGTGGCGGTGTTGCGGCGCACGGCGAACACCTTGCGGCAGGCGGCGCCGTGTTGCCACTGTTCCCAGAACCAGCCCTTGGTGTTGCGGCGCATGAAGAGGTAGTCGCCCCAGGTGGCGTCGTCCACGCTCTCTGGCGCGGACGGGCGCGGGATGTAGGCCTCGCCGGCGTAGCTGAACTCTTCTTCGTCGCGCAGCTCGTCGCAGTGCGGACAGTGCAGTCTTAGCATGATGCGGTCTTCCGAAATCCGGGCTTCAGTGGGCGACGCCGGCGGCGCCGTGTTCGTCGATGAGGTGGCCGCTGTGGAAGCGGTCGATCGCGAACGGCGCGGCCAGCGGGTGCGGCTGGTCGTGGGCGATCGTGTGGGCGAAGACATGGCCCGAGCCGGGCGTGGCCTTGAAGCCGCCGGTGCCCCAGCCGCAGTTGAAGTAGAGGCCCTGCACCGAGGTCTTGCTGATGATCGGGCAGGCGTCGGGGCAGACGTCGACGATGCCGCCCCACTGGCGGTTCATGCGCACGCGCGAGAACTGCGGGAACAGCTCGATGATGGCCGCCGCGGTGTGGTCGATCACGTGCGGGCTGCCGCGCTGGCCGTAGCCGAGGTAGCCGTCAATGCCGGCGCCGATGACCAGCTCGCCCTTGTCGGACTGGCTCAGGTAGCCGTGCACCGCGTTGCTCATGATCACGGTGTCGATCACGCGCTGCATCGATTCGGACACGAAGGCCTGCAGCGGATGGCTTTCCACCGGCAGGCGCAGGCCGGCCATGCGCGCCAGCACCGACGAGTGGCCCGCGGCGACGCAGCCCACGCGGCCGGCCTTCACGTAGCCCTGGCTGGTCTGCACGCCGCGCACCTTGCCGCCTTCGACGTCCAGGCCGGTGACTTCGCAGTTCTCGATCAGGTCCACGCCCAGGCGGCTGGCGGCACGGGCAAAACCGCGCGCCACGGCATCGTGGTGGGCGATGCCGGCACGCGGCTGCCAGCTGGCGCCCAGCACCGGGTAGCGGCTGGACTTGCTGCAGTTGAGCTGCGGGATCTTCTCTTTCACCTCGGCGGTGTTGAGCACGAACGCGTCGATGCCCTGCAGCCGGTTGGCGTTGACGCGGCGTTCGATGTCGCGCATGTCCTGCAGCGTGTGGCCCAGGTTGAACACGCCGCGCTGGCTGAACATCACGTTGAAGTTGAGGTCCTCGGTCAGGCCCTCCCACAGCTTCATGCCGTGTTCGTAGATCGCCGCGGCCTCGTCCCACAGGTAGTTCGAGCGCACGATGGTGGTGTTGCGCGCGGTGTTGCCGCCGCCCAGGTAGCCCTTCTCGAGCACCGCGATGCGGCCCACCTTGTGGTTCTTCGCGAGGTAGTAGGCCGTGGCCAGGCCGTGGCCGCCGCCGCCGATGATGACGACGTCGTAGGCCGGCTGCAGCTTGGCCCGCCGCCAGGCGGGCTCCCACGTCTTGTGGTGGCGCAAGCCGTGCTTGAACAAGCTCCACGCTGAGTATTTCTGGCCTTGCACGTGTCTCTCCACAGAGGATTCCAATGGCAGTCATTCTTGGAACAACAGGCGGGAGCCGATTGTTGAGGCGCGACCTCCTCTTTGCTGAACGCGACATTGGGGGTGGCTGCGGCGGCTGAAGCCTCGCCCGGACGTTGCGCTATGTCACGGGATCGCCCGGCCAGCACGGGGCATGTCGAGAGTGGGCCACGCCACGTCGCAATCCGTGTTGCAATGCGGCCCGTGCCGTCCCAGCATCGGGGCGAATCCGCAGTACCCTCCGCCGTCCATGACCCCCTCCCTGCATTTCCTCGACCTGGTCGGCCTGGCCGGTGTCGCGGGCTATATCTCGGCCTATTTCCTGGTCCAGATCCAGCACCGGTCGCCGGTCGATCCGACCGTGGTGCTGCTGAACATCGCGGGCGCGGTCTGCTTGCTGGCGTCGCTCAGCGCGTCGTTCAACCTGGCGTCGTTCCTGTCGCAGGCGCTGTGGCTGGTGCTCACGCTGGCCGGCTGGTGGCGCCGCCGGGCGCCGGCCAACGCGACGTGAACGCCGGGGCGGCCATCACACCGCCCACCGTGTAGAACGAGCCGAAGGCGACGATCCGCTCGACCGGGGCCGCTTCGGCGGCCAGCGCCGCGGCCAGCGCATCGGCCGGCCGGGCGTGCAGGAACACCCGCCCGGCCAGCGGCCGGCTCGCACATCGCGCCAGCAGGCGCGCCAGCACGTCGGCCTTCTCGGCGCGCGGCAGCGGCAGGTCGGTGAGGTGCCAGACATCCACCTGCGGCTCGATCAGCGGCAGCAGCGCCGGCACGTCCTTGTCATGCATGCAGCCGAACACCGCCGCGGTGCGGCCGCGGTGCGGCTGCGCGGCCAGGTTGGCCGCCAGCGACCGCACCGACTGCACGTTGTGCGCAACGTCGAGCACCAGCGTCGGATCGCCGGTGAACACCTCGAAGCGGCCGGCCAGCCGCACGTTGCGCAGCCCCGCCCGCAGCGCGGCGTCGCCGCCCTCGTTGCACAGCCCCAGCGCCTGCAGCGCCGCGATCGCGGTGGCCGCGTTGTCGAACTGGCAGTCGCCCTGCAGCGCCGGACGCGGCAACCCGACCCGCTCGCCGGCCCAGCCGCGCCAGGCCCAGCTGTCGGCATCGGCGTGCCGCACCAGGTCGAAGTCCCGGCCGCGGCAGCGTGGCAGCGCGCCGATGTCGTGGGCATGGCGCAGCACCGAGGCCGGCGGGTCGACATCGCCGATCACCACCGGGCGGCCACGGCGCATGATGCCGGCCTTCTCGAAGCCGATGGCCTCGCGCGTGCTGCCGAGGAACTCGGTGTGGTCGATGTCGATGCCGGTGATCACCGCGCAGTCGGCATCGACGGCGTTGACCGCATCCAGCCGGCCGCCGAGGCCGACCTCGAGGATCACCAGGTCGAGGTCGCTGCACGACAGCAGCCGCATGATGGCCAGCGTCGTGTATTCGAAGAACGACAGCGACACCTCGCCGCGGGCGCGCTCGATCGCCTCGAAGTGCGGCAGCAGCGCCTCGGCGGCCACGGTCGCACCGTTGAGGCGGCAGCGCTCCTCGAAATGCAGCAGGTGCGGCTTCGAATAGAGGCCCACCTTCAACCCCGCCGCGCGGGCCATGCTCTCCAGCATCGCGCAGGTCGAGCCCTTGCCATTGGTGCCGGCCACCGAGATCACCGGCACGCCGAACGACAGGCCGACGCGACGTTTGACCTCGAGCACGCGGTCCAGCGTCAGGTCGATCTCCTGGCCGTGCAGGTGCTCGCAGTGGCGCAACCAGCCGGCCAGCGTCTCGAAGCGGGCAGCGTGCAGGGCGGCGGCAGCGGTGTTCATCGCGCGAGCGTAGACCACGCACCCGCCCGCCGGTCTGCCTGGAAGCGACATCCTCTTGCGCTTCTGCGACGACGACCCCGAGCGGCTGGTGCAGATTGGCCGCCACGTCGAAGGCAAGGCGCTGCAGAAGGTGCCAGCGGCGCGTGTTCCTACGGCACGCGCTCCATCGTGCTGCAATGAAGGAACGGTGCGCGAACGGCTCAGCGTTCGATCACCAGGTCGCTCAGCGGCTTCGAGCAGCAGGGCAGGAAGAAGCCGGCGTCGACCTCGCGCTTGCGGATGCCGCCGGTGTGCTGCATGTCGACCTTGCCCGAGACGAGCTTGGACTTGCAGGTGCCGCACAGCCCGTTGCCGCAGGACGACGGGATGCTGACGCCGTGCTGGCGCGCCGCCGCGAGCACCAGTTGGTCGCCCGCGACCTGCATCACCTTGTTCTGCTTCGCGAACGTGACCTGGAAGGTGGCCCCGCCGCTCGCCGGCTTGTCGGCCACCGGCGGCAGCACCGGGGCCTCCAGCACGGCGGCATCGAAGCTCTCTTCGAAGTAGCGCTCGGGCGGCACGCCCAGCGCCACCGAGGCCTGCTTCACCGCCGCCATGAACGGCGCCGGGCCGCAGCACAGCACGTCGCGTTGCGCGAGGTCGGGCACCGTGGCCGCCAGCAGCGGCTGCGAGACCCGGCCGGTGACACCGGCGTAGCCCGCTTCATCGCCCAACGCCTCGGGCAGGAACACCAGCCGGAAGTTCGGCGTGACCTTGGCGCGGTACAGCAGCTCGTCGCGGTAGACCAGGTCGGCCGGCGTGCGGCCGGCGTGCAGGAAGACGATGTCGGGGTGCTGGCGCGCATCGGACAGCGAGCGCACCATCGACATCATCGGCGTGATGCCCACCCCGCCGGAGATCAGCAGCACCTTGCGCCGCAGCGGCGCTTCCAGCGTGAACGCACCGGCCGGCCCGGCGCCCTGCAGCGCGCGGCCCGGTACGAGGTGGTCGTGCAGCCAGTTCGACACCTTGCCGCCGGGCACCCGCTTGACCGTGATCGAGAACAGCCGGTGCACCGAGGAGGACGACGAGATGCTGTAGCAGCGGCTCACCGGCTCGCCGTCGACCTCGAGCTCGAACAGGAAGTACTGGCCGGCCTGGAAGCGGAAGAAGCGGTCTTCCTGGGCCTGGAACCAGAAGGTCTTGACGTCGTGTGTTTCGGCGCGCACGTCGACGCAGACCAGGGCCTGATCGTCCTCGCGGTCCCACCAGGTGGCGACGGGCGTGGCGGTGTCAGTAGCCATGGGCCTGCATCCGCTGCACGTACCAGCCGGCGAAGTCGATCAGCTCGCCTTCGGTGAACTTCGAGTAAGGGCCGGGCTGGTAAGCGCCGTCGCGCACGCCGGTGTGGGTGCGGGCGACCAGCGCGGCGTCCTGGTCGGTGGTGGCCTGCCATACGCTGGTGAGCTTGTGCAGGTCGTAGTCCACGCCTTCGACGGCGTCCTTGTGGACCAGCCACTTGGTGCGCACCAGCGAGTGGTCGGCGTCGATCGGGAACACCATCGAGACCACGGCATGGTCGCCCATCACGTGGTTCCACGAGCTGTGGCCCCACAGGTGCACGTCGCCGAGGTCCTTGCGGGTCATCGTGCCGAGCAGCTTCGCGCAGGCGGCGGTGGCATCGGGCGTCTGCGATTCGCCGGCGCCGGCGATGCTCAGCCGCTGGGTGCGGAAGTTGGTCACGCAGTCGATCGTGCGCGAGACCAGCTTCGACGGGAAGCCTTCGTCCTCCCAGCGCTGTTCGCGGGCGGCGACCTCCGCCATGTGCTTGTCCGCCGCGGCGCGCTGCTCGTCGTTCATGCTCGCCGGGTCGAAGCCGAAGTCGAGGTCGATGAACGACACGCACAGCTCCGGGTGGCCGCCCGCGCAGTGGTAGCACTCGCGGTTGTTCTCCATCGTCAGCTTCCAGTTGCCCTTCTCGATCACGTCCTTCTCGAAGGCGACCTTGGCATCGCGCAGGCCATAGGGCGCCAGGCGCGGTTCCATGACCTGCTGCAAGTCGTCGATGTCGGCCGGCGGGTGGTCGGACAGGCAGATGTACAGCAGGCCGCCGATCGAGCGGATCGCCACCGGCTTCAGGCCATGGGCGCCCTTGTCGAAGTCCACGCCCATGTGCGGCGCGTGGATCAGCTCGCCGCTGGGCTGGTAGGTCCACTGGTGGTACGGGCACACCAGCTTCGACACCACCTGCGGGCCCGGCTCCAGCAGGCGCGAGCCGCGGTGCCGGCAGACGTTGTGGAAGGCGCGCACCTGCATGTCGTCGTCGCGCAGCACGATGACGCTCTCGCCGCCGATCTCCAGCACGAAGGTGTCGCCTTCGTAGGGAATCTCGCACTCGAGGCCGACCTGGATCCAGTGATGGCCGAAGAAGACCTTCATGTCGGCTTCGAACACGTCGGGCCGCAGGTAGAGGCCGGCCGGCAACGTGTACCCCGGGCGGGTGTCCGCCAGCAGGGTGCTGATCGTCGACTGGGTTTTGGTCAGCATGGCTTGACTCCTCTTTGGATGACTTACGCTCATCATAGAAGCCACCAACTTGGCTTTCAATCGCATATAAATTCATCTTCTGGATAACATCAGGTAATTCGAAAGCTCGCCCATGTCGATCCGCCGCAACCTGCCCTCGTTGAACGCCCTGGTCGTGCTGGAAGCTGCCGCGCGACACCGCAGCTTCACCAGCGCCGCGGCGGAACTCGGCGTCACCCAGGCGGCCGTGAGCCGGCAGATCGCGATGCTCGAAGAAGACCTCGGCACGCCGCTCTTCGTGCGCCGCCACCGCGCGGTCGACCCGACGCCCCCGTGCCAGCTGCTCGCGTCATCGCTGGCGGTGAACTTCGCCGCCATCACCGAGAGCGTCGCGATGGTGCGCGCCACCAAGCAGCAGGAAGCCGTCACCATCGGCGCCACGCTGGCGTTCTCGACCCTGTGGCTGCTGCCGCGGCTGCGCGATTTCCGCGAGCGTTACCCGGGCGCGCTGATCCGCGTGATGTCGCAGGACAGCCGCATCCCGCTGACCGCCGGCGAGGCGGACGTGGTGGTGCGCTTCGGCACGCCGCCGTTCGAGGACGGCGCGGTGGTGGCCTCGCGGGCCGATGTGATGTTCCCGGTGTGCTCGCCTGCCTATGCCGAGCGCATCCAGGGCAACCCGATGGCAGCGCTGCGCAACGGCGAGTGCGACCTGATCGGCCACGACGTGCCCGACCGCACCTGGGGCACCTGGCCCGACTGGTTCCGCCGTGTCGGCTGGAGCGCAGCGCCGCCCGAACCGGCGCTGCGCTTCAACCACTACAGCGACGCGCTGCAGTCGGCCCGCGCCGGCCAGGGCGTGGTGCTCGGCTGGGGCATCATGGTGCAGGGCTCGCTGGAGGAAGGCGCCCTGGTGCGGTTGGGCGACGAGACCGTGCCGGCCGAGGGTCGCTACAACGTGATCGTGCCGCTGAAGCCCAAGCCCAGCCCGCTGCGCGACGTGTTGACGGACTGGCTGGCGGAGAAACTCAGCGGGTGACCGGCTCCGGTATCCGCTCTCGCAGGAGGCCGGCGCGGTGGCGCGGCGGGCACGGGTGCCGTGGGTGACGGCGGCCGGTTTGCCCCGCTCTCAGCGCGCCGTCCTGCGCGGCCGGAGCAGCGCGTGCAGCAGGATCGCGCCGAAGGTCGCGGTGCCGATGCCGCCCAGCGCGAAGCCGCCGAAGTGCAGCGTGTAGTCGCCGGTGCCCAGCACCAGCGGCACCGCGGCGGCGATGAGGTTGCGGTTGTCGGTGAAGTCGACCCGGTTGTCGACCCAGATCTTCGCGCCCGAGACCGCGATCAGGCCGAACACGACGATCGACACGCCGCCCATCACCGCCAGCGGGATGGCCTGGATGAGCGCACCGAACTTCGGCGAGAAGCCCAGCACGATGGCCAGCAGCGCAGCGAAGACGAAGTTGGCGGTGGAGTAGATGCGGGTGGCCGCCATCACGCCGATGTTCTCGGCGTAGGTGGTGACGCCGGGGCCGCCCACCGCGCCCGACAGCATCGTCGCGACACCGTCGCCGAGGAACGCGCGCCCCATGCTGCCGTCGAGGTTGCGGCCGGTCATCGCGCTGACCGCCTTCACGTGGCCGAGGTTTTCGGCCACCAGGATCAGCGCCACCGGCGCGATCAGCAGCGCGGCCGAGCCGGTGAACACCGGCGCCGCGAACTGCGGCAGGCCGAACCAGGCGGCGTTGGCGATGCCGCTGGCGTCGATCGGCTTGCCCAGCCCGAAGCCATTGGCCAGCAGCGCGTACACCAGCGACGCCAGGACCAGCCCGGCCAGGATCAGCAGCCGCTGCAGCAGCCCCGCGGTGCGCACCGCCACCAGGCCGACGCACAGCACCGTGATGCCCTGCATCCACTGGTCGAACTCGGTGGGCGCCATGTTCTTGATCGGCACGCCGGCGAGGTTCAGCCCGATCACCGCGACCACCGCGCCGGTGACCACCGGCGGCATCAGCCGCTCGATCCAGCCGGTGCCCGCGCCCATCACCCCCAGGCCGATCAGCGCGTACACCAGTCCGCAGACGACGATGCCGCCCAGCGCGAGCCCGATGCTCGCGTTGGGCCCGCTGCCGGCGTAGCCGGTGGCGGCGATCACCACGCCGATGAACGCGAACGACGAGCCCAGGTAGCTCGGCACCCGTCCGCGCACGATGACGAAGAAGAGCAGCGTGCCGACGCCGGACATCAGGATCGCGACGTTGGGATCGAACCCCATCAGCAGCGGCGCCAGCACCGTGGCGCCGAACATCGCGATGACGTGCTGCATGCCCATCACCGCGGTCTGCGGCCAGGACAGGCGTTCGTCGGGGGCGACCACGCGGCCGGACTCGGCCGGCACCTCGCGCCAGTGGGGGATCAGGGACATGCGGGCTCCTCGCCGTAGACCGCCGGCGAGTGTAGAGGCAGGGGGGTGCTGCGGGAGCGGCTTCAGGGCTTCAGCCGCGATGTCTGGCGTGTGCCGCGCGCTTCGCGGCGGGCGCCGCCCCCGGCTTCTTGCGGGCGGCCTTCGCGGGCCGCTCTTCGCTCCCGCCCCCGCCCAGGCTGCGCCGCAGCAGCTCGGTCAGGTCGACCACGTTGCCGCCGGGCTCCGGCAGCGCCTCGACCGGCTCCACCGCCTGCGATTCGCCGGCCGCCGCCTTGCGCTCGACCAGCGTGCGGATGGCCTGCGAGAAGTGGTCCTGGTACTCGCCGGGCTCGAAGCGGCCGGTCATCTGCTCGATGAGCTGCGTGGCCATCTTGACCTCGGCGTCCTTCAGGCCGTTGTCCTGGCGGCCGGCGGGCGGCAGCTTCAGCTCGTCGGCCGGCCGGATCTCGTCGACCCAGCGCAGCGTGCCCAGCATCAGCGCCGGGCCCGCCGGCAGCAGGGCCGCCAGGTGCTCCTTGTTGTGCATCACGAGGCGGCCGATCGCGATCAGCTCCTTCTCGGCCATCGCCTCGCGCAGCAGCGCGTAGACCTTCTCGGCGCGCGCCTGCGGCTCCAGGTAGTACGGCCGCTCGATGAAGACGAACGACACCTCGTGCGCCGGCACGAAGCGGTCGATCTCGATGGTCTGCGTGGTCTTCGGGTAGACGCGCCGGATCTCCTCGTCGTCCAGCACCACGTAGCGGTCGCCCTCGGTCTTCACGCCCTTGACGATCTGCTCCTTGGCGATCTCGCGCCCGGTGCGCTTGTTGATGCGCTTGTAGCCCACCGGGTCGAGCGTGCGCTTGTCCAGCCAGTCGAAATCGACCTCGACCTCGCGGCTGGCCGGGTACAGCCCGACCGGGATGTGCACCAGGCCGAACGAGATGGCGCCTTTCCAGGTGGCACGGGGCATCGGGGGGAACCTCGTCTGTGGAGTCGGCCGCCCCGGGCAACGGGCGTGCCCGCCGCCCCGCGCCGTCATCAGGCCTTGAACACCGCCACCGAGGCCACGAGCCCCTCGGCCTGCTGCGCCAGGCTGCAGGAGGCCGCCATGCTCTCCTCCACCAGCGCGGCGTTCTGCTGGGTCACGCGGTCCATCTCGGCGAGCGCCTCGCCGATCTGCGCCACGCCGCGGCTCTGCTCCTCGCTGGCGGTGCTGATCTCGCCGATCAGGCCACTGACGCGGTCGATCGCCGAGGCCACTTCCTGCACCGTGCGGCCGGCATCGTCCACCAGCGCGGTGCCGCGTTCCACGCGGTCGACACCGGTGCCGATCAGGGTGCGGATCTCGCGCGCCGCGTCGCCGCTGCGCTGCGCCAGCATGCGCACCTCGCTGGCCACCACCGCGAAGCCGCGGCCGTGGTCGCCGGCGCGGGCGGCCTCCACCGCGGCGTTCAGCGCCAGCAGGTTGGTCTGGAACGCGATGCCGTCGATGGTGCCGACGATGGTGGCGATCTGCCGCGAGTCGGTCTCGATCTCCTTCATCGTGCTGACCACGTCGCTGACCACCTCGCCGCTGCGGCGGGCGATGTCGCGCGCCTGCAGCGCCAGCGAGGCGGCATGGCGGGCGTTGTCGGCGTTGTGCTGCACGGCGCCGTTGAGCTGCTCCATCGACGCCGCGGTCTCCTGCAGTGCGCTGGCCTGTTGCTCGGTGCGGGTGCTGAGGTCGGTGTTGCCCTGGGCGATCTCGCCGGCGGCGGTGGACACGCCTTCGGCGTTGTCGCGCACCCGGGTGACCACCTGCGCCAGCTGCTGCTGCATGTCGCGCAGCGCGCTCATCAGGCTGCCGCGGTCGCCCGGCTGCAGCGCGATCGGCTCGGTCAGGTCACCGGCGGCGACGGCACGGGCCACGCCGGCGGCGCGGGTGGGCTCGCCCCCGAGCGGGCGCAGCACCAGGCGGTCCAGCACCAGCACCAGCGCCAGCGACACCAGCAGCAGGCTGCCCGCGCCGATGCCCAGCGCGATGTTGCGCAGCGAGCGCACGCCGGCCAGCACACGGTCCTTCGGCACGCTGACCACCAGCGACCACGGGCTGGCGCTCTCGCCGATGTGGAGCGGCGTCCAGCGCTGCAGCACCGCGGCCTGCGCGCGCTCGCTGAACACCTCCTGCAGCAGCGGCTTGCCGGCTTTCACCGCGGCCAGCAGCTCGCCCTGCAGCGCCGCCACCGGCTTGCCGACGTTGGCGGAGTCGACATCGGCCAGGTACTTGCCGCCGTGCGACACCAGGCTGGCGAAGCCGGTCTCGTAGGGCTTGAGCTTCGCGACGTGGGCCTGCAGGTCGGAGAGCGCGATGTCGACACCGGCCACGCCAAGGGTCTTGCCGTCGGCCTGGATCGGCACCACCAGGCTGGTCATCAGCACCTCGTGGCCGCCCACCTTGTAGAGGTAGGGCTCGAGCACGGTCTCGCGGCCGCTCTTCAGCGCGAGCTGGTAGTAGTCCTCCTGGTCGTAGCCGGTCAGCGGCTCGAGGGCGATCTTGTCGATGCCTTCGCCGCGGTTCCAGTACGGCACGTAGCGGCCGCTGGCGTCATGGCCGGGCTTGCCGGCGTTCTCGGCGTCCTTGCCGTCGAACGCGTCGGGCTGCCAGGCGGTCCACACCGCCAGCACCGTGCGGTTGCGCTCCAGCAGCGCGCGCTGGATCTGGTTGGCCGCCTCGCGGTCGGCCTGCTGCGCGGTGCGCAGCGCGCCCAGCGTGCTGGCGAGTGCGCGCGACACCGACAACGCATCGGCGAGCCGCGCCTGCAACGCGCCCGCCTGCTCGTTGGCCAGCGCCTCGAGGTGGCGCTCGGCCGCCGCTTCCTGCAACGCCCCGGCCTGCCTGGTCACCACCCCCACCGTGACCGCCAGCCCGAGCAGCACGATGGACAACACGAACGCGAGCACGACCACCCGCAGCGGCATTTGTTTGAACGACGACATCCCAACGTACTTCCTGTAAGACCGGACAACGGGGGCGAACGGCTGCCCAGCCCCTGGGCCTGTCTTCGGATCGCCGGGCGCCGCGCTCAAGCGGGTTTGCCGGGCTGTAGGCCGATGCACCGCGCTGGGCATCGCCACCCGTGCGGATGTCACGCCGGTGTCACATGAGGATCACCCGGGCGGCACGCCGCACCATTTGTGCAACACGTCCCGGTACGCCGCCAGCGCGGCGCGGGTCGAGCGCATCGCCGACAACTGCCGGCACAACAGCTCCGCAGGCCCGCTGCGCGGATCGTCCAGCGAGTGCTGGAGATACGCGATCTGGGCATCCAGTTGCTCCACGCGCTGCTCTGCAGCCGAGAGTCGTTCTGCATCGATCGCAAGGGCCGCCATGTACTTCTCCACCGAGCGATAGGCGTCCAGTTCTACGCCTGCGCCGCGGCAGCCGCAAACAGCGTTACCCGCGGTTTCCCGTGAAGAAGCAACGTTTTTCGCATTCCGGACTGCCGTTATCCTCGCCCCTCCAGACAGGGCCACGGGAGGGGCTCCGACGTGCGATTCATCCATGCTGCCGACATCCACCTCGACAGCCCGCTGCGCGGCCTGAGCGCTTACCAGGACGCCCCGGCCGAGCGGCTGCGCGGCGCCACGCGCGAGGCGTTCAGCCAGCTGGTCACCACCGCGATCGACGAGCGGGTCGACTTCGTCGTCATCGCCGGCGACCTCTACGACGGCGACTGGCCCGACTTCAACACCGGCCTGTTCTTCTGCAGCGAGATGGGCCGGCTGCACCGTGCCGGCATCCCGGCGTACGTGCTGTTCGGCAACCACGACGCCGAAAGCCACATGACGAAGGCGCTGCGCCTGCCCGACAACGTGCACCGCTTCTCGGCGCACGAGGCGCAGGTGCACGTGATCGAGCCGCTGCGCGTGGCGCTGCACGGCCGCAGCTTCAAGGAACGCGACACCACCGAGAACCTCGCGGCCGGCTACGGCGCGCCGCTGCGCGACCACTTCAACATCGGCGTGCTGCACACCGCGCTGGAAGGCCATGGCGACCACGCCCACTACGCGCCCTGCACGCTCGACGAACTGCACGCCAAGGGCTACGACTACTGGGCGCTCGGCCACGTGCACGAGCACAAGGTGTGGACCGGCCGCTCGACCCTCTGCTTTCCGGGCAACCTGCAGGGCCGCAGCATCCGCGAGACCGGCCGCCGCGGCGCGGTGATGGTCACCGTCGACCCGCACGACCCGCGCCCGCAGGTGGAACGCCTGTACCTCGACGTGCTGCGCTGGGAGTCGGTGGAAGTCGACGTCTCCGCCTGCAGCCACCTCGACGCCGTGGGCGCCGCCACCAGCCGCCGGCTCGCGACGCTGCTCGAGACCGACGCGCAGGTGCCCCGGGCGGTGCGCGTCACCTTCACCGGCGAGACGCCGGTGCACGGCGAACTGTTCGGCCATGAGCAGGCATTGCGCGCCCACGTGCTGGCCGAGGTGGCCGCGATCGGCCACGACCGGCTGTGGCTCGAGAAGGTGAAGCTCGCCACCCGCCCGCAGGCCGCCGCCACCGGCGCGCTGGGCCACGAGGCCCTGGCCGAGCTCGACGCCCTGCTGCGCGAAGCCCGGCAGGACGAGACGCTGCAGCGCGAGCTGCGCGACGAGTTCAGCCAGATGCTCGCGAAGGCGCCCGAGCTGGCGCACGAACACCCGGCCTTCCAGCGCGTGCGCGAGGGCGACCTGGCCGCGTTGATCGACGACGTCGTGCCGGGCCTGCTGGCGCGCCTCTCGATGAAGCCTTGACCCCACCTGAGCCCCTCTCCCCTCGCGGGAGAGGGGTTGGGGAGAGGGGGTGCAGGCCAAGAGCGCTCCCCTCTCCCCCACCCTCTCCCACAAGGGGAGAGGGGGCCACCCCAAGACAAGACCACGATGCGCCTGCACACCCTCGAGCTGATCAAGTACGGCAAGTTCACCGACCGGGTGCTGTCGTTCCCGCGGGCCGAGCGCGACTTCCACCTCATCGTCGGCGCCAACGAAGCCGGCAAGTCGACGATCCGGCGGGCGATCTCGGAGCTGCTGTTCGGCATGCCGCTGCGCAGCGAGATGGGCTTCGTGCACCCGCTGGCCGAGCTGCGGCTGGGGGCGCAGGTCGAGTCGGCGGCCGGCCGGCTGGCCTTCCACCGGGCCCGTGGCCGCAAGTCGCTGCGCCGGCCGGACGACGAAGCGCTGCCCGATACCGCGCTGGCCGACCACCTGGGCGACACCGCCCAGGGCCTGTTCGAGCGCATGTTCTGCCTCGACCTCGAAGGCCTGCTGGAGGGCGGCCGCACCATCCTCGATGCCTCCGACGATGTCGGGCAACTGCTGTTCCAGTCTGCCGCCGGCATCGCCAGCCTCGGCGCGGTGCGCGATGCGCTGGCCGACGAGGCGGGCAAGCTCTATGCGCCGCGCAAGTCCGGCGAACGGGCGTTCTACCAGGCGTTGGACCGCCACGGCGAGGCCAAGCAGGCGCTCAGGACCGCCACCGTCAACACCCGCCAGTGGAGCCAGGCCAACGCGCAGGTCGCCACGGTGGAAGCCGCGATCGGCGAGGCCGGCCGGCGCTACACCACGCTCGCGGCCGAACGGCAGAAACTCGAACGCCTGCGCCGCATCGCCCCGCGCGTGGCGCAATTGCGCGATGCCCAGGCCGAGCTGCAGCGGCTTTGCGACGTCACGCCCTTCCCTGCGGATGCCGCCGAACGCCTGGCCGAAGGCGACCGCGCGCTGGCCACGCAGGCCACCGCGCTCGACCTGCACCGCCAGGCGCTGCAATCGCTGCAGGCGCAGCTCGACGCGCTGACCCTCGACGCGGCCATCCTGGCCCTGGCGCCAAAGGTGGAGGCCCTGGCGGCCAACCGCCAGGCCTATGGCCACCACGCCCGCGACATCGCCCGCTGCCAGGCCGAGATCGAGGCGCTGCTGCGCACCGCCGGCCAGCAGGCCGCCCAGCTCGGCTGGCCCACCGACGAGGCCGCGCTGCGCGACCAGTTGCCCACCCCGCTGGCGCTGAAGACCCTGGCCACGCTGATGCGCGAGCGCGGCGCGCTCACCCAGGCCCGCGACTCGGCCGACGAACACCACCGCCGCGCCCAGGCCCTGCTCGAACGCCTGCAGGGCCGCCACACCGCCCAGGCCAGCGCACCGCCCCCCGACGCGCTGCGCGCTGCGCTGCAGGCTGCCCAGCCGTTCCAGCACAGCGCCACGCGCCAGCGCACGCTGCAGGCCGCGTGGCAGCAGGCCCAGGCCCAGCTCGAGCAAGCGCTGGCCGCCCTCGCCCCATGGCGGCTGCCGCCCGACACGCTGGCCACGCTGGTGCTGCCCAGCGAAGAGCGCCTGGCCGAGCTGAAAGCCGAGCGCGCCGCGCTGGCCGCCCGGGCCGACACCGCCCGCCAGCAGCAGGCCCAGGCGCACGAACAGGCCCGCGTCTCGGCCCTGGCGCTGCAGCAGTTCGCCGCCGGCCGCCACCTGGTCACGCTCACCGAGGTGCAGGCGGCCCGCTCGGCGCGCGACGTGCTGTGGGGCCGCATCAAGGCACATGACGCGCCGCTGGCCCAGGCCGCCCCGCAGCTCGACGATGCCATCGCCCACGCCGACCAGCTGGTGGACCGGCAGCGCGACAACGCCACCGACTCGGCCCAGCTGCTGCGCCTGCGGCAGGACAGCGAACGCGACAGCGCCGCCGAGCAGGCCCGCGCCGACGAACACGGGGCGGCCGAGCAGGCGCTGGCGGCGTTCGACGCCCGCTGGGCCGACACCGCCACCGCCGCCGGCCTGCCCGGCATGCCGCTGGCCGACCTCTCCGCCTGGCGCGCCCACCGCAAGGCCGCGCTCGACGCCCATGCCACCGCCGCCGCCAAGGCCGAGGAGCTGGCGGCCGAACGCGACGCCGCGCAGGCCGCCGCCCAGCGGCTGCACGCGGCGCTGTCATCGCCGTCATGGTCGTCAGCGACCGAGCTCGGCACGCTCTGCGCCAGCGCCGAGCAACTGCTGCACGAGTACCATGCGAGCCAGGCCGCGGCCACCGCACTGGTGCAGCAGATCGGCGAAGCCGAACACGAGCTGGCCCACCAGGCGCAGCTGCTGCAACAGCGCGCCACCGCGCTGCAGGACTGGGACACACGCTGGCAAGCCGCCCTCGGCGCCGCCCGCCTGGACCGCGCCGCGACGCCGTACGAAGCCGCCAGCGCCGCCGTCGAGCTGGCCGAACAGGTGCTGGCCACGCTGGCCGAGATCGACACGCTGCGCGTGCAGCGCCTGCAGGCGATGGAACACGACCTGCGCCGCTTCGGCGACGACACCGCCGCGCTGGTGCACAGCCTCGGCATCGCCACCGCGTCACATGACCCGTTCGACACCGCGCTCGCGCTCGCCGACCGCCTGCACCGCGCCCGCGAGCTGCAGACGGAACAGCAACGCCTGCAACGCGAACAGCAGGCCTCCACCAGCGCGGTGCGCCGCGCCGAGGCCACGCTGGCCGACACACGCGCTGCGCTGCAGTCGCTCTATTCGCTTTCGCAGAGCGACGACAACGCCACCGTCGCTCGCCTGATCGCCGACAGCGACCGCCGCCGCGCCTGCGACACCGCGCTGCAGCAGCACCGCCATGCACTGCTGAGCGACGGCGACGGCCTGCCGCTGGACACGCTGCTCGCCGAAGCCGACAGCACCCCTTCCGACACCCTGAAGCCCCGCCTCGACGAGCTCGACCGCCAGCTCGCCGAGAGCGTCGACCTGCGCACCCGCCTGGCCGGCGACCTCACGCAGGCCCAGGCCGCGCTGCAGCGCGTGCAGGGCGGCGCCGATGCCGCCATCGCCGAATCCAAACGCCTCGAATCGCTGGCGCAAATGGGCGATGCCGCCGAGCGCTACATGAAGGTCTCGGCCGCCTCGCGCCTGCTGCGCTGGGCCATCGACCGCTACCGCGAACGCAAGCAGGGCCCGCTGCTGCAGCGCGCCGGCGAGCTGTTCGCGCGGCTCACGCTGGGCGGCTTCAGCCGACTGGTGCCGGATTTCGAGGTCACGCCGCCGAAGCTCATCGCGGTACGGTCCACCGGCGACCGCGTCGCCATCGACGGCCTCAGCGAAGGCACCCGCGACCAGCTGTTCCTGTCACTGCGCCTGGCCGCGCTGGAGCTGCACATCGCCAGCGAACGCCCGCTGCCCTTCATCGCCGACGACCTCTTCGTCAACTTCCACGACAGCCGCTCGCGCGCCGGGCTCGCCGCACTGGGCGAGCTGTCGCAGCGCACGCAGGTGGTGTTCCTGACGCACCACGAGCACCTGGTGGAGGCCGCGCGGTCAGCGATCGGGCGGGAGATCAACGTCGTCGAGCTGACGGCGTGACTTGCGCCGAAGCCCGCGACGAGTACGGTGAATAGCCCCTCATTCTCCGCAGAACTTGCGGGCAAAGGCCCGGTGCGGCGAATGATCCGCATAATCTCCGCATGGAAAGCGGAGATCAGCACTTCATCTGGCAGGCCCCCGACTGGCCGCGCTGGCGGTACGACCTCTCGGCGTTGGTCGAGCCGCTGTCCCAGGTCAGCCACGCGCAGGGCCTGCTGTTGGGCCGCCTGGCGGACCTCGGCATGGCGCTGCGCGACCAAGCCAGCCTGGCCGCCCTCACCGACGACGTGCTCAAGACCAGCGAGATCGAAGGCGAACGGCTGGACGCTGCCTCGGTCCGCTCCTCCATCGCCCGGCGCCTGGGGGTGGACATCGGCGCCCTCGCGCCGGTGGACCGCCACGTCGAAGGCATCGTCGAGATGGTGCTGGACGCCACTGCCAACAGCACCGCAGCGCTGACACCCCAGCGGCTGTTCGGCTGGCACGCAGCGTTGTTCCCCACAGGCTATTCCGGTCTGGTCCAGATCACCACGGGCACCTGGCGCACCGACGAGCAAGGGCCGATGCAAGTCGTCTCCGGACCCATCGGGCGGCAGAAGGTGCACTTCGAAGCCCCGCCGGCACCGCGGCTGGACGCGGAGATGAGCCGCTTTCTGGCCTGGGTCAACACCCCGGCACCGACCGAACCCGCGTTGCTGCGCGCCGGCATCGGCCACCTGTGGTTCGTCACGCTGCACCCGTTCGACGATGGCAACGGCCGCATCGCCCGCGCGGTGGGCGATCTGCTGCTGGCCCGCGCCGACGGCAGCCCGCAACGCTTCTACAGCCTCTCCGCGCAGATCCAGCGCGAGCGCAAGTCGTACTACGACACCCTGGAACGCACCCAACGCGCCGAGCTGGATGTCACCGACTGGCTGGCCTGGTTCCTGGCGATGCTCCGCCAGGCCATCGAGCGGGCCCACCAGGATCTCGACACGGTGCTGTTCCGGGCCCGCTTCTGGCAGCGCCTGTCTGGCGCGGCACTCAACGAGCGCCAGGCGAAAGTGCTGAACCGGCTGATCGACGGCTTCGAAGGCAAGCTCACCAGCAGCAAGTGGGCGGCGCTGGCCAAGTGCTCGCCCGACACGGCGCTGCGGGACATCCAGGACCTGGTCTCGCGCGGCATCCTGGTGAAGTCGAACGCCAGCGGACGGAGTACCAGCTATGCGCTGGCCGAGGGCTTGCCGCGGACCTGAGCACGATGGATCGGTCCAGGCAAAGTGGTCATGTGCCCACGCTGAACTTTCTCCTCCCCTGGTCGATAACCGCGCAAGACCCACGCCATCAGAGCCTGTGGGAGCAGCCGCCAGGGAGGCAGCTTCATGACCATCCCCGCCATCCGGGGCTACACGGGCACCAGCCTGATGGGCCGCATCAGCGCCCATCGGGAGTCATCTGACCGCCTGCTGGCGCTGGCGCGACAGGCTGACGAGGCCGGGAGCACGCCATCCACCCGCGTCACGCTCAGCGATGGCGAGCCGGACGAAGCAGCCGTGTACTTCGATCCACGCACGAGCAACGGGTTCGCGCGGCTGTGGTCGGCGCCGGTGAACCCGGACGACGCCGTGAGCGCCCTGATGGCGCGCAACCGCAACCTGTCTTCCTACAACCTCGGAGATCAATGGCGGGGGCTGGGCGGCGCAGCCTTGAAGCGCTTTGGTGAAACCGGGGCCGCCTATTCCCAAGCGCTCGTCGATGGCGACCGCGGAAGCGATCACGCGCTGGACGGCCCGGCCCTCCCCGATGACATCCGGGCGATGATGATCGACCAGCGGCTCACGCAACAGGCCGCCGATCTGGCCAACCTGTCCAACCCCTACAACCCGACAGCCACCCTGAAGGTCCAGACCCACTCCGGGCAGACGGTGGAGCTGGCCATCGTCGTCGGTCAAGGCGGCGTTGGCGGCCTGGGGCTGAAAGTGGACCTCACCACATCGGGTCGTTTGAATAAGGAAGAACGCGCGGCCGTGGCGGGCCTGGCTGAGGGACTGGACCGCGCGCTCGAAGGCCTGGGCCAGGACCAGGCGCTGCAGTTCGATCTGTCCGGCCTGGTGAACTACGACCACAGCGCGTTGGCCGGCGTCGACCTGATGGTGGACACCAAACACAAGTACGGCATGCTGCACACGTTCTCGATGCACCTGGACGACCGGCAGCAGTCCGTCTCGGTCAAGGGGACCGATGGCGAACTGAACCTGAAAGTGGACACCCGCACGCCGCTGTTGAACACGCCCGCGCAGCAGCGCGACGCTGCTCTCCTGCAGGCGTTGGCCCGCATCGATGCGGCCGGCGACCGCAGCCATGCCCGCCCCGCGCTGGTGGCGCAAATGAAGGCCGCGTTCACGGCGTTCCAGGCGGCGGCCACGCAGCACGACACCGATGCCGACCCCAACAGCCTGCCAGCACCGGTGGAGGCCGCAGTGGCCTCTCGACTGAGCGGCCTGGCCGATTTCAACGCCGACTTCGGCGGCCATACCTGGCGCTCGAACCGCAACGGCACCAGCAACGAGGGCGGCACGCTGGGCTACCACCTGGGCCAGACCACCCGGCAGGAAGACACGCCGGACGGTGGCTCATCGATGGCGCAGACCGTCTCGGAAGAACTGACCGCGAACCTTTCCCGAGCGCCGAACCCCGGCGACATGATCGACACCAGCACCGGCAACTACACCCAGACCCAGGTGCACGACCGCAGCACCGTGACGACGCTCATCGACGCCACCGCCGACGGCATCACCCGCGCGCTGCGCAAGACCGACGAGCGCAAGCAGAAGAACGAAACCGAATACCAGGGCCACGTGGCGGTGCATCGCCATGCCGAGCCACAGCAGCGCAGCTTCGTCGAGCGGTTGGCGTCGAAGGTGCGGCCCAGCGCCGAGGCCACGGCAATGGCGTGAAGGGGCGCAACGCGCTAAGCCGTTGCCAGCTCGCCTTCGCACCGCACGCCCAGCGGCAACACGCACAGCGTCACGCCATCCAGCGTGAGCACCAGGCCGAGCTGGCCGCCGACCTGCACCACCGTGCTGGTGGTGGAAGCGGCAGGCGACGCCGTGCCCGCCGTGATCGGCGGCATCGCCATCACCGCCTGGACCGGCGGCTGCCGCAGCATCGCCCACAGCGCCTGCGGATGGCGCAGCTGCAGCGCCTGCAGGTACAGGCGCAACACGGCTTCCTCGGCCGGCGCCAGGTCCGGCACCTGCGCGCCCTGGGCCTGCCGCAGCCGCAACTGCAGTCGCACCAACGCCCGCCGCAGCTGCTGCCGGCTGCCCGCCTCGGTGCGGCCACCGGCTTCGGCCAGCTCGGCATGGCTCACTTCGAACACCTCGTGCAGCAGCACCGTCGCGCCTTCTGCCGGCGTCAGGTGCGCGGCGAGCAAGTGCAACGCGCGGGCCGCCTCCCCCGCCAACGCGGCCTCGCTCTCGGCCGACGCCGATACGCGCGCCGTCACATCGGCACCTGCCTCCTCCGCCATCCACTGCTGCAGCCACTGGCGCCGCCGCAGCCGGTCGATGGCCAGGTGGCGCACCACCGTCAGCAGCCAGGCCTGCGCGGCATTCAATGCCAGCCCCTCGGCCTCGAGTGCCCGCACGTAGGCGTCCTGCACGGCATCCTCGGCATCCGCCGAGCCCAGCAGGCGGGTGGCGGCGCGCACCAGGCGGCGGCGGTCGGCGTCGATCAGGGCCTGGGAGCGGTCGTCGTCGTGCATGCGCCCAAGCTTGACACAGCGGGGCCGCGCCCACGGCCTTGTCACGCGATGCCCGCCTCGTTCGTCAAGGCAGTTCACGCGGAGCGTTCACCACTGGGTCAGCGCCATCCAAATGCGGCCTGAGCGCCCCGAGTCATCCCCCTCTTCACCCGTCATCCCGGCGAAGGCCGGGATCCACGCGCACCACGAGCCCGAGAACTCCGACCGCATTCGACGGAGGCTCACCCAGTGGCGGACGCCGTGCATCAAACAAAGGAACCCGCCCCATGGACACACCCGACACCCCGCCCCCCTCCACCCTCACCGAGCCGCGCACCACCTACCTCGAAGAAAAAGCCTTCAAGGCCCGCACGCTGCTGATCTTCGGCACCGTCACCGACGTGATGGCGGCCGACGTGACCCGCCGCCTCATCGCCCTCGACGCCGACAGCGCCGACCCCATCGACGTGCTCGTCAGCTCGCCCGGCGGCCACCTCGAATCCGGCGACGCCATCCACGACATCGTGCGCTTCATCGCCGCGCCGGTGAACATGATCGGCACCGGCTGGGTGGGCAGTGCGGCCACGCACCTCTTCTTGTCGGTGCCGGTCGAGCGGCGCTACTGCCTGCCCAACACCCGCTTCCTGATCCACCAGCCGAGCGCAGGTGCCGGCGGCCCGGCCAGCGACATCGCCATCCAGGCCCGCGAGATCCTCCGCGCCCGCGAACGCATCGCCCGCACCATTGCTCGCGAAACCGGCAAGTCGCTCGACGTGGTGCAGGCGGACATCGAGCGCGATCGCTGGCTGTCGGCCGAAGAGGCGGTGGGCTACGGGCTGCTGTCGAAGATCATCGAACGCAAAGCCGAACTTCGTACTGCGCGCTGATGGCAAACAACGGCTCTCCTTCTTGATGAGCCGTCCTTGAGACGACGCCGGTTGCCGGTTGCACTTGACCAAGTGAACTTGTGCGCATTTGCGATCTCGGGAACGAAACTGCACCGCCAGCATCATGCTAAAAGATCCCTTTCAGAAAACAGGGAGATCATGATGGACTTCATCGACCAGCTACGGGGCATGTCCAGCCAAATCGCGACGCACAAGGACGCCATACAGACCGAGGAAGCGACCAAGAATGCGATGGTCATGCCATTCATTCAGCTTCTCGGGTACAACGTCTTCAACCCGACCGAGGTCACACCCGAACTGGTGGCTGACGTCGGCACGAAGAAAGGCGAGAAGGTTGACTACGCAATTCTGCGCGACGGCAAGCCCATCATGCTGTTCGAATGCAAGAAGTCCGGCGGCGACCTGAACATCAACCACGCGGGCCAACTGTTCCGCTACTTCCACGTCACCGAAGCCCGATTCGGGGTGCTGACGAATGGGCTGGTGTATCGGTTCTTCACTGACCTGGAACAGCCGAACAAGATGGACGAAAAACCGTTCTTCGAGTTCAACATCCTGGACTTCAAGGACCGTGACGTCGAGCAACTGAAGAAGTTCGCGAAAAGCACCTTCGATCTCGACACGATTCTGAACACCGCGAGCGAGTTGAAATACACCCGCGTGATCCAGAACAAGCTGGCCGATCTCATGGCCACCCCGTCAGAAGACTTCGTGAAGATCGTTTCTTCGGAGCTGATGGCCGGCAAGCGCTTCACCCCTGCACTGAAAGAGCAGTTCACGCTGATCACCCGACGGGCCTTCGAACAACTGGTGGGCGAGCGCATCAACGAGCGCCTGAAGGGGGCAATGACGCCCGATCCCACGCCGATACTGTCAACCGGTTCTTCTACAGAGCCAGAAGCCAATCCGCAGGGCGCCTCGGCTGAAACGCAAGGCGTCGTCACGACGTCTGAGGAGCTGGAAGCTTTTCATTCGATCCGGGCGATGGTGCGTGACTTGGTACCCGCGAAGCGCGTTGCCATGCGAGATGCGCAGAGCTACTGCGCAGTTTTGCTGGACGACAACAACCGCAAGCCGATCTGCCGACTGCGGTTCAACAACACTCAACGATTGCGTGTGGGCCTGTTCAACGAAAAGCGAGAAGAAGAGATTGTCAGCATCGATTCCGTGGACGACATCTTCAACCTGGCCGATCGACTGAGGACCACCATCGCGGGGTACCTGTCAGCCAGCGGTGTTCTGGCGGGGGCCGATGTGTCAGCTTGACTACGGGTTGTGAAGCGGTCAGCGGTCGACAGAAATCATCGAGATTCGGTTACGGTTTACTTATCGTTCTGCTCGATAAGGTCTTCTGCGGTTGCCGCCATTGAGACCTAGAGAGCGAAAGAATGGTCTAGGCAAATTTGCGGTCCTAGCACCTCCGTAGGTCGCTCGCCTCCGGCGATGGTGATCATCGCAGTTCGCTACGCAAGACTAACGACATGTACGTTCACAGAGTTTCCGCAGTCAACTTCAGAGCCTTTGGAAGTCGCACCAAGGGCCGACACCTGGACCTTCAACTCAATCCCAGCCTCAATGTCCTGGTTGGCGAGAACGATGCCGGAAAAACCAGCATCGTGGACGCCATGCGCTACGTCCTGCTGACCACAAGCAACGACTACCTTCGGATCGAAGATGACGACTTTCACATCGATGGCACGGATCAAGCGATGGAGTTGGAACTAGAGGTCGAACTGCGGGGGCTCAGCACGGCGCAGCAAGCGGCGGTGGTCGACTGGTTGACCCTCGAAAGTGGCGTTGCACCTTACCTGGTCGTACACCTGCGGGCAAAGCGGCGCCTGGTCGGTCCCGGGGTTGGCGGACGACAGACCGGTCCCATCGTCACGGTTAGCGCGGGCAAGGGCGGGACTGGACTGGAACTCGGTTCCGCAGCCCGCGAGCTGCTTCGAGCAACCTACCTTAAGCCGCTTCGTGACGCAGTCGCCGAGCTGCGGCCGAAGAAGAGCTCTCGCCTGTCGCAGGTGCTCCGGGCGCACAAGGGCATGAAGGGGCAGGCGGAGAACAAGTTCGACAAGACCGACCCGGACAAGACCCCGACAACGCTGGTCGAAGTCATGGCCCAGGCCCAGCACCGCATCGGCGTGAACAGTGCCGTCACTGATGTCCGCGATCGACTGAACACGGAGTACCTTAAGAAGCTAAGCTTCGAAAGTACACCGCTGTCCTCGGACATCCGCGTCGCAGCCGAGCTGACATTGGCGCAGATCCTGGAGAAGCTCGAACTGACGTTGCGACCACCGGGGAGCGTGCCAGACGATACGCCTTGCGAGAGAGGACTCGGCTACAACAACGTGCTATTCATGGCCGCCGAGCTGCTGCTGCTGAGCGATGGCGGCGGTGATGAGCTCTCCCTGCTGCTCATTGAAGAGCCGGAGGCGCATCTGCACCCTCAGTTGCAGGCGCGCGTATTGCGAATGCTTTCGGACAAGGCCAACGCCAAGAAGATCCAGGTCGTCGTAACCACTCACAGCCCCAACATCGCCTCCAGCGCGAATGTCGGCGACCTTGTGCTCATCTCAGCCAACCGAACGTACCGTTTGGCGCCGGGTGAAACATGCCTGGAAGAATGCGACTACGAGTTCCTTAAGCGCTTCCTCGATTCCTCCAAGGCCAACCTCTTCTTCGCCCGAGGCGTTGCCATTGTCGAGGGGGCCGCCGAGGCGATCGTCTTGCCTGCGTTGGCGGAGTGCGCGGGGCGATCCTTCGATGCGCACGGGGTGTCTGTGGTGAATGTCGGCAGTGTCGGGCTGTTTCGCTACGCGCGCATCCTGCAACGATCCAACGGCGACGTAATGCCGGTGAAGGTTGCCTGTCTCGGTGACCTTGACATCGTGCCGAACGACGTTGGCTATGTGCAGGGACGCCAGGACAAGATCCGAGCAGGCACCCCGCTTCCGAAGGCCAGGAGTGAACACCCGAGAAGAAAAGCGGAGGACTACACCCCGACCGAGATCATTGAGACTCTGCAGGCGAAGATTGACCGGGCAAAAGGTGGGAGCACGGAGGTCTTCATCGCGAACCATTGGACGCTGGAGTACGACCTGCTGAGGTCAGGACTGGCCAAGGCGACGTTCTGCGCCATCCATCTGGCGCGCGCCGAGGGCTCGAAGGGCTTCCTGAGCAAGGCGGTCTACGACAAGGAATTGGAGGAAGCCGAGAAGGCCTACGATGCGCTTGCCGCCAAGGCATCGCCGGAAGCGATCGCGTCCAACGGATACGAGCCTTTGCATGCCAAAACCGTGTCAAAGGCCGTTGCGGCTCAGTACCTCGCCTCGCTGATCGCTGGAGGGAAGTTCGGCACGGGTGATGCCTTCTTCGCCAAGTTGCCTCCCTATCTGCAGCTCGCGTTCGAACATCTGGTTCCGAAGGCGGCCCCGTGAGTTCGCCGTTTCAGCTGGACGAGGCTGATCTTTCGCGCCTACCTCAGCTCTTTCCTTCGTTGAAGTTCGAACGGGAAGAACAGATTTGTGCGCTTCGGTTCTCCGGGACGGGGGACTTTCAGGCAGTCCCCGGAAGTGGAAAGACAACGCTACTGGGCACTAAGCTCGCTTTGATGGCCTCGCGCTGGCCACACGAACGACGCGGCATCTGCATTCTGACTCACACCAATGTTGCGCGCGACGAGATCGAGGGCTGCTTGCGTGCCGTTCCTCATGGAGAGACACTGCTTGCATACCCGCACTTCATCGGAACCATCCAGGCATTCGTGAATCGCTTCCTCGCGCTGCCTTGGCTGCGCGCCAATGGGATCGAGATCAGGGAGATCGATGACGACGACTTCGAGGATCGGTTCTTCAGGCGTGTGATGGCGGACTGGGGTGCGAGGGGTTGGGTAAACCAGAACGTGTACCAGCGTTCTGCAACGATCCGTGGTGTCCGCTATCGAGGTGCTGGCCTGGATCTGGTGACGACCGGCGAGGTCCCACTACCCAAGACGGGCAAATGCATCGAGAGGGTTCAAAAGGTCAAACTCGACATGCTCGCCGAGGGCAGGGTGCGGCATGAGGACATGTTCGCTTTCGCCGAGCGAGCGCTCGCAGAGTCTATCGGTCTCAGCGACTCTTTGGAGCATCGCTTCCCGAATGTCTTCATCGATGAAATGCAAGACACCAGCGATACGCAGCTCGACGTCCTAACGAAAGTCTTCAGGGCGGCGTCCGTGACACAACGTTTCGGGGACATCAACCAATCGATACTGTCCCGTGGGAAGCGCCCGTCCGCGGCCGCATTTCCTCTGCCGGGCAGCATGGAGGTGAAGACAAGCCTGCGCTTCGGTAGCCAGATCGCTGGGGTTGCCAATTCCCTGAAGGCGGTTGGCGACAAGATCGACGGGCGAGGTGAGGCCTGCATTCAGCCTCCGACCTTGCTGCTCTACTCGGACGACACGATCAAGGAAGTCGTGGAGCGCTTTGGAACTTGGCTCGCCAATTTTTTTCCCTCTGGAGAATTGTCACGCCACACCGTGAAGGCAGTCTGCGCGATCAAGCGCGATGGCAATGCCAAACAGCGCGTTGGACGCCATGTTCGGGACTACTTCCCCGCCTACGACGACACCGCCGGCCAGCCTTCTTCGCCCAAGAGATCCGTGCGGGAACTCCTGCGGCTCGCTGGCGATCCTGCGGTTTTCCGGGCCGAGAAGCGCAGCGGCCCGGCGCGCGAGGCCGTGCTGCGCATTCTGGGAGAGTTTGGGCGTGATGATGTGAAGGCCGCGACGTCGTGGCGCGATCTGGCACGTTCGCTCTCACCGGCGGCGCCGTTGATGTCACGCCTGCAGAATGTGATTCTGAAAGCCGTTCTTGGTGGGTACGAACTTGCCACCGAGGCGAAGGCGTCATCGTCGATTAGGCAGATCATCGAAGACCTTGACACCCTCATTGAGGGCGATCCAGCGTCGCTCACACCGCCGGCTGATTGGCTGAATGATTTGGGACAGGGATCCCGGGCGAGGGATGCAGTGCCCAATTGCTTGCGAGTGCGGGCCAACGAGCAGGATGTGGTTATTCATCTCGCGACGATCGCGTCTGTGAAGGGCGAGACCCACCTTGCAACGCTGGTGCTCGAGAGTTGCAACAACCGCACCTACGACATCAAATCGGTCCTGCCTTATCTGTGCGGGGATGCAAGCGCTGCGGCTGTTACAGACGACGATGAGCGGCATCGCCTCATGAACATGTTCGTTGCGGCGAGCCGGCCACGCAAGCTGCTTGCCTTCGCGATGCATGTAGCGCGTGCCGACAAAGCAATTCTCACCAAATTGCACGCGCAGGGTTGGCAGGTCCTTGATTGGACCGCGCCGCTTGTCCCGGCGACGGCACAAGGCACATAGGCAAGCCCAGAGGGCCGTGCTGGCGCCGTCGAGGCCGAGATGCTTGTGAGAGTTGGACAGTTTTTGCTTTGACTGACCGGGGTCAGTAGTACAGCGGACCCTACGCACACGTCGAGTGCGAATGACGGGTTTCGCGCGCAGCGGTCACTTAGCGATGATAGTTTAGGTCAGCAGCCAGTCTTTCAGGCCTTAACTAAAGCGGTCGCTGCATAGATTGGGCAAGGCCCTATCCGTTCAGCATGCCCGCGGAGTGACGCCCACTACCGGCATCGATTCAGGATGCATCAGGCGTCAGGCGCAGGGCCGCGACCGGGCAGAGACGCACGGCGGCCTCCGCCTGGGTCAGCGCAGCGCCGGAGAGTGTTTGAACATCGATCACCACTTCGGCCAGCTCGTTGTGGTGCAGCACCTGCGGGGCGGCTTGCAGGCAGAGGCCGTGGCCTTCGCAGCGGTGTGGGTCTACTTCTAGTTTCATAGAGTGCTCCGTCAAGGTGGTGAGGGGGTGGCCCCTCTCCCCCGGCCCCTCTCCCGCGAGGGGAGAGGGGGGTTCAGGTGGGGACGACGTCGTGGACCTCGAGGCGGTCGATGGACTGGGTGATGTTGGCCGGCTTTCTCAGCAGGCCGCCGAGCTGGAACGAGCGCACGTGCCTGGCCAGTGCGGCGATCACGGCATGGGCTTCCAGGCGTGCGAGGCCCTGGCCGGCGCAGCCGTGGGGTCCGTAGCCGAACGATAGGTGGTCGGTCGGGTTGCGGGCGACGTCGAAGCGGTCGGGGTCTTCGTAGTGGCGTTCATCGCGATTGCCGGCGCCGAAGAGGATCGCCACCTGGGCGCCGGCCGGGATCGTCGCGCCGTCGACTTCCACCGCGGCGGTCGTGCGGCGGCCCCAGGCATGCACCGGCGCGTAGTAGCGAAGCACCTCGTTGAAGGCGGCGCGCACCAGTGTCGGATCCTCGCGCACGCGTTGGAACTGGTCGGGGTGTTGGCCGAACAGCGCGACGATGTTGCCGATGGCGGCGATGGTCGTGTCGACGCCGGCCCCGAGGTATTGGTGGATGATGTGGCCGGCACTGCCGGGCGGGATCTCGCCGCGGTCCATGGCGTCGAAGATGCCGCGGCCCACGGAGCCCGGCGCCAGGTCCTGCGCGGTCACCTGGCTGCACCAGCCGTAGAGCTCGCCGGCGATCGGGAAGCTCTCCAGCGTGCGCTGGTTCATCGGCCCGATGACCTCCATCGCCGCCTGGCCCCAGCGCAGCATGTTGTCCTTGACGGCGCCGGTGAAGCCGATGAGGTCGGCCACGACCTCCAGCGGGAACGCCCGCGCCAGCGCGTCGATCGCCTCGAAGCCGCCGACCTGCGCCAGCCGGGCCACCAGCGCATCGGCCTTGGCGGTGATCTGCTCCTCCAGCGCGAGGAGCTTGCGCGGCGCCAGGTTGGCCACCAGCGTGGCCCGCAGTTGCGTGTGGGCCGGCGGGTCCGAGGCCAGCGAGGTGCCCTGCAGCGCGTCGTTGACCTGCGGGTTGAACGCGATGGCCTGCTCGGACGAGAACGCGGCGGGGTTGCCCAGCGCGGCGCGGATGGCGTCGTAGCGGGTCAGCGCGTAGACGCCGTTGGCGGGCAGGTGCACCACCGCGCCCTGGTCGCGCAGGGCCCGGTAGGTCGGGTAGGGGTCGATCAGCACGTCGTCTGCGAACAGGTCGACCGGCGAGGTCGGCGGGGTCTGGCTCATGGCATGTCTCCTTTCAAGGGACCGTGGATGCGAACGCCGGGGACGGGGCCCGGAACGGGCTCCGACGTGTCGTCGCGTGGACCGCGCAGGCGGAAGAAGCAGGCGGCTGCCAGCAGGCCGGCGAGCGCCACGCCGAGGCCCAGCCCGGCATAGCCCGCGGCCACGAGCAGCGTGCCGCCCAGGGCGGGGCCGATGGCCGAGCCGATCATCAGCATGGCCGGCGTGGCGGCCACGGCGCGCCCGCTCGGGTCGAGCCGGGCCAGCAGGCCGAACAGGAAGGTGTGCACGAACAGCAGCGGCGTGGTGAGCACGGCCACCAGCGGCGCGTACACCTCGAAGCGCGGCACCTGCGTGACCAGCAGCACCAGCAGCGCATGCAGCAGCGTGCCGCCCACAATGGCGCGATCGGGCCGCAGGCGCCGCTCGAGCACGGCGGCCAGTGGCGACGGCACCAGGTTGGCGAAGCCGATGGACACCAGCACCGCGGCCACGCTGCCGGCCGGATACCCCCGCTCGACGCCCATGCGCTCGACGAAGGGGAAGACCATCGAGTGCGCCATGCACAGCACCCCCATGCCCACGATGCCGCACCACACGGCGCGCGGCAGCCGCCCCGTGCTGCCGGCCGGCTGCGGCCGCGCCGCCGGCACCTGCGGAAAGGCCCTCCACGCGGCCAGCGCCGCCAGGCCCATGACCCCGGCGAACACCCACCACAGCGCCGGCCCGCCCAGGGTGCCGATGAGGACCGGCCCGCTGCCCAGCACGACGATGCCGAAGACGGCGACGGCCACGCCTGCCCAGGCGAACAGGCGGTGGGGATGGTCACTGCGACCGAGCGTGCCATCGACCATCGTCAGCGCGCTGCCCGCCCCCAGGCCGCTGATCGCGTGCAGCGCCAGCATCGCCGGGTAGTGCTGCCCCGCCGGGGACGCCATCGCGACGAAGCCCAGGGCGGCCACTGCATAGCCGGCCACCGTCACCTGCCGCGCCGGCAGGCGGCCGAAGCGGGGCGCGAGCACCAGGCTGGCGATCACCGCGCACAGCAGGAACACCGTGGCCAGCAGGCCGGCCTGCTGCGGGTCGAGCCGGTAGAAGCCGATCAGGTTGGCGCCCACCCACACCGGCAGGCCGACAAGATCGAGCAGGCCGGCACAGTGGCCCAGCAGCAGCGCGCCGATGCCGCCGGCGCTGAAGCCGTCGGCGCGCGCCACGGCGGGTGCCGGGGCCGCCACGCGCGCCGGCTTCAGCAGGAAGTGCGCGAGCGCCGGCACCAGCACCAGCGCGCCGAGCATGTTCCACAGGAACATGAACGCCAGCAGCAGGCCCATGTCGGCCTGGAACTTGATCGGGCTGGCCACCCAGGTGACGACACCCACGGCCAGCGTGACCCCGGTGAGGGTGACGACCCGCCCGGTGAAGAGCAGCGCCCGGTGGTAGGCCTGCGACAGGCTGCGCCCGGCCTTCAGTTGCGCCAGCGTGACGGAGAGGATGTACAGCGCGTAGTCCACCCCGATGCCCACGCCCAGCGCGATGACCGGCAACGTGGCCACCTTGACGCCCATGCCGAGCGCCACCATCAACGCCTCGGCCAGGATCGAGGTCAGCACCAGCGGCAGGATCGCCACCACCACCGCCCGCCATGACCGGAAGGCGATGAAACACAACGCCACCACCGCCCCGTAGACCAGGAACAGCATCTGGCGCCAGGCATCGCGCACCACGATGTTGGTGGCCGCCTCGATGCCGGCCGAGCCGGCGGCCAGCAGGAACTTCACCTCGGCGGTGTCGTTGCGTGCGGCGAAGGCCTCCACATGCGCGACCACGCGGGACAGCGTGTCGGCCTTGTGATCGCGCAGGAAGGCGTACACCGTCAGCAGCGAGCAGGCGTCGTTGTACAGGCCGCGCGGCGCCCCGGCCGTCACCGTGTTGAGCATGTCCTGGTTGCGGGCCAGCGCATACCACTTCGGGTTGCCCTCGTTGAGGCCGGCCAGCATGCGGCGGTTGAGCAGCGCCAGCGTGTTGGTGCTTTCCACGCCGTCGATCTGCCGCAGCTCCCACTCCAGCGCATCGACCTTGTTCAGCGTCTCGTACGCCGCGCAGCGGCCGTCCGGCGTGGTCACCATCACCGCGAGCACGTCGCTGGAGGCGCCATAGGCCTGGTTCACGAAGGCGACGTCGCGGTTGTAGCGGCTGTCGGCGCGCAGTTCCGGGGCGCCGGGGTCGAGGTCGCCGATCTTCAGGTGGGTGCTGACGGTGAAGCCCGCGGTGCCGAGGAGTGTCGCGGTGATCACGGCCACGGTGGCCCAGCGCCGCTGCGTGAAAAGGTCGAGCACGGCCCACAGCCGGTGGTTGACGCCACCCCCTTCTTCCACCGTCACCCCGGCGCAGGCCGGGGTCCACGCGGACAGCGAGTCCTCGGTCACGCTCGTGGTGCCGGTGGATCCCGGCCTGCGCCGGGATGACGGAGTGGATGGGGACGCCGGTGCCTGCGCGCCCTGCTCCGCCCGCAGGCTGCGTGCGGCCGCCTTGGCGCTCACCCCCGTGTAGCTCAGCAGCACCGGCAGCAGGATCAGGTTCGTGAAGACCAGCATCGCCACGCCGATCGACGCGGCCACGGCCAGCTCGCGGATCACCTGGATGTCGATCACCAGCAGCACCGCGAAGCCCACCGCGTCGGCCAGCAGCGCGGTGAGGCCGGCGAGGAACAGGCGTCGGAACGTGAACCGCGCGGCGACCAGCTTGTGCATGCCCCGGCCGACGTCCTGCATGATGCCGTTCATCTTCTGCGCGCCGTGGCTCATGCCGATGGCGAACACCAGGAACGGCACCAGGATCGAATACGGGTCGAGCTGGTAGCCCAGCAGCGGCAGCACGCCGAGCTGCCACACCACCGCCGTGAGCGACGCCACGACCACCAGCGCCGTCGAGCGTGCGCAGCGCGTGAACCAGAACACGCAGGCGGTGGCGATCAGCACGGCGATGGCGAAGAACACCAGCACCGCGCGCACGCCGTCGATCAGGTCGCCCACCACCTTCGCGAAGCCGGTGATGTGCAGGCGCACGCCCTGCTGCTCGTACTTCGTGCGCAGCGCTTCGAGCCGCTCGGCGAACCGGGCGTAGTCGAGCGCGCGGCCGTCGCCGTCATGGTCCAGCAGCGGCACGAAGATCACGCTCGAGCGGGCGTCGCGCGCCACCAGCTGGCCGGTCTCGCCCGAGCGGGCGACGTTGGCCGCCAGCGCGGCCAGCGAGGGCGCGGAACCGTCGTAGCCGTCGGGGATCACCGGCCCGCCTTCCAGGCCGTCCTCGGTGACGCCGACCCAGCGTGTCGACGGGGTCCACAGCGATTTCATCTGCGCCCGGTCCACACCCGGGAGCAGGAACACCTCGTCGCTGAGCCGCCGCAACGCGTCGAGGTAGGCGGCGTCGTAGATCGTGCCGTGCGGATGGGCCACGGCGATGCGCACCGCGTTGCCCAGGCCCACCAGGTCGGCCTGGTGCGCCTGGTAGTGGCGCACGTAGGCATGGTGCTGCGGAATCGTCTTCGCGAAGCTGGCGTTCAACGAGAGCCGCGTGGTCTGCCATCCCAGCAGCAGGGTCACGACCGCGCAGGCCAGCAGCACGGCCCGCCGGTGGTTGAAGAGCAAACGTTCGATCCACGAACCCGAGCGGGGATCGAAGGCCGGGGCGGTGTCGGGGGTTGCTGCCACGTGCATGGGCGCTCCTTACTTCGCCACTGCCGCCAGGGGCAGCGGCACCGCGCCCGTCAGCGTCAGTGCCGTGAGCCGCCCGCGTTCGCCGAGCACCAGGCCGTTGATCGGGGGCAGCGCGTGCTCGTGCATGGGTTCCAGTCGGTCGGCTGCCAGCTTCATCACGAAGCCGGCCTGGTTGGCGAACAGCAGCCCGCCCTCGGGGGTGCGCAACGATGCGGTGAACGATGCAGTGATCGACGCGGATGGCGGCGCGGCCACCTGCGTCCAGCTGCGACCGGCATCGGCGCTGCGCCACAGATGGCCGCGCAGGCCGGCCACCACGAACGTCCGTTCGTCGAGCAGCTCGGCCACGAAGAAGCTGCCCCGGTAGGGCGAGGCCAGGCGCCGGAAGCGCCGGCCCCCGTCGGTGGACTGCAGCAAGAGGCCCTGCTCGCCCGCGGCCAGCCACTGCTCGCCGCGCTGGCGCAGTGCGTACAGGTGGAGTGCCTTGGGGTTGTCGAAGCGGTCGAGCCAGGCCGCCCAGCGCTGGCCGCCATCGCTCGACGCGAACGCCAGGCCGTAGGCGCCCACCACCACCAGCGTCGAGGCGTCGGGCATCTGCAGGTCGAGGAACGGCTTGTCGGCCCCTTCGGCGACCAGGCGCTCGGCCAGCGCGATGTCCTCCCCGCGACCCGCCGCGTGGGCGGCCTCGAGCGCCAGCCGAGCGGCTTCTCGACCGTCCAGCACCACGCGCCACCGCGCGCCGGCATCGTCGGTCCGCAGCACCAGGCCGCCATGGCCTACCGCGGCGCCACGCCGGGCGTCGACGAAGCGCACCGCCGTCAGCGTCTCGCTCACCGGCGTGGGCTGCTGGCGCCAGGTCACGCCGTCGTCGTCGGACGCGAGCACGAGGCCGCGCTCGCCCACGGCCACCAGGCGCGGGCCGGCCTTCGCCGCGGCCAGCAGCACCGCGCCTTCGGCTCGGCGCGCCACCAGGGCCGGCCGTGTGAGCGCCGGGGCCACCGCGGCCCGTTCTGCGGCGGCTCCGCCAACGGCAGCGAACGCTGGCGCGGGCAACGCGGCGGCCAGCAGCGCACGCCGCGTGAAACGAACCGGGGAGATCAACATCACCACTGCCCTGCCCGCCCGATCAGCGCACGCTCTCGCCCGCCAGGGCATCGGGCGTGAAGTGGCTGTCCGCTCGCCGCGGTACCACGCCGATCTGCGTGGGCTTGCCGTTGTACAGCTGGCCGACGAAGGCCGCGCCGGTGAGCAGGTCGTTGAAGCCGGTGGAGCCCACCACGATGGCCGGCATGTCCGGGGCCACGAAGGTCTGCGTCCACAGCGTCTTCCAGAGCTGGCCGTTGGCGTCCCAGCGGTCGCCCAGCACGCAGGTCCAGCTGTCCTCGTCGCAGTAGTAGCGGCTGCGCGGCGCCTGGTGGCGCTGGCCCGGCTTCAGCGTGGCCTCGACCACCCACACGCGGTGCAGCTCCCAGCGCAGGTGGTCGGGGTTGACGTGGTGCTTGCCGAGCACCTCCGCGTCGGTCTTCGGCTGGAAGAAGTTGTTGGCGTTGTAGGGGATGTACATCTCCCGCTTGCCGACGACCTTCCAGTCGAAACGGTCGAGCCGGCCGGTGAAGGTGTAGATCTCGTCGAAGCTCATCACGCCGGCGGCCGCGGGCGTGGGCGCATCGCAGCAGGCATTGGGCAGCTTGCGCACGCGCCGCTGGCCGGTGAGGTACACCCACGTCTGCAGCTTGCTCGGGTCGATGTTCTCGTGCGCCAGCAACGCATCGCCGGCGCGCAGCGCCGGGGCGTTGGTGCGGATGCGCACGAACCAGAAGTTGCCGTCGCCCTTCTCGAACGCTTCGGCGTTGCCGTCGGGGTAGTAGTACGGGAACTGCTGGTCGCCGACGTTGTCGGACACCAGCACCGCGCGCCCGTCGGTGGTCAGTTGGTACCAGCTGTTGGTGAAGTTCCACGAGATGCCGTTCCAGCGCAGCAGGTGGTTCCACATCACCTCCTCGCCGGTCTTGGGCAGCGGGAACGGGATGCCGCCGTAGACGCCCTTCGGCACCGTGCCGTCGAGCCTGCCGCGGGTCGCGTTCTTGAAGGTGTTGTCGTACACCCACTGCGGCGCGGCCATCGTGCGGTGGGTCTTGTAGACGTCGACGCGGAAGCTGTCGGGATACTTCTTCAGCATCGCCCGGGTGCCCTCGGTCAACTGCTCGGCGTAGCGGTCGGCGTTGTTCGCATTGATCGAGAACAGCGGCTTCTCGCCCTTGAAGGGGTCGCCGCGGCGACCGCCCACCTTGTCGCCGGCGATCGGCGTGGTCATGCCGCCCGTCCACGCGGGGATGCTGCCGTCGGCGTTGCCGGCCTTCAAGGCCCCCAGCGGCGTGAGCTCGCCCTTGAGCTTGGCCGCCTCGTCGGCGCCGACGGCCGACCAGGCCGACAGGGCCGTGCCCATCGCGGCGGCGGCCGCCAGACCGCGCAGGTGCTTGCTGTGGTTCATCATGAAGTCTCCTTGGGGCGGACGGTCAGAAGCTGCGGCGGACGCTGAACGACACGAAGTCGCGGTCCTTGCGGCTCTGCTGGTAGGTGAACGAAGGGGGCGTGGCCGGATTGGCCGGCTGGTCGAGCAGCGGGGCCGCGCGACCGAAGAACGCCGTGTAGGCGAGGTTGAGCTTCCACACCTGGTCGTAGGTGGCGTTGAGGCCGAGCGTGGCGTCGCCGCCGCCTTCGGCCGGGCTGGCGAACGGGCCCAGCACCGAGCGCGAGCCGTCGGGCGTCCAGCCCAGGCCGATGGGCACGCCGAGGTCCAGGCCCGGCACCACCTGCCGGTAGGTGGGTTCGAACACGAAGCGCAGCGAGACCGCATCGCGGGTGGCGTTCGGGTCGAGCGCGGCGCAGCTCTTGCGGCAGGCCAGCAGGCGGTTCCAGGCCAGCTCGCCGATGAACAGTGCCTCGCGCCACAGGGCGCCCGGCTCCAGCGACCAGATCGCCGAGACATTGGCGTGGGCCGTGTTGCCCACCGCATAGGCCGGGTTGTCGCTGTTGTTACTCACTGGCACGGCACCGGCGGGCGCCAGCGCCGAGGCATCGACCGCGTGGCCCGACGACGCCAGCGACTGGTTGCGGCGCACCGAGGCCTCGGCCGCCAGGTTCACCTCGCCGACGCTGCGGCTGGCGCTCAGGCCGTAGGCCGTGGTGGCCTCGTGCCACGCCAGGTAGTAGCCGGTGGGCGCGCCCACGGTCACGCCCGGCGCCACCGTGACCGGCCCCAGCCGCGTGACCTGCTGCGGGTCCTTGTCATGGAAGCGGATGGCGTACAGCCCGAGGTCGGTCTCGGCCACACGCCACTTCGCCTGCACGCCGAACTGGCCGCCGTTGCGCGCCTTGCGGTCGCCTTCGCGGAGCACCGACGACGTCGCGCCGGTGTACAGCTGCTCGGAGCCGTCCCCCACCACATCGCTGACCGAGAAGTAGCTGCCCACCGGCGGCAGCCGGTTGGCGCGATGGCGGAACTGCACGTAGGCGCCCAGCGTCAGCGAGGGGCTGACCTGCAGCTGCGCCGACAGCTGTGGCACCGGCAGCACGAACTCCTTGGCCTGCGCGGTCGGGTCGGCGAGCAGGCGACTGATGTCGAACGCGCTCTGGCCGCCGGCGATGGCGTTGGAGGCGAAGAACAGGCTCTCGCCCCACACCAGCGCATGCTGGCCCAGCCGCGCGGTCAGCGGCATGCCGCCGAGCTCGACCTTGCCGAACACGAAGCCGTCGCGCAGTTCGACGCGGCGGCCCAGCAGGTGGCGCGTTTCGGTGGGGAACTCGTTGTAGGCGGCCGAGGTGCGGTTGGGGAACGCGCCGCCAGCGAAGCCGGGGTTGTCGTTGCGGCCGTCGTACGCGGCGTCGTACCAGCCGGCGGCGCTGAGGCGCGCACCGAAGCCGCTGTTCGACACGGCATCGAGCTCGCTCAGCAGCTCGAGGCGGTTCGACACCAGGCCCCTGTTGAAGTTGCGGTCGCCGTCGTCGCCATTGGGATGGGCCAGCGCGGGGTCGGCGTTTTTCAGGCGATAGGCCGCGCCGTAGCGCAAGGTGTTGGTCCAGTCCAGCTTCAGGCCATCGCCCAGCGCGAACTCGGTGGCCTGCGCCGGCAGGCCGAGGCCGGCGGTGATCGTGGCCGCGGTGAGGGCGTTGAGGGCGTGCCGCGCGCGGCGGCGGGGTGCAGGGGTCATCGTTGTCTCCGTCCAAGGGTTGGGGGCGCAGGTTCTTGTTCTTCGGGACGAGCGCGTCCTGCCCGACGCCGCGGGGGCGTCGGGTTCACGGGGCGCTTCTGGGGTGAGGGAGTGCGGCTACGACATGGCCGTGTCGTCCCGGCCAGCCGCGAAGGCCAGCACCAGCCGCGAGGGGTGCTCGGCATCGCGGTAGACCGTGTGGGTCACCGGCCGACCCACCGGCAGGTGGAAGGCATCTGGCGGCAGCAGCGCGTTGTGTTCGTCCACCAGCGGCTCGTTGCACATCAGCTCGAGCACCAGCCGGTGGCCGGCGCGGAACTCGTTGGCGAAGGGGTACAGCCGCACGACATACTCATGGATCACGCCCGGCTCCACCGGCACGCTGCGCGTGTGCGGGTGGTAGGGGTTGCCCTCGCGCGTGCGGTCGTCGAGTTCGCGGTGGGACGCCTTCAGGAAGCCGGTGGTGACCAGTTGCCGCTTGCCGGTGGACGCCTCGTCCCACAGGCGCAGTATGAAGTTAGTATCGTTCTGGTCGATGGCCACGAACAGGTGTGCCGCGCCGACACCGTGCACCGCGGTCGCGTCCGTGAAAGGCTCGGTGGCCCAGGTGAGCTTCTCGACCTTGTCGGTGAGCGTCAGCGGGGCCTGGTAGAAGCCCTCCGGGTGCGCATGGTCCGGGCCCATCGGCTCGGGTTCGAAGGCCAGCTTGCCGCGGGCGCGCAGGTACAGCGGGCGGTGCTGCACCGGCACGACCGGCCAGTGTTCACCGGTCAGCCACTGTCGCCGGCCTTCGACATGCACCTTCACCGCCGGCTCGTCCATGATGCCGTTGTCGATGCCCTTCAACCAGTGGTCGTACCAGCGGAACATGGTGTCGTGGTCGTCGACCCAGGGCCGTGTCTGCATCGGCGGGTACGGGCCGATCTCCAGCTTCTTCGGGCCCTTCAGTTGCTCGAAGAGTTCGAGCGTGCCGTCCACCGTCCAGCCGCGGCCCTGGTTGATCTGCAGGTACACGGGGATGTCGATGTCGCGCGCCAGGTTGATCGGGTTGCGCTCCTCGTACCACTCGCCGTCGAGCGGGTTCATGACGATGTCGAACCACGACTCGTGGTGGATCGGGTAGTGCAGCAGGTGCACCAGGTTCGGCCAGGCGGCCACGTCGGGGTCGGCCAGCCGCTCGGCCACGCGGCGCTTCAGCTCCGCTTCCGAACACTGCGCCAGCATGCGCGACCGGTGGCGATGCGTGAACGCCCAGCCCGAATCGCCGCCACGGCCTTCGCGCGCCGCCCGCGGCATGAACCACATCACGCCGCCGTGGTAGGTGGTCTCGTAGAAGTCGAAATGCCCGCCGCTGACGAAGAGGGCCTTCAGGTGCGGCGGCCGCTCGGCCGCGGCGAAGATCTGCATCGAGGCGAAGTACGAGATGCCGATCATGCCGACCACGCCGTTGCACCAGGGCTGCGCAGCCACCCATTCGATCAAGTCGTGGGCATCCTGCCCGAGCGACACGCCGCCGGCGTTGTAGTTGCCGATGTGCTCGCCTTCCGAGGCACCGGAGCCGCGCACGTCGCCGATCACGTGCACGTAGCCTTCCTTCACCACGCGGGCGATGTCGCCGGCCTCGATGCAACCGTCCCACAGCGGCGAGGGACGGCGCTGCGGCGGCATGGTCAGCGCCAGCGCCTGCAGCTCCTTGCCATAGGGGCTGAGCGCCACCAGCGCCGGGCGCGGCGTGTCGCCCTGGGCGTGGTAGGCATCCGCCGCCAGGTGGACGCCGTCGCGCATGGGGACGCGCAGGTCCTTCCGAACAACCATCATGACCGATAACCTTTGTGAAAGTAGCCGTTCATCGTGGTGAAGAACGGCGAGGGCTCCAGCGTGGGATCGCCCAGGTATTGAAGTTGGTGCGCGATGCAGCAGAACGGCGAATGGGCGCCGCGTGGCGCATCGGGCCCGTCGAGGCCGGGCGCCACCGTGGCGGCGCGCACCCGGGCCTCGATGTCGAGGCTTTCCTGCAGCTTGGCCGCCGCCTGCGCACGGTCGAGTTCGACGCCCAGTGGCTCGGCGCCCTGGCTGCGGTAGGCATGGCCGAGGAACATGCGGTTGGGCTTCACGTGGTCGCGCAGGTGGACCAGGCTTGCCCGGTAGGCGTCGGGGTCGACGTAGCTCGGGAAGCCGTTGGCCGCGCCATGGACCTGCACCGCGTCGCCGACGAACACGTCGCGCTGCCCTTCGACCACGTAGGCGACCGAGCCCGCGGTGTGGCCGGGCACGCCATGCACGGTGATCGTCACGTCCGGGCCGAGCGACAGCTCGTCGCCATGCCGCACCAGCCGGTGCGGCTCCATCTCGCCGGAGATCGCCGCCTGGCAGGCCGCAGCGATCTTCGCCTCGCCGTCGGGGTCGCCGATGTAGCGGCCGCGGGCGGCCAGGTACTCCTCCACATGCGTGCGGCGCGCGCGCAGGAACGGCGCGTCGGCCTCGTGGATCACGACCTGGGCCTTGCGGCCGGTCAGCTCCCACAGCGCGTGCGCACCGCCGAGGTGGTCGATGTGCCCGTGGGTCAGCAGGATCCAGCGCACGTCCTCGATGCGCCGGCCGAGCTGCTGCAGCGCCGGCGCGATGCCGCCGGCGGGCGACACCGCGACGCCGGTGTCGACGATCGCCGGCTCGCTGCCGTCGATGAAGAAGCTGTAGAGGCCGAAGCGCCCCCACTGCGAGCACAGCGTGTGGATGTCGACCGCGCCCATCACGCGGCCCCGCGCAGGAAACGGCCAGTCTCTTCGAACACGCCATGGAACTCGGGCAGCCACGCGAAGTGCTGCACGAAGCCATGGCCGGCGCCGTCGTAGCGGCGCACGGTCACCGGCACGCCGGCCTCGGCCAGCCGCTGGCCGTACTGCTCGGCCTCGTCACGCAGCGGATCGTGTTCGGCGGTGACGATGAACGCCGGCGGCAGGCCGCGCAGGTCCTCGCGCTTGAGCGGCGAGACGAGCGGGTCGGCGGGATCGGCACCGCTGCCCAGATAGAAGGCGTTGAAGGGCTTCAGCATCGCCGTCTCCAGGCCGTAGCCGACCGCGTTGGTCGTCAACGAGGCATGGCGCTCGGCATCGAAGTCGAGGTCCAGCGAGGGGTAGAACAGCACCTGGTGCGTGATGCAGCGCAGGCCGTCGTCATGCGCCTTCGCCGCCACGGCGGCGGCGAAGGTGCCGCCGGCACTGTCGCCCGCCACGGCCAGCGTCTGGCCGTCCCAGCCGAGCTCGCCGCCGTGCGCCGCGATCCATCGCACGACGGCGTAGCAGTCCTCCAGCCCGGCGGGAAAGGCATGCTCGGGCGCCAGGCGGTAGCCCACCGACACCACCGTGCACTGCGTGGCGTTCGCCAGCTCGCGCGCGATGGCATCGTGCGTGTTCAGGCTGCCGAGGAAAAAGGCCCCGCCGTGGCAGTACACCAGCACGGGATGGTGCGGCGCGGCGCTTGGCTGGTACACCCGCACCGGCACCTCGCCGGCCGGTGTGGGCAGCAGCCGGTCGGCCACCGCGTGCACCGGCAGCCGCTGGTCGGCCGGTGGGACGTGGGCCTCGTCGGCCGCGCGCATCGCCGCGGGGTCGAGCGGTCCCGGTGGCGGGGGCGGCAGCGAAGCGATGAACTGCGCGATCGTGGGATGCAGTGCCATCGCTCAGCTCCGTGCCGCCAGTTCGCCGGGATGCTGGTTCGGGAAGACGGTCTGGATCTCCTCCTCGCTCCAGCCCTGGCGCGACAGCCGCTGCAGTTCGTCGGTCACCGGCTTGCGGCGGGCCTGGTAACTCGCCAGCGCGTCGGACACCGTGTCGGCGGCCTCGAGCGCCTCGCCCAGCGCGCCGGCATCGAGCACCGCCGAGTTGGCGCCCTGTCCCTGGTGGTGCAGCATCGCGTGCGCCGCATCGCCGATCAGCACCACCGCATCCGAATGCCAGGTGGCCACCGGGTCGATGTCGTACACCGCGCGCAGGTTCACCTGCTCCATGTCGAGGCCCTCGGTGATGGCGATCAGCCGTTCGTCGAAGCCCTGCACCACGTTGAGCAGCCGCTCCTTGGTGGAGACCGGCGCGGGCGTCGGATCGGCCGCCAGGCAGGTGACGTCGTACGACACCTCGTCGCGGTGCAGCAGCGGCAGCAGGTAGATCTTGGTGCCGCGCCCGACGTACATGCGCAGGTTGCCGTCGGCCACCATGCCGAAGGTGCTCGAGGCCGGGATCACCGCCCGGTAGGCATGCTCGCCGGCGAACACCGGTGGCCGGTCGCTGAACAGGTGGGCGCGCACCTGCGAGCGGATGCCGTCGGCCCCGACCACCAGGTCGGCGGTCACCGAGACGCCGTTGTCGAAGGTGACGGTGGCGCTGCTGCCATGGTCGACGATGCCGCTCAGCCGGTGGCTGAGCTTCACCATGCCGGCGGGCAGCAGGCCCAGCAGCGTGTCGATGAAATCGCCCCGGTGCACGAACTGCGTGGTCGCGCCGAAGGCCTGCTTCTCGGGCCACTCCTCCATCAGGATGCGCTGGCCGCGCGCGGTCAGGATCTCGAAGCTGTCGCTCGGCGACGTCACCGCGCTGATGGCCTCGAAGAGGCCCAGTTTGCGAAACTGGTCCATCGTCGACGGCCGCAGGCCGATGCCGGCGCCCACCTCGCGGATCTCGCGCGCCTGTTCGTACACGGTGACCTGGGCGCCCAGCCGGCGGAGGGCAAGCGCGGCGGTGGCGCCGGCATAGCCGGCCCCGATGATGGCGACGTTGAGGTGCTTGAGCATGTCGGTGTTCATGGCTTGTCGGCGCTCAGGAGGCGATCGGTTGCAGCGTCAGGAACTCGGCCGTGTTGCGCACGAAGAGCCGGTCGAGGGTGGCGTCGTCGATGCCGGCCGCCCTCAGGTCGGGGATCAGCTGCTCGAACAGGTAGTTGACGGTGTGCCCCTTCACGCCCGGCCAGCCCAGTGGCGAGCAGTTGGCATCGGCCGAGGCCAGCACCTGGTCCACCAGGCCGGCGTTCAGGAAGCGCAGGAAGTGGTCGAGCCGCTCCTTGCGGCGGCGCCCCCAGAACGGCGGGTCGGGCAGTTCGAGGTCGTAGCCGAAGGTGTCGAAGCCGATGCGCCCGCCCGCGCCGAGGATGGCCTTCTCGTTGATCTTGCCCTGGCTCACGCCGTCGTCGGCATGGCCGAAGAGCACGCGGTGGCAGGGCAGGCCCTCTTCGGCAAAGATGGTCAATGCCGGTTCGCAGTCGACCGCGAGGTGGGTGAAGATCGGCGCGCCGGTGATCCTGGACGCCCGCGCTGCCGCACTGTAGATGCGCAGGTCGAGCTCCTTCATCTTGAAGCCGCGGCTGACACCCACCTTGATGATGCCGGCCTTCGCACCGGTGCGGCCGATGCCCACGCTGATCTCGTGCACGAACTGGTCGGTGAGGTACTCGACGCTGGCGCGCTCGAAGAACGGCAGCGCGGTGTCGCCACCGACGAAGCCGGTGCTGGCGACGATGTGCACGCCGGTCTTGTCGGACAGCGACTTGTAGTAGTCGATGTCGCGGCCGTTGCAGATGCCGGTGGCCTCGACGAAGGTGGCGGCACCCCAGGGCAGCGCGTTCTCGTGGAACTTGCGCAGCTTGGGCACCGTCTCCTCGTAGCGCTGTTCGGGCTTCTTCCACCAGCGGCTGTCGAGCTCGCTGCCGGGCATGCCGTAGCCGATGTGCTCGTGGATCGCCACGAAGCCGAGTTCGGCGGCGGAAACGGTGCCCAGCACCGTGTGGACGCGTGTCATTGCAGGTCTCCGCTGAGGCTGAGCAGCTGTGCAGGGTTGGTGATCAGCAGTTGTTCGATCTGGGCCTGGGACACGCCCGCGTCCAGCAGCATCGGCACGAAGCGGGTCAGCACCTGGTGGTAGGGCAGGTCGTTGCCTGGCTCACCGAACGAGACACCGGTGGCGCTGGACGACAGCAGGATGCGGTCGGCGAAGCCGGCCTCGATCAGCTCGACGACCAACGCGACGCGCTGCGCATCGTCGAGGTAGCGAGGGTCGGTCGAACCGATGTGGTCGAGGCCCACCCGTGCGCCTTTGGCCGCGATGAGCCCAGGCCAGCCGTTGGCCACGGCGTCGCGGCGGTCCAGGCCGCGCACCAGCACACGCTTCGCGCCGAGCTCCTCGTCGAGCGCGAGCTGCAGTTCGGCGGGGGCATCGGCACCGCAGCGAAGGGCCATGGGCACGCCGTAGGCCGCGCCGGCGCGCGCCGCGCCGCGCACCAGGCTGCCATCGGTGGGGGTCAGGCCGGTCGACGTGACCGCCGTGGCCACCAGGCCGGCCGATGCGCGGCGCTCCAGGCGCGGCACCACCATGCCCTCGTTCACTTCGCGACCGAACAGCTCGGCGAACTTCTGCGTCGGCCACGGCGTGGGTGGATTGGTCTGGGGAGTCAGGTAGTAGCCGCCCAGCATGGCCTCGGGCCCCTGCCCCGTGGAGGCCACGATGTGCACGCCGGTGGCCCGCGACAGCGCCTCGTACAGGCGCAGGTCGCGGCCCTCGAACATGCCGGTGGCATCGACGATGGTGCCGCCGCCGGCGGCCTTGAACTCCAGGAGCTTCGCGGCCAGCGTGTCGAACACCTCGGCCCGGTCGATCCGGAGGTCGTAGGCGTACTGGGCGCCCGGCAGCACGTACAGCAGCGACTCGGCCACCAGCGTGACGCCGAGCCGGCGGGCGTCCACCGGGCCGAGCACCGTGTTGGCCGAGGTCACGCCAATGCTCCTGGCGAAGGGCTCATCGAGCAGCAGCCCGGTGAACATCTTGGCCCCTTCCGGGGGCCTCTCATCGTGTTTGGCGCACATGCCCACTTCCTTGCATCGTCATCCCGCCCCGCGGCCACATGAGCATATTGTTGTATTGTTATGCCAATAGGCCACAAAAAAACCCCGGCCTCAACGGTTGAGGCCGAAGGTGTACTTGAATTCGTCGGCCCGGTGCACCGCCCGGCGCCAGCCGCCCGGCCGCCCGTCCGGCGTGAACATCGTCGTCACCGCGATCAGCACCGGCGCGCCGGTCTTCACGTCGAGCGCACGGGCATCTTCACGGCTCGCACCGGAGGCCCAGATCTGCTGCTCGCCGCTGGTGAACGACACCCCCAGGTCGCGCTCGATCAGCGCGAACACCGTGCCGGTGTGCTCCAGCTCCGCCACGTCCGGACGGAAATGCGCCGGCGTGCACAGATAGGTGCGCGTGCAGGCCAGCGGCAGCGCGTTCACGGAGATCACCCGCTGGATGTGCAGCACCTCGTCCTGCCCGTCCAGACCCAGCGCTTCCTCCACCTCGGCCGGCGGCTTGACCCGCGCCAGCTCGATCACGCTGGAGGTCGGGTTCAACCCCTGCTCCTTCAGATACCGCGTCAGCCCCCCCAGCTCCATCGCCGGCGGCAGCCGCACGTTCAGCCCCTGCACGGGGAACGTGCCCTTCGCCCGGTGGCGCACGACGTACCCGCCCTCCACCAGCTCGGCCAGCGCCTGGCGCACCGGCGCGCGGCTGACGTGGAACCGTTTGATCAGGCTGGCTTCGGTCAGGACCGGCGCCTCCCCATCCTTCGCGTTGCGCAGCTCGTTGATCAGGATCTGCTTGATCTGGCTGTACAGCGGGACGGTGGAAGCACGGTCGATGGATTGGCGCATTAGGACCATATGGTCCATTGTCATGACAATGTACGGTGGGAGCACCTGGGGTTTCTACTAGCCACGCGCGGCGAGGTGAACGAGGCGGCGCGCGTCGTGGCCGACCACAACAAGCAGCACTGGGACGACCGGGGCCAGGCGGTGATGGACATCTTCCGGGTCGAGAACGGCGTCATCGTGGAGCACTGGGACGTGATCCAGCCGGTGCCCGCCGAAGCGGCCAACCGCAACACGATGTTCTGAGGTCGCGCTCAGCGCTCAGTCCAGCAGCCGGCCGACGTGCGCGCTGATCTGCGCGGCCACCTTGCGGTAGCCTTCCATCGTCGGATGGATCTCGTTGAGCCAGTCGTTGCTGGATCCGAGCTCGGTGGGATTGGCGCGCACCAGCGTGTTGCGCGTCTCGACGACGTGGAAGGCCGGCAGCCGCAGGCCTTCCATGCCGCGCGTGCAATCGAGCGCCCACAGGCCTTCTGCCAGCCGGTCGATCAGCACATCGGCGATGCGTTGCTGCAGCCCGATGTCGAGCCCCGTGGGCTGCAGTGCCCGGTACAGCCACGGGCCGCTGACGGCCGGCCCGCTCAGGAAACGCGCCGGCGCGTTGCGCGGCGTCGCGTAGTCGTAGGTGTGCACGAAGGCCGGGGCGCCGCGGCTCTTGCTGCCCTCGCTGTCGCGCAGCGCGATGATGCGGCGCAGGCCGTCCTGGACGGTCTCGATCAGCTCGGTCACCGCGGCGCCGTGCAGGTAGCTCTCGGGGCGCTTCGGGTCCTGGCCGTCCAGCGGGGCCGGCGAGATGAGCGCCGAGGCCGCATCGATCAGGTCGTTGCCACCACCGCTCAGCAGCAGCGCGGTGAACGGCGCGGCGAAGCCGGGCTTGGCCAGCCACTTCTTCAGGTCGCCGTTGCCGGCGATGTCGCCGATGTGACGCAGCGTGTCGCCGGGATACGCCAGGTTCAGCACCTGCGTCCAGCGCGGGAACCGCAGCTCGTAGAGCAGGTTCGACGACGGCACCGCGCCGATGGTGAACCACGAGTCGCCTTCGGCGAGCAGGTGCCACGCGTACATGCCATCACCGAGATCGGGCTGGCCCTCGTGGCCGATCTGCTCGGGGTAGAGGATGTCGGGTGCGAGCCGGGGGGCCGCTGCGAGCGCTGCTGGGTCCACGTCACCTCCTGGGGCTGAACTGAAGCCGTTGAAGCGGGCGCCAGTCTAGGGCCTGTTAACACTAAAAGGACGCCCACGCTGGTGCCTGGGGGCCGGCCAGGCTAGGCGTGCGCGAGGAAGCGTGCTTCTGCACGTGACGAGCGCGCAACGACGCCTGGCCGGCCCCCAGGCACCAGCCCTTCGGGTGATCCCAGCAAAGGCCCGCCCTCCACGTTGCAAGTGCTCGCCGTAGCCAGCGCTACGGCTGCGCTTTGCGCCTCGATGGCGGGCCTTTGATGGGTCACGTGGGCGTCCTGTTAGCGTTAACAGGCCCTGGTCCTCGCTGCGCAGCGGGGCATCCACCGAAGGGTGGAGCAGCCGGGCTCAACCGACAGCACTTTGCATACGATGGCGGCCATGAGCACCTCTCCCATCACCCTGCCCGGCACCGACCAGCAACCGCGTTGCCGCTGGTGCGCCTCGGCCCCCGAGTTCGAGGCGTACCACGACCGCGAATGGGGCTTCCCGGTGGCCGACGACATCCGGCTGTTCGAGAAGCTGTGCCTCGAGGCGTTCCAGTCCGGACTGAGCTGGCGCACCATCCTCGCCAAGCGCGAGCACTTCCGCCGGGCGTTCGAAGGCTTCGACTTCCACCGCGTCGCCCGCTTCGGCGAACGGCACGTGGAGCGGCTGCTGCAGAACGAAGGCATCGTGCGCCACCGCGGCAAGATCGAGGCGGTGATCCACAACGCCGGCCGGGCGGTGGCGCTGCAGGCCGAGCAGGGCTCGCTGGCGGCCTACTTCTGGCGCTTCGAGATCGACCGCCGCACCGCGGCGGCGCCGCAGACCGTCTCCACGTCACCCGAGTCGATCGCGCTGTCGAAGGACCTGAAGCAGCGCGGCTGGAAGTTCGTCGGCCCGACGACGGTGTACGCGTTCATGCAGGCCATGGGGCTGGTGAACGACCATGTGCCGGGGTGCGTGATCGCGCCGCGGGTGGCGCAGGAGCGGAAGGGGTTTCAGGTGCCGGTCTGAGCGCCCTGCTCCGGCCTACGCCTCCACCGGCAGATAGAGCGTCTCCTTCAGCTCCTCCATCACGATGTAGCTGCGCGACTCGGTCGCACCCGGCAGCTTCAGCAGGATGTTGCCGAGCAGGCGGCGGTATTGCGACATCTCGGCGATGCGGGCCTTGACGAGGTAGTCGAAGTCGCCGGCCACGAGGTGGCAGTCGAGCACCTCGGGGACGCTGGCGATCTGGCGCTTGACCTGTTCGAAGACCTTGTCGGACTTGGTGGCCATCTTCAGTTCGACGAACACCAGCATGGCGCGGCCCACCGCGGCCGGGTCGACGCGGGCGTGGTAGCCGGTGATCACGCCCTCGCGTTCGAGCCGGCGCACCCGCTCGGTACACGGCGTGGCCGAGAGGCCGACCTTCTCGGCCAGTTCCGTCATGCTGATGCGGCCCTGGCGCTGCAGCAGGTCGAGGATGCGGCGGTCGGTGCGGTCGAGTTCCTTGGCCATGGTCATTTCACTGAAGTGGGGTACAGCACCAGGGATTTTCTCCGGTGAATGACCGAAAAGCCACCGAAGATTGGTGAGTTTCGCTGCCGGATCGGCTGGAAACTGGCGTCTTCCACAACCAGCGTGCCAGCGCCATGGACGTCCTCATTCTCGGCAGCGGTGTCATCGGCACCACCACCGCCTACTACCTGGCTTCGGCCGGTGCGCGGGTCACGGTCATCGACCGGCAACCCGGCCCGGCCCTGGAGACCAGCTTCGCCAATGCCGGCCAGGTGTCCCCCGGCTACTCGACGCCGTGGGCCGCGCCCGGCATCCCGCTGAAGGCGCTGAAGTGGCTGTTCCAGCAGCACGCGCCGCTGCGCATCCGCCCGGACGGCAGCGCCTTCCAATGGCGCTGGATCGCGCAGATGCTGGCCAACTGCACGACCTCGCGCTACGCGGTGAACAAGGAACGCATGATGCGGCTGGCCGAGTACAGCCGCGACTGCCTGCGCGCGCTGCGGGCCGATGCCGGCCTGCACTACGAAGAGCGCACCGGCGGCACGCTGCAGCTGTTCCGCACCGCGGCGCAGCTCGAGGCCGCGGCGCGCGACGTGGCGGTGCTGCAGTCGCTCGGCGTGCCGTTCGAGCTGTTGCAGCGCGACGAGCTGTCGCGCGTGGAGCCGGCACTCGAAGCGGTGAAGCACCGCCTCACCGGCGGCCTGCGGCTGCCCAACGACGAGACCGGCGACTGCTTCCTGTTCACGCAGCGACTGGCCGAGGCGGCGCGCGCGCTGGGCGTGCAGTTCCGCTTCGGCGCGAACATCGAATCGCTGCAGGCCGGAGCGAGCGGCATCGCCTCGGTGCGGGTCGATGGCGAGACGCTGCGCGCCGACCAGTACGTGCTGGCGCTGGGCAGCTACTCGCGGCAGATGCTGCTGCCGCTGGGGCTGGCGCTGCCGGTGTACCCGGTCAAGGGCTACTCGCTGACGGTGCCGCTGCAGGACGTCGCCGCCGCGCCGGTGTCGACGGTGCTCGACGAGACCTACAAGGTCGCCCTCACCCGCTTCGACCAGCGGCTGCGCGTGGGCGGCATGGCCGAGCTGGCCGGCTTCGACCTCGCGCTGCGGCCCTCGCGCCGCAAGACGCTGGAGCGCGTCGTCAACGACCTGTTCCCCCGCGCCGGCCCGCTGCCCGACGCGACCTTCTGGACCGGCCTGCGCCCGCTGACGCCCGACGGCACGCCGATCGTCGGCGAGACCGCGTGGCGCAACCTGTGGCTCAACACCGGCCACGGCACGCTCGGCTGGACGATGGCCTGCGGCTCGGGCAAGTTGCTGGCCGACCAGATGCTCGGCCGCCGGCCCGAGATCGATCCGTCGGGGTTGTCGGTGGCACGCTATGGCCAGGGCCGGGCACGCGCCGCGACCCTCGGCACCGCCGGCCTCGCCGGAGCCCGCTGATGGGACGCCCTGCCAAGGCCCGCATCGACCTCGATGCGCTGCGCCACAACTACCGCGTGCTGCGCGACCACCACGGCGGGCGCGCGCTGGCCGTCATCAAGGCCGATGCCTACGGCCATGGCGCATGGCGCTGCGCCCGCGCGCTCGCGGGGCAGGCCGATGCGTTCGCGGTCGCCTTCGTCGAGGAGGCGCTGGCGCTGCGCGAAGAGGGGCTGCAGGCGCCGATCCTCGTGCTCGAAGGCGCGTTCGACGCCGCGCAGCTGCGGGCCGCCGCCCAGGCCGGGCTGTGGATGGTGGTGCACCAGCCGGCGCAACTGGCGATGCTGGACGCGCTGCCCGCCGGTACCCGCCTGCCGGTGTGGCTGAAGCTGGACACCGGCATGCACCGCGCCGGCTTCGATCCTGCCGATGCCGCGGCCGTGTACCGGCAGTTGCGAGAGCACCCGCGTGTGGCCGACGGCATCACGTGGATGAGCCACCTCGCCCGCGCCGACGAACCCGGCCACCCCGCCACCGCCACGCAGGTGCGCCGCTTCGACGCCGCCACCGCCGGCCTGCCCGGCGCGCGCAGCCTGGCCAACTCGGCCGGCGTGCTGGGCTGGCCCGAGACCCACCGCGACTGGGCGCGCCCCGGCATCGCGCTGTACGGTGCCGACCCGATGCCGGCGTCCAGCCCCGGTCCCGGCCAGGACCTGCGCGCCGTGATGCGGCTCACCAGCCAGGTCTTCGCGGTGCGCGACCTCGCCGCCGGCGAAGCGGTGGGCTACGGCGGCACCTGGACGGCCGCGCGCCCCAGCCGCCTCGGCCTGGTCGCGATGGGCTATGCGGACGGCTTCCCGCGCACCATCGCCGCCGGCACGCCGCTGCTGGTCGACGGCCTGCCCTGCCCGCTGGCCGGACGGGTGTCGATGGACATGCTGATGGTCGACCTGACCGACCACCCGCGGCTGGGCACCGGCGCCGAGGTCGAATGCTGGGGGCCGGCCCTGCCGGTCAACACCGTGGCCGCGGCGGCGGGCACGATCTCGTACGAGCTGCTGTGCGGCGTCAAGCGGGTGCCCTTGGTCGAGGCCACCCCGCTGCAGCGCCACCGACCAGCGCCAGCAGGTCGCGCTGCGACCGGATTCCCAACGCCCGGAACGCCCGATAGCGGTAGGTGAGCACCGTGTTGGGCGACAGCGCCATCAGCCGTGCCATCTCCTGCGTGGTGCGGCCGGCCATGAGGTGCAGGATCACCTGTCGCTCTCGGCCCGACAGGGCCTTCAGCACGTCGCCCTGCGGCACGGGATCGTGCAGCACGCCCGCGGTGATGCGCAGGTGCGCCAGCAGCGCCGCGGTGACCAGCGGCGCCACCTGCGCCAGCAGGTCGCGGTCGGCCGGCGTGAAGGCCGGCAGCGACAGGTTGCGGTACAGGTTGATGATGAAGCGCCCGCCCTCCGGGGTGAGCAGCAGCAAGGCCAGGCGCTCGCGGATGCCGGTGTCGCCGAAGCAGGCCTGGCGGTAGGCGGCGTCGGCGATCTCCTCGGCCTGCTGGTGCAGCCACCAGGCCTGCGGCGTGGCGGCGGGCTTGCGCGATGCCAGCCAGCGCACGTTGCCGTCGCGCCGGTAGAAGCCTTCTTCGATGTAGCGCGCCGCGGTGATGTCGGCCACGTCGCCATAGGCGCTGGCCTGCGAGACCGCGGTGACATCGGCCGCGGCGTCGAGCGAGAACACGCCGCAGTGGCTGGACGGCAGCAACGGCTGCAGCGACTCCATCAGGCCGCGTGCGAAGTGCGGACGGCCGACACCGGCCAGCATGCCGACGGCCAGCGTCATCAGCCCGGGGGCCGCGTTCTCGAGCCGCAGGCGCCGGCGCAGCACCATGCGCGGTCACGCGACCCGCGCCAGCGGGCCGGTGGTGTCACCGCGCTCCTCGCGCTCGCGGTGCTGGTTCAGCACCCAGCGGAACTGCGCCAGCGCCGCGTCCGCGCCGATGGGCAGCATCTTGTACTCCGGGTCGAAGGCGAGCATGCGCGATTGTCCGCCGATCATGCGCTTGTCCTCCTCGAAGGCCTGGATCACCACCTCGTGGATCGACCGCGTGACCGCGGGGTCGTCGAGGCTGAAGTTGTGCGGCTGCGCGAAGAAGTAGTGGGTCGAGTGGGCGGTCTCGGGCGTGATGGCCTGGCAGCTGCGGAACTCCACCGCGCCTTCGCGGCTGCCGGTGCCGCCGCCCCGGCCCACCGGCACGCTGCCCGAGTCCATCAGCAGGATGCCGGGCAGCAGGAAGTCGTAGTAGTTCCAGCGGTCGACACGTGTCCACTCGGGCCGCAGCGCCTTCACGAACGGGGCCGGTTCGCTGTTGTCGTGGGTGCGCACGATGCGCACGCCGTTGTCCAGCCGCTCCACCTTCGGGCGCTGGCGCGCGTAGTCGACGCTGCCGCCCACGGTGGTGGGGTGCACGAACGACAGGTGCGAGAAATCGCAGAGGTTGTCGGCCACCTGCAGGTAGTGCGCCTCGTGCTTCAGGTAGCCGGGCAGGCAGCGCCAGTCGGGGTCGTCGAGCCAGTGGGTGTCGGGCAGCAGCGAGGGATCGGCCAGCGCCGGGTCGCCCATCCAGATCCAGATCCAGCGCGAGCGCTCCACCACCGGGTAGGTGCGCAGCGTCGTGCCGGGCGGGATGCGGTCCTGCATCGGGATCTCGATGCACTCGCCGGCCGGGTTGAACACCAGGCCGTGGTACATGCAGCGCACGTTGTCGCCTTCGAGCCGGCCCAGCGACAGCGGCGCCGTGCGGTGGGCGCAGCGGTTGTCCATCGCGACCACGCGGCCCTGCGTGTCGCGGTACAGCAGCACCGGGGTGTCGAGGATCGTGCGCTCGAAGAGTGCGTCGCCCACCTCGTCGGTCCATGCGGCAACGTACCAGCAGTTCTTCAGGTAGCGGGTGTCCAGGGTGTTCTGCGACATGGGGCGGTCTCCGTGCGGGGTCTCGATGCCCCTCATTGTGAGGAGACGGCCGCTTCGGCGCGTCATAAGAAACTGCTACGGGAAATGCCGGAGCCGCGGGTCGGCCGCGCGGCGGTCGCCCCGGTGGTGCGGTGGAAGGACCGGCGCCGCAGCGCCGGGTCCTTCCCCCTGGCCGGCGACCTCGATCAGAAGCGGTGCACCACGCCCGCCTGGAAGCCATTGATGGTGCGGCCGTTCACGTCGTTCGCCGCGGTGAAGCCGCTGCGCAGGCCGGCCGAGCCGCTCGGCCGGAAGCCGGCCGTGCCCTTGTTGCGCAGCGTGTCCCACAGGCCGTAGAACGTGGTGCGCTTGGAGAGGTCGTAATACGCGCCGACGGCACCGCCCGAGGCGTCGTTGGCCGAGCCCTGGTCGTTGATGCGGCCGATCAGCGCGCCCACGCGCAGCTGCTGCGTCACCTGGTAGTCGGCCGAGATCTGCCAGATGTTGTAGGTGCGGTAGGCGTCGGCAGCCAGCGCGCCGGTGGTGGCGTTGTCGCTGCCGGCCACCACGCCGCCCACGTTGCCCAGCAGCGTGCCGCCGTTGTTGATGTACGTGCCGCTGGTGCCCACCTGGCTGCGCGTGCTGTTGTTGCTGCGCACGTAGGTCAGGTACACCTTGCCGGGGCCATAGTTCCAGTTCACCAGGCCCATGTCGTAGAACACGCTCTTGTTCACCGCCGCGCCGTTGGCGGGCTTGGCGCGCAGCGTGGTGACGGCCGCGGCGAACGAGCCCACGGTGTAATCAGCACCCGCCTGGAACACCGACTGGCGGTTGCCGCCGGCGGCGGCCGACTGCTCCGCCAGCGCATAGTGCAGGTCGAACTGCAGCCCGCCGAACAGCTTCGGCGAGATGTAGGCGATGTCGTTGTCGAAGCGCGAGGGCACGCCGAAGTTGTTGACCATCGAACCCAGCGTGCGGGTCGTGAAGTCGACCATGCCGCCGCGGATGAAGGTGGAGCCGTTCTGGCGGCCGAAGCGCACTTCGCCGAACGGCGAGGCCAGGCCCACCCACGCCTGGCGGTCGAACAGCCGCGTGCTGTCGGCCTGCACGCCGGTGTCGGTGGCGAAGCCGTTCTCGAGCGTGAACTTGGCGGCGTAGCCGCCGCCCAGGTCCTCGGTGCCGCGCAAGCCGATGCGGCTGCGCAGCAGCGCGCCGTCCTCCATCGCCCGCACGCTGGCGCCCGAGCTGCTCTTCATGTAGTTGAGGTACTGGTCGATCGAGCCGTAGAGCGTCACGTTCGACTGCGCCTGGGCGGCGGTGGCGCCCAGCGCGGCCAGTGCCGCGGCGGCCAGGGTGAGGCGGGTACGAGGTTGCATGGTGTCTCCTGTGCGGTGCATCGTGGGAGCCGCCATTTCAACGCCAACCGGCCGCGGCGGGCTCATCGGTTGAGCCCCCTTGCGCGCTGATCGCTCAAACGGCGCGGCTATCGAACGGAAACAGGGCTTTCCCCGAGCCGCCGGCGCGGCGTGCTCACAACACCGGGCGCATCGCGTTGGCCGCTTCGCGCAACAGTGGCAGCAGCCGTTCGGTGATCTGCGCCGGCGTGTGCGGCTGCGCCGGCACGGTCATGCTCACCGCGCCGCGGCACTCGCCGTGCAGGTCTCGCAGCACCACCGCCAGGCCGCGCAGGCCGACGTCCAGTTGCTGCTCGGCCACCCAGTGGTCCATCTGCCGCGCGGTCAGCACCTGGTCGCGGAAGGCCTTGGGGTCGGTGACGGTGCGCGACGTGAAGGCCGAGAAGTTGTGCTCGGCCAGCCAGCGGTCCAGCGCCGCATCGGTGTAGGTGGACAGGATCGCGACACCCGGCGCCACCACGTGCGCCGGCGCCCGCGCGCCGGTCTGGAAGCCGATGGACACCAACCGAGGCGAGTTGCTGCGCGCGAGGTACACCACGTCGTGGCCGTCGAGCACGCTGACGTTGACCGTCTCGCCGCTCTGCATCGACGCATGCTGGATGAACGGCTGCACCAGCCGTGCGATGCGCGACGCGGTGAGGAAGCTGTTGGCCAGCCGCAGCACGCGCGCGGTGAGCCAGAACTGCTTGCCGTCGGTCTCGGCATAGCCGAAGTGCACGAGGCTCAGCAGGTAGCGCCGCGCCGCGGTGCGGGTGATGCCCGCGCGCGCCGCCGCTTCGCTGGGGGTCAGCCGCGGGTTCTGGTCGTCGAAGGCCTCGATGACCCGCAGCCCCTTGCCCAACCCCTCGATGAGGTCCTTCCTGTCAATCTCAAAGCCCATCGGCAAATTCCTGGTATTAACCCGAGAACGGCGCGATCACCGATCGCCATGCGCGATCATCGCTCAAAACCAGGCAAGCCCGATTGCCGAAGCGCAAGCGGCTGCCTATGGTGCTGGCATCGACACATCCATCGAACAGGAGACCCCGGATGCCTTCCGCCCGCCGCTTCGCACTGCACCAGATCGCCGCCGTCACGTTGATGCTCGGCCTCGGCGCCGGTGCCGCCCATGCCCAGGCCACCATCAAGATCGCGAGCCTGCAGGAACTGTCGGGCGGCGGCGCCACGGCCGGCACCAACTTCAAGAACGGCATGGACCTCGCGATCAAGGAGATCAACGCCGCCGGCGGCATCCTGGGCAAGAAGATCGAGGTCACGCACTCGGACACGCAGTCGAACCCCGGCGTGGCCAAGAGCCTGGCGCAGAAGGCCGTCGACGACGACGCCTTCGTGGTGTTCGGCCCGGGCTTCTCGGGCTCGATGATCGTCAGCATGGCCGAGACGCGCCGCGCCCAGATCCCCAACTTCACCGGCGCCGAGGCCGCCTCGATCACCGCGCAGGGCAACCCCTACGTGTTCCGCACCAGCTTCAGCCAGGCCACTTCAATGCCCAAGGTGGCCCGCTACATCACCGAGGGCCTGAAGGCCAAGACGGTGGCGGTGATCTACGTCAACAACGACTTCGGCAAGGGCGGGCGCGACATGGTGATCAAGGCGCTCGAGGGCCTGGGCGCGAAGGTGGTGGCAGACATCTCCACCGATGCCGGCCAGGTCGACTTCTCGGCCCCGGTGATCAAGGCCAAGCAGAGCAACGCCGACGTGATCTTCGTCTACACCAACGAGGAAGAATCGGCCCGCGCACTGCGCGAGTTGCGCAAGCAAGGGGTCAACAAGCCGATCATGGGCGAGACCACGCTGACCGGCCAGAAGGTCATCGAGCTGGCGGGCGACGCCGCGGCCGGCGCGCTCGGCCACGTCGGCCTCACCGTGGACGCCCCGGGCCCGCGCATGCTGAAGTTCAAGGCCGACTTCTACCGCGCCTACAACTACATCCCCGACCACAACGGCATCAAGGGCTACACCGGCGTCTACCTGTTCAAGGCCGGCCTCGAGAAGGCCGGCAAGCTCGACCGCGCCGCGCTCACCAAGGCGCTGCACGGCCTGAAGGTCAGCGCCGACAAGTATCCCGGCGCGCTGCTGGACGTGACCATCGACGAGAAGGGCGACCTGGACCGCGAGAGCTTCCTGGTCGAGGTGCGCGGCGGCCGCCAGGTCGTGAAGGAAGTGCTGCCGCCGCTGGGCGCGGCGAAGAAGTAAGCACGGCGACACGAGGCGCGAGCGACGGCGATGACCGACTTCCTCCAACTGCTGTTCTCCGGTGCCGCCACCGGCAGCGTCTATGCCCTGGCCGCCCTGGGCTTCACGCTGCTGTGGCAGGCCTCGGGCACCATCAACTTCGCCCAGGGCGAGTTCGTGATGCTGCCCGCCTTCATCATGCTGGCGGGCCTCTCGGCCGGACTGCCGCTGCCGCTGGCCTTCGTGGCCACCTGTGGGGTCGCGGTGGTGGTGCTGGGCTGGGCCTTCAAGCGCGGCATCGCCGACCCGCTGTTCAAGTTCGGCATGATGCCCATCGTCGTGGCCACCATCGGCCTGTCGATCGCGATGCGCAACGGCGTGCGCGCCGGCTTCAGCGCTGAGGCCCACCCCTTTCCCGGCCTGTTCGGCGAGCGCCTGTTCACGCTGGGCGGCGTGACCTTCACCGCCGCCGACGTGGGCACGCTGGCCGTGGCGCTGGTGCTGGTGCTGGGCACGCAGGCCTTCCTGCAGCGCACCGTCACCGGCCGCGCGATGCAGGCCGTGGCGCAGAACACCGAGAGCGCCACCGTGCTGGGCATCAACGTGCCGCGCATGATCTTCTACACCTTCGCGATCAACGCGCTCCTGGCCTGCGCCACCGCGCTGCTGGTCACGCCGGTGTACCTGGCCAAGTTCGACATGGGCGAATCGCTGGGCACGAAGGCCTTCTTCGCCGCCATCATCGGCGGCTTCAACAACTCGCGCGGCGCGCTGCTCGGCGGCGTCATCGTGGGCGTGGCCGAGAACCTCGCCGCCGCCTACATCTCCCCGGCCTACAAGGACGCGGTCGCCCTGGTGCTGTTCATGGTGGTGATCCTGTTCAAGCCGCAGGGGCTGCTGGGCTTCAAGGAAGTCCGCAAGGTCTGAACAAGCAGGGTTGGAAGCGATGAAACACCTCTCCAAGCTCGGCGCAGTGGCCTTCCTGGTCCTGCTGCTGGTGGCGCCGACGATGCTCAAGAGCTACGGCGTCTACCTCTTCACCTACTGGCTCATCTACGTGATCGCGACGATGGGCCTGAACCTCACGGTCGGCTACGCGGGCCAGAAGTCGCTCGGCCATGCCGCGTTCTTCGGCATCGGCGCGTACACCGTGGCCATCCTGATGCAGCACGGCTTCAGCTTCTGGCTGGGGCTGCCGGCGGCGGTGCTGCTGTGCTTCGGGGTCGGCCTGGCGCTGGGCTTCCCGGCACTGCGGGTGCAGGCCATCTACCTGGCGTTCGCGACGCTGGGCTTCACCACCGCGGTGTGGCTGTTCATCCGCAACGAAGAGTGGCTCACCGGCGGCACCTTCGGCATCAACAACATCGGCCGGCCGACGCTGTTCGGCCAGGCGCTCGATGGCGCGCTGCCCTACTACTACTTCGTGCTCGCGGTGGCGATCGTGATGGCCGCGCTGCTGTGGGGCCTGCTGCGCTCGCCGTGGGGCAAGGCCTTCCAGGCGCTGCGCGACAACCCGATCCGCGCCGAGAGCCTGGGCGTGCACATCCAGGCCTACACGCTGCTGGCGTTCGCCATCGGCGCGGCGTATGCCGGCGTGGCCGGGGCGCTGTTCGCCTCGCTGGTGCAGTTCATCGAACCGGCGCCGTTCACGGTGGCCGCCTCGATCATGATGTACCTGATGGTGGTGGTCGGCGGCCCGGGCTACTTCTTCGGCCCGGTGGTCGGCTCGGCGGTGGGCGTGCTGCTGCCCGAGTGGCTGCGCTTCGCGCAGGCCTGGTACATGTTCGTCTTCGGCGCGGCCATCGTCGTGTTGATGCTGTGGCTGCCCGACGGCCTGCTCAGCATCCCCGAGCGCCTGCGCGCCAAGCGCCTGGCCCGCGAGGCCTCGGCGGCGCGCGCCGCGGCCGCCGCTGCCCTCACGCCCAACATCACCCAAGGAGCCCAGTGATGAGCGGCGCACACCAAGACGCCCTGCTGCAGGTGCAGGACCTGCGCAAGTCCTACGGGGCCATCAAGGCCGTCGGTGGCGTCTCGTTCGAGGTGCGGCCGGGCGAGATCTTCGGCGTCATCGGCCCCAACGGCTCGGGCAAGACGACGATGTTCAACAGCGTGCTCGGCCAGATCCGCCCGGACGCCGGCCGCATCCTGCTGAAGGGCCGCGAGATCACCGGCCTGTCGCCGCGCGCGCTGAACCAGCGCGGCGTCGGCCGCACGTTCCAGACGCTGCAGGTGTTCGGCAAGATGAGCGTGCGCGACAACCTCATCGTCGCCGCGCAGGAGCACCGGGGCTCGATGTTCAGCCGCATGTTCGCGCCCGGCGAGTCGAACCTCGGCGCCAAGGCCGATGCGCTGATCGACCAGTTCCGCATCCGCCACGTGGCGCACAAGCGTGCCGGCGAGCTGAGCTACGGCCAGCAGAAGCTGGTCGACATCGCGATGGCCTTCATGAGCGAACCCGACCTGGTGCTGCTGGACGAACCCTGCGCAGGGGTGAACCCGAGCCTGGTGGGCGGCCTGAGCACGCTGCTGAAGGAGCTGAACCGCAGCCGCGGCGGCAGCTTCGTCGTCATCGAGCACAACATGGACTTCGTGATGGACCTGTGCCACCGCGTGATGGTGATGGTCGAGGGCGAGGTGATGGCCATCGGCACGCCCGACGAGATCCGCGCCAACAAGCAGGTGCTCGACGCCTATTTGGGAAATTGACCATGAGCACGCCGCTGAATCCACAGAGCGACTTCGCGATCGAGTTCAAGGACGTGCTGGCCGGCTACGGCGAGTTCATGATCCTGAACAACCTGAGCCTGAAGGCGCGCCGCGGCGCGATCACGCTGCTGATCGGGCCGAACGGCGCGGGCAAGTCGACGGTGCTGAAGACGCTGTTCGGCCTGCTGAAGGTGCGCCAGGGCAGCATCACGCTGGACGGCGAGCAGTTGGTGGGCGCCACCGCGCGCGACCTGCTGGTCAAGCACGGCGTGGCCTTCGTGCCGCAGGGGCGCAACCTGTTCCCCTCGCTCACCGCCTACGAGAACCTGGAGCTCGGCGGCATGACGCTGGGCATGAAGACCACCCACGAGCGCATCCCCGAGGTGCTGGACCTGTTCCCGCGCGTCAAGGAGCGGCTGCATTCGCCGGCCGGCGCGCTCTCGGGCGGCGAGCAGAAGCAGCTCGAGGTGGGCCGCGCGCTGCTGCTGCGGCCCAAGGTGATCCTGATCGACGAGCCGTCGATCGGCCTGTCGCCGCTGGTGGTGGCCGACGTGTTCAAGTTGCTGCGCAACCTGGCCGACCGCGGCACCACGGTGCTGATGGTGGAGCAGAACGTGAAGAGCGCGCTGCGCATCTCCGACGACGCGATCGCGCTCGAATCGGGCCGCCTGGTGCTGCACAAGCGGGCCTCCGAGCTGCTGGCCGATCCGCACATCGAGCGGCTGTTCCTCGGCGGGGCGCACCACACCTCGGCAGCGGCGCCCGCGGCCGCGGCAGTGTGACCGCGATGACGCCCTCCATCAACGGCTCGACCCGCGTCTTCTTCATCCTCGGCGACCCGGTGGCGCAGGTGCGCGCGCCGGAGGTCTACAACTTCCTCTTCCGGCGCTTTGGCGTCAACGCGGTGCTGGTGCCGCTGAAGCTGCCGGCCGCCGCGCTGCCGGGGTTCCTGGAGCACGGCCTGCAGGCCGAGAACATCGGCGGCCTGTGGGCCACGATCCCGCACAAGTCGATGCTGGCCGACCTGCTGCATCCGCAGGACCCGGTGGCCCGGCTGGCGCATGCGGTCAACGCGGTGCGCCCGCTGCCGGACGGCCGGCTCGACGCCGCGCTGTTCGACGGCATCGGCTTCGTCAAGGGGCTCGACCACTTCGGCATCGACGTGCAGGGCCGCAACGTGCTGGTGGTGGGCGCTGGCGGCGGCGGCCATGCGGTGGCCGCCGCGCTCGCGCAGCGCGGCCCGGCCCGCCTGGCCATCGCCAACCGCGACCGCGAACGCGCCGCGCAGCTGGTGCACCGGCTGCGCCCCACCGCCGGCGCCGCCGCGGTGGTGGCACCGTCGAGCGACCCGGCCGGCTACGACCTGATCGTCAACTGCACCTCGCAGGGCCTGCGGCCGGACGATCCCCTGCCCTTCGACCCGGCCCGCGTGGAGGCCGGCGCCGCCGTGGTCGACATCATCATGACCCGCGAACCCACGCCGCTGCTGCGCGCCTGCCGCGCCCGCGGCCTGCAGGCCGAGGCCGGTTTCGAGATGCTGGTGCAGCAAGTGCCCGAGTACCTGCGCTTCTTCGGCTTCGACGAGATGGCGCAGGCGGTGCAGGCGGACCTGGGCGAGGTGCGGGCGTTGCTGTATCCGGCGGGTTGATCACCCGCTCCTCCTTTCTGCGGTCTCCTCTGTAGGAGCGGCTTCAGCCGCGATTCGTTGCCTGCCACGATCGCGGCTGAAGCCGCTCCTACAAGGCCATCCAAGACGACGCGAAGTCCATCGATGACCCTGCACCTCTTCGACGAACCCAAGATCGACACCCACTGCCACCTGCTCGACCCGGCCCGCTTCCCGTATGCCCCCGACGTGGCCTACCGCCCCGCCGGCCCGGAGATCGCGCCGCTCGAGCAGTACCAGCAGGTGATGGCGGCCTACGGCATCCGGCACGCGCTGCTGGTCGGCCCGAACTCGGGCTACCACCTCGACAACCGCTGCCTGCTCGACGGCCTGGCGCGCGGCGCCGGGCGGTTGAAGGGCATCGCGGTGGTGCCCGACGATGCCGATGCGGCGCAGCTGCGCACGCTGCAGGCGGCCGGCGTGATCGGCATCGCATGGAACGCGGCGCTGGGCGGCACCGAGCGTTATCTGCGCGCCGAGCCGCTGCTGCGCCGGCTGGCCGAGCTCGACCTGTTGCTGTCACTGCAGGTCGAGGGCGACCAGCTGCTGGCGCTGGCGCCGATGCTGCGCCGCCACGGCGTGCGCGTGATGATCGACCACTGCGGCCGGCCGGCCGCTGGCGCCGGGCTCGAACAACCCGGCTTCCAGGCGCTGCTCGCGCTCGCCGATCAGCCGAACGTGGCGGTGAAGCTCTCCGGCTGCCAGAAGTTCTCGCAGCAGCCGCCGCCGTTCGACGACACGCTGCCCTACCTGCGCGCGCTGGTCGACCGCTTCACGCTCGACCGCTGCCTGTGGGCCTCGGACTGGCCGTTCCTGAAGGCGCCGCAGCGGCTCGACATGGGCCCGTTGCTGCGCACCGTCGAACGGCTGCTGCCGCAAGCGGCCGACCGCCGCCGGCTGTGGTGGGACACGCCCTGCCGCTGGCTCGGGCTCGACCCCGGCGCCAGCGGCTGAGCGAACCGGCCCTCAGTCCTCGGCCAGCGCGCGCACGCGCCGCCGCACCGGTTCGAGGTCGACCGTGTCGGCCACCGCGTCGTGGCCGAAGAAGCGCAGGTACGCGGGCACCTGCTGCGTCAGCATCTCGAAGCCCGGGTGGTAGGCCACGCCGGTGCGGTCGCAGGCGCGCTGCAGCGGCGTGCCGGCGGGTTTCATCAGGATGTCGACCACGGTGGCGCCGGGCGAGAGCCGTGCCACGTCGAACGGCAGCGGGTCGTCCGGGCGCATGCCCAGCGGCGTGGCATGCACCACCACGTCGAAGCCGGCGGGGTCGACCTGTGCGGCCGCCCGCACCGGCCGCGTGCCGCCGGCCGACAGCCGCTCGGCGGTGGCCGCGGCCCGCTGCGGCTGCATGTCGAACAGCGCCAGCTCGGCCACCGGCCGCGCGGCGATGGCCACCGCGATGGCCATGCCGGCACCGCCGGTGCCCACCAGCAGCACGCGCCGGCCGGCCAGCGCCACGCCGACGTGGTCGAGCGACGCCACCAGTCCGAGGCCATCGAACAGCGCGCCTTCGAGCGCCCCGCCCGGCGCCTTGCGCACCGCGTTCACCGCGCCGGCCAGCGTGCCCTGCTCGTCGACCTTCGACAGCAGCGGCAGCACCGCCGCCTTGTGCGGGATCGTCAGCCACAGGCCGCCGACGTTCTCTGCCTGCACGCTGCCGGTGATGAAGGCCGGCAGCGCCACGGGCGGCACCGCGGCCGGGACCAGCACGGCATCGATGCCGTGCGCCGCGAAGATCGGGTTGAACACCTCGGGGGCCCGCACCTGCGCCACCGGGTGTCCCAGCACGAAGTACAGCGTCGTGCCGCCGCCGATGCGGTGGATGGGCACTCAGGCCCCCTTCGGCGTTTCGATGCGGCGCGGCGCGACGAAGAACACCCACACCAGCGCGATCGCGTAGGCGCACGGGATCATCGTGAACAGCACGCGGTAGTCGTTGTTGGTGGTGGTCAACACCCAGCCCACCAACTGCGTCATGAACATGCCGCCGATGGCGCCGCACATGCCGCCGAAGCCGAACACCGAGCTCACCGCCGACTTGGCCGAGGTGTCCATCGCCAGGCTCCACACGTTGGCCGTCCAGGCCTGGTGCGCGGCGATCGCCAGCGACAGGTAGGCCACCGCCTCCCACACGCTGTCGGCGCCCGAGGCGAAGACGATCGGCGCGATCAGCAGCGCGCACACCAGCATCGACCACATGCGCGCCGGGATGGCGCGCATGCCGGCACCGATCATGCGAGAGGACAGCCAGCCGCCGGCGATGCTGCCGACGTCGGCCGCGAGGTAGATGACGATCAGCGGCAGGCCCATCTTGGTGACGCTGATGCCCAGCCCGAAGGTCTTGTTCAGGTACGGCGGCAGCCAGTACAGGTAGAACCAGAACACCGGCGCGGCCAGCGCGTTGGCCAGCGCGTAGGCCCAGGTGGCGCGCAGGCGCAGCACCTGCAGCATCGACATCGGCGCCACGGTGGGCTCCTGGTCCTGCTCGATGTACTGGCGCTCGGCCGCGGTGACGGTCGGGTGCTGTTCCGGGTCGTGGTAGCGGCGCAGCCACGCCACCGCCCACAGCAGGCCCACGGCGCCGATCAGGAAGAAGGTCGACTGCCAGCCCCACACCGACAGCAGCATCGGCACCAGCAGCGGCGTCATCATCGCGCCGACGTTGGTGCCGGCGTTGAAGATGCCGGCGGCCATCGCGCGCTCGCGGGCCGGGAACCACAGCCGCGTGGTCTTCACGCACGACGGGTAGTTGCCCGCCTCGGACAGGCCGAGGAAGAAGCGCGCGATCATGAAGCCGGCCACCGACGTGGCCAGCCCGTGGCCCGCGGCGGCGACGCTCCACACCACCACCGCGCCGGCGAAGGCCCACTTGACGCCGATGCGGTCGATCAGCCGGCCCTGCAGGATGTAGCCCACCGCGTAGCCGACCTGGAACCAGAAGTTGATGTCGGCGTAGTCCTGGGCCGTCCAGTGCATCGCCGCCGACAGCACCGGCTGCATGATGCCCAGCGCGGCACGGTCGACGTAGTTCAGCGTGGTGGCCAGGAACACCAGGCCGAGCATGGACCAACGGACGCGGCCGATGGCGAAGGCAGCGCGCGCGCCGGCGAAGAGGCCGCCGGCGGCGGGGGCCGGCGGCAGCGGCGCCGGGGCGCTGGGAAGGGAAGCAGACATGGGCGGCACTCGGGGTGAAGCAGCGATGCCGCGCACCTTACGGACCGCCCTGCCGCCCCACAAGCGCCGTGCGCGATGTTCGCGCAAGCGGCGCGAACATCGTGTGGAACGCGGGATAACCCCAGCCGTCAGAACCGGTGCAGCACCCCGACCTGCAGGCCGTTGATCGTGCGGCCGTTGACGTCGTTGGCCGTCGCGAAGCCGCTGCGCAGCGCCGCCGATCCGCCAGGCCGGAAGCCCGCGCCGGTGACCTGGTCGCCCTTGTTGCGCAGCGTGTCCCACAGGCCGTAGAAGGTGGTGCGCTTGCTCAGGTCGTAGTAGGCACCGGCCGCGCCGCCCGAGGCGTCGTTGCCCGAACTGCGGTCGTTGATGCGGCCCACCAGCGCGCCGATGCGCAGCTGCGGCGTCACGCGGTAGTCGGCCGACACCTGCCAGATGCCGTAGGTGCGGTTGACGTCGTCGTTGGTGCCCGCCACCACGCCGCCGACGTTGCCCAGCAGCGTGCCGCCGTTGTTGAGCTGCGCGGCGCCGGTGCCCGACTCGGTGCTGTTGTTGCTGCGCAGGTAGGTCACGTACACCTTGCCCTGGCCGTAGTCCCAGTTGGCGAAGACGTTGTCGTAGAACACCGACTTGCCGTACGGCGCGCCCTTGGCGGGCTTGGCCCGCAGCGTCATGCCGCCGACGACGAACGGGCCCACCGTGTAGTCCACCCCGGCCTGGAACACCGACTGGCGGTTGCCGCCCGCGGCCGGCGACTGCTCGGACAGTGCGTAGTGCACGTCGAACTGCAGGCCGCCGAAGAGCCTGGGCGAGAAGTACGCGATGTCGTTGTCGAAGCGCGAAGGCACGCCGAAGTTGTTGACCACCGAGCCCAGCGTGCGGGTGGTGAAGTCGATGTGGCCGCCGCGCGTGAAGATCGAGCCGTTCTGGCGGCCGAAGCGCACCTCGCCCCACGACGAGGCCAGGCCCACCCAGGCCTGGCGGTCGAACAGCCGCGTGCCGTCGGCCTGCGCGCCGGTGTCGGTGGCGAAGCCGTTCTCCAGCGTGAACTTGGCGGCGTAGCCGCCGCCCAGGTCTTCGGTGCCGCGAAAGCCGATGCGGCTGCGCAGCAGCGCGCCGTCTTCCATCGCCCGCACGCTCGCGCCCGAGCTGCTCTTCATGTAGTTCAAGTACTGGTCGAGCGTGCCGTAGACCGTGACCGAGCCCTGCGCCTGCGCGCAGGCGGCGCCCAGGCCCAGGCCGGCCAGGACCAGCCAATGTCGTGAACCCATCGTGTCTCCTCTGTGGGGTAGGGTGGATGTCGAAACGGATGCGCCGGCCTCAGCCGCCCATCTTGCAGAGCGGCGACGGCGGCGGCGTCAGCGAGGCGGGGAACGACTGCTCGATCACCGCACGCAGCTGCCCATCGGCCACCTTGGCGCGGCCGACGTAGTTGGGCAGCACCAGCTGGTTGTCCGCCGCACGCATCAGCTGCGGGCCGTACAGCGTCTCCACCGTGGCGCCGCGCAGCGCCTGCGCCACGTCGGCCGGCTTCACGCTGTTGGCCTTCTTGACGCCGTCGAACATCACCAGCATGCCGTTGTAGGCCTGGCCTTCGTTGTCGGTGGGCAGGCGCTTGAACTTGGCCTTCCACGCGGCGACGAAGGCCTTGTTGCGCGGCGTGTCGATGTCCGGCGTGTAGCCGGTGGTGCCGGGCGTGCCCTCCAGGGCGCGGTCGGTGGCGTTGACCATGAAGTTGAGGATCAGCGAATGGCCGATCAGCTTGGTCTGCGGGATCAGGCCGAACTCCTGCGCCTGCTTGACGAAGGCAATGGCGTCACGGCCCGACTCGGCGACCCAGATCGCGTCGACCTTGGCTTCCTTCAGCTGGGCGATGAACGGCGAAAAGTCCTTCGTGCCCAGCGGCGCGTACAGCTGGAGCCGGACCTCCTTGCCTTGCGCCTTGACCGCGCGGGCGAACGATTCGGCCGAGTCGCGGCCCCACACGTAGTCGGCCGCGAACGAGGCGAAGGTCTTCTCCTTGAACGACTTGGTCCACTCGCCGATCATCGCCATGTCCATCGCATCCGAGTGGTTGGTGCGGAACAGGCGCGGCTTGCAGCTGTCGCCGGTGAGCTTGTCGCTCTTGCTGAGCGTGCCGAAGTACAGCGCATCCCAGCGCTCGAGGTTGGGGCCCAGCGCCAGCGAGATCGACGACGGGATCGCGCCGATCAGCATGTTGTAGCCGTCGCGCGCCAGCTTCTCGGCCACCCGCCGGCCGGCGTCGGGCGTGCCCTCGTCGTCGGCCTCCTGCACCTCGACCTTGTGGCCGTCTACGCCGCCCTTGGCATTGGCCTCCTCCACCGCGAAGCGCACCGCGCGCATCGCCTCCTCGCCCTGTTGGGCGAAGACGCCGGACTTCGAGCTCACCAGCCCGACCCTCAGCGGGTCCTTGGCCTGCGCCGTGGCGGCATGGGGCATCGCGGCGCACAGCGCCAGCACGGCGGCGGCGCGCCGGGTGAGGGCAAATCGATCGGTCATCGTCAGTCTCCTTGGGGGGTTGTCGGTCGGTCGCTTGTCGGGATTCACACCATCACGTGCCGGTGCAGTTCATCAAGGCTGGCCTCGTGCACACGGCCCTGCGCCACCACGGCGCCCTTGGCCATCGCGCAATAGCGCTCGGCCACGCGCGAAACCAGGGTCATGTTCTGTTCGATCAACAGCAGCGCGGTGCCGAGCGCGGCCACGCGGTTGAAGATCTCGCCGAGCTGGTCGACGATCACCGGGGCCAGGCCTTCGGTGGGTTCGTCGAGCAGGATCAAGTCGGGGTTGGCCATCAGCGCGCGGCCGACGGCGAGCATTTGCTGCTGCCCGCCCGACAGCGCCGTGCCCGGCGTGTGCGCCCGCTCCTGCAGGATCGGGAACAGCTCGTAGATGCGCGGCACGGTCCAGTGGCCCTGGCGGCCGGTGGCGGCGCCGAGCTGCAGGTTCTCTTCGACGCTGAGGTTGGCCACGATGCGGCGGCCCTGCGGCACCACCACCGTGCCGCGCTGCGCGGCCAGGTAGGTGCGGGGCTTCTTCACCGCCTGGCCGCCGAGCTGCAGCGCGCCGCGGCGCATCGTCGCGAGGCCGAGGATGGTGTTCACCACGGTGGTCTTGCCCACGCCATTGCGGCCGATCAGCGCCACCTTCTCGCCGCGCGCCACGTGCAGGCTCAGGCCGTGCAGGATGTGGGCGTTGCCGTAGAAGGCATCGACGTTCTCGAGCCGGAGCAATGCGGTGTTCGCCGTCATGCCGCGCTCCCCAGGTAGGCCTCGCGCACGCGCGGGTTGGCGCGCACCGCGGCCGGGGCGCCGCTGGCGATCACGCGGCCCAGTTCGAACACGGTCACCTCGTCGGAGATGCCGAACACCACGTCCATGTCGTGTTCCACCAGCAGCACCGAGACGCCGCGGCGCGAGGTCAGCGCCTTCAGGTGCTGCGCCAGGTCGAGCGACTCCTTCACCGACAGGCCCGCCATCGGCTCGTCGAGCAGCAGCACCTTGGGTTTGCCCACCAGCGCGATGGCGAGGTCGAGGCGGCGCTGTTCGCCGTAGCCGAGGTCTTGCGCGGTGGCCTCGGAAAGCGTGTGCAGCGAGAGCTCGCGCAGCACGTCCTCGGCGTCGGCGGCGGGGTCGGCCGTGCCCATCTTCCACGAGGCCAGCTCGACCTGCCGGCGCACCGCCATGCGGGCGAAGATGCTGGTGCGCTGGAACGAACGCGACAGGCCGCGGCGGCGGCGTTCGACGACGTTGAGCGCCGAGACGTCCTCGCCGCCGAGCTGCACGCGGCCGCGGGTCAGCCGGCGGCGGCCGGTGATGGCGTCGATCACGGTGGACTTGCCGGCCCCGTTCGGGCCGATGAGGCCGCGGATCTGGCCGCGGGTGAGTGTCATCGCGACGCCGTCGACGGCCTTGACCCCACCGTAGTGGATGGCCACGTCCTCGGCTTGCAGCACGTAGTCGGGCATGGGAGCTCCTGGTTGCGGATGAGGGGGATCAGTGCGCCACGCGCGGGGCGCCGGCGGGCCGGACCGCGGCCGGTGCCGGGGCACGGCGCAGCACGCGGCAGGCGAGGCGCCGCAGCAGGCCCGAGAGACCCTCGGGCGCGAACACGATGACGACGATCAGTGCGATGCCGAAGATGGCCATCCAGTGCTGGGCGTGGTCGCCGAGCACGTCCTTGGCGAGGAAATAGACGCCGGCCCCGAGCGCCGGGCCCCACAGCACCCGCGTGCCGCCCACCACCACCATCATCAGCGCCACGCCGGAGAGGCTCCAGTGCAGGCTCTCGGGCGAGATGAAGCCGGTGTTCAGCGCGGCCAGCACGCCGGCCACCGCGGTGATCGACGCCGACAGCGCATACACCGCGGCGCGCGGCACCAGCGTGCGGATGCCGATGAAGCGGGCGCGCTCCTCGTTGTCGCGCACCGCCTCGGTGATCGAGCCGAAGCGCCCGCGCAGCAGCCAGGCCAGGCCGGCCGTCAGCAGCACCAGCGCGCTCCAGCTCACGATCCACAGCGTGGCCGGCTTGAACAGCACCGAGGCCGGCAGGCCGAACAACACGCTGGGCCATTCGATCGACATGCCGTCGGCCCCGCCGGTGAGGCCGCGCACCCGCGACGCGGTGAGGAACACCATCTGGCCCAGCGCCAGCGTCAGCATGCCGAAGGCCACGCCCGGCACCCGCACGATCACCAGGCCGACGACGAAGGCCAGTGCGCCGAGGCCGAGCACCGCCAGCACGATGGCGAGCTCGGCCGACACCGCCTGCATCTGCAGCAGGATGGCCACCGTGTAGCCGGACGAACCGAAGAACAGCGCATGGCCGAAGCTGACCATGCCGTTCTGGCGCAGCAGCAGGCCCACGCCGAGGGCGAACACCGCGTAGATGGTCGCCTGCGTGAGCAGCGACAGCACGGTGCCCGAGCCGATGAACGACGCGGCGAGCACCCCGACGGCCAGCGCCGCGGCGGTGCAGAGGAACAGACGGGGCAGGGTCATCACGACGCTCTCTGGTAAGAAATCGGGGCAAGGTTCTTCTGTGGGAGCGGCATCAGCCGCGATGGACCGGGGGCAGCGCACGAATCGCGGCTGAAGCCGCTCCCACAAAAAGGCACTTCAGTGGCAGGTGATCGGGTCAGGCCAGGGGCTTGTTCTTGGGGCTCGTTCTTGTAGGAGCGGCTTCAGCCGCGATGGACCGTGGCAGGGCGCGAATCGCGGCTGAAGCCGCTCCTACAAGCGCGGTATCAAGTGCGGTATCAAGTGCGGTATCAAGTGCGGTATCAAGTGCGGTATCAGGTGCGGTATCAGGTGCGGTATCAGGTGCGGCTGCCGGCGAAGCCGGCGGGCTTCCACACCAGCACGGCGGCCATCAGCAGGAACGGCAGCAGCACCGCGGTTTCGGGCAGCCACACCGTGCCCAGCGCCTGCACCATGCCCAACACCAGCGCGGCGATGAAGGCGCCGGCCAGGCTGCCCAGGCCGCCCACGACGACGACCACGAACGAGTCGATGATCACGTCGCTGCTCATCGACGGCGACAGCGACAGGAACGGTGCCGCCACCACGCCGGCCAGCCCGGCCAGCGCGGTGCCCAGGCCCACCACCAGCGCGCTCAGCGCATCGGTGTTAACGCCCTGCATCGCGGTGGTCACCGGGTCGGTGCTGGCGGCACGCACGAACAGGCCCGCCTTCGAATGGCGCAGCCACAGCGTCAGCCCCGCGGCCACCGCAAGGCCGACGACGACCACGCCGATGCGGTAGGCCGGCAGCGAAGCGCCGAACACGTCCACCGAAAAGGCCAGCGCCGCCGGCACCGCCACCGACAGGTTGCTCTTGCCCCAGACGGTCTGCACCGCGTCTTCGATGATCAGCAGCAGGCCGAAGGTGACCAGCACCACGACCAGCGGGTCGCGGTCCTGCAGCAGGCGGAAGCCCCAGCGGTCGAGCGCGACGCCGAACAGCGCCATCAGCGCCGGCGCGGCCACCAGCGCGACCCAGAAGTTGCTCTGGTGCGCGATCGAATAGCCGAGGTAGGCGCCCAGCATGTACAGCGAGCCGTGGGCGAAGTTGACGACCCGGCGCAGGCCGTAGATCAAGGCCAGGCCGGAGCACATGACGATGAGCAGCGCACCGTAGACGAGGCCGTTGAAGAGGTGGATGAGCATGAGGGGGCTCCGTGGAAGATCGCCAGCGAGGTGGCCGTTAGTCTCAATGCAGCGCCGTCACCGGCGCGCCCAGCGCCAGCCAGCCGCCATCGGCCTGCACCGAGGTGCCGGTGACGAAGCTGGCTGCCGGCGAGGCCAGGAAGGCGATCACCTCGGCGATCTCCTCCGGCCGGGCGAAGCGGCCCAGCGGCGTGCGCTCGACGATGGCGGCGGCGTCGATGCTGCCGCGTTCGATCAGCGTGTCGACCAGCGCGGTGCGCACATAGCCGGGCGCCACCGCGTTGACGCGCACGCCGCTGCGTGCCCACTCGCAGGCCATCGATCGGGTCATCGCGACGATGCCGGCCTTCGCGGCACCGTAGGCATTGCGCGCCGGGATGCCGGCGAACGCGGCGATCGACGCGAGGTTGACGATGGCGCCGCCGCCCTGCCCCACCATGCCCGCGGCCACCGCGCGGCTGAGCAGGAAGGTGCCGCGCAGGTGCACCTGCAGCACGCGGTCGAAGGCGTCGGCGTCCTGCTCCAGCGTGCTGCCGCCCTGGTCGCCGATGCCGGCGTTGTTGACCAGCACACGCACCGGGCCGCAGTGTTCGCTCGCCTGCGCGACGGCGGCGCGCACCGCTGCCTCGTCGGTCACGTCGCAGCCGAGCCCGAGGTGCTGCGGGCCGAGCGTGGCGGCACGGTCGGCAGCGAGGCCGGCCGCCCGATCGAGCAGCACCACGCGGTGCCCGGCAGCGGCCAGGCGCCGCGCGGTGGCCCAGCCGATGCCATCGGCAGCGCCGGACACCAATGCCGCCGGGGCCACGGGGGCCCGAGGGGCGTTCAGGGAAGGATCGACCGGATCGTTCGTGGCCAGCATGCTGTGTCTCCTGTGGAGGATGGCCCGTCGGCGGGCCAGTGGAGCGGTCGGGCGGTCGGGGATGGCCGCCGCCCGTCGTCGTTGTTCTTGTCGCTGCTCTTGTTGTTTCCGGAATCTTATTCCACTTTTGTTCTTAATTCCAATGTGCCGCGCGAATCAGCCGTGTCTCCTGCGCGACGATGAGCTGCGCCGAGGCCTGCAGGTAGCGCGGGAAGTCGGGATGCCCATCCCGGGCGCGGCTGCGCGCCTCGTAGTCGGCCAGGCTGTCGTAGCCCCACAGGTGCACGAACTGGTTCTGCGGCCCGACCCAGCTGGTCCAGCAGCCCAGCGGCTCGCCGAGCGTCTCGCGCAGCACCGGCAGCGCGAGGCGGTGGAACACGTCGAGGAACTCGGGCATGCGGCGCAGCGCGATGGTGTAGACGCGGTGGTCGACCACCGGCTTGGGCGCGGGCATCGTCATGCCGCCCTCTGCCAGGCTGCGCTCGAGGCCCCGGCCGCGGCATCGGCGATGTGGTGCGCGGTCACGTAGCCGAAAGTCATGTTCGGCCCGTGCGTGATGCCGGCGCCGGGATAGCCGCCGCCCATCATGCTGGCGCGGTCGTTGCCCACCGCATAGAGGCCGTCGATGCGGCGGCCGTCGGCGCGCAGCACCTCGCCCACCGGGCTGGTGCGCAGGCCGTCGAACGTGCCGAGGTCGCCCATCACCACCTTCACCGCGTAGAACGGGCCAGTGTGCACCGGGGCCACGCAGGGGTTCGGCCGGTGCGCGGGGTCGGCCAGATAGCGGTTGAACGACGTGCGGCCGCGGCCGAACTGCGGGTCGTGGCCGTGCACCGCGTGCTGGTTGTAGGCCTGCACGGTGCGCGTCAAGCCCTCGGCATCGAGGCCGGCGTTGCGCGCCAGTTCCGCGAGCGTGCGGCCGCGCAGCAGGTAGCCGTTGCGCAGGAAGCGGCCGATCGGCATCGGTGCCGGCTTCACGTAGCCGAGACCGTACTTCGACAACGTGGCCTGGTCGCAGACCAGCCACATCGCGGTCTCGCGCTGGCCCTCGCAGGCGCGCACCAGCGCGGCGCCGACGTCGTGGTACGAGTCGGATTCGTTGGTGAAGCGCCGGCCATCGCGCAGCACGCCGATCACGCCTGGTTTGTAGCGATCGAGCAGGTGCGGGAACACACCCGTTTCGCCGCCGCCGAGGTCGACCTTCGACACCGGCATCCACGCCGCCGCGTCGTCGTAGCGCGGTGCCATCGCGGCCCCCGCCGCCTCGGCCATGCGCACGCCGTCGCCGGTGTTGGTGTCGGGCGTGGGCGACAGGTGCGCGCCCCCGCGGGCCACGTGCGGGTAGGCCTGGGCGATGCGCTGCACGTCGTGCGGGAAGCCGCCGCAGGCCAGCACCACACCGTGGCGCGCGTGCAGCCGCCCGGTGCCGGTGCGCACGCCGGTGATGCGCGTGCCATCGCCCAGCAGCTCGTCGACCGCGCAGCCGGTGCAGATCGGGATGCCCAGCGACAGCGCCGACTTCGCGAGCCGCGCCGCCAGCGCGTTGCCGCTGGTGACGTTGACGCCGCGGCGGTACAACGCCAGTTCCTTCACGTGCGTGGCCAGGCGCCGCAGCACGTACCAGAACGACGTCCACGACTTCGTCGCCTGGAAGAAGTGCTTCAGGTCGGCATTCGACGAGTTGAACATCATGCCGATGAAGGTGATGGTCTTCAGCGGCGGCTTGAGGCGGGCCATGTCGGCGCCGAGGCCCCGGATGTCGTACGGCGCGGCGAGGATCGAGCGCCCGACGTCGACACCCCCCGGCGCGTCGGGGTGGTAGTCGGGGTACAGCGTGGGCACGAACTGCACCGCGGTCTCGCGCTCGAAGAACTCGACCATGCGCGGCGCGTTGTCGAGGAACACCTCGACCGTGGCCGCATCGAAGAAGCGGCCGGTCTCGTTCATCAGGTAGGTGCGCACGGCCTCGCGCGTGTCTGCCGGCGTCTGGCGCCGCGCATGCGGGTTCAGCGGCACCCACAGCACGCCGCCCGAGAGCGCCGTGGTGCCGCCGAACACCGGGGCCTTCTCGAGCACGACGACGTCGAGGCCGCGCTTCCTGGCGGTGATGGCAGTGGCGAGGCCGGCGGCGCCGGAGCCGACGACGATCAGGTCGACCGTGTTTTTGTCAGGGGACGTCATCTCAATTTCTCCAGGTCGGTCTCCCTCTCCCCTTGCGGGAGAGGGTTGGGGAGAGGGGGGCGGTGGTGGCGTGCGCCCCCTCTCCCCCTGCCCCTCTCCCGCGAGGGGAGAGGGGAGTCAGTCGGCGGTGTGGTTGAAGCCGGGGCGCGGCACCATGTCCATCAACATGCAGTCGAGCCCGCCGTCGACCACCAGCTCGGCACCATTGACATAGCCGGCCCGCTCGCTGAGCAGGAACAGCACAGGCTCGGCGATGTCCACCGGTTCGCCGACACGGCGGCTGGCGGTCACCGCGGCGCGGCGGGCCTCGAAGCCCGGCTCTTCGTAGAACTTCGACGACAGCGCGGTGCGGACCATGCCGGGGCAGACCACGTTGCTGCGCACGCCGCGCGGGCCCCACTCGGCCGCCATCTGCTTGCTCAGCAGCCGCACGCCCGCCTTGCTGGCGCTGTAGGCGCCGCTGCGGGTCTGCGGGTGCAGCGCCGAGATCGAGGCCACGTGCACGATGCTGCCGTGGCCCTGCGCCAGCATGTCCGCGCCGAACGCCTGTGCGCACAGCAGGTAGCCGCCGAGGTTCACGGCCAGCACCTGGTTCCAGGCCGACAGCGTGACGTCTTCGAGCGCACCGGCGCGCAGCAGCCCGGCGTTGTTGACGAGGCCGTGCACGGGGCCCAGCGCGGCACGCACCCGGGCCGCGGCAGCGCGCACCGCGGCCTCGTCGGTGACGTCGCACGGCACCGCCAGCGCCCGCGCGCCGCTGTCGTGCAGCACGGCGGCGGTGTGGGCCACGGCGTCGCCGTCGCGGTCCAGCAGCGCCACCGCGGCACCGGCGGCGCACAGCCCCTGCGCGATGGCCGCACCGATGCCGCTGCCAGCGCCGGTGACGACACACACCCGGTCCGCCAGCCCCAGCCACCGCGTCGCTGCAGGACCCCACATTTCGGGCCTCTCGGCCTCGTTCGATCGCACACCGGCCACCACGGCAAACTCCTTTGAACAATGTTCGCCATCGTAGAAATCGGGGCTCGCCGCGACAATCGACAAATCCGGCGGGGGACCGGACAATTCGGGCCTCGATCCCGAGGGGTAACCCGCATGCGCACCCACATCCCGAACTACCGCCTCTATGGCGATGCGGCCGAACCCGACTGGCTGGGCATGGTGCATTTCGAATGGATCCGTGAGCGCTCGTCGCTGTTCCACTTCGAGATCGCGCCGCACGTGCACGACGGCCTCATCCAGGTGCTGTACCTGACGCAGGGGGGTGGCGAAGCCACCATCGAAGGCCAGCGCTGGGCGCTGCCGCCGCAGGCGTTGATCGTCGTGCCCTCGGGCCATGTGCACGCGTTCCACTTCACCCCCGACGTCGACGGGCCGGTGGTCACCGCGGCCCAGGCGCCGCTCGAATCGCTGGCCGGCGTGGGCGATGCGCCGCTGCTGGCGCAGGTGCGGCGGCCCCTGGTGATGAGCGCGGCCGGCACGGGCCGCCAGGCACGGGCGCTGCGCGCCCTGTTCGACGCCATCGCGGCCGAGACGCGGCTGCAGGCCCACGAACCGTTCGCTGCCGGCCCGGCACTGCTGCTGGCGGTGTTCGTGCAGATCGCGCGCATCGCGGCGTCGTTCGCGGGCGAACGCGACGTCCGCAAGGACAGCGATGCCGCCACGCCGTCGCGCCGCAGTGCGCAGCTCGAGCGCTTCCGCGCGCTGGTGGACGAACACTTCCCCGAGCGCTGGCCGATCGAGCGTTATGCCGGCGAGCTCGGCGTGAGCGCCGGCCAGCTGTCGCGGCTGTGCCGCGAGGCGCTGGGCCATTCGGCGCTCGACGTGGTCAACGCCCGTGTGCTGCACGAGGCGCGGCGCGAGCTGGTGTATTCGAACCTCAGCGTCAAGCAGATCGCCGCGCTGCTGGGCTTTGCCGACGATGCCTACTTCGGCCGCTTCTTCCGCAAGCAGGCCGGCGAGACGCCCACCGCGTTCCGCGACGCGGCCCGCCGCAAGCTGGGCCGCAGCGTGCCGGCGCCCGGCCTCAACCGCGCCGCGTGAGCGCACCCAGGCCGTCGTCGTCGCGCCGGAAGAACGACGCCGGCATCACCGCCAGGTCGGCCGCCATGCGGGGGGCGAAGTCCATCTGGTCGAGCACGTCGCGCTGCAGGTCGATGCCCGGTGCGATCTCGAACAGCTCCAGCCCGTCGGGCGTCAGCCGGAAGCTGGCGCGTTCGGTCAGGTACAGCGCGCGCTGGCCGCGCTGCAGCGACTGCGGGCCGCTGAACGTCACCTGGTCGACCCGCTTCACCAGCTTGCGCACGGCGCCCTGCTGCAGCACGCGCATCTCGCCGTCGCCGGTGGCCAGGCGCACGCCCTTGGCGGCGAAGGTGCCGCAGAAGACGACCGTGCGCGCGTTCTGCGCGATGTCGATGAAGCCGCCGGGCCCGACGGTGAGGCCGCCCAGGCGCGAGACGTTGACGTTGCCCAGTTCGTCCATCTCGCCGATGCCGAGGAAGGCCAGGTCCAGCCCGCCGCCGCCGTAGAAGTCGAACTGCGTCGGCGCGTCGAGCATCGCGGTGGCATTGCGTGCGTAGCCGAACAGCACGCCGTCGAGCAGGCTGCCGCCGTAGGTGCCGTGCTCGATGGTCTGGTAGATGCGGTCGAGCTCGCCGCGCCGCACCACCAGCTTGGCCACCGCGTCGGGGATGCCGACGCCGTAGTTGACCACCGCGCCGTCGAACAGCTCGCAGGCGGCGCGGCGCGCCACGGCCTGGCGTTCGTCGAACGCGCGCAGGTCGTGCGGTGGCTCGGCCTCGCGGGCCGCACCGGTGAGCTCGCCGCTGAGCGACGGGTCGAACGGGATGTCGTAGCTGGTGCGTTGCCCAGGCTCGACCACCACCGCACTGACCCACGCCGCCGGGATGCGCACCTCGCGCGCCTTCAGCGCACCGCGCGGCACGCGCGCCTGCACCTGCGCGATCACCCGCCCGCCGCTGTTGTGCGCGGCCAGCGCGATGGCCTGCGCGTCGAGGTTGGCGGCCTCGTGTTCGAAGCTGAGGTTGCCGTCTTCATCGGCCGCCGAGGCCCGCACGATCGCCACGTCGACGCGGTACGGCTTGTAGCGCAGGTACTCGCGGCCGTCGAGGGTCATCACCTCGGCCAGGTCGTCGCGGGCCGCGTCGTTCATGCGGCCGCCGCCGTGGCGCGGGTCGCACACGGTGCCCAGGCCCACGTGCGTGATCAGCCCCGGCTGGCCGGCGCCGATGGCGCGGAACAGCTGCGACGACACGCCGCCCGGCAGGATGTAGGCCTCGATGCGGTTGTCCTGCGCCAGCGCCTGCATGCGCGGGCTCCACACCCAGTGGCCACCGATCACCCGCTTGACCATGCCTTCGTGCGCGAAGCAGTTCATGCCGCGCGCGCCCTTGTCGCCGATGCCCAGCGCGTGCACCGCGGTCAGGTCGCGCGGATGGCCGTCGGCGAGGAAGCGCCGCTCCACCGCCTGGAACATCTCGGTGGCCTCCATCAGGCCGCCCCCACCGCCCATCAGCGCCACGGTGTCGCCATCGCGGATCAGCGCGGCCGCCGCGTCGGCGGTCATGAACTTGTGCTGCATGGTCACGCTCCGGGCCTTCAGCGGTGCAGGTCGAACGAGGCCGCGCCGCGCTTCAACGCGCTCTTGGCGATGACGCCGCGGTGGATCTCGGAGGTGCCGTCGAAGATGCGGTAGATGCGCGCGTCGCGGTAGTAGCGCTCGATCGGCAGCTCCTTGCAGAAGCCCATGCCGCCGAACACCTGCACCGCGCGGTCGACCACGCGGCCGAGCGTCTCGGCGGCATGCACCTTCACCATCGCGATGTCCTCGCGGGCGTCGAGGCCCTGGTCGAGCTTCCACGCCGCCTGCAGCACCATCCAGCGCGCGGCGTTCACCTCGATCACGCTGTCGGCGATCATCTGCTGCACCATCTGGAACTGGCCGATGGCCTGGCCGAACTGCTGGCGCTCGCGCGCGTAGTCGACCATCTGCTCCAGCACGTGGCTGGCCTTGCCCACCGCGCGGGCGCCCACCTGCGCCAGGCGCACCACGTTGAGCGCGCCCATCGCCAGCTTGAAACCCTGGCCCTCGGCCCCCAGCAGCGCCAGCGGCTCCAGCGGCACCTGGTCGAAGAACAGCTCGACGTGCGGCGTGCCGCGCAGGCCCATCATCTGCTGGTCCTTGCCCACGGTGAAACCCGGCAGGCCCTTGTCGACCATGAACATCGAGATCTCCTTCTCGCCGGTCTTGGCCGAGACCAGGAAGAAGTCGCTCCACTCGCCGTCGCTGATGAAGTGCTTGCTGCCGCTGAGCACCCAACCCGTGTCGGTGCGGGTGGCGCGGGTGCGGATGCCCTGCGCGTCGGAGCCGGCGCCCGGCTCGGTGATCGCGATGGCGCAGGTGCGCGCGCCGCTCACGGTGGGCCGCAGCCAGCGCTCGACCTGCTCGCCGCGGCATTCGAGCAGCGGCTCGTAGACGTTGCCGAAGGCGCGGCGGACCAGCACGTCGGTGGTGTGGCCGAACTGCTCCTCGCAGAGGATGCGGTCGAGTGCCGACAGCCCGCCGCCGCCGAACGCCTCGGGCATGTTCATCGCGTAAAGCCCCAGCGCCTTGGCCTTCTCGTGGACCGCCAGCGCGGTGTCGCGCGGCAGCGCGCCGGCGTGTTCCACCGTGTCTTCCAGCGGCTTCAGCTCCTCGCGGATGAACCGGCGTACCGTGTCGATCATCATCTTCTGTTCGTCGTTCAGCGCGAAGTCCATCGCCGGGTTCTCCACAGGTTCGGTTGGAAGGACCGCGATGCTAGCAATTTATGGAACAACGTTCCAATTAAAAACGACATTCACTTTTCACCGGCGCGTCGCTACACTTCAAGTGGAACGAAATTCCATTTTTTAAGCCATGCTGACTGCACTGCCCCGGCTGGGCCCCGCGCCCGTGTTCGATGTCGCCGTGATCGGGGCCGGCGGCGCCGGGATGTCCGCCGCGGTGATGGCCGCGGCCGACGGCGCGCGGGTGCTGCTGGTCGAGGCCACCGCGCACCTGGGCGGCACCACGGCGTTGTCGGCCGGCACCACCTGGGTGGTGGGCTCGCACCACGCGGCCGGCGTGAACCCGCGGGACAGCGTCGAACAGGCCGCCACCTTCCTCGACCACGCGGTGGGCGGGCGCGCCGACCCGGCGCTGCGCGCGGCCTTCCTGCGCCACGGCGCCGACGCGGTGGCGAAGATCGAGCAGCGTTCGCACCTGCGCTACCGCGCCCGCCCGCTGCACCCGGACTACCTGTCGGAGCTGCCCGGCTCGACGCTGTGCGGCCGCGCGCTGGAGCCGCTGCCGTTCGACGGCCGCCTGCTCGGCGACGACCTCGCGCTGCTGCGACCGCCGATCCCCGAGTTCACCGTGCTCGGCGGCATGGCGGTGGACCGCGACGACATCTTCCACCTGCTGCGCTTGCGCCGATCGTGGGCGTCACTGCGCTACGTCGCGAAGATCCTCGCCCGCCACGCCGGCGACCGCCTGCGCGGCCCGCGCGGCACCCGGCTGCTGATGGGCAACGCGCTGATCGGCCGTCTGATGCTGAGCGCGCGCGAACGCGGCATCACGGTGATGACGGACACCCGCGTGACCGCGCTGCACCGCGACGGCGGCAGCGTCGACGGCCTGACGATCGAGCAGGCCGGCCAGCGCGTGCGCGTCGCGGTGACCGGCGGCATCGTGATGGCCACCGGCGGCTTCAACCGCCACCCGCAGCGGCGCGCGCAGCGCCTGCCCGGCATCGATGCCACGTGGAGCCCCGCCGCGCCCGGCCACACGGGCACGCTGCATGAGCTGGCCGAGGCCGTCGGCGCGCATTACGCGCCCACCGGGCTCAGCGACGCGTTCTGGGCGCCGGTGTCCACCCGCCGCCGGCCGGACGGCAGCACCGCGGCCTTCCCGCACTTCGTCTTCGACCGCGCCAAGCCCGGCATGGTGACGGTGAACCAAGCCGGCCGGCGCTTCGTCAACGAATCGACCTCGTACCACCTGTTCGGCCTGGCGATGCAGGCGGCGCACCGCCAGTCGCCGTCGATCCCGGCCTACCTGATCACCGACGCCAACGGCCTGCGCCGCTACGGCCTGGGCATGGTGCGCCCCGGCGGCCACGGCCTCGCGCCCTACCTCGCCGACGGCTACCTCACCCGCGCGTCGACGCTGGACGCGCTGGCCGCGACACTGGGCATCGACGCCGCCGGCCTGCGCGACACGGTGGCGCGCCTGAACACCGCCGCCCAGACCGGCGTCGACCCCGACTGGCAGCGCGGCAGCACCGACTACCAGCGTGCCAACGGCGACGCCGCCTGGCCCGGCCCGAACCCCACGCTCGGCCCGATCGACACCGGGCCGTTCTACGCGGTGAAGCTCTACCCCGGCGACATCGGCGCGGCCACCGGCTTCGCGACCGACACCGACGCCCGCGCACTCGACACGGCCGGCCGGCCGATCCCCGGGCTGTATGCGGTGGGCAATGACGCGCAGTCCATCATGGGCGGCACCTACCCGGGGCCGGGCATCACGATCGGGCCGGGGCTGGTGTTCGCGTATCTGGCGGCGCGGGATGCGGTGGGAAGGAGCCGGCGGGCGGGGTTGAAGACGGCGGCTTGATGTGGGAGCGGCTTCAGCCGCGATGGGCTCGTGGGATAGCCCCCATCGCGGCTGAAGCCGCTCCCACAGAAGAAGCACAAGAGAAGGCAGGCCCCTCAGTGGGGGCCTTCGGCTCAGGCCGCCACCTTGCGCGGCCGCCCCGGGATCATCGACAGCATGTGCTCGGCCAGGCCGCCGTCCACCGTCAACGCCTGTCCGGTCACATACCCGGCCGCCGCGCTGGCCAGGTAGGCCACCGCCCCGCCGATGTCATCGGCCGTGCCGATGCGCCCCAGCGGCACCAGCTGCTCACGCCGCTCGCGCACGCCGTCGTCCTGGTAGACCGCCTCGGTCAACGGCGTGCGGACCATGCCCGGGCACACCGCGTTGACGCGGATGCCGTCGGCTGACCATTCCTGCGCGAGCTGCCTGCACAGCATCACCAGCGCGGCCTTGGCCGGCGAATACGCACCGTAGCCGGGATGCGGGTGCAGGCCGGACATCGAGGCGATCGCGACCACGCTGCCGCGGCTCGCCGACAGCGCCGCGCGCGCCGCCTGCGCCAGCAGCCAGGTGGCGCGCACGTTCAGCGCGAACGAAGCGTCCCAGGCCTCGACCGCCAGGTCCGCCAACGCCCCTGGCACCGAGGCCCCGGCGTTCGACACCAGCGTGTCGAGCCGGCCCTCGGTCTGCGCCAGCGTGGCCTGCACCAGGCCCCGGCAGGCCGCCGGATCGGTGAGGTCGCCGAACACCGCGGTGGCGGTGGCGCCGCCGGCGCGCAGCGCCTCCAGCAGCGTGTCCAGCGCCGCACTGGGCCGCGACGCGGCGGCCACCAGGTGGACCGGGCGGCCATCGCGCCGCGCCTGCGCCACCAGCGCCCAGCAGATCGCCTGGCCGATGCCGCCGGCGGCGCCGGTGACCAGGCCCGCCCAGGGGATCGGGGCCGCGGTCATCGCACCCCCTGCTGCAGCACGCGCCGCGCGGCGTCGACCGCCTGCTGCGCCCAGGCCGCGTGGCCGAGCACCTGCGCACGCTCGTCGTTGGGCACCTCGATGCTGACCGGCAGGTCGGCCGGCAGGCGGGCGAACAGGCCGGTGAGGTCGAAATCGCCCTCGCCCGGCAGCCAGCGGCCGTGCCGCGCGGCATGGACCAAACCCTCGACGGTGGCCGGCGGCTGTGCCGGGCCGTCGCAGATCTGCGCGTAGTGCAGCCATTCGCGCGGCAGGTCGTCGAGCTCGTCGAGTCGGCTGTCAGAGCGGAAGAAGTGCAGCGCATCGACCAGCACGCCGGCGTTGGGCTGCCGCACCGCGCCGACGATGCGCTTGGCGGTGCGCAGGTTCGGCACCGCGGTCCACGGCATGAACTCGAGGTCGCAGGTGAGCCCGAACGGCGCGGCGGCCTCGCAGAAGGCGGCGTACGACGCGATGAGGCGCGCCTCGTCGTCGTCCAGCCCGGCCACCAGCACGGCGCGGGCACCGAGGCGGCGGCCGACATCGAAGAACGGCAGGAAGTCGGCGGTGCGGTGCTGCGGCGTCAGGCCGGCCACCTCGAGGTCGAACACGCCCACGCCGGTGTCGGCCACCACGGCCAGCGCCTCGCGCAGGCCGGCGGGGTCGTCCATCAGCGGGTAGGCCACGCCGCCCGGCGTGGTGGACAACAGCCGCACGCCAGCGGCCTGGCAGCCGGTGTCGGCGGCCAGGCGCAGCAACTGGGCGGGGTTCAGGGGCAGCGCGATCAGCTGCGCGAGGGACAGGGCAGGAAGCGTCATGCGGCGAGGTCGGTGTGGGAGGGAACGTTCGAGGAAGCTGGCATGGGCATGGGCATCGGCAGCGGCCGGCCCGCCGCGTGGTGCGCGAGCACGTAGCCGAAGGTCATCGCCGGGCCGAGCGTGATGCCGCCGCTGGGGTAGTGGCCGGCCATCACGCTGGCGAGGTCGTTGCCGGCGGCGTAGAGGCCCGGGATGGGCCGGCCCTGCGCGTCGAGCACGCGGGCATGGGCATCGCCCGCGAGGCCGGCGAAGGTGCCGAGGCTGCCGGGCACGATGCGCACCGCGTAGAAAGGCCCGTGTTCGATCGGCGCGACGCAGGGGTTGGGGCCGGGGTGTTCGGGGTCGCCCTGCAGGCGTTCGTACGGCACGCTGCCGCGGCCGAACGCGGTGTCCTCCCCGCGCACCGCATCGGCATTGAGCCGCGTGACGGTGCGCTGCAGGCCGGCAGGGTCGATGCCGCAGTCGCGCGCCAGTGCGTCGAGCGTGGCGGCGCGGCGCAGGTAGCCGCCCCGCAGCCACGGCCGCAGCGGCAGCGGGAACGGCCGCGACGCACCCAGCCCGTAGCGGCGCTGGAAGCGGTGGTCGCACAGCAGCCAGGCCTGCACCGGCTGGCCGGGGCGCCGCTGCGCGCAGCGCTCGAACAGCGCGCGCATGAACGAATGGTAGTCGCCGGCCTCGTCGACGAAGCGTTCGCCATCGGCATCCACCGCGATCAGGCCGGGCTTGCCGCGTTCGACCAGGTGCGGGAACGCGGTGACACGCCCCCCGGCGCGCGGCACCAGCGACACCGGCGCCCAGGCGCCGGCCGCCGCGCCCACCGACAGCGCGGCCCCGGCGGCCTCGCCCAGGCGCAGGCCGTCGCCGGTGTTCTCGGGCGGCGCGGCCGAGTGATGATCCGCGTGACCGAACCACTGCGCCTGCCGCGCCGGGTCGTGCGGGAACCCGCCCGCCGCCAGCACCACGCCGGCCTTCGCGCGCCACGGCCGCACGCCGTCGGCCGTGCGCACCCAGGCCCCGACCACGCGCCCGTCTTCGACGATCAGCCGCTCCGCCGCATGCCCGGTGAGGCAGCGCACGCCCAGGTCGTCGGCCGATTTCAGCAGCGCGGCCGCCAGCGCGTTGCCGCCCATGCGCAGCGTGCCGGTACCGAAGCGCAGCAGGTCCACGCCATGGCGCCACAGCCGGCCGGCCACGTAGCGGAAGGCCTCGAGGTGCCGCGACGCGCGCATGAAGTGGCGCAGGTCGGCGCCGATGCTCATGCCGACGAAGGTGGTCAGGTCGAGCGGATCGCGCAACCGGCGCAGCGGGCCGACGCCCAACGCGCGGCCGTCGTACGGCGCCGCGCACACCGAGCGCCCGCCGGTGCGCGCGCCGGGCTGGCGGCCGTGGAAATCGGGCACGGCGTTGCCGTCGACGAAGCGCAGCGCCGTGTGGTCGAGGTGGAACTGCAGCATCGCCGGGCCGTGGGCCAGGAAGCTGTCGATGCGCGCCGCGTCGTACCGATCGCCGAGGATCGACTGCAGGTAGCGGCGCGGCTCGGCCGGGTCTTCGTCGATGCCGGCGGCACGGGCCAGCGGGTTGCGCGGGATCCACATCCAGCCGCCGGACCAGGCGGTGGTGCCGCCGAGCCGCCCGTGTTTGTCGAGCACGGCCACCTTCAGCCCGAGGTGCGCCGCGGTCACCGCGGCGCTGAGTCCCCCGGCCCCGGAGCCGATCACCAGCAGGTCGCAGGCTTCGCAAGCCTGGGCAGACGGGTCGCGCGTGGTCAGCGCCGGGGGTGGGGTCATGCGGTCAAGGGCGTCAGTCGGAAGGCCGGGCGAAGGCCCGGTCGAACAGCGGCGACGCCCCGGCCACGTTGGCCAGGTCGGCCGCGGCGTGGATCAGGTCGGGCGCGAGCGCGCGCATCTTGTCTTCGGTGAGCCGCACCGACGGGCCGGAGATCGCCAGCACGCCCACCGCGCCCTTGCCGGCGGGCTGGATCGTGGTGGAGATCGCCGACAGGCCGGCGGCGTAGGTTTCCACCGTCACAGCGAAGCCCTGCTTGCGTGCCAGGCGGATGGCCTTCAGCAGCGCGGTCGGGCTGGTGGGTGCATTGGGGCCGTAGCGGTCGGCCTTGCCGAAGCCCTGGCGCGAGACCAGCGTCAGCGCGTCGTCGTCGCTCAGGCTGGAGAGCCACGCGTGGCCCGACGAGGTGCACGACAGCTGCACGTCGATGCCCATGTCGGGGTCGTAGCGCAGGCCCTTGCGGGCGCCCTGCGACAGCGCCACCCAGGTGATGTGGTCGACGTCGACCACGCCCAGGCGCACCAGCTCGCCGCTCTGCTCGGCCAGGCGGTCGAGCACCGGCTGGCAGAGGTCGACGACGCCCGAGTACTTCAGGTAGTTGAGGCCCAGCGACACCAGCTTGGTGGTGAGCATGTAGTCGCCCCGCTCGCGCGACTGGCGCACGTAGCCGTGGTCCGAGAGCTCCATCAACAGCCGGTGCGCCGCGCTGCGCGGCATGCCCAGGTCATCGGCCAGCGCCGCCAGCGGCACGCCTTCCACGTCACGCGCCAGCCGCTCCAGGATCGCCAGCGTCCGCTCCATCACACCCGACATCACGCTTCTCCACTCCGTTTCGAACGGGGGCGATTATCCCGAGTGGCGTCGCGACTGGAACGTCGGTCCACTTCGGAATTCGCCGGTTCGGCGGGGCAGGCTCGGGGCATGGCCGCCATTATGGGCGATCTTTCTGAAATTGAATAGCGTTCCATTTCTAAGCTGGGCGCGGTACGATCCGCCCACCGCATCCACGAGGCTTCCCCGTGCTCGACACCTACAGCGGCGCCACCCGCGTGCTCTACATCGTCGGCGACCCGATCGCCCAAGTGAAATCCCCGCGCGGCATCACCGCGGCGCTGCGCGAGCGCGGCGCCGATGCCGTCGTCGTGCCGGCGCACGTGCGTCCGGCCGACCTGCCCGTGTTCCTCGACGCGGTGCGGCGCCAGGTCAACTGCGACGGCGTGATCGTCACGGTGCCGCACAAGTTCGACGCCGCGGCGCTGTGCCACAGCGTCAGCGCGCGGGCCCGCTCCATCGGCGCGGTGAACGTGATGCGCCGCGATGCCGAAGGCCGGTGGTTCGGCGACATGTGCGACGGCGAGGGCTACGTGGCCGGCCTGCGCCAGGCGGGCTGCGCGCCGGCCGGCCTGCGGGCCCTGCTGGTGGGCGCCGGCGGTGCCGGCTCGGCGATCGCGCACGCGCTGGTGGAGGCCGGCGTCGCCGCGCTCGACCTGCACGAGGCCGATGCCGCGCGCCGCGAGGCGCTGGCCGCGAAGCTGCGGGCCTACAGCCCGCTGGTGCCGGGCACCGGCTCGGCCGATCCCACCGGCTACGGGCTGGTGATCAACGCCACGCCGATGGGCATGCGCCCGGCCGACCCGCTGCCGGTGGACGTGCAGCGGCTCGAACCCGGCACCTTCGTCGGCGACGTGGTGACGCAGCCGGCCGAGACGCCGCTGATCGCCGCCGCGCGCGCCCAGGGCCTCGCGACGATGACCGGCATCGGCATGTTCGAAGCCGTCGGCCAGCGCATCGTCGACTTCTACCTCGAGGCCGTCGCGGCCCGCTGACCCTTCTCTTTCCAACCAGACCCCATGTCCAAGATCCACGACCTCACCACGCTGGAGATCAAGGTCTTCAGCAACGCCCATGTCTACGCCGCGCTGCAGGCACACCTGCCGCAGGCCGGCGGCCGGCTGCTCGGCGCCTTCGCGTCGGACATCGGCGAGCTCAGCCAGGTGCTGATCCTGCGCGAGTTCGACGACGCGCAGGCGCTGGTGCAGGCGCGCCTGGCACTGCTGAACGCCACCGACCCGCTGGGCACCGGCGAGTGGCTGGTGAAGCTGTCGGCGCAGAGCTACCAGGCCTTTCCGTGGGCGCCGCCCCTCGAGCCGGCCGAGCTGGGCCGCTGGTACGAGTTCCGCCAGTACTCGCTGCGCCAGGGCACGCTGGCGCAGACCATCGAGGCCTGGCGCGAGGCAGTGCCGGCGCGGCACGCGATGTCGCCGATGGTCGGCGTGTTCACCGCGCTCGACGGCGAACAACCGCGATTCCTCAACATCTGGGCCTACCAGAGCGTGGACGAGCGCGCCCGCATCCGTGCGCAGGCGGTGCAGAATGGCGTCTGGCCGCCCCAGGGTGGGCCGGCCAACCTGACCCGCATGGTGTCGACGCTGTGCACGCCGCTGCCGTTCTCGCCGCTGCGCTGAGGTCATCCCCCCGCCTGCCTGACCCGCTGTACCGGCGCTCCACGCCGCCGCCCGCCTTGCCGCCGCCCTCCCTCTCCCCACAGGCCCGCATCGATCCACCGGCCGAGCGACCGCCGGCCCACTCCCGTGCCTTTGCCGTGGCCGGACCGATGTCCACCGCGGTGCTGTGGATGCTGGCCGCGCTGGCCTGCTTCGCCGCGTTGGACACCACCACCAAGGTGGTCAGCCGGCTGGCCCCGGTGCTGCTGGTGGTGTGGTTCCGCTTCCTGTTCCAGGGCGTGCTGTCGACGCTGCTGCTGGTGCCACGGCGACGCCGCTTGCGCTCGCTGCGCAGCCGCCACGAGAAGCTGCAGTGGCTGCGCGGTGTCTCGCTGGTGGGCTGCAGCCTGTTCGCGATCCTGGCGCTGCAGCACCTGCCGCTGGGCGAGTTCACCGCGATCCTGATGCTGACGCCGCTCAGCATCGCGCTGATGGCGGTGCGCGCCCAGGGCGAACGCATCGGCCCGCTGCACTGGGCGCTGCTGTTTGGCGGCATGGCCGGCGCGCTGATCATCCTGCGGCCCGGCAGCGCGATGTTCGGCTGGGCGGTGCTGTTGCCGCTCGCGGTGGTGGTGTGCAACACCGCGTACCAGCTCGTCACCGCGCGGCTGGCACGGCGCGAGGACAGCGGCATCACGCAGTGCTACACCGGCTGGATCGGCGCGCTCGTCACGTCGGCTGCGCTGCCCTGGGCGTGGCAGTCGGTCGGCGCACGCACCTGGGCCCTGATGGCGCTGATCGGCCTGCTCGGCTCGGCCGGCCACCTGCTGCTGATGCAGGCCTACCGCCGCGCACCGCCGGGCCGGCTGGCACCGTTCCTGTACGGCCAGATCGGCTTCGCGACGCTCGCCAGCTGGTGGGTGTTCGACCACACGCCGGATGCCCTGGCGTGGCTCGGCCTGGTGATGATCGCCGGCTGTGGCGCGGCCAGCACGCTGCTGCCGGTGCCGCGCGAGCGCTGAGCAAGATCATCTTGAACCCCTCACCGCACCGTGTAGCCGCGGCCCTCCAGGCATGCGGCCTGCGCGCGCTGGTAGGCCTCGCGCTGGCCGGCGTCCGTCGATCCGCCGGTGGCCTGCGCGGTCGGGTCGAAGCGGGTCTGGTCGACCGCCCAGCGGTGGCATTCGTACTCGTCGGCCGCCTGCTTCTCGGCACTCTGGCCATTCTTCGGGTAGACGAACGTGCGCTGCTGCGCGGCCGGCGTGGTCGCCGGCGGGGTCACCACCTCGTAGCCGGTGGGCACGCGGCGGTAGTACCAGCCATCGGCATACCAGTACGACACCGCGCCGATGGTGAGCAGCGTGGCGAACGGCGGCAGCACCTCCACCACCACGCCGTAGCGCGGCCCCCCGGGGCCAGGGCGGTGCCAGCCGGGACCATGGTGGAACTGGGCCTGCGCCGGGGCGGCCGCCGCGGCGCCGAGCAGCGCCAGTGCGAGCCACGGGGCACGCACGGCGGTCAGGATCGAACGGGTCATCTCACACCTCCATGTGGCTCACTCGATGAGCCTGCGATTCAACGCACTTCGTAGCCGCGCCCCGCCATGCAGGCGGACATCGCGCGGCGGAAGTCGTCCTCGGTGCGCTGCCGCGCCGCCTCGTCGGCCCGCCGCGCCGAGGCCGCGTGCGCCTCGCGCTGCTGCTCGCTGACGGCCGAGGCCAGCAGGCCGCCGAAGATCGCGCCCAGCACCATGGCCCCGCCGGCGTTGCGCGGCGAGGCCGTCACCATGCCGATGGCGGCACCGGACATCGCGCCGGCCGCCACGGCATCGGGGTTGGCGCCCACCGGCGCCTCGCGGCGCTGCGCGGACGGGCCGAGTGCCTGCATGCCAGGGTCGGTGCCGGTCTGCCGCACGGCCCAGCGATAGCACTCGTAGCGGTCGCGATCCTGCCGTTCAGGGGTCTGCGTGCCCTCCGGGTAGAAGTACAACGCCCGTGCAGCCGGCGCCGCCTGCGCGGCGGGCGTGTCGGGCAGCGTGCTGCATCCCGCGAGCAGCGCCAGCGCCGCGCCCGCTGCCAGTCCCGCCGGCTTCCTGTTCCACCGCATCCTGCTCATCCGATGACCTTGCACACCTGTCGTGCCAGCGGTTGTAGCCCTGCAAGGTAAAGCTTGCGTGTCGCCGCCGGCGGTCACCTCCGGCCGCGGCGCAGTCCACAATGGAGGCTTCCACGCCCCTTGACCATGGACCTGTTGAGCACCGTGCTGCGATCCCTGCGACTGGTCGACAGCGCTGTCGGCCTGTTCGAATTCGGCGCACCGTGGGCGTTTTCGCTGAAGAGCGCGACGCCGGAACAGATCTTCGTGCTGGGGCCGGAGAACGCGCCCCTGCTGCTGGAGGTGGAAGGCGTGCCCACCCAGCGGGTGGAACCCGGCGACACGGCCGTGGTGCTGGGCGCCCGCTTCGCGATGGCCGCGCCGGCGGGCGGCGCGCCGATGCCGCTCGAGCAGGTCTGGCGCGATGGCGGCCTGCCGCCACTGGGCCAGCAGGCCGAGCGCACCGGCCCGCTGCACCTGCGCTGGAACGTGCCCGAGGCCGGCGCCACTGCGGCGCCCGACCGGATCATCACCCTGGCCCTGCAGCTCGAGGACCTCGCCCACAGCCCGGTGCTGGGCGTGCTGCCGCGCTGTTTCGTGCTGCGCGGCGAGAGCTCGGTGTACCCGTGGACCTATCCGATCCAGCGCTTCATCCGCCACGAAGGCCATCGCCAACGCCCCGGCTACGAGGCCGCCGCGCACACGCTGGCACAGCTGACCTTCATGGAGCTCACGCGCAGCTATGCGGTGGACGTCGGCGCCGACAAGGCCAGTTGGCTCAAGGGCATCGCCGACCCGCAGATCGGCCGGGCCCTCGGGCTGATCTACGGCCAGACCGAACGCGACTGGACGCTCGAAAGCCTCGCCCACGCCTGCCAGATGGCCCGCTCGACGTTCTCGCGGCGATTCCAGCGGCTGGTCGGCCGCTCGCCGATGGAATACCTCGGCAGCGTGCGCCTCGACATCGCGGCACGCCGGCTGCGGGCCGGCGAACGGGTGGGCAACGTGGCCGCCTCGATCGGCTACCAGTCCGAATGGGCGTTCCGGCAGGCCTTCACGCGCCAGTTCGGCACCTCGCCGAAGCGCTACGCGCAGGCCGGCCGGCCCTGAGTCGGGTCTCGGACAGACGTCTCGCTCGGCGACCTCTACCGAGACCCGCCACGGCGTCGGTTCACCACGGCACGGCCACCTTGTGCGTGCCGCGGTTCTCGGCGATGAACAGCGAGGGCAGGAAGCGCGACAGGAAGGTGAACTCGTTGTAGCAGTGCTGCAGCAGCGCGATGCCGAAGGCGTCGGGCACCCTCTCGGCGATCTCCGACGGCGAGTGGCCCGCGGCGGGCAGGTCCTGGCCCAGGTAGAAGTGGCTGCGCAGCGCGCAGCCCCACGGTGTGTCGCGGCCGATGTGCAGCAGGCGCCCGCCCAGCAGCCGGCCATCGGGCAGCCGGGGCGCCTGCCACGACATGCCGACGCGGCCGCAGACGCTGGCGCTGATCCGACCGTCGGCGCGCGCTGCACGGTAGGCGGTGGGGTCGAAGAACTCGTCGTTCGAGCGGAACTGGATCAGCAGTTTCTCCGGCGGCATGCCGGTGAAGTACTCCTCCACGACATGCGTGGCGCCGACGTGGGTGTCGGTGCTGCCGCCTTCCCATTCGCTCGACACGTGGTCGACCGGGTGCCACCAGACGTACTGCTGCGTGTTCGGGCGCGAGCGAAACCACCACTCGAACATCTCGCCGGTGCAGCCGTGCAGGTCGGTGCGGCAGGCCACGTGCAGCACGCCGTCGGGCAGGCGCTCGTAGCCGGTCTCCAGCGGCATCGGCGTGGGGTCGAGCAGGCGGTTGGCTTCGGTCAGTTGCATGGGGTCTCCTCGTTGGAACTCAGTGGGTCTCGGCGCCGATGTAGAGCTCGCGCAGCCGCGGGTCCTCGCGCAGCTGCCGGGCGGTGCCGGACAGCGCGATGCGGCCGTGTTCCATCACGTGCACCTCGTCGGCCAGGTCGAGCGCACGCTCGACGTCCTGTTCGACGATCAGCATCGTCAGACCCGAACGCTTCAGCTCGGCCAGCGCCCGGTACAGCCGGTCCATCATCACCGGCGCGAGGCCGAGGCTGATCTCGTCGAACACCACCAGCCGCGGGCGGCGCATCAGCGCGCGGCCGATGGCGAGCATCTGCTGCTGGCCACCGGACATCGAGGTGCCGCCGCGGTGGCGGCGCTCGGCCAGGTCGGGGAACAGGCCGTAGACCTGTTCGAGCCGCGCGGCCACCTCGCCGCGCGGCACGCCGGGCGCGGCCAGCAGCAGGTTCTCCTCCACCGTCAGCGGCGCGAAGATGCGCCGCCCTTCCATGGACTGGGCCATGCCGAGGGCCGCGATGCGATGCGGCGCCCAGCCGGTGACCGGCTGGCCGGCGATGCGCATCTCGCCGGCGGTGGGTGCGATCGCACCGCTCAGCACATTGGCCAGCGTGGTCTTGCCGGCGCCGTTGGTACCGAGCACTGCCACCGTGTGGCCGGCCTCGACGCGCAGGTTCAGGCCGTTCAGCACCTTGGCCTGGCCGTAGCCGGCGTTGAGGTGGCGCAGTTCGAGCAGCGGGCCCTGGCCTGGGAGGGCGGGGGTGACCAGCCGGTCGAGCGGCACGGGGGGCGCCGCGGGCACCGGTGCGGCCTGCGCGTGCGGGGCGGCCGAGGCTGGTGCGTGCGCGGTGCCGAGGTACACCGCCGCCACTTCGTCGCTGGCCAGCACCTCGTCGGTCGGGCCCTGCGCAAAGGCCTTGCCGAAGTTGACCACCAGCAGCCGCTGGCAGCAGGCGCGCACCACGCGCAGCACGTGTTCAATGATGATCACCGCCTCGACCTCGTCGCGCAGCGACTGGATCAGCTCGATGAGCTCGGTGACCTCGGCGTCGACGAGGCCCGCGCCGACCTCGTCGAGCAGCAGCAGCCGTGGCTTCAGCGCCAGCGCCCGCGCCACCTCGAGGCGCTTGCGGCGCAGCAGCGGCAGCGCGCGGCCGGTGAGGTGCGCCGCATCGGCCAGCCCGGTGCGCGACAGGATTGCCTGGCAGGCGGCTTCGGCCTCGGCCGCCCGGCAGCGCGGGTGCAGCGCGTAGTGCGCGGCGAGCAGGTTCTCGCGCACCGTCATGTCGAGGAAGGGCCGCGGGATCTGGTAGGTGCGGCCGATGCCCATGCGGGCCCGGTCGGGGGCGCTGCGGCGGGTCACGTCGTCGCCGGCGAAGACGATGCGGCCCTCGCTGGGCACCAGCGCGCCGGACAGCAGCCCGATCAGCGTCGACTTGCCGGCGCCGTTGGGGCCGATGATGCCGAGGATGTCGCCGCGGTGGATCTCCAGCGAGACGTGGTCGGTGGCGATCACGCCGCCGTAGCGCTTGACCAGGCCCTCGGCCTGCAGCAGCGGGGCGTGCACGATGTCGTCGCGCTTCATGAGCGGGCTCCCTTGGCGAACACCTGCGACAGCAGGCCGGCGATGCCCTTCGGCGCGAAGCGGATCACCACGATCAGCACCAGGCCGGTGAACGCGAGGTGCAGTGCCGGGTAGTCGGCCAGCCATTCGCTGAGCGCGACGATGAACAGCGTGCCGATCACCGGCCCGGCGCGCAGGCCCTGGCCACCGATCAGCACGATCGACAGCACGTTGACCGTCCAGGCCATGCCGAAGGTGCCGTAGGGCTCGATGGCACCGAGCTTCAGGCCCTGCAGCGCACCGGCCAGGCTGGTGAGCACGCTGGCGATCACGAAGGCCAGCAGCTTGATGCGGAAGGGCTTGATGCCGATCTGTGCGGCGGCGTCCTCGTCGTCGCGCACTGCGCGCAGCAGGATCGACACGCGCGAGCGGGTGATCACCGTCATGCACAGCGTCGTCAGCGCGAACAGGCCCAGCGCCAGCCAGTAGAGCCCGCGGGCCTGCGGCGGATCGACCTGCAGGAACCAGCCGGACGCCCCGCCGAAGCCGCCGTAGTTGATCATGAACAACCGCAGCGCCTCGGACATCGCGAAGGTGCCGACGGTGAAGTACAGACCGCGCAGCCGCAACACCGCACGCGACAGCAGCACCGCCATCAGTGCGCCGGCGAGGCCGGCCGCGAGGAAGGCCACCGGCAGCGGCGCCCCGGTGGCGTTGACCAGCCCGACCAGCACGTAGGCCCCGACCCCGAAGAACGACGCGGTGCCCAGCGACACCATGCCGGCGTAGCCGGCCATCAGGTTCCACGCTTCGGCCAGCGTCATCAGCAGCAGCAGGCGGAAGCCGGTCTCGAGCAGGTAGTCGGACAGCCACGGCGCGGCACCGGCCAGCAGCACGAAGGCGGCCGGCAGCAGCCAGGCGGGCAAGGCCCCGGGCCGGGGGAGGCTCATGGTGTGATCTCGAATCGAAAGCGCAGCGCGCATGGTCAGCGTACTCCTTGGCCGGTGATGGCCTGCGGCTTGAAGGCCAGGGCCAGCAGGAACACCAGCAACCCGACCAGGTCGCGGTAGCCATCGCCGAACACCAGCCCGCCGAGGCTCTGCAGCAGCCCCATCGCGATGCCCGCGACCAGCGTGCCGAAGATGTTGCCGACGCCGCCCAGCACCACCACGGCGAAGCTGATCAGCAGGTAGGTGGCACCGCCGGCCGGCGTGAACGAAAACGCCGCGCCGATGAGCACACCGCCCATGCCGGCGCAGGCGGCGCCCAGCGCGAACGTCAGCGCGTGCACGCGCTTCACGTCGACGCCCTGCACCGCGGCAGCGGTGGGGTCGGCCGAGGCCGCGCGCAGCGCCCGGCCGAAGCCGGTGCGCGACACAGCCAGTGCACCGCCACCACCAGCGCCACCGAGATGACGAAGCCGATCAGGTACAGCGCCGGCACCGTGACCGGCCCCAGCGTGACCGGCGTGGCGGCATACGGCGTGTCGATCGAGCGGGTGTCGGCCTTGAAGGCCACCAGGAACAGGTTCTGCACGATGATCGACAGGCCGAACATCGTCATCATCGGCGCCTCCATGCCCTTGCCGCCGAGCGGCGCCACCAGCAGCCGCTGCACCGGCCAGGCCACCAGGCCGATGCCCAGCCCGACCAGCGGCAGCGCTGCGATCGGGTTCAGGCCGGCCTGCTGCACCAGGAAGAACGCCAGGTAGGCGCCGCCGATCAGCAGCTCGCCATGGGCCAGGTTCACCAGCCGCATCACGCCCAGCGTGATCGACAGGCCCAGCGCGGTGAGTGCCAGCATGCCGCCGAGCAGCAGGCCCGACGCCAGCCCGCTGGCGATGATGTCGATGTTCATCGGGGATGCCTCGTCACGGTCGCGCTCCTCTTCACTGCGTGGCGCCGGGCAGCGGGAAGACCAGCTTGCCGTTGGCGCGGTCCTTCGGCCACACCACCACCGCCTTGCCGCCCTGCCACTGCATCAGCGCGATCGGAATGCGCGAGGTGTGATTGGCATCGAACTTCACCGGCCCGACGACGTACGACTTGTTGGTCTTGCCGATCGCCGCGTTGATCTGCTCGCGGTCCAGCGTGCCGGCGCTGCCGATGGCGTCCAGCAGCACCTGCGCGGCGGCATGCGAGTCGGCGATGTGCTGGCTCTGGCTCTGCCGGGTCTCGGTCTCGAAGCGCTTGGCCAGCTCGGCCGCGCCGGGGTACGGGAAGCTCGGGTCCCAGTAGCCGCCCACCAGCACGCCGTCGGCCAGCTTGCCCAGGCCTTGCGCGAACATCTCGGGCTCGGCGCCCTTTTCCATCACCAGGATCTTGGGGGTGAAGCCGGCCGAGGCCATCTGCTTGCGCATCGCGATGGCCTGCGGCGGGATGGCGTCGACCAGCACCACGTCGGCACCGCCCGCCTTGGCCTGGCCGATCATCGACGAGAACTGCTGCGCATCGACCGGGAACGAGCCGTTGTAGACCACGTCGTAGCCGCCGCCCTTGGCCAGCTCCGGCCACAGCTCGCCGCCGACCACCTTGCCGTCCGGGCCGTTGTCGGCCAGGATCGCGACCTTCTTGTTGGTCGCCAGGCCGTAGTCGGCCATCATGCGGAAGCCGGCGATCGCCAGCTCGGGCTCGGCGAAGAAGATCGACCAGGCGTACTGCCACTTGCGCACCGAGCGGAACGCACTCAGCGGGTTGCAGCCCGCCACCAGCGGCACCTTGCGGCGCTCGGCCACCAGCGCGCCGGCATTCACCAGCGCGGGGGTGCACGAGCCCAGCATCGCCACCACCTTGTCGCGCGAGATCAGCGTCTCGGTGTTGCTGGCGGTGACGTTCGGATCGGTCTTGTCGTCGCGGATGACCAGCCGCACCGGCACCTTCTTGCCGTCCACCGTCAGGCCACCGGCCTTGTTGAGGTCGTTCACCGCGGTTTCGTAGCCCCATTTCTGGTACATGCCGAAACCGGCGAGGGTGCCCGACAACGGTAGCGACGCGCCGATGACCACCTCGTCCGCCGACCAGGCCGGCGCCGCCGCCAGCACGCCAAGCGCCACACCCCAGGTGCCACGCAGGAAGGTTCTGAAGTTCTTGACCATGGGGATCTCCTCTGCTCGTCGTCGAAACTCAGTAGTACAGGACCAGGTCGGCCGACACCGTCGTCTGGCGCGTGGCGGTGCCGCCGCCGTAGGCGGGGACGCCTCCGTTCTTGCTCTGCCAGTCGTAGCGGACCTCCGGGCGGAACAGCACGTTCGGGTGAAAGTGGTAGCGCGCGCCCAGCGTCACGGCGTTGAAGGTGCCGGGAACCGCGGTCGTCGGGAAGAGGGCGAACCCCTTGGGATCGCGGAACACCTCGCCACGCACCCCCACTTCGAGGTCGTGCGCCATCCGGTACGCCAGCAGGCCGTTGACGCCGCCGTACTGCGCGCCGGTGAACCCCGGGCCGGTCAGGATGTCGATCGTGTCGGCCTGGCCGTCGCCCTTCTGGCGGCCCCAGCCGAACTCCACCGCGGCGCGCAGCGTGCCGGTGGGCTTGAACTGGGCCGCCAGCGAGTGGTGCTCACGGCGCTGGCCGCGCGGCGAGATCAGCCGCTGGATCGGCATCTGCGGGGTGGTCGACGGGTCGTTCTGCTCGTTGCCGACCATGAAGCTGTAGTCGACCCAGGTGCTCATGTCGGAGCTGCGCCAGCGCAGCGCGCCGAGCACGCTCTTGCTGCCGTTGTTGTCGCGCCAGTTCTGGCGGCCGTTCACCACGCCGAGCTCGCCGCCGAGCAGGCCGTACTCGCCCTCCATCAGGTGGGCGGACAGCAGCCCGCCGGCGACCTGGTCGGGCTGCGCGACGAACATGAACGTGTGCGAGTAGAAGAAGTTCGGCGCCTGCCGGATCGCCGGCGCGATCTCGTAGCCGACCCCGGCGCCGAAGCGGCCCAGCGTCAGTGCCATGCCGTGGCCCCAGGGGGCGTAGAACTGTGCGAACACCTGCGGCATCGCGAGGTAGTTCTGCCGGTTGCTGCCAGGCGAGACACCGGCCGGCGAACGGTTGATGCCCCAGTTGGCATCCCAGCCCGCCATGCTGGCCGGCAGCGCGTTGCGGCCGTACATCAGCTCGGCACGCAGGCCCCACGAGTATTCCCACGGCATCGGGCCGGGCAGCGGCGTGATGCGCGGCAGGATGTTGGTCTTGATGTCGCGGCTGATGATGAGCTGCAGCGCATTGAGCTGCAGGCCCTCGTCCGCCGGACCGGTGATGGGGAAGTTGCTGTGCCCGCCGGTGGCGGCGTCGTGCGAGGTCTGGTTGTTGGCCGAGGCACCGAGCTGCAGGAAACCCTCCAGCTGCAGCCCGGTGTAGTACTCGAACGCGCCCTTCGGGTCGAAGGTGGGCGGTGGCGCGTCCTCTTGCGCGAACGCCGGCAAGGCTGCCGTGGCGCCGAAGGCGGCGGCCAGCAGCGCGGGGAGGCACTTCTTCTTCATCGGTTGTCTCCTGGTGTGCCGGGTGGGCCCGGCTGTCGGAACGATGGGAGGTTGGGGACTGCTTGAGAAAGGTCAGAACGCCACCGCGTCGCCCCCCTTGAGCGCCAGCATGCGCCGCGCATCGGCGGGCGTGGCGATCTCGTAGCCGAGCTCTTCCAGCAGGTGGCGGATCTTGCGCACCTGCTCGGCGTTGCTCTTGGCCAGCTGGCCGCGGCCGAGGTAGAGGCTGTCTTCGAGGCCCACGCGCACGTTGGCGCCCTGCAGCGCGGCGCCGGTGAGCAGGCCCATCTGGTGGCGGCCGGCGCCGAGCACCGACCAGTGGTAGCTGTCCTTGCCGAACAGGCGGTTGGCGGTCTCGCGCATGAACGTGACGTTCTGCGGATCGGGGCCGATGCCTCCGAGGATGCCGAAGATGGTCTGGATGAAGAACGGCGGCTTCACCAGCCCGGCGTCGACGAAGTGGGCGAGGTTGTAGAGGTGGCCGACGTCGTAGCACTCGAACTCGAAGCGGGTGCCGCAGCCTTCGCCGAGGTCCTTCAGGATGTGGCGGATGTCCCGGAAGGTGTTGCGGAAGATGATGTCCTCGGTGCCTTCGACGTAGGCCTGCTCCCAGTCGTGCTGCCACGCCTTGATCTTCTGCGCCGCCGGGTGGATCGAGAAGTTCATCGAGCCCATGTTCAGCGACGCCATCTCGGGCTTGAACCGCAGCGGCGGTGCCAGGCGTTCCGCCAGCGTCATCTTGGTGGAGCCGCCGCTGGTGATGTTGATCACCGCGTCGGTCGCCGCCTTGATCGCGGGCAGGAACTGGGCGAACAGCTCGGGGTCGGCACTCGGCCGGCCGTCGTGGGGGTCGCGCGCATGCAGGTGCAGGATCGACGCGCCGGCCTCGGCCGCTTGAATCGCCTGCTCGGCGATCTGCTGCGGCGTCAGCGGCAGGTACGGCGACATGCTCGGCGTGTGGATCGCGCCGGTGACGGCGCAGGTGATGATGACCTTCTCGGCGGCTCGTGCCATCGCGTTGTCCTTGGTTGTCTTGCGTCAGCGGCCCTCGGCCGCGTTCATCGCCTTCAGGTGCGCCAGCACGCGCTGGCGCAGCTCGGCCTGTTGTTCGGCGGTCCAGCGGCGAAAGCCCTCGCCGCTCTTCATGCCGAGCCGGCCGGCATCGATCAGCTGCTGCAGGTAAGGTGACGGGCCGGCGCTGCGGTCCAGGTCGGGCAGCACGGTGGCGTGGATGGCCTGCGTCAGGTCGATGCCGACGAGGTCCGCGTTCTCCAGCGGCCCCAGCACCGGCAGGCGGCGGCCGAAGCTGGCCTTGACCACGGTGTCCACCGTCTCGGCATCGCACACGCCCTCGGCCACCAGCGCCACGGCCTCGCGCCACAGTGCGTGCTGCAGGCGGTTGCCGATGAAGCCGGGCACGTCGCGCTCGACCATCGCCGGTGTCTTGCCCACCGAGGCGAGCAGGTCGAACATGCGCTGCGCCAGCACGGGGTCGGTGTGCGGGGTCTTGATCACCTCGACCAGCGGCACCAGGTACGGCGGATTCCACCAGTGGGTGCCCATCGCGCGGTGGCCGGAGGCGAGGCCCTGCATGATCGCGGTGATCGGGATCACCGAGGTGTTGCTGGCCAGCAGCGCCTGCGCCGGGGCGATGGCTTCGAGCCGCGCGAACAGCGCCTGCTTGAAGGCCAGGTCTTCGGGGCCGGCCTCGAACACCACGTCGGCCCCGCCGACCGCGGCCTCCAGCGTCTCGGCCGGGAACACGCGGGCCACGGCACCACGGTCCTGGCCCAGGTCGGCCAGGTTGCGTTCGATGCGGTCGCGCAGGCTGGCCAGCGCCTCGTGGTTCGGGTCGTGCACCGTCACCAGGTGGCCGGCCAGCGCGAACACCTGCGCCAGGCCATGGCCCATCAGGCCAGCGCCGATCACGGCGATGTGGGAAAGCTTTTGCGTCACCACGCAGGCCTCCTTGCGATCGATTGCGCCAGAAGAGGCATGCCCGCATTCCATCCAGTGACCACCATGGATCCGGCTCTGCCGGTCCATCGGTGGTGCCCCCTTGAGGGGGCGCGCGCAGCGCGTAGGGGGTGGTCCATATCAACCTGCCGTGTAGCCACCGTCCGCGTAGACGGTGTGGCCGGTGTGGAAGTCCGACGCCCGCGAGCAGAGGAACAGCAGCGGGCCGGCCAGGTCTTCCGGTTCGCCGAGCCGACCGAGCGGCACCCGCTGCAGGAACCCTTCGCGGGTGGCACGGGCCTTGTCGTTGTCCTCGAACATCCACGCGGTCAGCGGCGAGCGGAACACCGTGGGCGCGATGGCATTGACCGTGATGCCGTGTTTGCCCCATTCGCAACCGAGCGCGCGGGTCAGCCCGTCGGTGGCCGCCTTCGACGTGCAGTAGGCGCTGTAGCCGGCCGGGTGGCCGAGCTTGCCGCGGGCCGACGAGGTCAGCACCACCTTGCCGCCCTGCCCGCGCGGCACCACGCGCTGGCCGAACGCGCGGCACAGCAGCCAGGTGCTGGTGACATTGCCGTCCATCACCTTTTCATACCGCTCCAGCTGCATGTCGACG